>Ga0306920_100006273_pt1 | contig 15483 bp, 10 predicted proteins | sample flu12Cox44000170_FD_204666 | JGI IMG/M metagenome (GOLD analysis project Ga0306920, IMG submission 204666) | Lab enrichment of tropical soil microbial communities from Luquillo Experimental Forest, Puerto Rico - flux4day.12C.oxic.44.000.170 (v2)... | ecosystem: Environmental > Terrestrial >... | reverse complement strand
GGCGGGTAGCCCACAACAGATTCCGCTGTCGGCGAACGTCATCAAGAAGAAAAAGTAAGAGAGTAACAACGAGGAAGTTGCTCTTTAGCGGGCGAGGACCATGGTCCTCGCCCGTTTTTCTTTTACCTTCCGGGCGAGGTGTCTTCGGCCATGTTCCACATCACGCGCGCAAATTTCCATGATCCATCTGATTGTCGCCTTAAGACGCGGAGCGCCTTGCCCCGAAAAGACTTCACTTCACCCTTCTCGGATTCCCGGAAGCTGCTGTCGAAGTAGCCCCACTCGTACGCCCAGCCATCGGCGATCTGTGTATCGCGAATGTCGGGTTTGTAACTCATGATCTTAGCGCCGGGATGTTCGGCTTGTTCTTTCTTGTTCCCGGCGAGAATCGCCGGTTTGCCGATCACAGCTGCGGAGCCCGGTTCCAGGAGCACCGCATCCTCGGTAAACAAGTCGGTGAGAGCCTGAGGGTCGCCGGAAAGAGTGGCGTCGATGTCCTGCTGGTGCAGTTTCTGGATGCCTTGCAGGTCGGACACGGAGGCTCCAGCGGTGCGGATTGCAGTCTGGGGAAGGATGATCAGGCTAAGGATCACAAGCAGGCTGAGAGAACGCCAAGGCTGATAAGAATTCGTCACGAGTCCTCCTGAACAGGCCGAAAGATTCTGACTAAGAGATCGCGTAGATGCCAGCGCTTCGTCTGAGGATGGCGACTCTCGAACTAGTTCTTCTGCGCAACCTGTGTGGCAGCGGCGAACATGGGCTTGAGATCGGCTCGGTCGGAGATGTGCTCCGCGCCAGGCTCTTTCTGGATTCGTTCGAGCAGGTTGAGCGCACTCTTGAATTGAGCGCCGCTTTCTGAAGCGTTGCCGGAGGCGTGGAGCGCGGTGCCGAGCAGGTAGTGAATCCGGGCTTGCAGAAGGAGCAGGCCCAGCTTTTCGCTTTTCCCCAGGGCGCGATCCAGTTCCGTGCGGGCGGCGCTATTCTTGTCTTGCAGCAAAGCCTCTCCCAGGTAAACGGACGCTTCGAGGGCAAGGCTCCGGCGTCCCTGCTGATCGGCCTTTTGCGCCAGGTTCTTGAGATCGCTGACGGCGCCGCGGGCCCGGCCTTCGCTAATGGCCACCTTCGCCTGGTTCAGCTTGGAGCTGAGAATCAGATCAGTATCGGAGATGCGCGCCGCCAATCGCGACGCCTGATCGTAGGACTCACTGGCACCCTGCGCGTCGCCCTGGTAGAACTTCAAGTCGCCTTCGGCATTGAGCAGCGCGGCACTCAGTGCGTCGCTCTTCAGGTCGGGAACGATGCTGCGCGCTTCATCCAGATACTTTCCGGCTTCGCCGCCTCGGCCCGCGCGAGCCAGGGCATCGGCGAGAGCGATCCATGCACTCGCCATGGTTGCGCCTTTTTCGCCGGCCGCTTTCAGGCCGTTTGTCGCGTCCTGCAAAGCGCCTACTGCTGGACCCATGCGTCCCTGGGATTGGAACATCTGACCCATGGCCATCGAGACGACGGCAGCCCCACGATTGTCGTTGCTCTTGTGATTCAGGTCGAGTGCGCGCATGTACGACGTCATTGCCTGATCGTATTGGCCGAGGCTCACGTAGGCGCCGCCTAGATTGCCCAAGGTCTCGGCCAAGTCAGCGGGGACGTTCTGCTTCTCGCGCAGTTGCAGTGCCTGCTGGAAGTAGGTGAGAGCGTCTTCGCTCTGCCCCTTGGCCTGGTACACGCTGCCGATGTTGTTGAGGCACATCGCGAGGTTAGCTTCATCGCCCGCGTCGCGCTGAATCTGCAACGCCTCTTTAAACATCGGCAGAGCTTTGTCGTAGAGTCCGCGATCGTAGTAGAGGCTCGCGATGTTGATCAGCGTGTCGCCGACTTCCTTCTTGGCACCGATGTCGCGACGCAGTTGGAGTGCCTGGTTGTAGCTTTTCAGGGCGTCATCGGTCTTGCCGAGAGATTCATCGACCTGCGCGATCATGGTCAGGCTGGCAGCGACGCCGCGCTTCTGGCCGAGCTTCTGGTTGATGTCGATTGAGTCATTGAAATTGCGCAGCGCTTCCGTTGGCTTGTTGAGGTCCTGGTACGCAATGCCGATCGCCTGCAAGATGAGTGCCTGCTGCTCGAGGTTGTCGAATTCGACTGCCAGGTTCTCGGCCTTGCCGAGCGATTCGAGACCGGCCTGCGGGTTGCCCGCCTTGATCTCAACACGGCCCATGGCAAGCAGCGCGTCCACGTTCTTGCTGTCGGCTTTGAGCACATTGGCGTAATGTTCGCGGGCTTTGTCGAGATTGCCCGCGTCTTCGTATAAATGGCCTAGAGCGAACAGCACGTCCTGATTGTCGGGGAAACTCTTCTCCAGATTCTCGTAGGCAGCGATTGCTTTGGTTGTGTCTTTGGTGACGCGGGCGCGGCTGGCTTCGATCAGGTATTTTGCGGACAGCGGCAGATCCTGGCTGAGATCCATAGCGCGCTGCGATGCTTGCTCAGCATCGCTGTCATAGCCGAGAGCGGAATAAACTTCGCCCAGTTTCGAGTAGGCGAGAGCGAACTCCGGATCTTCCTTGACGGCTGACTGAAGGCGCTTCAAAGCCTCGAGATTGTTGGCCTGTCGCATGAGTTGCACGCCCTGGTTGTAATCGCGCAAGGCGTCGACCGATTTTGAGGTGGGGCGATAGGACTGGGCCTGCAGTTCCTTAACCAAGTTCGGAGACAGCGCGAGGTTTTGGCGGATGCCTTCGGCTAGGCGGTCGACCGCGGTCGATACCTCTTGCTGGCTCTGCGCCTGCGCCTGCAAAGGGACCGGCGCCCCATTCTTTTTTAGATTCTGCAGGGCTGCGTCGATGCGAATTTGGGTGCCTTGTTTCGTGTACTTGCCGGAGACGACCATGTCAGCATTCGCGAACTCCGCGATTCGCCGAAGCGTGGCGGCGTCAATCTCCGTGCCAGGAGCAATCCGCAGATCGTGCATCACCTGCTGCAGGCGGTCCGGCGAAATCGTGCGCAGGTGCGAAGATTGGCCAACGCCCGTGCTGAGCATGTCGCCCAAACTCGGCCCGAGCCAATCGAGCGCGCTATCACCCGACGCGTTGTAGAAGGGAAGAATCGCCAAAGAGGGGGCCTGCACAACTGCCGCTTGCTTCAACGCAGATGGTGCGAAAAGCTTGCCGCGGTAAACGAAGCCAAACACAGCGAGCACTAATGCCGCCGCGCCAACGCCGATCTTTGGCCAAGGGATGTCCTGCCCCCAGGGCTTTACGCTTTCGAAGTGCACCGCGCCTGCGGTATGTTTACCCTCCCATGCCTCGAGATCGGCGAGTAATTCCTTCGCGGTCTGGTAGCGGGCAGCGGGGTCGCGCTCCAGGCATTTGCTTACGATCTTGCTGAGATTCTCTGGAAATGGCGCGCCGTGCGACGAAATCGGAGCCGCGCGTTCCTGCGTTCTCTTGATCAGGCTGGCCAGCGCGCTGTCGGCGCGAAAGGGCATCAGCCCGGTGAGCATTTCATAGAAGATGAGCCCTGCGCTGAACAAGTCTGAGCGTTGATCGAGGTCCTGCGCCAGCGCCTGCTCGGGCGACATGTATTCCATCGTCCCAACCAACGCGCCAGTCTGCGTCATGCCGTCGCCTTCGAGGGTGCGGGCAAGGCCGAAGTCCATGACCAGGACGCGGCCGCTGCCATCGAGCATGATGTTCTGTGGCTTCAGATCGCGATGGATCACGCCAACACTGTGCGCCGAATCGAGTGCCAGGCAGACCTGCGCCATGATGCCGACGGCTTCTTCCGGTGGAAACTTTTTGCGCTCGAAGATCAGGCTGCGCAGATCCTGACCCTCGATAAACTCCATGGTGATGAACTTCACGCCATCGCCTTCACCGAGGTCGTAAATGCGAATCACGTTGCGGTGCGTGACCCGTTGCGAAAGCAGCAACTCCTGCTTGAAGCGGTCGATGATCGCGGGATTCTTGGCCAACTCGGGCCGAATCACCTTCAACGCGACCATGCGGTTCAGTTCGAGATCTTTGGCTTGATACACGGCGCCCATGCCGCCTTCGCCCAGAGTGCGCGCGATCTGGTAGCGGCCAGCCAGAACCGATCCCTCTTCGAGCACAGGTTGCGGGTTGTAGAAACCCTGCGCGCTCGCCCCCGTGCTTCGATTGCCTGGCGGCAGAGATGGAGGGCGGGGCGACGGGGGGCGTGGTGTGGGGAAGTTCATGCTGCCCCGGGCAGCCCGCGGAAAGGGCGAGGGCGCGTCCACCAACGTCGGAGAATCGGAATCTGGGGGCAACGGGACCATCGTAGGAGCGTCTGCGATAAGTTCTGGAAGTGGAACCATGGTCTGCGCGTCTTCGGGTATTGGCGGCCCGGAGAGCGGCACGAGCGTGGGGGCGTCTGGTCCCATCTCCTCGGGGCGAGGCCGCTCGATTCTGGGATCGGGATTTTCGGGCGAGGAACTGCCGCCGGAACTCGCGGGAGTCCGCACCCCGGCTCCGCCGTTGACCTGCTTCCGAGAATCTTCTTCGCGCCGGGGCCGGCCGTGGTCTCCCATGGGTCTGTCTCACGTAACAAACGCCTGAAAATCTCGCCGGGGGGCGGCTACCGGAGACGCGGGCCGGAGCCGTTGCGAGAAGCAAGAAGTATATACCGGGGGAAGGGCAGTGTCAGGCCGCCATTAGGCCCAGGAAACCGCCTCAATACCGGGACCTTCCGAGCTTCGCAGCCCAAAAGCGAGCCTGCGATCAAGCTATGCTAGCGGGCCTTCGGCGCTTCTTCGGTCGAGGCCCGGGCCAGCGTTCCTTGCGCTCCCGATTACTGCGGCGTGAGCTTGAAGTAGTCCGTATCGACCGTGTAGTTGCTGCTCGCCGCGTTCTTGCCGACGGCGGTTAGAACGACCGTGTAGTTGCCCGCCGCGTTGAAGGTCAGCGTTCCAGCAGGGAGCTCCGCGAACTTGGCCTTTGGGTTCGGGTCGTATTCATCGATGGGCGCGCCCACATTGCTTCCGTTGACGGAAAGCTGGACGATTGCACGGTTGAGGTACTGCTTGGACCCGAACTTGATGTCATAAGTTCCCGCCTGCGCGATGTTGACGGTGAAGCTTAGGAAAGCTCCGAGTTTTGTTCCATCGGCAACCACGCCCATCTTGTCCGGGAGTCCTCCCCACGTGAACACCCGGTGGTTTGGCTTGCCCGTCACGGGCAGGGCCGTGGCCTCGAACACGATCGGAGAATTCGAAGAAATCGTGTACGTAGCGCTCGTAGTCGCGCTGTTGACTCCGCCGGACACGGTCGCGAACGCGCTGATCGTGGTTGTAGCGTTCACGACGATCGGTGCGGTGTACTGTTGAGTGCTTCCGGCGATGGTGTAGAAGATGGAGGAACCGACGGTCGAATCGGAGAGCGAGACCTTCTGGCCAGGGTTGTAAACACCCGTGCCCGGACTGAATACCGGTGTCGCGGCGACGGGCAGGCTAGAAGCGTAGGTCCAATTGATGATCTCCTGGATGGCCGTGGCCCCCCCGGTTCCTCCCGTGAAACCGACCAAGGCGGTGTTGCCACCGACGGTGGAGGGAATGTTGATCGCCTGGCTGGTCGTAAACGTCTGCGACGGGTTGTTCGCGTCGGTCACAGTCCACTTCAAGGTCGTGCCGTCATAAGTCATGTGGACCTTGAAGATGTCCCCGCTGAGCAGCACCACTCCGGAACTGGTCATGTCGATAGCCGGGACTGTGGGTGAGGCGCCGTTGGTGTACATGCCCGTCGAGTCGGTGCCTTCGCCGGCGTTGCTGTAAAGATCGAACTTGATCGCAACACTCTTGCCGATACCGGGCGTGCCACCGGGCTGGTCGGGGCCGTAACCCAGGCCGCCCCCCAAAGGACCGAGTGCCGTGGTTCCCGTTCCTTGAATGGTAAAGGTGAAGCCGTCACCGGAAGCATTCGACAACTGGAAACTGAAATCGTTGGTGAAGCTCTGGATGTTGATCGGCGTGCTGGCCCAGGCGCTGCCGGCTTCGTTGGCGCCCGTGTCGGTAAGGCGCAAGCGGCTTCCGTTGAGAGCGGCACTGCCGTTCAGGATCAGCCCCGTTGCGCTGAAGCCGCTGCCATAGTTGAGTCCGCTGGCGCCCGGATCGATGTCGTATGTTCCGCTGGCGACCGCACTGTTGGAGAGGCCAGATGCGACCGCGATCGCATTAATCGTTGTTGTCCCGCTCACTGACACGGTTGTGCACACGGGAGAACTCGCGGTGGGCGTGGTTCCGTCGGTAGTGCAGTGAATGACCGCACCGCTGGTGGTGTCCGAGAGAGTGACTGACGTCGTGCTGGTGTAGCTGCCCGGGGTCGGGGCAAAGGTGGGTGTGGCTGCGCCGCCCGTACCGCTAATGATTCCGTAGGCACTGACCTGGCCCTGGCTGCCGACGAACACTTTGCCGTTGGCGATGGTAGGCGCGCTGAACTTGACCGCCCCGCCCGGATTGTCGCGGCTCCCGGGCGCCTGCGTCGAGTTATAAAGCATGGTGCTCAGGTTGGTAGCGTCATAGGCATACAACGCCTGGCAGCACGTCGATCCGTACGCACTGTTGTCGATCAGCCACACGATGCCGTTGGTATTGCCATTCGAAGAGACGACGGGTGTGCCGGTCGCGAAGCTGAATGTCTTCGCGCTTTTCGATGTCGGCGAAGTGGAGAGCAGGCCACTGTTGTTGACGTTGACCGCGAATGCTTTCAGGTTGTCGGGGCTGCCGCCGTCATTGCCTCCGCCCCAGTACACATTGCCGTTCCAATAAGAGGGAGCGCCCCACACACCGGTGGTCGCCCCGGGAATTTCCTGAATGATGTTGGTGTCGACACTGGTGCAGGTAGAACAGAACTTGCCCATGCCGTTGCGGTCGATCAGGTAGATCTTGCCTTCCTTCCCCATCTGCACAAGCTGTTGGGTATGCGGAACACCCGCCGGCATATCGGGCAGTAGTACGAGGCCGCCGGACGCAACGTCGGTGTCGCCGTTGCTCAAACTGTTTTGGTTGAGAGGAGTGAACCAGTCCACCACTGGGAATGTGCCGCCGCTCGGGGGGCCGAGCTTCATGATGCTGTCGCCGTAATTGGTAACGCCGTCATACGTGCCATTGCCGGTGGCGAAGTACAGATTGCCGGCCGAGTCTGCCGCGACACCGTCGCCCGACATCCAGATGCCGTCCAAGCCGCCATTCGGCGAGGTGTTGAAGACCGCCTCTTGCGCCAGCGTGCCGGCGCTGTAAGACATGACCCACCCGTGGTAGGGGCCACTGTCGCAATGCGAGGCCCAGGCGATCACCACGTGACCGTTTTCAAGCAGGAGGCCTGGGCGGTTGTGTTCCTTCAGAGGATCAAACGAGACCTTGCCATTGGTGCTGCCGTCACCGTTTCCGTTTACGGTCGCCTGGATCACAACCGGGCCGCCAAACTTCTCGTTGTGCGTGACGATATCGAGCGCGTGCAGCCGCTGCACGAAAACGCCATTCTCCTTCGTCTTCGCAAGCAAGTAGATTGTGCCCGTCGTCGTGTCAATGACAGGCGTGCCCGAGATTCCGACTTCCGGTATCAGGTCGCTGCAGTTGACATCACTGCTGGAAGCCGTGGTTACGCCCCCGGCCGGGTTGATAAAACTCTGCTGCCAGTAAATCGTTCCGCTGTCGGCATCGATGGCGTACAGGGTGTCGTGCTCAGTCGCGACATAAAGCACATTGTGCGCCCCGCCATTAATGCTCACGTTGGATACGTACAAGGGCTGAGCGTAGACGTATCCGTCCAGTTTCGTCGTGTACAGCTTGCCAAACTGTGTGCTGTTGACGTTCGCGGGCCTCAGTGTGGTTTCCTGGGAATTCAAACCCGAGCGCGTGTTGTCATTGTGGTAAGTGGTGACGTTTACCTGACCCTCAACAATGGTCCTGAAAAACAATAGGCAAGCGAACACACGTAGTGCGACGTGAGCGGCGTCGGATCGATGCATGAGCGGATCTCCGGCAGAAGAACTGAGCACCCCAATGGGCTGCCGGATTGTCTAACAAAAGGGCAGCCCGGGCAAGGGGAAATTCGGCCAAAACGCTTGTCCCGCACCGCTTTTGCGGGTCGGCGCTCTGCTAAGTCGATGAAATTAGTAGGGATTAACCGGTTTCGTCCCGATCGGCCGAAAGCCCATCCCGGTGTGCCTTTTCGTGAACTTTTATCCACAGGACGGAACCACTCCCGTTACTTCTGCATATTCTGTATTGCATTTACCTTCAGACCCTGTTAATCGGCGGAGGCAACACGAAAGATGTACCTGGGTTGGGTCACGGCGCGGCAGGCGAACTTTCTATCCTTGCAGACTTCCGTTTTTTGCGCCGAATGCGAACTGATTAGCGAGAACAATACCAACTTTTGCCTGGCTTGCGGAAGCCAGGCGCTGCTGAGCCTGTCGCGCGTGCTCGGCGGATCGCTGAAGGGCCGGGAAAACGCAAATCTGATTGCGGACGCTGAACTCGACCGGCTGGTGCGTGACTTACTCCGCACTGTTCCGGACGCCATTCCTTTTGCCGAGAAAAAGCCGGCTGCTTCCGTCGCGATGAGCCCAGGACGTCATCATCTGCGGACTGTCGGCGTGAACGCTCTGGCCACGGACCCGTTGCCCGAGACCGTTGAACTGCCTCTTCATCCCAGCGATCTCAACCTGGAGCCGGCCATCGACATCATTGCCGAGCGCGCACAAACCCTCACCGGAGCAACCGGAGCCGCGATTGCGCTGCAGACGGGCGACGAAATCATCTGCCGTGCCCGCTCCGGCCGCACGGCCCCTGACCTTGGTGTCCGACTGCAGACCGATACGGGTCTTTCTGCGGAGTGCGTGCGCACTGGCGAGATTCTGCTTTGTCACGATGCTGAAAAGAATCCGCGGGTCGATCTGGCGAGCTCGCGCCGGCTGGGTGCACGTTCGATCCTGGTCGCGCCCCTGCGCCACTACCGCCGCACGCTGGGAGTCTTCGAAGTGCTTTCCGCTCAACCGTACGCATTCGACCAGCGCGATGTCGCAACCATGCAGTTGCTCTCGAGCGTGCTGGTCGCGGCGATGACGCGACTCTCAAGCAACGCCGCCAAACGTGCAAGGCTTGCCTGATCGGCCTTTCGGCCAGCAGAGTCGAGGCGGGAATCCTTCTTCCAGACGTACCCTTCTGAGTGCACTCCTGTCCAATCGTGCGTTGGACCGGCATTATTCCGGGTTAGAATCGAAAAACAAAGTCAGTCATGCAGCCTTTTGAGAACCAGTTCGCGGGTGGTGTCCCCTTCTTTCCGCAATCCCTCCTGAGGGAGCGCCGGTCCATCCGGCACAAGGTTCACACGCCCGCTTACGCGAGCCTGCAGCAGGTCTCGACTGAAACTGTGCTTGACCTCTGCGAGATTTTGGACATCAGCGAGCGCGGCGCGTTGCTGCAGACGCCGGTGGGATGGCAACTGGGCACTGCCCTTGATCTGTTGCTCGATTTTTCCGAGACCCAAACGAAGGTTCACACCAAGGGAGAAGTGGTCTGGTCGGACGCCGGCGGCCGCGTCGGTGTGCGCTTTCCAGAACTCACCGAGGATGCCCGGCGTCAACTGCAGGAATGGTTGTTTCTGAACGTAATGGTGGCAGCGGCGAATCATGCGGTGGGCGTGGAGTCACCGGCCGCTCCTCGCGGTATGCCGATCGTGCAAGACGCGGCCAATGCTGCCACGTTGACCTCGCTCGCGGACGAGAACATTCTCTCTGATCGACAAGAAGCCCAGGTTGCCGAACCGGAATTCTTTGGTCCGACCCGCGCCGACTACACCACCACGCTTGCCGCTTTAACCGCAGTGCAACGCGAGGTCGAAGCGGTTGGGAACAACCTGGACGCGGCCTTGCAACTGGTGGCCACGCGTACCCGCAACCTGACGCGGGCTTCGGGTTCGGCCATCGCAGTGGCGGAAACCGCCGGCATGGTCTGCCGCGCGAGTTCGGGCGAAGCGCCCCCGGTCGGTACGATTCTTGAGCCGGGCGCTGGACTCTCCGGCCGCTGCCTGCAGACGGGCCTGCTGCAGCGCTGTGACGATGCCGAGCGCGACTTGCGCGTTGATCGTGAAATCTGCCGCGAACTCGGCATCCGCTCGATTCTGGCAGTGCCGGTCCGCCGGGGAGATCGCGTGCTCGGTCTACTCGAAGTGTTTGCGCCGCGTTCGTATGCGTTCGGCGAACTGGAATCGGCTGCGCTGCAGCGCTTGTCAGAAACTGTGCTCGCGGTACTTCACCGCAGCGGACATCTGGCCTCGGTGCCGGCGGCCGCCCAACCCGCGCCCCAGGTTCCGACGCCGAAGGCACAGCCATCGGCTAGACCAGTCCCGCCGCCGGTGATTCTGGCGCCGTATCCATTCGCCGCGATGATTGAAGCCGCAGGACCGGGCGAGATGAGTTTCCTGCGTCGCCATCTCGCGGTGCTGGTGGGCGTCGCGATTCTGATCCTGGCTGCGCTCGCCTATATCCTGGTTCCACAGATCGCCGCGCGCATCAGCGGACCTCGGCCTGAACCTGCCGCAGCCACCCGGCAGGCTGCCTCTGCGCCACCCGCCGTGCAGGGTTTTCCGAGCCTCGATCAAATTCGCCAGAGCGCCGATCAGGGCGATGCCTCGGCCCAGTTCACGCTGGGCACACGGTACGCCACCGGCGAAGATGTTCCCCAAGACTTCGGCATCGCCGCTCGCTGGTTCCAGCAAGCCGCGGAACAGGGGCTTGTGATCGGGCAGGACACGCTCGGCAACTATTACTGGGCCGGTCGCGGAGTTGCGAAGAACATCACGCAGGCCTATTACTGGTCCGTTCTCGCCCGCCAGGGTGGCAACCAGGCCAGCGCGCTTCGCGTGCGAATTCTCGTGGATCAGCTCACGCCCGAGCAGGCGCGTTCGATTGAGCGTTCAGCAACAGAATTCTTCAAGCAGCATCCTCCCATCGAGCGTCACGAACTGCGTTAGACGGCACCTTGGGTGTCTTCAGTGCGAAACTGCCGCCTTCTGATATCGAATGACCGGACTGCCAATTTCTCAATTATCAAATTTCCCGCGATGAAGCCGCGACCAACTAAAATAGCTTCAGCGAGTGTTCCCATGTCTCTTCGTGACACGCTCGATCGCCGCGTCCGTCCCGGAGATCTTTTCGAGCCTATCGATCGCAATCGCATCCGATGCTTTGCCTGTGGCCACTGCTGCCCGATCCCCGAAGGACAGCCCGGTGTTTGCAAAGTGCGCTTCAATCGCGGAGGCAAGCTCTATGTGCCCTGGGGATACGTGGGCGGCGTGCAATGCGACCCCATTGAGAAGAAGCCGTTCTTCCACGCCTATCCCGGAGCGCTCGCCTACAGCTTCGGCATGCTGGGCTGCGATCTGCACTGTGCTTATTGTCAGAACTGGGTGACCTCGCAGGCATTGCGCGATCCTTCGGCGGTCTCGCCTCCACTCGATGCTACGCCCGAAGCGCTGGTGGCCGACGCGCTCGCGCAGGGCGCGCAAGTCCTGGTCAGCACTTACAACGAGCCGCTGATCACCGCCGAGTGGGCGGTTGCTATCTTCAAAGAAGCCAAAGTCGCGGGCCTTGGTACCGGATTTGTCTCGAACGGAAACGGCACGCCGCAGGTGCTCGAATACATCCGCCCGTGGGTTGACCTGTACAAAGTCGATCTCAAAAGTTTCGACGACCGCCATTACCGCCAGCTAGGCGGGCGTATCGGACCGATCCTCGACACCATTCGCAGCCTACACTCCATGGGCCTCTGGCTTGAGATCGTCACGTTGCTCATCCCGGGCTTCAACGATTCCGACGACGAACTCCGCCGGCTTACCGAATTCGTAGCTTCCGTTTCGCCGGACATTCCATGGCACGTGACCGCCTTCCACCAGGACTACAAGATGAGCGACCCGGCCAATACGCGCCCGCAGGATCTGCTGCGCGCGGCAAAGATTGGCCGCGAAGCTGGGTTGCGCTTTGTGTATACGGGCAATCTTCCGGGACGAGTCGGAGATTCCGAGAACACGCGCTGTCCGCAATGTTCCACGCTGCTGATTGAGCGCTACGGATATCTGGTCGAAGATTACCGTCTAACCGCCGACGGTTCCTGCCCCAAATGCCACGCAAAAATCCCGGGGCGCTGGTCGCCCAAGTTTCGCGCACAGATCACTGACACACCTTTCTTGCCGCATCGGCGCTCGCCATTGGTTACAATCCACACGCAACGCTGAAGGTACCGACTGAACCCGTTTCCGCATGCGCAAACTCATTCTCGTCATCGTTGTCTGCTTGCTTTTGGCCACCGCCTGCTCACCGCGCGACTACCTGACCCGCCGTCTCGCGACCGCGCTGATCGCGGGCTCCGATGCGTTTGCAACTCCGCAGCAATTCTGGCTGCGCACCGGACTCGTCTCAAACAAGGAGTACACATCGCCGGAATATCTAGTGCTCCAGCGTCGTGGATGGATCTCCGCTACCAACGCTCCGTGCCCCGCTGAACTCACGCCGCCGCCTTGCTGGGACGTTACCCTCACCCCGCTTGGCGTCGACGCCTTCCATGACTTCACCAAGTCAGGTGACGCTGGCAAGCAGTCCTTCACCGTGCCCATCGCCCGCCGCGAATTGATCGCCATTATCGGCATCAGTAAGAATGACAATCTCGCCGATGTCGAGTTCAGCTGGCAGTGGGTTCCCACCAGCGAGGTCGGCTCCGCGCTCTCCGCCGGAAACCTGCAATACAAATCGAGCGTTGGCTTGAAGAAATATGACGATGGCTGGCGCTTGATAGATGCGACGGGCGCAAAGACCAATCAGACTCTGGAAGAGGCCCTGAAGAATGCCGCTCCCACTACGTAGCACCGCTTTCCCACCGTACAAGCTTGTGGAGGGATAGAGGCTTCGTCTCTGTCCGGACGAGCGCAGCCGGCAGATCGCGTGCAGCGCCACGAGTGCTTACGCTTTCTGGTCAAACTTCAATGAAACTTCTCCCCGCGCTCCATCATCCCCAGAATCATCTCCAGCCTTCGCGCGCGTGTCTCCGGTTTCTTCGCGGTCTGCAGCCGGTATGCGATGGCGTACGTGTTGGCCTTGTTCAGAGACTCGAAACACGCCAGCGCCTTCTTGTCCTTCCGCAGAGCGGCCAGAAAATCGTCCGGCACAGCAGCTTTGCTGGACGAGTCGTAGGCCGCTGTCCATCGGCCATCTTTCTTGGCCGCGTCGATCTCAGCCTGTCCTGCAGCCTTCATGCGCTTCGCAGCGATCAGCCGCGCCGCGTGCTCGGTATTGCGCTTTGACCAGCCGCTCATGGCGCGCCGCGGCGTGAATCGCTGCCGCCACGAGCCCTCGTCGTGGGGCTGCTTCTGCCCGTCGATCCATCCATAACAAAGCGCCTCATCGAGTGCTTCCGCATAGCTAATGGATGACTCTCCAGAGCTCTTCTTGTAAATTCGCAGCCAAATCCCCGTGGACTTGCGATAGTTCACCGCCAGCCACTTGCGAAAATCGGAGGCCGAACGGAAGCTGAGAACTTCATTCATAAGGAACGCGCTCCATCATTGGTGAAATGATAGCGGCATCATCGGCAAAAGAATCTTTGCGATAGCAATCCTGATCAAATGACCCAAATTCCATCCGGCTATAACGTGTGAGTGCCTGTGAACACCCGCAACAATCCGGTAGGCAAGGCGCTCTGGTATATCGAGAGCCATTTTACGGAAGACATCGCGCTCGACGATATCGCGACGGTGGCCGGCGTGTCCCGCTACCACTTGTCGCGGGCATTCGGCCTCGCGATGCGATCTTCTCTTGCCCGTTACGTGCGCGGCCGCCGTCTTACCGAGGCTGCGCGGGCTCTGGCGAATGGCGCGCCCGATATTCTCACAGTTGCGCTCGACGTGGGTTACGGCTCTCACGAGGCATTCAGCCGTGCGTTTCGCGATCAGTTTGGGATCACTCCCGAAGCGGTTCGCGCACAGCACACTCTCGAAAACATTCAACTCGTGCAGGCAATCAAAATGGAAGAAACCATGATTCAACTCGAGCCGCCGACATTCGTGACCGGCAAGCCCCTGCTGATTGCGGGACTCAAGGAGCGCTACACCGAAGAATCCAGCTCCGGCATTCCCGCGCAGTGGAGTCGCGTTCAACCTTATTTGGGCAACATCCCTGGCCAGGTCGGCCGCGTCGCTTATGGCGTGGTCTGCAATGCCGACGAAGCCGGCACTATGGAATATATCTGTGGCGTCGAGGTCTCACACTTTGCCGCGCTCCCGCCGGAACTGGCTCGCTTGCGCATCCCCGAGCAGCGCTACGCCGTGTTCAAGCACAACGATCACATTTCGCGGATCCGCAGCACATGGCACACCATCTTCAGTGAATGGATACCCAACTGCGGTTACGAAGTGGTCGACGCTCCCGACTTTGAGCGCTACGACGAGAACTTCGATCCTCGAACTGGGACTGGCGGGCTCGAGATCTGGGTGCCGATCCGGAAGAAGTGAATGGAAAGGAAGCGTCCCCACGTTTTGCGGTTGCGAGACGTGGGGACGAACCTATAGGTGCCTTCAGCGGCCAAATCGTACAACGTGTTTCCCGCGTCGCTTACTTCAATACGGCGCCCATCATCGCGCCCCAAACAATATTCACAAGGAAATGAAATGCGATCAGCGGATAAAGATTCTTGCGCCACTGCATCAGGAGCCCAAAGAAGAAGACCAGCGCAAACAGAGCCCACGTGGTTGGGGCCTGCCACACGTGATACAGCGCAAATAGCGCCGAGTTGACCACCCACGCCCATCGGCCCAGGAAGCCAATTTTCTTCATCAGGTAGCCATGAAAGTAGAGTTCTTCGCAAAGAAAGTTGCCGACCAGCCCAAGCGCCACAAACCACGCCGGCAATAATGCGTATACATTGCTTGGGTCGCGAAAAATGCTGTACGCCGGCGGATCGAGCCCCGGAATGCTGGCTACCCACTCGCTGAGTGGTGGAAAGACGTATTGCATATAGGGCAACGAGGCGAGTGTGTACCCGACGAAGACGAGCGGCATCACGACAAAGAAGCCCTTGGCGTCAAACTTGCGCAAACTCAGAAACGCGAGCGACTCGCGGAACGAGAGCCCGTCCGCCCAGCGCAAAACTATCAGCGGAACGATCGCGTGCCACACGAAGACGACACCGACCAAGCACGTGCCCTGATAAATCGCTTCCGACCACCCCGTAATCCGGAGCCCCGCGGCGTGGACCGCCGGAATGTTGATGAGGGCATAGGCGATCAAGCCCGGCAATAGGTGCATGAATAAGTAGAAGAGTCTACTGGTTGGCGTTCGCGCCTGATATTTCTCTACAAAAGCGTCATACTCGACGTCCTCGCGCATCAGGAATCGTCGCAAGCGTTCTTTCACGGCCGCCTCGGGGAGGATGGACGTGGAGTTTTCCATAAGGTGAGCCGCCCTTGCTCAACTGCCAAATCG
>Ga0306920_100006272_pt1 | contig 15485 bp, 14 predicted proteins | sample flu12Cox44000170_FD_204666 | JGI IMG/M metagenome (GOLD analysis project Ga0306920, IMG submission 204666) | Lab enrichment of tropical soil microbial communities from Luquillo Experimental Forest, Puerto Rico - flux4day.12C.oxic.44.000.170 (v2)... | ecosystem: Environmental > Terrestrial >... | reverse complement strand
GCGTATTCCCGTAAGCTCGCTCGTGTCACGGTGCCCTCCTCCCCTGCATGGGTAACCGTGACTTCTGATCCACGAGGCGCCCTTCGGTAACCGCAATTTTGAGTCGATGCGGGGTCTTGACGGTCGTGCTGTGCCAAGCCTAGGATGCCGTTCAGCGTAACGACCGAGACCGGAGTCCGAAGCGCTCCTCAGCTCGCGACACGAGGCCGGGCATGGCGCAGGAGAAGAGCTCCGCTCTCGTCAGGATTTGCAAGCTCGCCAAGCACGAGTTCCGCGAAGTGTTTTTCCCGATCACCGTCCGCATCGTTCTCTTCGATCGCGCCCTCATGCTACGCAAGTACGGTCCGCTTCCGCTTCTCTTAGACCGTCGTCCAGGTGTCAACCCTTCTTCGGACACCCTGGCCGCCGCGTGTCGGGCGCGGCGATGAGATAGAGCAAGGCGCTGAACCCCGCTCTGCCGGATCGTGAACCGCCTCGACACAGGGGCTCGCCGTTAACCGCAGCAGCATAGGAGGTGTAAGCATGCGAGAGCGACTCGTCTTGGCGATCGCGGCGCTCGGTGTTGTCTGGGCGAGCACCGCCCAGGCGCAGGACAAAAAGCCGAACATCGTCGTGTTCTGGGGCGACGACATCGGACAGTCGAACATCAGCGCCTACGCCCACGGCCTGATGGGCTACAAGACGCCCAACATCGATCGAATCGCGCGAGAGGGCGTGATGTTCACCGATTACTACGCCGAGCAGAGCTGCACGGCCGGCCGGGCCTCCTTCATCACCGGCCAGTCGGGCCTACGCACCGGCCTCACGAAGGTAGGCTTGCCGGGAGCAACACTGGGTCTCCAGAAGGAAGACCCGACGATCGCCGTGCTGCTCAAGCCGCTCGGCTATGCAACTGGGCAGTTCGGGAAGAACCACCTGGGCGACCGCAACGAATTCCTGCCCACTGTGCATGGCTTCGACGAGTTCTACGGCAACCTGTACCACCTCAACGCGGAGGAGGAACCAGAGCTGCCGGACTACCCGAAGGATCCGGCGTTCCGCGCCAAGTTTGGGCCGCGGGGCGTGATGGACTGCAAGGCGTCAGCGACGGACGATGCGACGGTGGACCCGCGCTTCGGCAGGGTCGGCAAGCAGGTATGCACGGACACAGGCCCGCTGACCAGGAAGCGCATGGAGACGACCGACGACGACATCGTTGCCCGAGCCGTGGACTTCATCACCCGCCAGAGCAAAGCCGGCAAGCCGTTCTTCGTGTGGATCAACACGACCCACATGCACCTGCGAACGCATACCAAACCGACGAGCCTCGGCCAGGCAGGACGCTTCCAGAGCCCGTATCACGACACCATGATCGACCACGACGGGAATGTTGGCACGGTGCTTAAGGCACTCGACGACCTGGGCATCACCAACGACACCTTCGTCCTGTACAGCACCGACAACGGTCCCCATATGAACAGCTGGCCCGACGGGGCGATGACGCCGTTCCGCAACGAGAAGAACTCGAACTGGGAAGGCGCGTGCCGGGTGCCCGCGATGGTGCGCTGGCCTGGCCGCATCAAGCCGGGGCAAGTCTCGAACGAGATCGTCGCGAGCCACGACTGGCTGCCGACCCTGCTCGCTATCGCGGGCGACGCGCAGGTGACGGATAAGCTGCTCAAGGGCTATCAGGTCGACGCCATGACCTACAAGGTGCATCTCGACGGCTACAACCTCGTGCCCTACCTGACCGGACAGGCGCAGAAGAGCCCGCGCCAATCATTCATCTACATCAACGACGATCAGCAGGTGACCGGGCTGCGGTATGACAACTGGAAGATGGTGTTCTTGGAGCAGAGAGCCCAGGGAACTTTGCTCATTTGGGCTCAGCCCTTCGTGAGCCTGCGTGTGCCGAAGATCTTCAATCTCCGGACCGATCCCTATGAGCGGGCCGACATCACCTCGAACACCTACTACGATTGGCTGATAGATCACGTCTTCCTGCTGGTCCCTGCACAGGCCTACGTGGCCAATTTCCTGGCGACCTTCAAGGACTACCCGCAGCGCCAGAAGGCCGCGACCTTCAACCTGGACGAGGTCCTGCGGAAGATGCAGGAAAGCGGAGGCTCGAAGTAGGCTAGGTATCGCCGGCCCCAGCCGCGATGGCCGCGTCGAGTGGCCGGCACGGCCGTCGCGTCACGTCGCCGGGCTAAGCGCGGCGGATGATCACGTCCGAAAACCGCTAGACGCGTCCGTCTCGTCGAGGGACGATCCCCACATGGACCTCGACCACGCCGCCTGCTATCGCGCCCTGGCCCTGCGCGACGCGCGCTTCGACGGCCGGTTCTTCATCGCCGTCAAAACCACCGGCGTCTACTGCCGCCCGGTCTGTCCGGCCCGGACGCCGCGATCGGAGAACGTGACGTTTTATCCCTCCGCAGCCGCCGCGCAGGAGGCGGGCTTCCGTCCGTGTCTCCGCTGCCGGCCCGAGACGGCGCCCGACATCGGCGCCTGGCGGGGCACCTCGAATACGGTGTCCCGGGCGCTGGCGCTGATCGAGCTGGGCGCCCTCGACGAGGGCAGTGTGGATGCCCTGGCGGGCCGGCTCGGGGTGGGGGAGCGGCAGCTCCGGCGGCTTTGCCGCCAGCATCTGGGCGTGTCCCCGGCCGCGGTCGCGCAGACCCGCCGCGTGCTCCTGGCCAAGCAGCTCATCCACGAGACGCCGCTGCCCATGACGGAGATCGCGTTCGCCTCCGGCTTCGGCAGCATCCGCCGGTTCAACGAGACATTCCATGCGTTGTACGGGCGCGCGCCCTGCGCGCTGCGACGCGCGCGGACGCGTGAGGCCCCGACCGGCACGAGAGATGGCGTCAGCCTCCGGCTGCGCTATCAGCCGCCTTACGATTGGGCCGGCATGCGGGAGGCCCTCCGGCGTCGCGCGATTCCCGGCCTTGAGCGCGTGGACGACGGCGGCTACGTGCGCAGCATCGAGCTGAAGGGGCAGCAGGGCAGCGTATGCGTTCGCCCGATCGAGGAGAACACGCTCGAGGCGCGGATCCGATTTCCGAAGCTCGCCGCGCTGCCCGCGATCATCGCGCGGCTGCGTCGCGTCTTCGATCTGAGCGCCGATCCCCTCGCGATCTCCGCCCATCTCGCCCAGGATCCCGTGCTGGCCCCGCTGGTCGCGGCGCGGCCGGGTCTGCGTGTGCCCGGCGCCTGGGACGCCTTCGAGTTGGCGATTCGGACAGTGCTGGCAGAGAGGATGGCGCCGCCCGCCGCGGCCCGGCTGGCCGGACGCCTCGTGACGGTGCATGGCGCGCCCATCGAGGATCCCGCGCCGGACGTGACCCACGTCTTCCCGCGGGCCGAGGTACTGGCGCGCGCCGATCTCACCGCGCTCGGCCTGCCGAGGAGCCGGGCGGTTACCCTCTCCACCCTGGCGGCCGCCTTCGTCGCCGATCCAGATCTCTTCGGCCGAGGGCTGGAGAAGGTGATCGAGCGCTTGCGCTCCATACGCGGCATGGAGGAATCAATGGCCCACGAGATCGCCTGCCGCCTCTTGCGCGAGCCCGACGCGTTCTCCGCTGCCGATGCCAGCGCCCGATGCGCCTTCGCCGATCTCGACGGCCGGAAGCCGTCGTCGCGCGATCTCCTTGCCCGCGCCGAGCGGTGGCGCCCTTGGCGCGCCTACGCGGCGCAATACCTCCTGACCTCGTCCGAGTCTCGCGGGAGAGCGCCATGAGGAGCGGTGAGGAGGGAAAACGATACGGCGTGGTGAGCCACGAGCAGCGCCACGCGATGAGCGGCCTCGAGTTCGTGCAGGGTCTCGTCTCCGGCAAGCTGCCTTTGAACAATATGGCGGAGACGCTCGGGTACGACATCGTGGAGGCCACCAGCGGCCGAGTGGCCATCACGGCCATCCCGACGAGTAGGCATCTGAATCCCGCCGGAGGAGTGCATGGCGGACTCACCGCGACGCTGCTCGACTCCTGCATGGGCCTCGCGGTGCATTCGACGCTGGACAAGGGCTTCGATCAGACGACGCTCGAGTTCAAGATCTCGCTCGTGCGGTCGGTCACGCCCGAGACGGGGCTGATCAAGGCCGAAGGCCGCGTCATCAGCCGCGGCCGGCGCGTGGGGACGGCGGAAGGGAGATTGACCGACGCCCAGGGACGCGTGCTCGCGCACGGCACCACCACCTGCCTCATCTTCGAGCCCTGAGGGCGCGCGGCAGTGATCTACGTGGATCGCCAAGCCACCGGCCGGCGCCGTTGGATGGTCGTGGGCGTGTCCACCGCCGTCAACGCGCTCGCCTGGGCCACCCGCTGCACCTTCGCGCTCTTCTATGTCGCGATGCTCGAGGAGTTCGCCTGGGGGCGGGGGCCCACCGCCCTCGGGTACTCGTTGAGCTGGCTCGGGTTCGTGGGCTTCGCCCCGGTGGCGGGTTGGCTGTCCGACCGCTGGGATACGCGGAGGGTGGTGATGGGCGGCGGCGTGATCCTCGGCCTCGCCCTCGCGCTCACAGGCCAGGTGTCGTCGCTCACGCAATATTACCTGTGCTTCGGCATGCTCGGCGCTGCGGGCAGCGCCGCGATGCTGATCCCGTCGACGACGATCGTGATGCGGTGGTTCGTGCGGTCACGAGGGACGGCGATGGGCGTGCTGAGCGCGGGCGGGCCCGGCAGCGCAGTCGTCTTCTACCCCTTGGTCGCCTGGCTGATCGCGCTTGTGGGCTGGCGCATGGCGCTGGTCGCCTTCGGGAGCATCGTCGCGGCGGCGACCGTTTTGCTCGCGCTCCTCTACCGCGAGCCGCCGACTGACGCGGATGGCGAGGCGCCTCGCGCGCAGGCGGCCAGCGCTGACGCGAAGCCCGCCGCCGCCCCTCGCACCCCGGATGAGGCGTGGACGCTCCGCCGCGCACTGCGGAGCTTACAGCTCTGGGCGGCGTTCGCTATGACCGCGCTCGGAGTCATCGGCTTCCAGATCATGGCGACGCACCAGGTCGCGCACGCGGTCGACCGGGGCTTCCCGCGTCCCACAGTGGTGTGGCTGTTCTCACTCGGCGCGGGGTGCATGATGGCGGGCAACCTGGCCGGCGGCTGGCTTTCGGATCGCGTGGGCCGCGGCTGGGTGTTCGTGCTGGGCACGGTGGTGGCGATCCTCGGCATCGCCTGCCTCGCCGTGACGCGCGGTCCCGAGGATTTCCTTCTCCTCGTGCTGTATACAGTGTCCGGGTTCGGCTTTGGTATGCGCATCGCGCAGCTCGCGGCCATTCCCGCCGACGTGTTTGCCGGCCCGCACCTGGGCGCCATCCTCGGGGTGGTGCAGGCAGGTGGCGGCCTGGGCGGCGCCATCGGCCCCTTCCTCGGCGGCTGGCTCTTCGACGTCACGGGAAGCTACCGGCTGGCGTTCCTGGGCGCAGCCGTCGCGGTGGCGGGATCGGCTGTCGCGGCGTGGGTCGCCGCCCGGCCCGCGACAGGAGAGCTGGCGCGCGGCGGCTGCCGCGCGAGTCCCGTTATCCCGTGAGGAATTTGGGGGCTATTCCCTGAGGCGCGGGTCGAGAGAGTCGCGGAGGCCGTCGCCGAGGAGGTTGAAGCCGAGCACGACCAGCATGATGGCCAGCCCGGGCACCGTCGCCACGTGCGGCGCGGTGATCATGTAGCTCCGGGCGTTCGAGAGCATGGCGCCCCACTCGGGGCTCGGGGGCTGGACGCCCAGGCCCAGGAAGGAGAGCCCCGAGGCGGTCAGGAGCACGGTGGCCATCCGGAGGGTCGTCTGGACGATGATGGGCGCCAACGAGTTCGGAAGGAGATAGCGGGCGACGATGGTGACGTCGCGCTCGCCGAGCGCGCGGGCCGCCGTCACGAATTCCATCTCCTTGAGCGTGAGCACCGAGCCGCGCACGACACGAGCGAACTGTGGCACGAGGAAGATGGCGCTGGCCACGATGACGTTGGCGAGGCCCGTGCCCAGGGCGGCGATGATGGCGAGCGCGAGGAAGATGCCCGGGAAGGCCATCATGATGTCCACCAGCCGCATGATCACCATGTCGGGCCACTGACCGATGTATCCGGCGGTCACGCCCAGCGCGGTGCCGACGAGGAGGGCCAAGCCGACGGCCGCAACCTGGATCTGGAGGGAGATCCGCGCCCCGTACAGGACGCGGGAGAGCACGTCGCGGCCGAGCTCGTCGGTGCCAAGCCAATGCTCGGTGCTCGGTCCCTGCAGCCTGTCCACGACCCGCCCGCGCAGGGGCTCGTAGGGCGCGAGCAGCGGCGCCAGCACGGCCAGGAGGACGAAGAGGCCTACGATCACGCCGCCGCTCATGGCCGCCCGACTCCTCACCACGCGCCGGAGAGCGTCGCTCCAGAAGCCGGGCGACCGGCGCCGGGCGACCGGTCGCAGCTCAGCTGTAGCGGATGCGGGGGTCGAAGTAAGCATAGGCGACGTCGGTGAGGAGATTGACCAGCACGAAGGTGGTGGCAACTATCAGCAGCGCGCCCTGCACCACGGGATAGTCGCGCGCGAAGATGCCCTCGACGATCAGCCGTCCCACTCCGGGCAGCGAGAAGACCGTCTCGGTGAGCACGGCGCCGCCGAGGTTGTAGCCGAACTCGAGGCCGAAGACGGTGAGAATCGGGATCATGGCGTTGCCGAGGGCATGCCGATAGACGACGAGCCGATCCGAGACGCCCTTGGCGCGCGCCGTGCGCACGTAATCCTGGCGCAGCACCTCGAGCATCGAGGCGCGCGTGGTACGCGCGATCACGGCGGACGAAGCCGCCCCCAGCACGAGGGCAGGCATCACGAGGTGTGCGGGCGAGCCTGAGCCGCCCGACGGCAGCCAGTGCAGTCTCACCGAGAAGATGAGGATGGCCAGCAGTCCCAACCAGAAGATCGGTAGCGAAATGCCGACGAGAGAGCCCAGGAGCGCCGCGATGTCCAGCGGGGAATTGCGATTGGTGGCGGCGATGATGCCGGCGACGACTCCGAGAATGGCCGAGACGAGGATGGCCAGAAAGGCCAGCTTCAGAGTGAAAGGGAAGCGCTGCTTGAGGAGGGTCGACACGGGTTGGCGCGACTGGATCGAGACGCCGAGATCCCCCACCACGGCGTGCCGGAGGTAGGCGAGAAATTGCACGGGCAGGGGCCGGTTGAGCCCGTACTCCTGGCGGATCCGCGTCAAGACCTCTTCCGTCGCTTCCTCGCCGGCCAGGATCAGCGCGGGATCGCCCGGCACGAGCTGGAGGAGGGCGAACGACACCACACTCACCCCGACCAGCACGGGGACGAGAAGGAGCAGGCGCCGGATGACGTACGCCAGCATACGGGGCTCGCGAGCCCGCCGCCTCCTTCGCCTACTTCTCCTTCCAGCTCTTCTCGGTGAAGTAGGTCAGCTCGAGGGGCAGGTTCACGACGCCGTGCACCTTCTTCGTCTGGCCGACAACCATGTTCGGGGACAGGAGAAAGATGGCCGGCGCCTCTTTGATGATGACCTGCTGCGCCTCGCTCAGGGCGGCCAGGCGCGCCTGGTCGCTCGTGGCCGAGGTGGCTCGGTCGAGGGCGTCGTCGAGCGCCTTCGAGCTGAAGAAGCCGCGATTGTCCCCCTTGGGCGCCATCTGCGAGGAGTGTAGCAGCGGGAACATTCCCCACTGCGCTTCTCCTGTGGAGGGCGACCAGCCGAGCAAAAACAGCTCGCGATCCGTTTGCTCGGGAGCGGTCTTCGTCGCGGAGAGATACGCGCCCCATTCCATGGTCGACAGCGCCGCGTCGACGCCCACCGCGGAGAGATCCTGCTGGACGGCCTGGGCCAGCTCGAAGTCCTTCACGTAGCGCCCCTTGGGCGACCAGAACTTCGCCTTGAGCGACGTGACGCCGGCCTGGGCGAGGAGGTCCTTGGCCTTCTTTGGATCGAACGGATAGCCGGGCAGCTTGGCGTAGCCGTTTTGGAGCGGCGCGACGATGCCGGAGATGACTTCCGCGTTGCCCTGGAAGAGGCTCTTGACGATGGCCTCGCGGTTGACCGCGTAGTTGAGGGCCTGGCGCACCCGCACGTCGTCGAAGGGCTTCTTCTTCACGTTGATGGTGACGTAGAGCGCCCGGGCCGTGGAAATGGAGTCGACCGAGAAATGCGCGTTCTTGCGGAGGCGCGGGATGTCTTCGGGGGGAATGTTCAGGATCAGGTCCGCGTCACCCGACTCCAGCATGAGCACGCGGGAGGCATCCTCCTTGACGGTCTTGACGACCACGCGATCGAGCAGCGGCCGACCGCCCCAGTAGCCGTCGTTCCGCTCGACCACTACCCGGTCGCCCTTGACCCACTCGACGAACTTGAAGGGACCGGTGCCCGAGGGATGCAGGGCGAAGTCCTTGCCCCACTTCTGATGCACGGCAGGCGAGGGGATGCCGCCCGCCGAGTGAGCCAGCCGGAACAGGAACGCGGCGAACGGCTGCTTGAGCGTGACACGGATCGTCGCGTCGTCCACGACTTGAGCACCCTGGACGAAGGGCGTGTAGAGGCTCGCCTTGAAGGGCTTCTCGTCCCCCAGCACGCGGTCGAAGAAGTACTTGACCGCCTTGGCGTCGAAGGCCGTGCCGTCGTGGAACTTGACGCCCTTCCGCAGCTTGAAGGTCCAGGTCAGCCCGTCCTTGGATTGCGTCCACGACTCGGCCAGCGCGGGCTCGATCTGCATCTTCGTGCTGAACCGGACGAGGTTGTCGTACATCATCCGGTTGACCTGCTCGCCCGGGTTCGACTGCGTGTTCTGCGGGTCGAGGCTGTCGGGGTCCGCCCCGGCTGCGAAGATGATCGTCCCACCCGCCACCGGAGTCTGGGCCCACGCGATCCCCGCCACAAGGCCAACCGCCGCTAAGATGCCCACCAGCCAAAGCGCCGTATTCCGCCGCATCGCGCACCTCCTGTCGGGTCGAACGAGCGACTCCTCCACTCAGCCGACGGGCAGGAGAATCCGTCCAAAGGAAGGGAATGTCAAACGGCGTGCGAGCGAGGGGGGTGCTGGGGGAAGCGAGCGAGACGGTGGCTTTGACCTTATTTCAGAATTTTGACCAAAGTTACGGCGTTGACCAGGCTATTGGCCAAGACGAAGTTGCCGTCCGGAGTGACGGAAGTGTTGCGGACGATGTTGCCGCCGCCGGGAATGACCCAAGTCTGGAACTTCTCCGTCTTGGGGTCGAAACGCACGACAGTGTTCGGCGTGGTTCCCGACTCGCTGTACCAGATGACGTCGTTGATGGCGGAAATCCCATACGGCTCAGATTTCGGACCACTCGGCGACGGCCACTCGCTCACGCGGCCCGTTCCGGGATCGAGTCGGCCCAGGTACCCGCGTGAGAAATCCGCGTACCACACGATGTCATCGCTGGTGATCGTGATGCGACGCGGACGAGACGCTGGGTCCGGCAGTGGGTACTCATGGATCTCGAGGGTCTTCGGATCGACGCTCCCGACCTTGTTGGTCCCGAACGCGACATAGAACACGACGCCCTTCGAGGTGACGGCCATGCCGTAGGGCCGCGATTTCGGCGTCGGGGGTGTGAGGAGCTTGATCTCACCCGTCTTGGGATCGAGGCGCCCCACCCGGTTGGCGTTCTGGACGGTGAACCAGAGGATTCCGCTCTGATCGAAGATCAGGGTGTGCGGATCCTTGGCGTCTGGATCCGGCATCGTGTACTCGGTGACGGCTCCCGTCCTCGGGTCGAGCTTGCCGATCAATGCTCCCGTGTTGCCCGTGTACCAAATGGCCCCGTCCTTGTCCTCGACGAGACCGTGAGGCCCCGAATGAGGCGTCTTGAGTGGGTACTCCTTAAACCGACCAGTACGCGGATCAAGTCGACCGAGCACGTTGGCCATCTGGCCCGTATACCAAAGTGATCCATCCCTCGCGGCGAGCGGGTCATGCGGCCGCGATCCCGGCGTAGGTACCGACCACTCCGCGAATGAGACCTTGACGGGGCCGGGGATGACCACGCCGGCGGGCTTGCCCTTTTCCGGGAAGTTCGTGGTCAGGTACTCAGTGATGGTGGTGACTTGGTCCGCGGGCAGGCTCACGCCAAAATTGCTCATCATCCGCAAGACGGTGGCCCAGCCTTTGGGCGTGTATCCGGCTCCGACACGCGCCTGGAAAGGGTGACAACTATTGCAGTGGGCAGCAACCAGCTCTTTGCCTTTGCCCTCGGGCAACTCCTGGGCCGAGACAGAGGGCGCGCCACACAAGAGGGTGAGGACGAGTAAGAGCAGACCCGATCGGTTGTGCATGGTTGAGGCTCAGGCGAGCGCCGGGCGCTCTGCCGTCTCGTTGGCCTTCAGGATGTAGTCGTCGACGTCACTCAGGAAGGTTGCGTTGAAGCGATTCGTGATGTGAGCGAGGCGCACGTTGAAAACCTCACCAGGGCCGCCCTCCACCCGTTTCAGAAGGGTCGTCGGATCGTCTTCCGACACCATCGGAATTCGAGCCATACGCACCTTCCGCGGGTGTGCCGGCACCCGCCGGCGACTTTCGGGGACCCGCAGCCCACAGACCATGCTCACGATGCTAGCGCTCGTACTCGCCAGGCGCAAGGCGCGTTCTGGTCGTATCAGAGCGGGCGTCGTTGCATTTCGGGCGAAACGGCCTATCCGATCGACGTATCTTCTTCGTGGCGGCCTGGACCCAGTTGCAGACGGGTGTCTAGACTCCCGCCGTGATGCTCCGGAGTGTCGCTTTGACTGCTCTCCGAGGGAGGCGCGTGTGAAGGCATTCAAGGACCAGGTCGCGGTGGTGACAGGGGCGGCGAGTGGGATCGGGCTCGCGTTGGCTGAGCGCTTCGCCGCCGAGGGGATGAAAATCGTCATGGCCGACATCGAGGTGGCAGCGCTCGCATCAGCCGAGACAACGGTGCGCCGGCAGGCGTCCGCCGTGCTCGCGGTGAAGGTCGATGTCGCCCGTCCCGAGGACGTGGAGCGGCTCGCCCGCGAGACTTATGCAACGTTCGGCGCGGCTCACGTCCTGTGCAACAACGCGGGGGTCGCCGTGATTGGAGCGGCGCACGAGCATTCGCTCGCGGACTGGCAGTGGGTCATCAACGTCAATCTCTGGGGGGTGATCCACGGCGTGCGTGCCTTCCTGCCGCGCATGCTCGCGGGCGGTGACGAGGGCCACATCGTCAATACCGCGTCGATGGCGGGGCTCACCACCGCTCCGTTCATGTCCATATACGATGTGACCAAGCACGGGGTGGTAGCACTCTCCGAGTGCATGTACAAGGAGCTGCGCTTGATGAGCGCGCCGATCGGCGTCTCGGTGGTCTGTCCCGGCCTCGTCGACACCGCCATCATGCGCTCGTCGCGCAATCGCCCCGCCGATCTCTCCGAGGAAGGCAAGGCGGGACCGATGGCGCAGGCCTTCGGCCAGGCTCTGTCCGACCGGCTCGCCGGCGGCTACTCACCCTCCGAGGTGGCCGAGCAGGTCATCGCCGGGATTCGAGAGGATCGCTTCTACATCGTGCCCGCCCAGCCCGAGGTGAAGAGCAGTATCGGGATCCGCGCACAGGATCTCCTCGAGCTCAGGAATCCGACCTTGCGCCTCGCGTAGGACGGGGGCGCGTAGCGGTGCCGGGTGACCGATCGATGACAACGTCCTTCCGGCCGTGCACGAGAAGTTCGCCGCGACATCGCCCGTCCGCTGAAGATTGGGTAGACCGCGCCTGTTCAGACGCTCGTCTGACCTCGACGAGTCTATTGGGGTGGCGGCGCGGGAGGCGGTTCCGGCGGGTTCGGTATCCAGATCCATCGGTAGGCGACCGTCACGCCGTCACCCTCGAGGTGGTAGCACCCGCCGACATAGCAAACGTCCCGCTGGATGGGCGGGGCTTCCTGATAGACGGGCGGGTAGGTCGGATACATATCCGGGTAGGGGTAGTAGTAGGGGTAGGCATAGAACGGGTATGCGAGCGGCGCTGCCACGAAGCCCCCGCCGAAGAAGGCAGTCGTGAAGCAGCAGTGATGGAAGCCGTGGTGGTGGAACCCTTGGTGTGATCCTCCATGGAATCCCCCGCCGTGCCCTCTGCTTGCAGAGGCCGTGGCGGTGAGCGCCACGGATAGCGCGACGACGAGCGCGAGACCGAAGAGCTTCCGCATCATGGGGGGCGCCTCCAACAACGACCTCTCTCCCGGCATCGGCCGTAGCCCCCGAGCGGCGGCCGATGATCGCGTCTGGTATCTTCCGAACCTCAATCGCCGGACTCGATGTCGGCAGCAACTAATGCGCGGGCCCAGGCGGTGGCGGCGGCGGCCGTCCGGCGGGCGGCGGCGGCACCCCTGGCGGTAGGGGAGCCGGCGGGGGCGGAGGCGCCGGCGGCACGGGCTTCCGGGCGACAGAGACCGGAATCTGATTGCCCTTGGCGTACATGCACTGCATGTACCCGATGTCGTAGCGGCTCTGCACCGCGAAGCTGGCGCCATACGCATTGCCCAACCCAACGGCTGTCCCGCCGAAGAGACCAGTCGCCGCGCCGATGGCGGCGCCGAGAGCCGGACCACCCGCGGCGGCGCCGATGGCGGCCCCGAGCGCGGCACCGACCAGCGTGCCCACCGTTGCGCCCGTCACCGTGTTGGTTGTGCCAGTCTGGTTGGGCGTGGTCCCCGTTTGCGCCAGCGCCCACTGCCGGCATACCCCATCGTCAGCCTGGAATTCCTCGAAGTTCTTGCCACTGCCCGGCAACACCATCACGCTCGGCCCCGTCGGCACCGTGGCGCACCCCGTGAGGAGGAGAAGCGCGCCGATCGGGAGCATGAGTCTCGGTGCGGTCATCGGGCCCTCCGGCGAGGACGCCGCAATCCTCGTGGTTCCTACATCTCATGACCAATGCAGGAGCGCGCCTTCGGCGGCGAAGCCGGGACCGAGCGCGATCATGACACCCCGGTCGCCTTGGCGCGGCTGTCCGTGCTCGAGCACCTCGTTCAGCACGAACAGTACAGTGGCCGACGACAGATTGCCGAATCGACGCAGTACCTCGCGCGAGTAGACCACCTCGTCGTCCGTGAGCTCCAGGTCTCTCTGCGCCCGCTCGAGCACCCGCCGACCTGCCGAGTGCAGGATCCAGAACTGCACGTCTTCCCGTCGGAGACCGTGGTCCTTGAGGATGCGTTCCGTGAGCTCCGCCATCATGACGGGAGCGATGCGCCGCACGTCCTTGCTCAGGCGCACCCTGGCTCGTCCACCTGGGAACGTGAAGCCCATGCAGTCGAGGTATTCGGATCTGATGATTGTCCGGTGACCGACGAGCGTGCAGCCGTCGCCCTCCGTCCCCAACAGCACCGCGCCCGCCCCGTCGGCAAAAATGGCGTTGGCGACCACGGTCTCCAGGGTGTCGTCGATGGTGTACGTCGTCGAGCACAGCTCCACCGCGACGACCAGGGCCAGCCGGCCCGGAAACGCGTGGAGATAGTTGGATGCCTGCTGGAGGGCAACCATGGCGCTGGCACAGCCGGTATCTCCAACGTGCACGCGCTGGACGTCATCCCGGAAGCCGCCCGCTCGCATCAGGCGGGCATCGAGGCTCGGGACCAGGCGACCCGTGCAGGTCGTCGTGGCCAGGAAGTCGATCTCGGACGCGTCGAGGCCTCGCCGGCCGAGACAGGCGCGGACGGCCTGCATCCCCAGGGTGACGCTGCCCGCCTCGAAGCGGGATGCGAGCTGATCGACATCCTCATCAGGCCTGACCTGGGCCTCGTCCACGAAGAAGTGCCGGCGCTCGATGCCGCTCTGCCGAAACACGCTTCGGTGCCGTTGATCCGTGTAGCCGAAGATGTCGATCAACTCGTCCTGGGTGAACGAGGTCGGCGGCACCGCCGTCCCCACCGCGAGAATCCTGGGACCATCCATCGACGCGCTCCATTGGGGGAAAGCGCTTCGTCCCGCCCGTGGGCGAGCTCGAGCCGTCCCCTCACCGCACCACTGTCGGCCCGGCCATCGCGGGCGGCAAATGAAATCGTTGTACCTTGCTGACAAAAATGTTAGTTTCCGCGCCGGCCTGCATGAGGGAAGCTTCCCCCCAGTGGGAGGCTGGGGCTATGGAAGGCAACGCGCGGCGCGTCCTCGTCATCGAAGACGACCCCGACACGGCAGAGCAGCTCGTCGATTGCCTGCGCACGAGCGGCTACACGGTCGACCTTGCCCGCGACGGCCAGCAGGGATTGACGCTTGGCCGGAGCGCCGACTACCTCGTGATGACCGTGGATCGCATGCTACCCCGCCTCGACGGCATCGAGGTCATCCGGCGTCTCCGCGACGACGGGATCGTGACGCCGACCCTCATCATCAGCGCCCTGGGAGAGGTCGACGATCGCGTTCGCGGCTTGCGCGCGGGCGGCGACGACTATCTGGTCAAGCCCTTCGCCTTTGCCGAGCTCATCGCTCGCGTCGACGCGCTGGCCCGCCGCAGCCCCGCCGTCATGAAGGAGACGCTCGTGCGGGTGGGCGACCTGGAGATGGACCTGCTCACTCGCGCCGTGCGCCGCAAGGGGCGGGAGATCGAGCTGCTGCCGAAGGAGTTCCAGCTCCTCGCGTATCTCGCTCGCCACGCCGGACAAGTCATTCCTCGCGCGCTGCTCTTGCAGCACGTCTGGGATCTGCATTTCGATCCCATGACGAATATCATCGACGTCTATGTTGGTCGCCTGCGACGCAAGGTGGAGGGGGGAGGAGCGTACCCCCTCATCCACACCGTGCGCGGAGTGGGGTTCTGTCTTCGTGCTCCTGGGTAGAACGCTCAAGTCATCGACGTTCCGGCTGGCCTTGGTGTGCATCGCAGTGTTCAGCGGCACCGTCTTTGCGCTGCTGGGCTACGTCTACTGGGCAACCACGGATTTCGTCCGCACCCGGTCCGACCGCGAGATCTCCGCCGACCGCGCCGTGCTCGTGCAGACCTACGAGAAGGCCGGGCGCGACGGGCTCGCCGATCTCGTCACCCGGCGTGTCGCCGGACGCGAGCTCGAAGCCGGAGTCTACGTGCTCGCGGATCCCGCGCGCGGTGTTCTGGCCGGCAATCTGCGGAGCTGGCCTCCCGGGCTCCGCGGGCCTCAGGGATGGGCAGACGTCGAAGTGCCAGATGGAGCCGGACACATCCGGCTTCGGGCGACCTACGAGACCTTGCCGGACGGCTCTCGGCTTCTCGTGGGTCGGAGCCTCGACGAGCTCGATCGATTCGTGGGGATCATCAAGACGGCCCTCGTGTACGGGGGAATCTTGACTCTCGTGCTCGCCACCGTGGCCGGCGTCTTCGTCACCCGGCGCACGGTCGGACGGATCGAAGCCATGAACGCGGCGGCGCGGGAGATCATGCAATGCCGGCTGGGCAACCGGATTCCTCTTCGCGGTACTCAGGACGAGTGGGACCAGCTCGGCGAGAACCTCAACGCCATGCTCGACCGGATCGAAGAACTGGTGCGAGAGGTGGGACAGGTGTCCGACAATGTGGCGCACGATCTCCGGACGCCGCTGACCCGC
>Ga0306920_100006270_pt1 | contig 15487 bp, 14 predicted proteins | sample flu12Cox44000170_FD_204666 | JGI IMG/M metagenome (GOLD analysis project Ga0306920, IMG submission 204666) | Lab enrichment of tropical soil microbial communities from Luquillo Experimental Forest, Puerto Rico - flux4day.12C.oxic.44.000.170 (v2)... | ecosystem: Environmental > Terrestrial >... | reverse complement strand
GCTGTTCTCGGTTCGCTTGAGGATGCTCAGAAATTGTTTGAGTCCGTTCGATCGAGTGGCCGCAAGTACATGATGTTTGAGACTTCTTGCTTCCATGAAGATCTGCATGCGATGCGCCGGATTTACCAAGCTGGCGGCCTTGGCAAGCTGGTGTATTCCGAGGGAGAGTATTTCCATTACATGCCCGAACCACTGCCCTCCTACCAGGACTGGCGTGTGGGCTTGCCTCCACAATTTTACCCCACACATTCCAATGCATACTGCGTAGGAGTGACAGGCGGTTCCTTCACCGAGGTTTCGTGCATGGGAATGCCCAGCACAATCGCGCACCTTCAACCCGCGAATAATCGGTATCGGAATCCATTCGGCACTGAGATTGCCCTGTTTCGAACAAGCGAAGGCGGCACTTCACGCATGGCTGTCAGCTGGGACACCCCAGGCTATAGTGGTGAAATGGGGCGCATACGTGGTCAGCGCGGATCTTTTTACGAAAAGTACGAAGGTCTGGAAAAGAACCTGCCCACAACTAATCGGCCACCTCTTCCCCCGGGAGTTGCTCCTGGAGGGCATGGCGGCGCGCATGGTTACCTCATGAACGAGTTTGTTTGTGCAATTCTGCAGGACCGCAAACCGCTCGTCGACATCGCAATGGCCTTAAAGCTCACCGTCCCCGGAATCGTCGCCCACCATTCGGCGCTCAAAGACGGTGAGCTGATGAAAATACCGCAGTTTATAATGTGACGCTGTAGTTTTCAGATCAGCCAACATAGCAACCACATGCCTGTTTATTCGTGGTTCCTTTGGTCCCAAGGTTGCAGTGCCGCAACCCTGCGGCTACATTGCTCGTGTCTTTCCTGAGACTCGAATTTCGCAACGGCGGCTTGCATTTACCTCAGCTTGCGCTGTGGATGGATCCAAATGAGCCGCAACTTGGCCCCGAAAAGGTCTTCGTCAGTCACGCTCATTCCGATCACATTGCCGAACATCGAGAAGTGATCCTGAGTGCTGCGACAGCCAGGTTGATGAAGGATCGGTTGTCGGGCGAGCGTACCGAGAACGTATTGGACTTCGGGGAGCGGCGATCCTTCACTGGGGGCAAAGAGCGGTTCGATTTAACGCTGTTGCCAGCCGGGCACATTTTCGGCAGTGCGATGGCTTTGGTTGAGGCAGAGGGGCAAACGCTACTCTACACTGGGGATTTCAAGCTCCGTCTGGGGCTTTCGGCGGAGCTTTGTGCGCCGCGGCCGGCGGATATTCTGGTGATGGAAACTACTTACGGACGACCGCAGTACGTTTTTCCTCCAACGGCTGAAGTGCTCAAAGGAATTATGCGATTCTGTCGTGAAGCTCTCGATAATGACGAAGTGCCGGTGTTGTTTGGATATTCACTCGGCAAAAGCCAGGAACTGTTGTGTGGGCTCAGCGACGCCGGTTTGCCAATGATGCTGCATGGGGCCATTTACAAACTGACGAAAATCTACCAACAATTCGGGCAGTGCTTCCCCAGGTATGAACATTATGAAGCAGGTCAAGCTCAGGGGAAGGTGCTGCTTTGTCCTCCCAATGCGATTGGCTCTGCCCTGGTTCGGAACCTTGGCAAAACCAGAAAAGCGATTTTGACCGGTTGGGCGGTCGATCCAAATTGCCGCTACCGCTACCAATGCGATGCCGCATTTCCATTGAGCGACCATGCCGATTTCCCCGACCTAATCGAGATGGTGAAACGGGTGGCACCAAAGAAGGTCTACACTTTGCACGGCTTCGCCGCCGATTTTGCGCAAACCTTGCGAGGGCTGGGATATGATGCACAGGCCCTAAGCGAGAATGAACAACTGGCCCTGGCGCTCGTGCACGATCCCTCTCCGGGCGCGCAAGGGCCTCGCTCGCGTGTTGCGTTTGCCAGCGCTCACGAACATGCAGGCGAGACAAGGTCCCTCCCAGGAGCCGGCTTTCAGGCATTCGCTTCGACGTGCCGTAGGATTGGGGGCGACTCAAGGAAACTGGAGAAGATTCGGTTGCTTGCAGAATACTTGCGCGAATTGAAGGGAACGGCTCTGGAATGGGCGTCGACCTGGTTTACTGGACGGCCTTTCGCCGCCAGTCAAAATAAGGTGCTGCAAGTTGGTTGGGCTGCTCTGCGCGATGCAGTATGCTCAGCAGCGGGAGTGGAGCAGACAACGGTTCACCAGGTTTACCTGAAACACAGCGACCTCGGTGAAACGGTTGAGGAAATCCTGCAACATTATCCGGTAGAGGCTTCACTTTCACTTGAGGAGGTAGGCGAAGTTTTTCAGCAGCTCCATTCCGCGCGCGGGCCTCTCGCCAAAACTCCGATTCTCACCCGCACTCTCGCCAAGTGCACGCCGTTGGAAGCGAAATACCTGGTAAAGATCATTACTGGCGATTTAAGGATCGGATTGAAGGAAGGTTTGGTGGAAGAGGCCATCGCGGCCGCGTTCGCGAGACCTGCGGAGGAGGTGCGTCGGGCCAATCTCTTGCTGGGTGATGTGGGCAAAACGGCAGTGCTTGCGGCCGAGAACCGGCTCGGAGCCACGGAGTTGGTTCCGTTTCGGCCAGTGAAGTTCATGCTGGCTTCGCCCGAAGAGACGGCAGCCGGCGTCTTCGAGCGAGTTCAAGAAAGCGCGCGGACACAATTGCCGATCCCGGAGAACAAATCGAGCGACGAACCACAAATGCCGCCAAACTCGGATGCGACGGAAGCATCTGAGCCTCACGCGGCCTGGGTTGAGGACAAATACGACGGCATTCGTTGTCAGTTCCACAAGGTTGACCGTCGCGTTGCTTTGTATTCGCGCGATCTAAAAGAGATTACCCCAACCTTTCTTGAGCTCGCTGACAGTGCCCGTGAGATGAGCCAGGATTTTATTTTGGATGGCGAAATTGTCGCGATGCGAGGAGAGGAAGTCTTGCCGTTTGCGGAACTTCAGAAGCGTTTGGGAAGGAGAGCGGGGGATTTGTTTATGCGCGAGGAGGTGCCGATAAGCTTGATGGCTTTTGATTGCCTATGGCTAGATGGGGCGAGCCTGCTGGATAAGCCCCTTCGTGAACGCCGGGCGGCTTTGGAGGCGCTTGGTCCTTTGCCGGACTGTCTTCGTTTGGCAAGGGTCACCAAGGTGCGATCCGCAGTGGATATTGAACAAGCCTTCACTGGCGCACGTGCTCGTGGGAATGAAGGATTGATGATCAAGGATCCGGAAAGCCCCTACACGCCGGGCCGACGCGGTTTGGCCTGGTTGAAGCTCAAAAAGGCGCTTGCCACGTTGGACTGTGTGGTGATCGGCGCCGAGTATGGCCATGGTAAGCGGAACAAAGTGCTCAGTGATTACACCTTCGCCGTCCGTGACGAGCGGTCAGGTGAGTTGAAGACCATCGGAAAGGCCTACACGGGTCTAACCGACGCGGAGATTGGCACTTTGACAGAACATTTTCTTAAAACGGCGATTCGCCGGCATGGACGTTACTTTGAAGTACCGCCGGATATAGTTCTGGAAATCGCTTTTGACCGCCTTCAGCTCAGCGACCGACACTCCAGCGGAATGGCCATGCGTTTCCCCCGTATCGTGCGGATCCGCAGCGACAAGTCAGTAGCGGAAATCGACACCGTTGAATCTGCAATAAAACTGTTACCGCGAAAAATGACTGAATTTTGAACCGCGAAATACGCGAAATAGGCGAAAAAAAAGAGATACAATATCTCGCGTTGCGAGGTCGTCCCTCACAGTCGAGGGAACGAAGGCATATCGACGGGCAAGATTGAGTTTAAGATTGCGCCGCACTTTACGAGGCGCGAATCTCCGCCACCATGTCCCAGCACGATTCCTTTTCGCGTATTTCGCGGTCAAAAAAAATACTAGATCGAGATCGCGGTGTCGGTGGCGTGGATGTGGAGGTATTCCAAAAGTTGGGCCACGCATTCCGCCACTGAGAGCTGATCGGTGCGCAATTCCACCTCCGGTCGCAACGGCGGTTCGTAGGGCGCGGATATGCCAGTGAAATCCTTGATTTGTTTGGCGCGTGCTTTGGCGTAAAGACCTTTCGGATCACGCTTCTCGCAAACTTCGAGTGGAGCATTGACGAAAACCTCGATGAACCGGCCCTCGGGCATGATTTGCCGGGCCAGTTCGCGGTCAGCTCTGTAAGGCGAAATGAACGCCGTGATACAAATGAACCCGGCATCCGCAAATAGCTTCGCGACCTGGCCAACGCGCCGGATGTTTTCGGTGCGGTCCTTGGCGGAAAAGCCAAGATCGGCCCCAAGCCCGTGCCGGATGTTATCTCCATCGAGCACGTACGCCTGGCGTCCGAGATTGAAAAGTTCCCGTTCCAATTCGGTAGCAACGGTGGTTTTGCCGGCGCTCGATAAGCCGGTCATCCAAACCACGTAGCCACAATGGCCGTTGCGCAGTTCGCGCTGCGTTGCAGTGACTTTGCCCCTGCTCCAATAAATGTTGTTGCTCTTGGTGTGGGAATCGTGTGTGCGGCGTGGGTAGTTATCGGCGGAAATGATTCCTCCTCCCGCAACATCATACCCGTCAACGATGACAAATCGGCCGGTGGGCACGATATCCGCGTGGACATCGAATGCGATTGGAGATTTGGTGTGGAGTGTGAGTTCAGCCACTTCGTAGCGGCCAACAAACGGTTCATTTTGTTTGCGTGAAACCGTTTCAAGCGTCGAGGCGTCGATCACTTTCTCGATGGCTTCGATCTGGCATTCGACTTCCTGGGTGGCGAGCTTGAGCTTGTAGGATTTGCCCCTGGCGAAAGGTTGTTTTCCCAGCCAGAACAGGCGAGCTTTGAAGCTCGACAATTCGAATGGCGGTGATGATTCCAACGCGGCGATCGCGCCACGTGTGACGAAAATCTGCTCAGTCAGCGTGACGCCGATTGACTCACCCGCCGTAGCAGTGTCACTCGAAGGCGCGTTCCACCGCTCAATCGTCTTGACCGTGCTGACTTTGTTGCTTGGTGAAAAGGCCAGCCTGTCCCCAACTTTAATAGACCCGCTTTCGACACGGCCGGCCAGGATTCGCCGTTCGTCAAAGCGATAAATGTCTTGGATGGGAAATCGCAGCGGCTGGTTTTTGGGAAGCTCCGCCACTTTAAACTGGTCGAGAGCTTGAAGCACCGTCGGTCCGCGCCACCAGGGCGTATTTTGGCTTAGTGCTGCAATGTTATCGCCGTGCTTCGCAGCGATAGGAATAAATACCGTTGGTTCAACGCCAATAGTGCGCAGCCAGAGGCGATACTCGCTCTCGATTTGGTTGAACCTGGCCTGGCTGTAGTTTTCCAGGTCCATCTTGTTCACCAATACGGCAATTTGCCGGATGCCCAGCAGGTTTAAGAGGTAACCGTGTCGGCGCGAGTTTTCCTGCACCCCTTCATGGGCGTCAATCAGCAGCAGCGCGGCTTCGGCGTTGGCCGCGCCCGTGATCATGTTTTTGAGAAACTCTTTGTGACCGGGCGCATCGATGATGACGTATTGCCTTTTTTTTGTGTGGAACCAGATCTGGGCGGTATCGATCGTAATGTTCTGGTCGCGCTCGGATTGGAGCGCGTCCATCAGGTTGGCCCATTCAAACGGGACGCCGCGCCGCTCGGCGATCTGCTGGAGTTGTTCGAGCTTACCTTCCGGGAGCGAGCCGGTGTCGTGGAAGAGTCGGCCCACGAAGGTGGACTTGCCATGGTCCACATGGCCGACAATGACAATTTTCAGCTGTTCAGTAGGTGCGTTGGAATGGCCGTTGGAGGTCGACATTGATAGTATTTAACGTTTGCGACAAAGTGGCGGTCACATATAACCGTCGCGCCGCAATTTTTCAAAGGCATCTTCGCTTTCCTTGTCCTGAGCGCGGCCGGAGCGTTCGGGTGTGCGAGTGTTGCGCAGTTCTTCGATAATGTGACGTACCGTTTTCGCGTTCGATTTAATCGGCATCGTACAGGGTGCGCAGCCGAGGCTGCGATAGCGCTGGCCTTCGGCATTCGCAAAATAAAGCGGAATGACCGGGATGTTTTCTCGTTCGATATATTCCCAAACGTTGATCTCAGTCCAGTGCAGCAGGGGATGGATGCGGATATGCGCTCCCTTGGCGAAATCAGTTTTGAACTGGTCCCATAATTCCGGCGGCTGATCCTCGACGTTCCACTCCATGTTTTTGTCGCGAGGACTGAAGTAGCGTTCCTTGGCGCGAGTAGGTTCCTCGTCACGCCGAACACCAACGATAACGCCTGTGAAGTGATGCTTATCCAGCACTTGCTTGAGAGCGTCTTTTTTCAACGTGCCGCAGCATTCCACACGAGTGGCTTTTCCATTGGGGAACGTTACGCCGCTCTTGAGCACTTCTTCGTTTTTGCCCACCACCAACTGGAGCTTCCAATTTTTAACCAGTTGGTCGCGGTATTCGATCATGGATGGAATCTTGTAAGTCGTGTCGACGTGGACCAGAGGGAAGGGGACGTGACCAAAAAACGCTTTGCGCGCCAGCCACAGCAGGACCGTCGAGTCCTTGCCAATGCTCCAGAGCATGGCCAGGTTTTCGAATTTGTTAAATGCCTCGCGAAGGATGTAAATACTCTGATTTTCGAGCTTGGAAAGATAATCCATAGGAAATTGTTACATGAGCCACGTTGGCTCGACCGAAGTGAAATGGCCGGCCTTAGGAAAGCGGGCGCTCATGAGCGCGCCACGGCGGGCGCCTCATGTGGAGCAACCGCTTTTCCGCCCCAGGCGGCATGCAAACCGCATTCGCGTTTTTCGTCGGCTTTAGCGGGGTCAAAATAATCCCATTCGTTGGGCAGCCCGTGCTCGGCAAGATACTCTTCCATATCAGGGTCGGTAGAGTAAAAAACAGGGCTGACTTTGAGCGAGCCGAAGTTGCTGTCCTGGGTGACGATATCCAGGCCGGCGCGGTGAGGGTTCTGAACCTTGCGTAGCGCGGTGATCCAAACCGTGGGCGCCAGTTCGCGCATACCGCGCTGAAAAGGCTCGAGCTTCATCAGAGCGCTGAACTCTTTCAGACCGGCTTCATCGTCCGGGTTCGGCACCGGCCCATATACGGCGTCGCGGTGCGCAGGACTGATTTTGGGCAGGTACGCGCGCAAGTTGAGTTTGAGCTGCCGTTTGAGTTGTTCGGCGTGTTTGTAGGTGGCCGGACGGTTATAACCGTGATCGACCCACAATACCGGAATATCCGGCTGCACATGCACGCAAAGCCGAAGAACGACGGCTTCGTAGGGGCGAAAGTTTGTCGAAACAATGGCGCGGCCGCCGGCCCGCTCGATCGCCCAGCGAGTGATTTCGAGGGGCGATTTATCGCGTAGTTCCTGGTTCCAACGGACGAGTTGTTCAGTGCTCATTAATGCGAGGTAGCAAGTTGTGAGGGAGCCTGGTTCCAAACGACCCGGGCGCAAAAATCACCAAAACGTTCGCCGGGCAGTTTTTCTGAAACGTATCGACTAAGAACAACGCGCAGTTCATTGACCAGTTCGTCGGTCTTGACAGAATCCTTGTACAACCGGTTCAAGCGAGTGCTCGCTTCGTTACCGCCAAGGTAAATCTGGTACTTGTTCGGGGATTTGCCCACAAAGGCGATTTCGGCCATGTACGGCCTGGCGCAACCATTCGGGCAGCCGGTCATGCGCACGACGATTTCTTCCTGCTGCAGGCCAAGTTCGCCCAATAAACCTTCGATGCGGGTCAGGAACGCGGGCATCATGCGCTCCGATTCAGCCAGCGCCAGACCGCAGGTCGGCAGAGCAGGGCACGCCATCGAAGCCAGCCGGGTGCGGCTGAACGGATTATTCACCGAAACGCCGTGTTCACTAAGGATTCGTTCTATTTCGCCGCGGTTTTCCGGCTTCACATCGACGAAAAGCAGATTCTGCGATGCGGTCAGGCGAACTTCAGGTTGAAAACACTCAACGACACGGCGCAATCCTGTCTTGAGACGGTAATCGGCCTCGTCGCGGATCCGGCCATTCTCTACGAACAACCCCAGGAAATAGTTCCCATTCGTTTGCTTGTGCCAGCCCAGTTGGTCGTTCTGAGTCGTGAACTGAAAATCCCGGGCCGGCGCCAGCTTGCACCCGGCTCTTTGCTCCACTTCCGACCTGAACCAATCGACGCCGCGTTCCTCGATCACGTACTTGAGCCGGGCGTGCTTCCGGTTGGTTCGGTCGCCAAAATCGCGATGAATCGTGAGCACCGCCTTCGCAACGGCTTCAAGGTGTTCCGGCGTCAGGAAACCAATGACATCTGCCAGGCGCGGGAAAGTTTGCGCGTTACCATGGGACATGCCCATGCCGCCGCCAGCAACCAGGTTGTAACCGGCGAGCTTGCCATCCTCGTCAATCACGATGAAACCCAGGTCGTTCGTGAAAATGTCGATGTCATTTACCGGCGGTATCACGAAAGCGGTCTTGAATTTTCGCGGCAGGTAGGTTTTGCCGTACAGAGGGTCTACGAAGTTCGCGGTTTCTTCCGCTTTCAGATCGAGCTCTTTGCCCTCAATCCAGATACTGTGGTACGCCCGGGTCTTGGGCGCCAGGGCGTTGGAGAGGTTCCTGGCGTGAACCAACACCTCGTCCACCAGGGGGCTGGTGGCAGGAGTGGGAGGCGCCATCACGTTGCGCTCGACATCTCCGCAAGCGGCGATGGTTGAAATCAGAGCATCATTGAGCCCCTTCATCGTCTGCCGCACATTGGCCTTTAAAATGCCGTGGAACTGGAAATCCTGCCGGGTCGTAATGCGAAGGGTGCTGTTCCCATAGCGGTTTGCCAGGTCGTCGCACGCCAAATACTGGATTCCGCTCAAAACCCCGCCCGGGAATTTCGTCCGCACCATCAGCATGTATTGCTTGGCTATTTTCCGTTTGTCCCGGTCGTCCTGCTGGTAAATGCCATGAAATTTCAGGAATTCGTAGTCGTCGTCGGTGAAATGGGAAGCATTGGGATCAGCCAAAGTCTGAGCGATAGTCCCGGCCAAGGTGGTATTATTGGCCTTAAGACCCTCGTTGCGGGTCAGTTTAGGAGGTTCCGCGGACTGAATCATAAGTTATACACTAATGTTAATAAGGATTATGCCTTTTCCACACAGTGCAGTCAAGGAGACGAATTCTTATTCGTAGTTTTTAATTCTTAATTATACGGCCGGCAAGCGCTCGTTTCCTGCAGGGTTAGCGCTTTATCTCTTGAGGCGCCTGCAGGAGTGTATTGTCAGGAACCGAAATTGGAATTATAGCAAAGCCGTAAGATGTGACGTGCGGCGCTGCTTTCTTTTCGTGGCGATATAAGAGCACAAAACGGCTCATGCGCACAAGTATCCAGGCATGTTGGATCATCATCCTCGTTCTGAGTTGGGGACTCAGCTGTCTGGCCCAATCGAATGCTGATTCTACAGTGCCCTCGGGTTCAGGTCCTTTGACTGGGAACCGGGTCGCTGCGGTGAACTATTTGCCCATTTGGCAGATCGGTTCACCGCCGTTTTCACTGCGCATTCTTGGGGGTGATTATTGGACGGACTCGACGGGACGCATTATCCCATGGGCGGCCAACACGCCAAGGCAGCGCGGTGACAAACACCATCAATTCACACGCCTGCTTTTGGGTCGGGTATCGCTTTCGATGCCATTATCTCCGACAGTGGCCGCCTTTGTTTGTATAACAGTGGCCCTTCTACTCGGATTTCTGGCTCTTGGCTGCGTTAATCGACGGGCTGAGGCCGAACAGAAAGAACAGGCCAAAACTTAAACGTTTGCGGCAGGGCTGGACTCAGTAGTGAGCCTTGGCTAATATCTTCGCTATAGTCCCCCTGGTAACAGCGAGCTCGGTCATTCCGTAAAATTTGGCACGCGTCTAAGAGTTGTGGTCGCGAGTCGAATCACCTAAAAGCAACTCAAAAAAACAACCAAACGAAACACCTATGCCCTTGCTTAATGTAAAACTGATCGAAGGCGTCTTTACGTCCGCACAAAAGCAGGAAATGATTCGCAAGCTCACTGACACAATGGTGTCAATTGAAGGAGAAAACATGCGTCCGGTGACTTGGGTTGTTATCGAGGAGGTCAAGAGCGGTGAGTGGGGGATTTGTGGGAATCCTCTCACCACCAGCGACGTCAAGGCTCTGGCAGCCGGCAAGGCCAAGGGTTGATTTGGCAAAGTTACTCTGAAGCCTCGTGAGCACTGAAGCTGGGTACGAAATTTCCACTGACCGCAATCGCTTGGACATTACGCTGATCCATGAGTTTCTGACTTCCTCGTATTGGGCACAGGGTATTCCGCGCAGCGTTGTGGAGAAGTCCATACAGAATTCGTTGTGCTTCGGCGCATTTCTTGGCGCACGACAGGTTGGCTTTGCCAGAGTGGTTTCAGATTTTGCATCCATCGCTTACATCGCGGACGTCTTTGTCGTGCCGGAACATCGTGGTCGTGGGATAGCGAAGCTGCTGATGCGCTCTATCCTTGAGCATCCAGAACTGCAGGGCTTACGGAGGATTTTGTTGGCCACTCGGGACGCTCACGCACTCTACGCGCAATTTGGTTTTCGCCCGCTCAGCAACCCCGAGCACTTTATGTCGATGCATAAACCGGATATTTATCGAAAGCCTGGTTGAGTGCACTTGAAACCAGGACTTGCTCCAACGTGGCGGCGCGCGCGGACGATAATTCTCAGTTTGTGTGCTTACTGAAGTCTTCGACCCTTTCGGGGTCGATTGGATTCCTGACACGGATCCAGGGGTCTCGCGCAGCTCGACCCCTGGCTACATTCTTGGAAACCTTCGGCTTCCCTCTTCAACTAAGAATTAAAAATTAAAAACTCAAAATTGTTTTTATCTCCAGTGTCCTGACACCCAAACGTACCATGTCCATGTCGGACCCAATGGCCGCCTACCCAAATGGCTCCGACATGTGGTCGGACGACCCATATACCACGGACCCACACCCATGTGCCCCCGCTCCAGGACCAATAGCCCGGAGTCCAAGTGTAATCGGGTCCCGGCGCAACAGGAGCGGTTTCAACCATGGGTGCCGGCGGGGTAGCTGGCGCCTCGACGATAGGTCCTGAGGGCGGAGCCCCGGCCGGTGCGCTCGAAACAGCGGGTTCCGACGGGTAAGTTTGCGCGGCCGGGGGAATTTCGGGCGGAGGGGCGGGCTGGGCCGTATAGGCCGGTTGAGGCTGTGGCGCAGGAACATAAACTACTCGCTTCTCAACTCACCCGGCCGCAAGAAGCGCTAGTGTGCTGATTCCACTTAAGATACCGATCGTCTTCGTTTTCATATTTCAATCTGCATTCCAATACGTGGATTCGACGCAGCAACAGGTGTGCGAGTTAGAGGAAAAAAATGCAAAAAAGATTAAAACCAAAGTAACTATTTGGCAGGAGGAGACGTCTGAAAACGCTCTTGGGCAGGACAAAAGGGGCGAACAGGCTCTGGGACAGGATGAGCAGGACTAACGGCTTTTATGACAGGGTGTACAGGATTTTGAAAAGGAAAGATGGGTTGCGCGGGCGCCCTAATTCTAAGTTCGTTTCTTTAAGGAAAATCGCGTAGTTGTGGGACTTTTCTGCTCTCTATGTTCATCCTGTCAATTTTGGCTTGGCGAAAATGCAGCCCGAGAAGCGCGCACCCGGTTAAGAGGTAACCGACTGTAAAGCTCGGAGCTGCAAGAATTCCGAACGCGTTTTCCACTCCTTGCGGGGTGAGCGCGTAGGCGTGAATGATACCGATAGCCGAGAGGATAGCACCGGCAAAAGCCCAGAATGCGGCCTTGAGCAGGTCGTGGTCGATGCTGAAAGCCAGAATCGCCGCCAAAATCATGGACGTGATGATGAAACCTTGCGACAAGGCGATCACGCCGTGAACAAATAAATCTGCGCCAAACTTTGGCGCGACTGCGAACAGACTTGAACCCGCGGCGCGAAGTGAAGTTTCAATTAGCAACAACGCCCAGGCCGCCAACGAAGGAATCAAACCAACTGCCACCGCCAGGGCATGGGCTTTGGGGGTTTCCTGGAAAGCCTGGGCGGTGATAATAATGCTGATCCAAACGAGTATTCCCAGTGTTGCTTCCATGGGAATGACCTTCAAGACCATGCTTACTCCACCCATCAGACACAGCGCGCAAATAACCAGACCGTTTGCCGTTGAGTAGCCGGAGCGTGCTCCCATTGCTTTCCAGCCGGGATGGCCGATGTAAATCGTCGTGGGGAAAGCGCTGCCGAATGCTGCCGCGCACAATGTTCCAATTCCATTGGCGAGGAGGGAGGACCGGGTTGGATATCGATCGCCTGCTGCCTCCGCACTCTCTAGATTTTGCAGCGAACCAATCACCGTGAAGAGGCCCATCGGAAAAATGACCGCCAGGAATTTCCATCCCGCAGGAGAACTTAGGCTCGACGCAAGGTCCGTTAATGTTGGAACAAATGGAAAAAAATGCAGTGCGATTGGCTCGGCGGGTGGCTCGAAAACGTGGTAACCCACCAGGCGCAATCCCCAGGCGATAGCAGTTCCGAGCAACACCGCGGCAAGCCCAACCGGCAGGTTTAAAGGCAATCGGATGCGCGATGAATAACCAACCAGTATCAACATCATCGGCAGGAACCCGATGATCGGGTTTGCAAACAATTGAAACACAAATCCCATCGCGATCAGCGTCACCGCTACACCAGCCAGGGCTGAAAGCAAAGCAGCGCGCGGCGTATATCGGCGCAGCCAGTCGCCACAAAACGCTCCAATGATTTCCATGATGCCACTCAGGAAACAAGCGAGTAACCCGGCCTGCCATGCCAGGGTCGAATTGTGCGTTTCGTGATAAACCGGTCCCATGATCAGGAAGATGAAGGCGACGACGCTCGGAGTATTTATCCCGTAAGGCAAAGCGGTTATGTCGTCTCTGCCGGTGCTTCGGGCCAATCGTCGCGCTTGCCACGCATAAAACACATTCCCGACCAGGATTGATAGAGCAGCTCCAGGCAGAATCCGGCCGTTAATCAACTCGGGCGGAAATCCGCAGACCGCTTGTCCGAGCACTGAGATCACCATCAATTGGAGAAGATTGTCCAGGAACAGTCCAAAAAAGCCGTCGATGTCGCCGCGTACAAACAAGGAATTGTTCATCGAATTAAAGACCGACTGCGAACATGTGTTGATTGCTTAAGTTCAAAGCAACCACGAATGGGCACGAATGAACACTAAAAAAGAGCTTTGATCCGCTCACTTTTACCCAGCCCTGCCGTCACCGCTACGGCATTCACCCTCATTTCGTTCTGAATGCAGAAGGGCGATAAGGTAGAATGAACAAGAATGTTCAGGCCTCGAGGGGTCCACCGGGCAAAGTCACTTCGCGTCACATCTTCCGCTGGTTTGCCGAGAGGACGTCACAGGCAGTTGGGTCCCCGTGGGCGTTTTGCTCATCTGCTCAAGCACGATCTCTTCGAAGAAGATTTTACCCATTGCTACGAGCTGTCTGACCCAATCGCGGTTGAGTGGATGGATTTCGTGGCAGATTTTGTTCTGGAAGATATTTAGAACCCTATCAGGGTATTGTAAAGCGACTGTATTTGAGCGACCATAAAGCAGAATGAAAACGGGATTGATATTTGTGGCAGGTTTGGCAGTGGTTGGTTTATTGGTGGGATGTGAGTCAGTGCCGCCGGGCGTGGAACAAGGGCCGCATGGAACGATCGCATACGACGTTCAAATTGAGTCTGTTCCGACTGGAGCAAAGATTGAAGCCAACGGGCAGGTCGTTGGCAATGCTCCGTTGCATCTGAAGATTTTCGGTGATAAGGACGGGACCTTTCATGATTTTGGTTCGTACTATTACATTATTCGTGCGCTTCCAATTGCCACGAATCAGTACATTCAGACACGAGTATTCCGCACCGGCAAAATGTTCACGCCCGAGGACCACATTCCGCAACGGATCGATTTCGACATGACTCATCCCGCTCCGCCTTATCCTTACGCGGCTCCCGGTTACGCGTATCCTGCTTATCCTCCGCCGGCGTACTATTATCCACCGGCGTATTACGGGCCCGGCGTTCAGTTCTATTTCGGACCAGGGTACTATCACCACTGGTAATTTCGGGAACGAGTTTCGAAAATCCGAAACCCGAAGGTCGAAGGTCGAACCTCTTCGGCTTAGCGCGCCGGATGTGCATCAGAGTTGTTCCCGCAAAATAGCACAAGAGAGGCAAAGAAGGGCGGCTTGCCTGTGCCGGATTAGAGTGGTTGATTCTCTTGCCTGGTAGCCCTCATCCCTCAGGTCCTTTGTGTTTGCTAACGTTGGAATGCCTTCCGCAACGAATGTCGCTTGCAGCAATGGGTGTCATCGTTAAATATAATCACGTGATCAGGCGTCAAGTCGGGTGGGCATCCTCAAGCGGCAAAATGAGTTGTTGCGCAACGAATCTGCGGTTGAGCTCTGTGCGCAAATCAGTTCCTTTTAAAAGGCAAGTCGTGAAGTTGGCTAGCCTGAATCTCCTGTTTGCGCTCGGCGTTTCTTCCTGCACAGCGTCTACTTCGAAGGAATCCCCACGGGCTGACCCAGCTGCTCAAAGTCAGAGCCCGCTGAGGGACGCAACCATCCTGATTATCCGTCACGCCGAAAAACCCGAGATCGGGACAGGTCTTTCAAGTGAAGGTAAAGCACGGGCAGAGGCTTACGTGAAATACTTTCAGAACTTCAGGGTCAAGTCTGAGCCCATTCGGCTCGATTATTTGGTCGCGGCAGACGATTCGGACCACAGCCAGCGCTCGCGTCTTACTTTGGAGCCTCTAGGGCGTGCGATTGGGTTAAAGCCGGATTTAAGGTTCCAGGCAAAAAAACCGCAGGAGCTGGTGCGGGAGTTACAAACAACGGCGCACGGCAAAGCCATCCTAATCTGCTGGCACCACAAGGAAATACCTGGGCTATTGAAGAGTTTAGGGGCTGATCCGAGCTGGCTTTTGCCGGATGGGGAATGGCCTGCACAACAATTTGCCTGGGTCCTACAGCTACGCTACGACCACAACGGGGAGTTGTTGCCAGGAAAAACCAAACGCATCAAGGAACACTTGATGCCCGAGGACTAAAGAGAAATTAAGCGCCGGAGCCCGCCTTTACCAGCCGCGCCTGGTTCGCCTTGAGGTAATCCTCCAGTGCAGTAACAGCGCTCATATGAGTGAAGACCCCTCTTTGGCCCACATTCTTCATCATCTTGTAATGGATCAAGCGTTTCCCGTGTTCCACTATTTGGATGTAAGCGTCGTCGATTTTCCAAAGCTGACCCTTAGCCAAGGGCAGCGCCAACTTTCTTCGGGTGGTCCGCATTTTCTTCCTATTCAGACAGTTCGAGAGCCTGTTTTATTCATTTTATGGCACTAGGGTGGCCCTGAAAAACTGAGCCGACGACCCATTGGTTGACGCCGGAGTGATGAATAACAGGGTTCCTGAGCCGTAAATCAGGTCGAGCGTGGGGCCCG
>Ga0306920_100006269_pt1 | contig 15487 bp, 11 predicted proteins | sample flu12Cox44000170_FD_204666 | JGI IMG/M metagenome (GOLD analysis project Ga0306920, IMG submission 204666) | Lab enrichment of tropical soil microbial communities from Luquillo Experimental Forest, Puerto Rico - flux4day.12C.oxic.44.000.170 (v2)... | ecosystem: Environmental > Terrestrial >... | reverse complement strand
GCAGCCGCACCCTTAGGGACACAGAAAAAACTTACCTGATTCACAGAATAGAAGCCGTCATAAACGACAAGATCAAAGGTGACTTCCCAGTTACCTGAGGCATCTTGACTATATGAACCTGCCGGATAGGCCGTCGATCGGGTTTGTTCGTTCCATATGGAAACGTAACCGTTAAAGTTTCCATCGCTACGGGGGAAGAAAAAGCACAGCGGTTGACTTGCTGGACTCGGCCCCCAATAGCCAGCAGGGATAAATGTTATAGTCCCGACAGCCGAAGTACCAGAAAGCTGACCAGTCACAAAGTTGATATTACCAGCGGCGATTCCGCCAGCGGCTGCACTTCCGGATGTTATAGCTACGTCAGGATATTGATATCCGTTTACTTTGACGGGTTGACCAAGCCCAGAGAAGTGAACGATTTGATTTCCACCGCTAGCATGGGCGTGCACTGCGACACTCGACAGAGCAAGTGCAGCGGTGACCAAAAATTTACGCATTAATATACCTCATTCCGGGTCTGACTGCAGTGACTATTCCCCAACAGTCGTTATCGTTCGGTTACGCACAGACGGCTTTTCGTTGTTTGGAAAACAGTAGGATTCGAGGCTAGGATCACCGAGGCCGAGAAGCCGCCACCGATCCGGGTTGCGTCGACCTGCTCCCACAAGCCTGGCGACCACGCGGGGGCGCTGCATCAGCGAATATCGCCTTTCCACCCGTAGCTGACCTACAGCGCGGGTACTAAGGCTTAGATTTTATCCACTGACGGGCGCCGGGCCCGGCTACTCGCGCCGCAAGGTCACGACCAGCACGTCGCGATAGGCCGGCAGCCGCGGATCGATCGCGGTCACCGCGGTGACGCCGTGATAGACCCGGCTGTCGTCGACCAGTGCTGCATCGAGCGGTGCCGTCAACGTAAAACTGCCGAGCGGGCGTTTGACCAGATCGTAGATCGTGGTTTCGCCGCTCGCGATGTTTTCACGGCGGACCATCAGCACCAGCACCCAGTCGACCCCGTCGCGATGCATCCCTTCCGGGGTCGGGCGGCCGGCCTCGCCGGGCCGCGCCTCGATGCGAAACTGGTGCAATTCGACATGCCAGGCCGCGGGCCGCACAGCTGCCGGTGTCATCCGGTCGAACAGCGCTTGGCTGGTGCGCAGGATCGCGTCGAGCGCCGGGTGATGGGCGATTGCTTCGGTAACCGGCTCGAACCAGCGCTCGATCCCCCCATTCAGCTGGTTGTAGTCACGGCTCTGATAGTGTGGCTGATGCGGCTTGCGCACGATCCCGGCCGGGGAAGCGCGGAAGGCGGCAAAGCGGCGGCGACGGTAGCGACCGCCATCGGCCATGTAGGTGTCGATGCCGAGATCGTCCCAGCTCGCGGCAAACGACGCCCAATCGCGCAGCCCGGCGGTCTCCAACGCCGCTTGCATCTCGGGCGCCCGCACAAAGGCAAAACCGTCTCGGCCGATCGTGTCGGCGATCGCGGTAAAGAAATCGGTCATCCGCACTCCCCGATCAAAGCCAGCGTTATGTGGTCACGGCGCCGGCAATTCCACCCCGGCGCCGAGCCGGTCTCGACACGGGGCTCAAGTGCGAGGTGGGCAGCATGAAGCTGACGCAATTTCGGATAAATACAATTCATATCCAAAACGTATGACGAGCGGATTCTTCTTGCCGAATTCGGATCCATACGCTATTAACTATGTTTAGTTGTGTCATTGGTAAATTTCCACGAGAAGGGGGGCAATATGAAGACGGCATCGGCGAGCCATTCTCACCCTGCAACCACGAAAGCCTCGGCGGTTGTGTGGGTCGCGGCCTTGATTCTCACCGCGCTCCTGCTGGGGATCTCAGCCGTCCCGACGCAGGCCGGCTGCAACCCGCCCGACCGCATCAGTGCGCAGTGCTACCCCGATCTGCAGACCGCGACTGCGGCCGCGCTCGCCGCCAATCAGCCGCTGTGGCTGCCGGCCGGCACCTACACGCTCGACCGCGAGCTCGTCATCGATTATGCGCTGCTGGCCGCCACCGGCTTTCAGATCATCTCGGACGGGGCGATCATCGACGCCACCGCCACCGGCAATCGGGCGATGTCGATCGAGTGCAGCGGCGGCACCCCGAACAACTCGAAGGGCTGCTTCTACTTCCACATCCAGGGTACCTTGTTCGTCAACGCCAACAGCGCGCAAGCTGCGGTCCGGTTCGGCCTCAACGACTTCTCGGACGCACACAATTCGGCGAAGATCGACCATCTGATCGTCAATAATGCCGGGCCGGGGTATGCGGTCAGGCTCAACTACATCTTGAATGCCGACATCTTTGCCGTCGCGGTCTCGGCCGGTTCGGCCGGGCTCGTGATGGATCAGGTGCAGTTCTCACGGATCTCCGGGGCCGCATCGGCAACGCGCGGAACCGCGATGCGGATCGAGCGCGGGTACAGCTTCGCCAACACGATCCAGGCGATCGACCTCGAGGTCGCGCAGATCGGCTTGGCCATTACCTCGCCTTATGCCAACCGCAATACGTTTGTCTCGCCCTACTTCAATTGCCCGACCGCGATCCTCGCCACCGCCGGCAACAGCAACATGCTGCTGAACCCGAGCTATGGCGCCGGGCAGCCGCCCGCTCCCGGATCGCAGACCGGTGTGCTGACCCTGCCGTGACGGCCCCGTTGGGCGGGTATCACAACACGGCTTCGGCGACGACCCGCAACGCGTCGGCAGTGGCGCCGGTCAGCACCAGCGTGCCGACGCGGCGGTCCCTTGCGAGCTCCTTCCAGGCTTCGAGCCGGTCATGGACCCGCTCCTTGGTGCCGACCAGCGAGATCTCGTCGATCAGTCCGTCGGGTACCGCCGCCTCGGCTTGTTTGCGCCGCCCGGCGAGGAAATGGTCCTGGATGGCGACGGCCGCCGCCTCGTAGCCCAGGCGCTTGGCGAGGTCGTTGTAGTAGTTCTTCGACCGCGCGCCCATCCCACCGATGTAGAGCGCCAGCTGCGGCCGAACCGCATCGCGGCACGCTGCCAGATCCTCGCCCATACTGATCCGGACATAGGGGGCGAGATCGAAATCGGCGAGGGTCTTGGCGGTGCCGGCTTTGGCCATCCCTTCGAGGATCGGCGCGATGATCGCCGCCGCCTTCTCGGGCGACATGAAGATCGGCAATGTGCCGTCCGCCACCTCGCCCGCAGTGCGTAGCCCCGCCGGCGCGATCGCCGCGGTATAAATCTTCAAATCGGGATCGCCGTGGATGATGCTGCGGAGCGGCTTGCCGAGACCGGTCGCACCCGGCCCACTATAAGGGATCTGATAATGCTCGCCGGCAAATTCGAGCGGTGCCTTGCGCTCGAGAATTCGGCGAATGATCGCGATGTATTCGCGGGTCCGTAACAGCGGCTTGCCGAACGGCACGCCGTGCCAGCCCTCGACGACTTGCGGGCCGGAAGGGCCCACGCCGCACAAAAAGCGGTTGCCCGACATCGCCTGCAAGGTCATCGCGGTCATCGCCGCGCAGGCGGGCGTGCGCGCGGGGATCTGCATAATGCTGGTGCCGGCCTTGATCCTTTTGGTCTGCGCCAATACCCAGGCAATCGGTGTCACGGCGTCGGTACCGTAGGCTTCGCCGGCCCACACTGCATCGTAGCCGAGCCGCTCGGCCTCCCAGACGAGATCCATATTGACCCCGGAGGTCGGGGAAAACTTCAGGGTCATCGCCAGTTTCATAGTTGAATTCCCTCCGCCGCGCGCGCCACCCACTCGACCACGCGCAGCCAGTCGTCGAGCGCTCTCTCGGCAGGCTCGACTAAAATGTGGTCCACGCCGGCTGCATGATAGGCGGCGAGACGCTCTCCGAGTGCGGCGTCGTCTTTGCCGTCCCAGCTGCTGCGCAATGAGATCGTGAATTCGCTGTCGGGCCGCTTTTCGCGGAGCCGCCGCACCAGCGGTGCCGCCGCTTCGGGCGAGAGCCGCGAACCGTGCCATCCGTCGAGGCGCAACGCACGGGCGAGTGCCGCCTCGGAGCTGCCGCCGATCCAGATCGGGATCGGTTTGACCGGCTGGGGCAGCATCCGCATGTCCTCGATCACTGCCGGGATGTGGCGCGCCGAAAAGCTGACCGGGTCCTCACCCCACACCGCCAGCATCATCGCGATGCCCTCGTCCATGCGGCGGCCGCGCTCACGGAACGGCACGCCGAGGGCGGCGAATTCGGCTTCCAGCCAGCCGACCCCGGCGCCGAGGATCAGCCGCCCCTCCGACAGGTTCTGCAATGTCGCCAATTCCTTGGCGAGCGGCAGCGGGTGGCGCATCGGCAACACCAGCACGCTGGTGCCGAGCCCGATCCGCTTGGTGTAGGCGGCCGCCCAGGTCAGGGTCAGCACCGGGTCATAGAACAACGCCGAGGGCGGGTAGGGTGCGCCCTTCGGGATGATGATGTGCTCACTCGTCCAGGCATCGGCGAAACCCAGCTCCTCGGCCTGAATCGCGGCGCGCCGGATCGCCTCCGGCCCGGCCTTGCGCCCGATATGCGGCAGATGAATCCCGATGCGCATCAGACCCTCCCGCATCATTTCGGCAGGCAAGGTGACGCGCGGCGCGGGCGCGTGCAAGCGGGCCGTGAGGCCCGCTAATTTCAATAGCCGATCGAGGCTGACGCCCCGCGATGAAGCTTCAGTCGGTCAGATAGGCCTTGGCCTCGGCCAGCTCGGGGCGCTCGGGGCCGACGGGTTTGCTCAGAGCCACCAGCTTCTGATAGGCGTCGTGCGCACCCGCCATATCGCCCGATTGCTTGGCGGCGCGGGCCTCGCCGAGAATGCTGCGAAAGCGGTTGGGGTCGGTGCGCAGCATCTCTTTGTACTCGGTCAATGCCGCGGCAGGCTGGTTGAGCTCGAGCAACAGGTCGGCGAGCAGCTCGCGCGCCGGGAGGACCGAGGAAGGGGTGGCCGGATGCTTGTCCATTGTCGCTTCGAGATCGGCCGCGGCGCGCACCAGATCGATGGCCTTTGTGTCGTTGCCCTGGACATGGGCGAGGATACCCGCCGCGCCGAGGCGCTGGACCTCGACCTGGTTGGCCCAGTAGGTGTCCTTGGCAGCCGAGAGCTGGTCTTTGAGCGACTGCAGCTGGGCAATCTCCTTCTCGGCGCCCGCGATGTTCCCGGTGCGCGCGTCGCCGAGCGCGCGGGTGTACGATATCATCGCCTCGGCCCACGGAAACCGTTCGAGCGGAAATCCGATCGCCGGCGCCGACAGTGAGGCGGCGGCTGCCCAGTCGCGGCGCTCGAGCGCGTAGCGCACCGGGATCGCGGCAACGGCATAGGCCGTGGGCAAATTGGCGCCGGCGCTCTGCTGAAAGCTGACCAGCTGGTCGACGACCGCTTTGGCCGGGCCGTCCTGGGCAGTCTGCAAATAGGCGTATTCGAGATAATCCATGGTGTGGACGGTCTCGCTGTCGAACCCTTGCGGCCCGAGGCTCTTGCGGACATAGGCGATCGCTGCAGCATTAGCAGCACGGTTCGAGTCTATCGATTCCTGCCACATGCCGAGCCGGGTGAAGATGTGAGAGGGCATGTGCAAGGCATGCGGTACGTCAGGCGCGATCTTCGCATAGCAGATCGCCGCATCCAGCCCCGCCTGGGCGAATTGCGGCGAGTCGTCGCTGTGGATCAGGTAGTGCACGACACCGGGATGGTTCGGCTGTTCCTTCCAGACCTTGTTCAGGATCTCCGCGGCCTTGCGTTTGTTGGCAAAGGTCTTATCGGTCGGCAGCGCGGTTGCATTTAGCGCCAGCGCGTAGAACACCGCGGCCTCGCGATCCTCGGGGTATTTCAAATAGACCTGCTCCATCGCCTTCTCATAGGCGACGGCGCGGCTGCGATGGTCGAGCTTGTCATTGTCGCGGTAGAAGGCCGCAATCGCCGCGATGTAGTCCTTCTCGCGCTCGGTCTTGGTCGGCGCCGCCATCGCCTTTTCGACCGCTTCCGAGCCCGCCTTTAGCGCCGCCGGGCTCGGCGGATACCACAGCGGGTACCAGTGGCTCATCGCGATGCCCCAATAGCCGATCGCGCAGCCTGGATCGGCTTCGGTGACAGCGGTGAAATCCTTCAGCGCCTCGGGATACCAGAACGAGTGCAAGGTCCACACTGCGTGCCTGAGCGGCTGCTGCACGGCGGGACTGCATGAGGTCGCGAAATCGACTTCTTCGACGATCTTTGCGCCGGTGTCCGCCCGCGCCCCGGGTACCATCGCCAACGCGAGCAATGCGGCAGCGGCAAAAGCCATAGAAATTCGATGGTGCGCCATGGCAATACCCTCCCCAAAGCAGCTCTTGTGCCCGCTCGACCGTAAGGGCCCGAACAGCCTGGATGTGTGAACTAGTTCACACTCAGAAAGAATTGTCAGAATGGCGCTGCGCCCGCCAGCTTCGCCCAGAGGCGCTTGCCGCGGGCGCATCGGCGGTTCATCCTGACGGCGGAACGGCAGCGGGGTGGCACGATGACGGATCGGTTGCCGCAGAACGGTCTGGTTGCGGTTGTCAAGCGCGATTGCCCGACCTGCGTTCTCGCCGCACCGGTGCTCGGCGCTCTCGCGCGCGACAGTGGGCTCACCGTCTATACCCAGGACGACCCGTCTTTTCCCGAGACCGTGCCGGGGCGCATCGACGACACCGCACTCGATATGTCGCACCGGCTCAAGATCGAGATCGTGCCAACTCTGATCCGGTTCGAGGCGGGCCGCGAGGTCGGCCGGACCTATGGCTGGGACCGCGCCGAATGGCAACGCCTGACCGGCGTTGAGGGGCTCGGCCGCGATCTGCCCGAAACGCGGCCGGGCTGCGGCGCCAAGAATGTCGAGCCGGGGGTAATCGAGCGCCTCAAAATCCGCTTCAACGAGACCGGGCTCAGATCGCGCCGCATCGCAATCGGCGAGGATGAGGACGAGCAGGAGGCGATGTTCGCGCGCGGCTGGTCGGATGGCCTGCCATTGGCGCCGCCGACCGAGGAGCGGGTATTGCACATGCTCGACGGCACAGCGCGCGACCCGCAGGAGGTCCTGGGGCTGATCCCGCCGGCGCTCGCCGCTGCTACCGTCGAGAAGGTAGCGGTCAATGCCGTGATGGCCGGCTGCAAAGCGGAATATCTGCCGGTCGTGCTGGCGGCGGTCGAGGCTGTGCTCGACGAGAGCTTTGCGATGCACGGCGTATTGGCGACGACGATGTTTGTCGGGCCGGTGGTCGTCGTCAACGGCCCGGTCTGCCGGCGCATCGGCATGAATTCGAAGGGCAATGCGCTAGGCCAGGGCAATCGCGCCAACGCCGCGATCGGCCGTGCCTTGCAGCTCGTCATCCGCAACATCGGCGAGGGACGACCGCAGGAGGTCGACCGCGCCACCCTCGGCAACCCCGGCAAGCTCAGCTATTGCTTTGCCGAGGACGAGGAGGGATCGAGCTGGGAGCCGCTCGCGGTCGAGCGCGGTCTGAAGCCCGGCCAATCCGCGGTGACAGTGTTCGCCGGCTACGGGCTGCAGGGCATCGTCGACCAGAAGTCGCGCGACCCCGAGAGCCTGGCGCGCAGCTTTGCCGGGTCGCTCAGAGCACTGAGCAACGTCAAGCACGCTCCGTCTTGCGACGCGCTACTGGTGGTCTGCCCTGAGCATCACCGCACCTTCAGACAAGCCGGCTGGTCGAAGGCGCGGCTTTACGAAGAGCTCTATCGGTTGTGCGAGATCCCGGCTGCCGAGCTCGTCGCCGGCGCCCAGGGCATCGCCGAAGGCGGACCCGCATCGCTCGCCGGCAAGACCGTCAACAAGTTCCGCCCCGGCGGGATCATGATCGTCCGCGCCGGTGGCGATGCCGGTATGTTTTCCGGCATCATCGCCGGCTGGTCCGCGGGTGGCCCCCGCTCCAGCCTTCCGGTAACCAAGGAGGTGAGAAATTGACTGTTTTACTCGACCCGACTTCGGAACGAAGTCCGACCATCCGGCCGCGCCTGCCGCGGCCGGAGAAGCTCGACGGGCTGACGATCGGCATTCTCGATATCGCCAAATCGCGCGGCGATGTGTTTCTGCACCGGCTCGGCGAGCGCATCGGCGAGCGCGGCATCGCCGTCAAACACTACGCCAAGCCGACCAACACACGGGTGGCGCCCTTGCCTTTGCGGCAGCAGATCGCCGCTGAAGTCGACCTCGTCATCGAAGGATTGTCCGACTGAGGGTCCTGCATTTCGTGCTGTACGCATGACATGGCGGATCTCGAAGCACGCGGCATTCCGACAGTAGGCGTAGCAACGACAGAGTTTATCGAAGGGGCGGCGGCTCAGGCCAAATCTCTCGGTATTGACCCGGCGCTGGTGTTTATTCCCCACCCGGTGCAGGACCGCACCGACGACGAGCTCAAAAAGCTCGCCGACGACCATTTGGAGCCGATCCTTGCGATGCTGGTGAAGCGCGGCTGAGACGTCTGGCGCCGACCAGCGCGAGGCGTTCATCAGTCGTAGACCGTGGCTGCAACCGGCGCTAGAGTGGCCGGCTGATGTCGGCGGGCGTGCCGCCGCGACCACATCGGAGGCTCGAAATGGCGAGGACAAGTCTCACCCGCCGCACGCTGTTGCAGACCGCGGCGACAGCCGCGCTGGCCGCCCCCTTCGTCCACGGCGCCTACGCCGCCGGCAAGCTCTCGGTCGGCTTTTGGGACCATTGGGTCCCGGGCGCCAACGACGCCCTGACCAAGCTCTGCAACGAGTGGGCGGCCAAGGAAAAAGTCGACATCTCGATCGACTACATCACCTCGCAGGGCGACAAACTCAACCTGACCCAGGCGGCCGAAGCGCAAGCCCGCTCCGGGCACGACATCCTGACTTTCCTAGCGTGGGCCGCGGCGGCCCAGACCGACAATCTCGAACCGGTCGATGACATCATGGCGCCGCTGATCGCGCAGAATGGAAAGATCAGCCAAGGCATCGAGTATGTTGCCAAGCAGCAGGGCCACTGGATTGCCGTGCCGTCCTGCGTCGGCAGCCCGGCCCTGCCGTCGGCCGCCCGCATCGACTTGTTCAAGGAATATCTCGGGCTGGATCCCACCGAGATGTACCCGGCCGGCAAGCCACCCAACAGCCAGCTCGCCGACAAGTGGAACTGGGACTTCTTTCTGAGCGCGGCCGAGAAATGCTCCAAGGCGGGTCAGAGCCATTTGATCGGCGTCGGGCTCGGCGGCACCAACGACTCGGTCAGCTGGGTCGATCCGGTGTTTCGCAGCCATGGTGCCGCACTGGTCGATCAGGAAGGCAATATCACGGTCAATTCCGACGCCGTCAGGCAGGTGCTCGAGTGGTTCCAGAAGCTGGTGCCCTATTTGCCAAAGGACAACTTTGCGTGGGACGACGCTTCGAACAACAAGTTCCTAATCTCCGGTGAAGGCAGCTTGATATTCAATCCGCCCTCGGCCTGGGCGGTGGCGGTGCGCGATGCGCCGAAAGTGGCCGAGCAGGTCTGGCATTTTCCGCCACCAAAAGGACCCAAGGGTCACTTCGTGGCGGCAGTGCCGTTCTTCTGGGGAACCTGGAAGTTTTCGCCCAACAAATCGGCGGCGAAGAGCCTGCTGACCTATTTGTGCCAGCGCTCATCGGTCGAGCAGACGGTTGCGGCGAGCCATGGTTACGACATACCGCCATTCGAAGGGCTTCACGACTTCAAGACCTGGGCCGAGGAAGCGCCGCCAAAGGGTTCGATCTACAACTACCCGCCGCGCGGCGACGTCGTGATGGTCATCCCCTACAGCCCGGCGCCGGCCGGCGTCGCCAACCAGATTTACGCGCAGGCGACGGCGACCAAAATGATCGCCAAATGCACCATCGAGGGCAAATCGATCGACCAAGCGATCGCCTGGGCTGCCTCGGAGCTCGAGGGCTTCAGCCGGAGCTGAGCGGACGCTGGTTGCCCCCAAAACCGGCGCTGCCCATGGTCAGCAGCGCCGGCTGATCTACTGAAACGAGAGGCAATCGGACCCGGCGATCTCGACCTCTTTCCAGCGACCGCTGTGGACTTCGTCGGCGCTGATCGCCTCGATCGCGATCCGAAATTGCTGCGAATACGGGCCGTGTTCTGAAACCGTGGTCAGGAACAATTTGTTTTGAAAGTAGAAGAACGGCTTTAGCCGCCTATTCGATGCACCCGTGAAACGATAAAAACCTTCGGTCACCCCGGGCCAGTGTGGCGACATGTAATCGTCGAGGGCGACGATCCCGCCCGGCACCAAAACTTCCTGCGCCAGACACAAATCATTGAAGGTATGTTGAACGCTATGGCCGGCATCGATCGAGAAAAACTTCACCCCTTTTTCACCAAACAGCTCGACCGCCGCCGAAATCGAAAAGCTCGTCGTGTCGCGCTGGACAATTTTGAATGCGTGGCGCTGGGCGGCCATCAGAGTTTCGACATGGGAGAGAAACGCCGCCAATGACCCGCGGCCGGAACTGTCCACATTGAGACGTTGCTCATCAAACACGTCAATGGCAAAACATATCTCGTCGGCGTGTCTCAGGGCATTCAACAAAAATAAAAAAAGTCCGTGATGTACTCCAAACTCGGCGATATTGCCGCGTACATCATTCGCGTCGAGGATGGCGCCGATCACGTTTACGATTTGCCACATCCGGTCGCCGAGCCATCCCTCGACATGGCCGTAGACGTGTGTGTTGAAGTGCTCCAAACGTTGTTGACGGGAAGCGTTCACAGCGAATTCTCTGTTCTGATCGCCAGCGGCAGCACGATGCGACCGTCTGGCCCACCAGGAGGCCAGTCGAGGCGCCCTGGCGAAGCCCAGCCCCATTGTGATCCCGAGCGAGTAATACCGCGCAGTCCGGGCCATCGATCAGCCATCGGCAGACCACGGCCATGTTATTGCCGGCGTCTCCTCTTGCGGGCCGCCCGGCCCGGTGATCAGCTGACCTCCGAACCTTATGGCCAGGCTGCGCTCCAGGGAGCGGAATTCGTTGGAAGCCAGGAGATCTTCTATAATCCAGGACTTTGACGCAACACCGTCTCGCAGCAGCCTCAGATATTGGTTTTTCTCGGTGCTATCGGGCGCTCTCAAGAGGATTGCGCGACACGCTGCTTCGACCAAATCGGCATCATCCAGCTCGACCGGCAACTCCACTTCGCAAGGCCACTGCAGTAGAAATTCGTGAAACGACAGCCGGCCGCTGGGCCATCCGAGATCGGGATGCGGGCCCAGCCGTGTAGGAGACAGTGTCGATCGCAGGCGTTCGGCCGTCGCCAGCAGCGCGTCTGGTGATGCCGGCCGGCTCGGATCGAGAGGCGGACCGCTCAGCCGACGCCGTGCCGACCCGACAGCCCGCGCCAGCGTCGCACTGTCGATCTCCAACTGCTGCCGACCGCACAACAAGCCTTTCAGCACATCCCCAAACTCGGAGGCATTGCCTTCTTTGGCGAAGTTTGCACAGCTCAGCACTTGCGAAATCAGCTGAAGACCCATTTCCGGTCCGCCCTGTTGCCGCAGCACCCTCAAGACCGGCTCGATCGCAGTCCAGCAAAACTGCCGGACCTGACATAACGAGCGCAAAACCGACCACAGTAGCGGACGAAAATCCGATTCGATGATTTTCGTGACCAGAACCGTCAGTGCAGATGAGCTGGGTGGACCCGCCGCGACGCAGTACATCAGCAATGGAATGGCGACTCGAGCCGGCAGGCCTTCTGCAGTGGATTGCAGGCCTTCCAACACCGCCCGGCGTGGTTGGTCCAGCTCCAGCTCGGGAAACTCGTCATAGGCACGGTCCAGGCGCTCCAGAGCATCGATCAACTCTCCGCCAATGCGCGCCGCCACGCTTTGTTGGACGGCGTCGACATAGGCACGGGCCAGCGCCAGCGAGCCGAACATGTCCGCCAACATCAACTCGCGCCGCTGAGTTCGCGCCGCAGCGCAAGCTCGATTCTACCGTTGGTCCACCCTAATCCTTTGAGCTCCAAGGTCGCATGCTCCAGCGCCGGGTCGAGAACGAGAGCACGGAGATAGGCGGCACTGGCCTCGATTTTGCGGCCCTGAATTTTCAGCACATGACCGAGCTGCAGATGGGTGTCCGCGGCCCCGGCGTCGAACTCGAGCGATTTGCGATAGGCCACCTCGGCCTCCGAGAGGTTCCCGGACTCCTTGAGGGCATGGCCGTATTGCACCCAGATGGGGGGGTTGTCAGCCTTTTGATCGAGCGCCTTCTGGTAATACTGCGCCGCCGACACCCAATCGCGAGAGTCCCGCGCGCGGTCGGCTCGGGAGACAAACCACGAACCGGTTCCCGGTATAAAGCCGGGCCCGTTCCTGATAGATTGCAAAACGCTTCCAGCCCGCGTGGCCGGCGGCGGGGGGAGATTTCTCGAGCCTGGTGCTCTAGCTGCGAGAAACTGTTGCGCCGCTACGAAGTCTTCGTCGGGCAATACACCCGAGGCTCCATGGGCATGCCCTGCTCGTTCGGGCTCCGGCGTCAAAACCGAGCCGACCCGCCTCGGTGGCCGCAATTCGACGCCACGAGCCTCCTCGACGCATCCCCGGATAATATTCGATATGCGAGCCGCCTGGGCAGCCCAGCTGTTGGCTGCCACCCAATCTCGTTGCCGCCACACGATCTCGCTCTTGCGGTCTTCGTCGTCGAGCAATGAGAGGACCCCATCGGCGATCTCCCAGGCCTCCGTCCCGGGGAGTTGATAGACGATCTCGGACAGGTCGGAAAAGATCGGCAGCGGAGTCGTCAACACGGGGCGACCCGTGGCGAGCCCGAGCCGCACCGCGCCGCTTGCCGATTCCTCCGATTGTCGATAAGGGAACACGATCGCATCGCACGCACTCAGAAGTAGCAGCGTTTCCTCGATGTCGAGGAATTCGTTGATCAGCCTCACATGACCTTCGATCTCGAGCAGGCGAACCAGTGCCAGACAATGTTCGCGTTGCTGCTGCGACTCCGGGGTCGGGTAATCGGCGTTCAACATCAATAAATAAGCCGATGGATGCGCTCTCAGCATCAGGGCGAAGCCATGAATGAGCTCGGTCAGCCCCTTGCCGGGAAGCAAGAACCCGAATGTGCCTATGACCGGACTGAAATCCGATAAGCCGAGCAGGCTACGGGCTGCGTCCATGTCCATCGGCGGACGCTCGATCACGCCGTGGGTCAGCAACACGACGTTCTCTGTCAGTCCACACTCTCGCAAGCGATTGACGTCATCGAGACCGTGCACAAAGATCCGGTCACAGGTTTGCAACGCGCGGGTCAGCTTCCGATGCGAAAACAGCGAATGATAATTTTCCAGGTGCCTCGTCCGATGCAACATTACAAAGGTATTTACCCCTGCATCCGATAAAGCGACTAAGGCATCGGCAAAATAGTCGGCGTCAAAGAAGGCCGCGTTGTATTGAAAGAATGCAGCATCAAATTTCTCGTTAATCAGATGATTTGTCACGCGAGCAAGCCCGCTGCCGTCCTTGCTCCACAACCGAACGATGTTGTCGGGGTCCGGCCCCACCGCCTCCTGATCGTCAGCGAGGATCGTGATGTCGAAAGCATCCTTGTCAAAGTATTTGAGCAAATGTTCGGAGTGCGTGGCGATTCCGCACCGCGCATTGTAGGTTGAAACCCAACCGAGGCGGAGCTTTCGGTTCATTGCCGGCCTTTTCTCCAGATATCCGACAAAGCTGTCGACTCGTTCGGCAACGTCGCGCCACTGGAACCGTGAGGCATCATCGCGCCCCCGTGAAGCTCTTGCAGCTGTTATCGTCGCTGCCGAGCGACCGTCTCGGTACGCGGTTTTCAGCGCTCCAACAAGCTGCTCGATCGACGGACGCGCCCAAAACGAATTCGGTATCTTCAGATGGCTAGCGGAAAACTCGTAGGCGCAATCTATCAAGAAGCAATTTTTGTCATTACAGAAATCCATATGCCCGCTGTGGCGGGTGACGATTACCGGCAGGCCGCGAGCCATTCCTTCGGCGGCCGGAAGATTAAACCCCTCTCCACGGCTCGGCAGCACGACAGCATCGGCGACATCGTGGAGAAAATCCATTTGCCGCTCGTCGAGTTCTTCGAAAATAGTCTGGATGGCGGGAGAGTGCCTAGACCTGCTCGTCAAGCGCGTTACCCAGCTGTCGATCGTATTGGTCGGGTTGTCGAAAGTCTTGATCATGAGAAGCACCGGATCACGGCTGGAGAAAGCCAGGCAATAGGCAGTGATCAGCTCCTCGATTCCCTTACGCGCGAGGCCGGAAGAGATGTGCAGGAAGGTGTACGGAAGAGCTGGGGTCACCGGCCCGCGCCCGGCCCGGTCGCCGATCATCCGCGGCATCAGGCGCGAGTGATCGATGCCGTGACCGATGACGGCGATCGGCAGCCGCACGCCGCTGTTGCGGATCGCGCACTTGCTGTATTGCGAGGGAACGAGAACCCCATCGAGATGAACATTCATTAGCGCGGCCAGAGCCTCTGGGATCGCGCTCTCTTCCCACGCCAGGTGAAGCAGCCGCATATCCCCGAGCATCCCATTGGGCCGCGGCGGATAGGTGTTGCGGATCGTGATGATCCGTTCCGCGGTGACCGGCGCCGGCCGGACCAGTCCCCTGATTTCCGAGGGCAGTTGGGCCGCGGCGGCCGTGTCGACCGAGTAGTCGGCAACGCCCTCAGCGGGTTCGATATAGGCAGCGCAGGCTTCTCTGCGATCGAGGGCGAGGGCGAGGTTGCGGTTGACTATCGCGAGGCTGTAGGAGGTTTCGAAGGGTCCTTCGATGACGTAATGGGTCCGGCGTGCATGCGGCGGACGGTCATCGATTTCGGCGTCGAGCTCAGAATCCTCGGCCGCACCGTCACAGGCGCCCACCCCGATCAGCCAGCGGCGCAACTCGCTCTCGATCCGCTTTCGGCCAAACCGCAGCAGACGTTGGCGCTGAGACCGGATGATCTCACCGCGAAACGACCGGTCCTCGCATAGGCGGATCAATGGTTCGACAATGCTCGCCGGATCCTTTCGCGAAATTGTTATACCGGCATCCCCCAGCGTCTCGACGATCGCCGCCGACGCATAGGCGACGACCGGCAGATCGAAAGCCATCGCCTCGACGAGCGGTACGCCAAAGCCTTCGTGCTCGCTCAACGATACATAGGCGCTGGCCGCGCGGTACCAGCCAAAGAGTTCTTCATTCGTCACATGGCCGGTGATTTCGATGTGCCGTTCGAGCCCCGATCTGTGCGCTAAAGCGCAGAGGTGCGATTTATAGCCGCTCGCCTCATCGAACTTGCCGACCAGGACCAGACCCAACGGAACGCGCCCGATCGAGCGGACTTTATCGACGAACTCGATCAGCTCGTGTTGGCATTTGTGGGGCACGAGCCTTCCGACAAACAAAAGCCGGAATACGGCCCTCTCGTCATGGAACGGGATCTTTGAATGTGGCGCATATCTGACCGCGGTGAAATCTTTGAGCAGCGGTATGACTGTAACT
>Ga0306920_100006268_pt1 | contig 15489 bp, 11 predicted proteins | sample flu12Cox44000170_FD_204666 | JGI IMG/M metagenome (GOLD analysis project Ga0306920, IMG submission 204666) | Lab enrichment of tropical soil microbial communities from Luquillo Experimental Forest, Puerto Rico - flux4day.12C.oxic.44.000.170 (v2)... | ecosystem: Environmental > Terrestrial >... | reverse complement strand
CCAGCTGTTGATTGCTGCCGGCTACGCGCCGTTATATTCCGATCATGCTCTCGATGCGCCTCTCATGAATAGCATCAGTAAAGCCCTGCAACGCATGCTGCGTCAGCACGAGCCCTTTCCGGCAATCGTCATGGACCGGCATTGGAACGTGTTGATGACCAATGACGCAGCACCACAATTGTTCAACTGCTTCATCGATCTGGCCAAATGGCCAAAGCCGCGTAACCTGTTGCACCTCATGTTCGATCCGGCAGGCCTGCGCCTTTTCGTCGCGAACTGGCCGGAGACGGCCCGCGGATTGCTTGGGCGCGTGTATCGCGAAGCGCTCGGGCGCGTCATCGACGAGAGGACAAAGGTGCTTCTTGCGGAATTGTCACAGTATCCGGGCGTGAAGCCGGAATGGCGGGCGCCATCGCTAGATGAATCAATGCCGATGATCCCGCTCACTTTCGTCAAAGACGGCGTGAGACTGAACTACTTCTCGATGATCGCGACGGTCGGGACTCCGCAGACGGTCACCGCGGAGGAGCTGCGGCTAGAGAGCATGTTTCCCGCCGACGATACGACCGAAGCCGAGCACAGCCGGTTCGTTCTAGCAAATTCCGGCCTCCGATCATCGCGCCACTGAGGAGACCGGGGCCTGCTGACGCGGCAGGGTCGATGGTCGTTATATTGTCGGATTGTCGGTCGCCGAACCCTTGCTGCAGCGGCCATCGCGCACATGAATCTGGACGCGATACCCATCATGCTTCAGCTCGTGCGCCCACTCCGGTCCACTGGGAGGCCGGTTGGCGACTTTCGGCTGACAGGGATGAATGAAACTGGCGGCGCGTCTAGGGGCCCGCCACGAAAACTACGCGATACCATGCATCCCATATAGGGCAGTTTAAATACCTATGCGAGTGCATCAGTGCTGGAACAGGGAAACGCAGCTATTTGTGTGGCAACCGCGTGCCCGCCAGTCCCTACTGGAAAGCGCGGTTGTTAGGGCCAGGCCCCGGCGGCTTGGCCCTTTCCATTCGGAGTTTGAAAAATGGATAAAAGACAGAATCGCCTCGCGCACTGCCATCATAAGGCAGCTGAGTATGACGAGCGGGCCGAAGCTGCAAAGACCTAAGCAGACATGAGACGCGCGCCCCAATGGGAATTGCCACTCGCGCACGAGTCAAAGATTAAACCCGCCGGTCGCCTCAAGACGCTGACCCGTAAGCCATCGCGATTCATCGCTGCACCAGAGGCCTACGATACCACCGATGTCATGGGCTTCTCCTAATCTTCCCATGGGGGTCTGCGCGATGATCCACTCCTGTGCCTTTGAATTGCTTCGGATCGCCGCGTTATTGAAATCAGTGACAATGCCGCCAGGCGCGACGGTATTTGCTCTGATGCCGCGCGAACCGTATTCCTTTGCCACATATCTCGAAAATACTTCGATTGCCCCCTTGCAGGCCGCGTAGGCCGCATAGTTGGGTACGTTGTACCGGTCGCCCGCCGCAGTCACGAAAACGACGCCGCCACCGTCATTCATCATTCTCAAAGCTTTCTGAGTCAGGAACACGACGCCCTTGAAATGGACATTCACGAAGGCGTCGAAGTCCTCGTGAGTTAGCTCGTCGATAGCTATCGATTTTCCAAATCCGGCATTGTTGATCAGGTAGTCGATCCGCTCCCGCTCGAACGCATCGCGAAGCAGGTTGTTGACATCGCCGAGGAATCCATCGAACAGCTCGAACTTAGAGACGTCGAACTGCAACATCGCGCACTTTCTGCCCAAAGCGCGTATCTCATCAGTGACAGCGCGTGCTTCTTGTTCGTTAGAGCGATAGGTCAAGATCACATCGAGGCCATTACGGCCCAAGGTGATGGCGATGTCCTTGCCCAATCCACGATTGCCGCCTGTTACGAGGGCAACCTTGCCGGTGGTTTTGGTCATTTTGTCTCCGTCCTTTTAGACTGTGTGCCGCCGATTTAGATTGGCGTTGCGGTAGCCCATGTCCGCTAAGGGTCAAAAGCGGACATTCACGGCTTTATTCATTAATCTCGTTGGCGCGGGAGCGACGACGGTATGAGCTGAGACCAAGCGCTTTGGGGCGGAAGCACTATGGAACTGGGCATCTACACCTTCGGCGACATTACCCCCGATCCGAACACCGGCCGCGCGATCAGCACTGCGCAGCGTTACGCCGAGATTCTAGCCGCGGCAAAGCTCGCCGACGAGACCGGCCTTCATGTGTTCGGCGTCGGTGAGCACCATCGCTTGGACCTCCCGATCTCATCGCCGGCAGTGGTTATGGCTGCGGTTGCGGGCGCAACAAAGCGCATCCGTCTGAGCAGCGCCGTTACAGTTCTCTCAACCCTCGACCCAGTCCGGGTCTTTCAGGACTTCGCGACCGTGGACCTCCTTTCCGGCGGCCGCGCCGAGCTGATCGCCGGCCGCGGCGCCTACATCGAATCCTTTTCACTCTTCGGCGATGATTTCACGAACTACGACGCGCTTTTTGCAGAAAAGCTCGATCTCCTCCTCAAGTTAGGTGAGAGCGAACGTGTCACTTGGAACGGTCGTTTCCGACCGCCGCTCAACAACTCTCAAATTTCACCGCGGCCGGCGAACAAGTTGCCAATCTGGCTTGGCGTCGGTGGCAATCCAGAAAGCGCGCTGCGGGCGAGCGAGCTCGGCCTGCCGGTTATTCTTGCGAACATCTCCCAGCCGCCGGCCAACTTCGTCACCCAAATCGCCGCCTATCGGGAGCGCCACGCCGAAAGAGGACATGACGCAAGCACGCTGAAGGTCGCCGTAGCGACGCACGTCCATTTGGCGAAGGACTCGCAGACTGCTCTTGATGAGTTCTACCCCCATTACAGCGCCTATTTCCGCGAACACGCGCCGCGCGCTAACCTCTCTGGCGAAGTCCCTCGAGAGGTGTATGAAAAGCGCGCCGGCCCCGGTGGCCCGATCTTTGTGGGCAGCCCCCAGCAGATCATCGACAAACTCATGTATGAGCGCGAGCTATTTGCTCACGATCGGTTCCTCGGCCAAGTCGACATCGGTGGCCTGCCATACACGAAGGTGACAAGATCGATCGAACTGCTCGCCACACAAGTACTGCCGGCAATACGCGAGTTCTCACCAGCTGGCGTCAATCAAGTCACTGTGCCCAAACCGGACGTACATTGAGTCATGCCTGCCAGTCCTAATAACAAAGTCCGCTGTTACTCAGAAAGCGGACATTTGTAGCGCATAAACCGATGTCCGCTATGGGCTCACGGCGGACTTACACTCGGTCTTCATGTCGACAACATCAGTAGCTTCTGTTGGTTCATCCTGGTCCTAAACCAGTACAAGTGTATCGGGTGCAGTCCTGGTAAACACCGCGACATTCGGCCGATGGCAACTGTTTCAAACGACGACAGTCTCTATAGCGTGCACGACAGGTGTTTATGCATTGCTGTTTAGCTGTCTGAGTGGCCGCGAAGGTAAGAGACGCAAGATCGGCCTCGCGCGCATTGAGTATGCCAATATTCGACGATAGAAGCACCGCAAAGACGATGGCAAACGACCGCTTGCTGCATTCCATGGCTCAACTCCCTTTAGCTCGATCGGATCATCTCCGCTTGCTTACAAAAACGATTTCTAAGAGATGAGATCAAGGGCGCCCATCGCTGGACGTCCGCAACCAGTTGCACATTATCCTAGGGGCCAAAAGCGGACATGTCAGTTGTACGGCGGTTCGAGAGCGGGCGCCTGGTCATTCATGGTGTTTCCACCTCGTCGAGGCTGCGACCCTCTGGAATTTCCCCAACCTCACGAGCCAGCATTGCGGTCACAGCCGCCCCCAGAGCGCTGACTATGGCCATCATTATCAGCACCGCCGCGACACCACCATACGCTTTCACCTGCGGCAGCAGGAAGATTCCCAACGTCGCCCCGACCTTGGCCGAGGCCGCGGCAAAGCCGCCGGCAGAAGCTCGAACGCTGGTAGGGAATAGCTCCGGCGCAAGAGCAAAAGTGGTCGCGTTAGGTCCGGCGTTCATGGCCAGGTTAAACAAAATAAACCCGGCGAACACGAGCCATACGTGCGCGGCTGCGCCACCGCCAGCCAGTTCTGCAGACATCAGAATCAGCATACCAAGGGTCATGCCAACAAATCCGATGACCTGCATATGGATCCGACCAAAGCGCGGCACCGCCCACAATCCGACGAGAAACCCAAAGAGAAGAAACAGATCGATCGCGGCGCTGCCTTTAGCGTTGGCAAATTCGGTGGCCAAAGGTCCCGCAGTCTTGGATGAAGAATGGATGGCGCCGAGGATCACGGGCGTAAACAGGCCGACCCCGTAGGTGGCGACGTCCATCAGAAACCACGGCAGCGAAACCAGCATCGTGCGCGTGCGATAAGGCCGCGAGAACAACAGAGCGAATCGAGGACCCGGCAAGGCAGCAGTGCCGCTTCCTGTGGTGGCTTTGAGAGGCGCCGTCGCGCGCGAGGGTACTTCTGAAGGCGCCGCGGCTTTACTGCGCTCGTGCGCCGCGAGCCAGCGCGGACTCTCTGGAAGCCAAAGACGCAGCAGAAGAAATAGCAGCGCCACCGCAGCAGTCGTTCCTACGATCAACCTCCAGTCGGACGAGCTGCTCCTTTGCCAGAGGATCGCAATCGCGACGGCAGCCCCGAGCAGCATTCCGACCGATTGCAGCGCGATGGTTGCCACCACCATCCGGCTGCGAGCCTGCTTCGGCGCCGTCTCGGAGACGTACGAGGAGCTGACGGGAAAATCGATGCCGATGCCAACTCCCACTATGAATTGGCCGAGCAAGACCCACTGCGGCGCGTGAGCCAAGGCACTGATCAGCGCGCCGATTGTGATGATCGTCATGTCGATCAAAAAGGCAGGCTTACGACCGAAGCGATCGGCTGCCGGACCGCCAACGACCGCGCCGAACACGGCACCGAGAACCAAGGCCGAACCGATGAGGCCAACCATGAGCGCGCTGAGCGAAAAGCGGCTCGTGATGAGCGGCATTGCCACGCCGAGCGAAAAAATGGAGAGACCGTCTATCAGTGTGCCGCCGCTCGCCAGGAACCAACTCCAATATTCCTGCCGTCCCATGGACGCGCTCTCAATAGGCACGTGATCCGTTGTATGCGCTTGGATCGACATCACTGTGATCATTTCATTCCTCGGGGACCGGGCCGCACCAACCCGGCAAGTAATCGGCATCTCCGCTTTTTGCCAATTCAAGCGCTTCCTCGCGCGCAACTTCGAAATTGGCCTCCACGGCCTTGCGCTTCATGTGCCGCCGTAGAAATTCGGCCCACAGGAATTCGCTGAATGGGGTCGTATCCTTGGCAAATCCGCCTGCACGCCCCAGTTCGCCTGCGAGTGAGCGGAACGGATCGTCGATGAGCTTATCTACCGACTTCGGCAAGTCACTGTACGGTCGGCGAACGCCATCCACAAAAGTATGTGTCCAATCACGACAGTCCATGAAAAACCAGAAAGTATCGCGATCGAGCTTGCTTAGATTGGCAATGACGGTGACAGCTACGTTCTTGACACCTTCGTCATGTAATGCACGCGCTAGATGATGGTGATCGATGATGTAATGCCGGTGCTTTGGACCGAGGATCACGGGGATCATATGTTTGCCGAGAAACTCTCCACCCTTCTTTTCGGCACGCCAACGTTCACGTTTGGCTTTGACCTCACGCATCCCGACGGTCATCTGCGTTGGACGTAGGTCTAAAATGGCGACGGGCTCAAGACGAGGTTCACGCACAACGGTCATGTGTTCGACTCACAATGGTTCGACACGCTTTGCGCGGTCGCCGGGAGCACTAGTCACCGATGAGGCAACGAATCGCGCCGCTATGGGCCAAAAGCGGACATCGACACCTTTATTCGATCACCTCGTTGGCTTGCGCGAGAAGCGCTGGCGGAACAGCAATGCCGAGGGCCTTGGCTGTCTTGAGGTTGACTACCAACTCGAACTTGGTCGGTGCTTGTACCGGAAGGTCGGCCGGCTTCTCGCCCTTGAGGATGCGATCGACGTAGCCAGCGGCTTGGCGGTACTGGTCAACCCGATCAGGTCCGTAAGAGACCAGGCCGCCCCCAGTGACGAAGTGACGGTCGCTGTAGACCGCGGGCAGTTTGTGCCGGGCGGCAAGCTTGATGATCAGATCGCCGTGAATTGCCGATCCCGAGCCCGCCGTCACGATCAAACCGCCATTCGAAGAGCGCGCGAAGGCCGTGACAGCGCGCTCGATTTCGCTAGCCTCGCGCACGTCAACCGGGCGCAACTCCACCGCGAACGACGGCGCCACGGACTGGATCGAGGCAAACTGCCCGATCCCGGCGGCTGTGGCTGGATCCCGAAGGATCGCCACTCGCGTCAGGCTTGGCGCGATCTGCTTGAGCAATTCCAGCAATTTCCCGCTTAGGCCGTATTCGAACGCGATGAAACCGGTGGCGTTGCCGCCTGGCCGCGCCAGGCTGTCGACAAAGCCGGCCCCCACCGGATCGAGGAGGGTCGCGAATACTATCGGCACGGTGCGGGTCGCCTGTAACAACGGGCCCACAGTCGTGCTGCCAGGGGCCAGGATTACATCCGGCGCAAGTGCGATCAGTTCGGCCACATATTTGCGAATAAGATTGGCGTCGCCTGCGGCGTAGCGGATATCGATCCGCACGTTGCGGCCGTCGCTCCAGCCCAATTGTTGAAGCCCTTGCAGGAACGCCGCCATGCGGGCCTGATATTCGGCGTCGTCGGTGGTGCCGGGTATGAGCACGCCGATGCGTCGCATCCGCTCGCTCTCCTGCGCGCGCGCGGCCAGAGGCAGCGCTACCACACCACTGAGAAGAGTGATGAACTCACGCCGTCTCATTGCCTCCCTCCGAGACAAAAAACGGACTATCGTACTGGCTTAACCTATGCCCTTGAAGGGGTGCGGGAGACGCCAGGGTCCGCTTTGGGTCATTAGCGGACATGTGCGGCGCGACGAGCCATGTCCGCTTTACCCCCAATAGCGACCGCGAAAGCGGACTCCCGCAAACGGTCATGTCTGCTTACCCCCAAAAGCGGACGTGTGTAGCGCACTAACGGATGTCCGCTAAGGGCCAATAGCGGACATTCCGCGATTTACTCGATCACCTCGTCAATATGTGGAACACACGGACGGCGACGTGGCTAAATGTTTCAAGCGGTTTGTAGAACTTGGCTTGAAGGAATGAAGAGCAAATCGCCGAGCCTGCAGTGAATTAAAGCACGATGGTTACCCGTTGCAGATCCATGTGCGCGGTGGCGCCACATTCACCGCAAGACAACGACCTTAGTACCCACGTTCACGCGTGCATACAGGTCCATAATGTCTAGGTTGTACATGCGAATACATCCGTGCGAGACGAACCCGCCGATCGATCCCGGATTGTTGGTGCCGTGGATGGCGTACTGACCGCCACCGCTAAGTGTCAGGGCTGCGGCACCCATCGGATTGGAACGACTGCCGCCCGGAATGACCGGCGGCAGCCGGGAATAGTCTTTCCTGATCGAGTCGGGGGCCTGCCAGGCGGGGCTGATATATTTGCCGTCGATGGATGACTTTCCGGTCCAGGCCATGCCCGCTTTGCCGACCCCGACCCGATAACGGATCGCCTGGCCCTCGCCTGTTACGTAGTACAGGTGGCGCTCATTCGTCTTGATCACAATAGTTCCAGCCGAATAGCCATTCAAGCGAACCGTTTCCCGGGCGTGCTTGATGTCCCGCTTGACCGCCTGCGGTTTTGCAATGTTCTGGCCAATCTGTTCTTGCTTGGCAGCGAGCTGCTCTTGCGCGGCGGCTGCGGGCGCGGTGGGCGCTGGTGCAGTCTGAGTGATAGGCGCTGGTTGCGGTGGCGAACTTTGCAGCGGCACTTGACCGACAGGCGTAACGCCGGATTGCTTTTCGGCAACGGCGACGTCGTTCGGTGACTTCACGGATTGCCAGACAAACGCGGCTGCGACACCGATCAGAGCCGCTATAAAAAAGCCAGTCAGAGTGGCGGATGTTCGCCTACCAAATGATCGACTAAGGTTCCCCAACCAATCGCGGGCCGCTATGAAAAAGCCGGTCAGAGCGGATGGCCTGTCAAAGGATGGTCTAAAGCTCGCCAACCGATCGCGGGCCGCCGTGAAAAAGCCAACCAGACTGAGGTTTGTTCGCCTGCCAAATGACGGCCTATAGCTCGCCAACAAATCGCGGGCCGCTATGAATAAGTTAGCCAGAACGGCGGATGGCCTGCGAAATGACGGACTGTCGCTCGCCACCTGATCGCGAGGAGACACGCAGGTCGATGCCTCTACTAGCTGTAGCCCGACAGAAAAGTTCGATACTTCCCGGACCTTGATGCGCTGATTGGATGAATCGCCTCTACTGACGAATGCGGCCTGATGCGCCAGGGCCTCGAGCGCCTCCAATAAATCAAAAGCTTTTGCGGACGGCACCAGCGTGGTCTGATTAACGGGCGCCGGTTGCGGTGCTGCATCCGGTGAAGGCGCGCTTATCCCGGCAGGGTTGACACCAATGGTCAGTTCCGTCGTCGAGATGCGACGGTGATTCTTCAGAGATGGACTCTGAAGGGGATCCATCGACGTAAATTCACATGACAGCGCGCGCGTAGTCGCGCACGAAGGTGGCGTCGTCTGATGGTATGATTTTATGCTTGATGTACACTTGCCCCCCGTACCCAACTCATCAAAGGACAAAAGGCAGGCAAAATTTTGGTGAGACCGATGCGCACAAGCTCAATGTCCGCTTTGGGTCAAAAGCGGACATGTGCAGCGCAAAACGCCATGTCCGCTTTACCCCCAATAACGACATTGATTGCGTTTTTCGGCATGTCCGCTTTGGGCCAATAGCGGACATCGGCATGAGTGTGCCTCGCCAAATTCACGATGTCAGATCCCACCATGGCACGATCAATGTCGGCGATCGGCTTGAAGGGCGAATGGATGGTGTCGGTTCAGTGATCGTAAACGATTGCGCCGCCCGCGACGCACTAGGCCGCTCTGCGCCTGCATCAAATTGACAAGGTCGTGTTTCTCTCGGATCATCACGGTTCAAAGTTCCTACTTGGACGGCGTAAAATCTGGAGAACTCCAATGACCACGGGATGGAAAAGACAGGTGGCGCTTTCGATAGCGGTCACCGCTGTAATGGCATTTTGTGGAACGGTTTCGGCATTTGCGGCGGAAGCTATCAAGGTCGGCCTGGTGGCAGCTCTGTCGGGCCCATCCGCGCAATCCGGTGAAGCGATCACCCGTGGGTTGCAGCTGGCGATCGACGAGATAAATGCCAAGGGCGGCCTCCTGGGCGGCCGCATGCTCGAACTCGTGCAGCGCGACGACGAGTCGAGCCCGCCAAAGGGATTGATCGCGGCGCGCGAGCTGGTCTCCGGGAATGTTGTGGCAATCTTCGGCGGTCTCGATTCGCCAGTATCGCTCGCCATGATCCCGGCAATCAACAAGGAGAAGCGCATTTACATGGGCGTCTGGGCCGCCGCGACTGGAATCACTCGCAATGGCACCAACCCCAATTATGCGTTCCGCGTGTCTGCGGTTGACGATCTGGTCGACATCAGATTGCTGAAATTCGCACAGCAGAAGTACGGCTCGAAGAAAGCGGGCCTGATGCTGCTTAACAATCCCTGGGGCCAATCGAACGAGAAGGGCCTTGTTGCTGCGAGCAAAGCCGACCCGTCGGTCCAGATTGTCGGCATCGAAAAGTATGAGCCGAACGACGTCGACATGGTAGCCCAGTTGGAGCGACTGAGGGGGGCGGGCGCCGATTCCCTTATCCTTGTCGCCAATGCTCAACCGGGCGCGCAAGTGATGAAATCGCGCGAGCGTATGGGATGGAAGGTCCCGGTAGTGTCGCACTGGGGCATATCGGGCGGACGGTTTACTGAGCTCGCCGGACCGACCTCCGATCAGGCAAATTTCGTGCAGACCTACAGCTTTTTCGGCAAACAGAGCCCGGTCGGACAGCGAGTCCTCGCCGAGTTAAAGAAAAAATTTCCGCAAATCAAGGGACCCGAAGATGTGTTTTCGCCGGTCGGCACTGCGAACGCATATGACGCCATGCATCTGCTCGCTCTCGGAATCGCGCAGGCCGGGTCAACTGACGGCGACGCAATCCGCATGGCGCTCGAGGATCTAAAAACTCCCTACGAGGGTCTTATCAAGACTTACACAAAACCTTTTACGACCAGCAATCACGATGCGCTTGGCCCTGACGATTACATTATGGTCCACTACACGGGCGAAAATATTGTGCCCGTCGATTGAGCGAAACAAGCGACCGGGCCTTTTCGGAGGCCCGGGCTCCGACCTTAGCCTGACCTTTTGCTCATCCCGGCGCCCCGCTGGTGTCACCGCGTGTGAGCATCGTTCATTGCGAGAGCTTGCGACGAAGCAATTGGGAATTCGGTGCGAATTCCTTCGCACGCGATGAGACTTCGATTGGCCTTCACGGCAATGAGCGGGGAATGCACGACCGCATCTTGAGTAGTTCTTCATGACGTTGATTGCGTCGGCGATTATCTCCGGCCTCGGCCTTGGCAGCATGTACGGGCTGTTGGCCCTCGGTTTTCACGTCACTTACGCGGTCTCGAAGACCGTGAATTTCGCGCAAGGCTCGACCATGATGCTGGGCGCGGTCTTATGCTTCACGTTCTGGGTGACGCTCGGATGGCCGCTCGCAGCTTCGGTTGTTCTGGCTCTGTTGGGATGCGCACTATGGGGCGTCATTGTCGAACGTGTCGCCGTGCGCCCGTTCGTAGCCCGTGGATCCAATTCTTGGCTCATTGCGACGGTCGCTCTCGGCATCGTCATCGACAATGTGGTGCTGTTCACCTTCGGAAAAGACCCGCGCGGCATGCCACCCGGCTTGCTCACGACCGGCTTCTTCACCGTGGCTGGTATCAGGATTCAATATCTGCAGGCGCTCATTCCGATTATCGGGCTTGGACTCGCCGCGGGGTTGCAGGTGTTCTTTGCCACGTCGCGACATGGAAAGGCGTTGCTGGCCGTTGTGCAAAACAAGGACTCAGCCCGTCTGATGGGCATTCAGGTCGAACGGGTCATCGAGGTGGCGTTTGCATTATCTGGGCTGCTTGCCGGCATCGCCGGCATCGTGGTTGCGCCCCTGTTCACCATTTCTTCGACCATGGGCACGCTCTTCGGTATTAAGGCTTTCGCCGTCGCCATTCTCGGCGGCATCGAGAGTGCCTGGGGCGTCGTGCTGGCCGGACTGATCTACGGAGTCGGCGAGGCGCTTATCACCGCGTTGCTCGGCTCCACATATACCCAGATCGTCACCTTCGGGCTCGTTATTCTCGCGCTTGCGTTACGGCCGAACGGCCTGTTCGGTCGTGCCGAGTTGAGGAAGGTATGAGCACGCGCGCGCTCGGTGTGGCCGCCATTCTCATAGCGATCGTGTGTTTCCTTATCGCGCGCGGCAACAGCTACCAGACTTTCGTCATCGTCACCGTCGGCTTGACCGCGATCGTCGGAATCGGCCTCAACGTCTTGTTGGGATTGAATGGGCAGATCTCGCTTGGCCACGTCGCGTTCTACGCCATCGGCGCGTACACGGTCGGTATCCTGACCACTGCGCATCAATGGTCGTTCTGGTCGGCGCTTCTGGCCAGCGCGGTGGTTTCGGGATTGGCTGGCGTGCTGCTGGGAATCCCCGCACTGCGGGTGCGCGGTCCCTATCTGGCGATGGTCACCATCGCATTCGGTTTCGTGATCGAGCAAAGCACGGCCGAGTGGCAGGACCTGACCGGCGGGTGGAACGGATTATCCGCCATTCCAAGTCCGACGATTTTTGGCGCCGACATCGGCGAGAAAGGCGTCGCTTATTTTACCGTCGCACTCACTGCATTGGCGATGGCCGCGTTTGCACGACTGAGCACCAGTCCGTGGGGCAATGCGATGCGCGCCGTACGCGACTCCGAATCCGCCAGCATCTCTATCGGGCTTGATCCGACTCTCGTCCGCACAACCGCTTTTGGCATCTCAGCAGTCGTCGCCGGAATCGCCGGGGGTGTCTATGCTTCGCTCAGCGGTTTCATCAGCCCGGAATCATTTCCCTTTTTCCAGTCTATCGTGTTTGTGCTCGTGGTCATGCTGGGCGGCGCCGAATGGGCGCTCGGCCCCCTGCTCGGCGCCGTCGTCGTCGTATTGCTGCCGGAGCTCCTGGCGACGCTCGGTCAGTATCGGCTGCTATTCGTCGGTGTGCTGATGTTGGTAGTCCTTCGCCTTGCCCCTACCGGCATCGTTGGCCTCGCGGCCGGGTGGAGCGGCCTTCTGTTGGCCCCGAAGAAGGAAAGCGACAAAAGGCCCAAAGAACTAAGCAATGTGACAGCGTTTCTTACCTCCGGCGTCACCAACACTGGCATTGCCGTACGCAATTTGTCGGTAAGTTTTGGTGGCGTGCACGCGGTCAGAGATTTGAGCTTCGACGCTCGCGCCGGCGCGATTACCAGCATCATCGGACCAAACGGCGCCGGCAAGTCGACAGCGCTCAATGTGATTTGCGGCTTTTATCGACCGGATGCCGGAACTGTGAAGCTGGGCGAGCGAACCGTCTCGGAGCTTCGTCCCTATCAAATTCCTCGTGCCGGCATCGCCCGCACCTATCAGACGAGTCAGCTCTTCGAGACACTCTCGGTGCTCGACAACGTCCTGATCGCACTGAGAAAGGGACGGCTCACGCCGGGCGCACTGTTAATCGCCCGGGACGACGAAGAGAATATCGCCATTGCTGAAAGTCTGCTTGCATTTGTCGGCTTTGCGGGCGCCTTCGACTCGCCGGCTGGCGCATTGTCGCATGTCGATAAGCGTCTTGTAGAAATCGCTCGCGCCCTCGCCATTCGTCCCGCCGTGCTGGCGCTCGACGAACCTGCCGCCGGCCTCGACGCAAAGGATACGGCTGCAATCGACCAATTGCTGCGCAAGCTCGCCGCGATCGGCATCGCTGTCATCCTGGTCGAGCATCACATGGAATTGGTGATGGGCGTTTCGAGTCACGTCATTGTGCTCGATGCCGGCGCGAAGATCGCCGAAGGAGAGCCGCTGAAAGTAGCGGCCGAACCGGCGGTGCGTGCGGCCTATCTCGGCGCCGGCGAGCTTACCGAGCGCGAACGGGCACGGCCGGTTACCGGAAACGAGAAACCGCTCTTGGCCGTGCACGGACTTTCGGCCGGCTATGGGGCAGCAACAATCGTTCGCAACGCGGCGCTTGAGATTGCCGGCGGCGAGCTTGTTGCTGTGCTGGGCGCCAACGGCGCGGGCAAGACAACCTTGATGCGGGCGCTCTCCGGCCTCATCCGCCCGATCGTCGGCGAGGTGACATTCCTTGGCGCGCGCGTCGAAAAGCTTACGGCCGATCGCATCACCAGCCAGGGTTTGATCCTGGTACCGGAGGGCCGGCAAGTGTTTCCCGACCTGAGCGTGGAAGATAATATGCGGCTTGGCGCTTACGCTCGCCGATCACCCGACGAAGCCGCCATGATCGAGGCACTGTTCGAACGCTTCCCTGCACTGAAACAGCGCAGACAACAACGCGCGGGCCTTTTGTCCGGCGGCGAGCAACAAATGCTGGCGATCGCGCGCGGTCTCATGGCGCGACCCACAGTTTTGATGCTGGACGAGCCGTCCCTCGGCCTTGCCCCGAAGCTCATGGAAACCCTCTACGACCTTCTCGGTGACTTGCGGGAAGAAGGAACCACCATGCTGCTCGTGGATCAGGCGGCCGCCCTGGCGCTTTCGGTCGCGGATCGCGCCTATATTCTGCAATCGGGCGCCATCATCCATTCTGGCAGAGCGGCAGACGTCGCCAATGATCCGGCGCTCGTGCGCGCTTATTTGGGCGACGCCGCGAACAAGGATGTGTGAGAAACAGCATGGACCTCATTCTGCAGAACGCCCGTGTCCATGGTGCCGAACATGCGCTGGCGGACATCGGCATTGCCGACGGCAGGATTGCCGCCATTGCACCCGGTCTTGCCGCTGAGGGCGAAACTGTTGACCTGGGCGGGCGCCTGGTTTCGCCGGGCTTCGTCGAAACGCATATTCATCTCGATAAATCCTGCATCCTTGATCGCATCAAATCAGACAAGGGCGATATTGCAGAGGCGATTGCCGAGACCGCCCGAGCCAAGGCCGCGTTCACGGTCGAAGACGTTTATGCCCGCGCGGCGCGCACGCTTGAAAAGTCGATCCTGCAAGGCACGACTCACATGCGCACCCATCTCGAGGTCGATCCGGGCATTGGGCTGCGCGGACTCGAAGGCGTGCTGCCGCTCACCCGGCAATATGCCTGGGCGATCGACCTGCAAATTTGCGTATTTGCGCAAGAAGGCATGCTCAACAACCCTGGCACCGAAGAGCTCATGGTCGAGGCACTCAAGCGCGGCTGCGGAGCGGTCGGCGGCGTGCCCTATATCGATATCGATCCGCGCGGCCAGATCGATCGCGTTTTTGAGTTGGCGCGCGAGTACGACGTCGACATCGATTTTCATCTTGATCTCGGATCCACGGCCGAGGGGATGCAGATCGATCATGTCTGTCGACGCACCGAGGAATTCCGGTTGGGCGGCCGCGTCGCGGTGGGCCACGTAACACAGGCGACAAGCCTCTCGCCGTCGGCGTGCGATGCCATGGCCAAGCGGATGGCGAACGCGGGGGTTGCACTCTGCGTGTTACCAGCGACCGATCTTTTTCTCATGGGTCGCGAGCACAGGCACGATTACAATATCACGCGCGGCGTCGTGCCGGCACACAAGCTTCTGCATCACGGCGTCAACTGCTCGCTGTCAACGAACAATGTTCTGAATCCGTTTACACCCTACGGCGACTGCTCACAGATGCGCATGGCGAACCTCTACGCCAATGTTTGCCATGTCGCAAAATCGGCCGACATGCGGGAGTGCTTCAACATGATCACGCACCGGCCCGCGCAGATGATGCGGGTTGCCGATTATGGGCTTGCTGTCGGGAAATCCGCCGACCTCGTCGTGCTAGATTCCACGACTCCGGAAATGGCCGTTGCCGAACTGGCGCCGGTGCTCTACGCGTTCAAACGCGGCCGCAGGACAGTGTCTCGGCAGCCGGCGGTGCTGCACCGGCCATGATAGAGGCTGATCTAACTGGCGTTTCTTATTTCTGTACCTAAATCTTTGGTGAGTCGCGTCGGAGCAATATAATCGTCGTGTCCGCTTTGCCATGTCTGCTACGGGCCATAAGCGGACATCGCGATCCGTCCATTAAAACAAAGCCTCGGCACGTCCGAGGCTTTGAGTTTCATCAAAAGTTTTCAATCGACTCGTTCAGTACCTTTGTACTTTGCCTCCGATGCGCGAAGGCGGTTTCACTGGGGCTGCCACCCCATAGATGACGGTGAAGCCCGACCCTCCACCCCAAGTCGAGGTCGGACGGGCCGGATTGGGGCC
>Ga0306920_100006267_pt1 | contig 15490 bp, 14 predicted proteins | sample flu12Cox44000170_FD_204666 | JGI IMG/M metagenome (GOLD analysis project Ga0306920, IMG submission 204666) | Lab enrichment of tropical soil microbial communities from Luquillo Experimental Forest, Puerto Rico - flux4day.12C.oxic.44.000.170 (v2)... | ecosystem: Environmental > Terrestrial >... | reverse complement strand
CTCTAATTCCCGGGATCGAGCAGTTACGACATACGGGCTCATTTATCTATTAGCTCTCTCTGTCATCTTGCCCGGCTGCACTGTTATTGGGCCCGAACGCCGGCGCCGTGGCGGCGTTTGATACCGCGTTGAGTTCGCGATCGCCTCCTCACGAACCGCGCCACCCAGTCCGGCATTACAAGCACAGATCACGTGCAACAGGAATCCGAGCACCGGTGCATTACTACGGTAGAACAAAATGACGAAAATGAACCACAACAATCCGCGTGCCCGCTCTCCTTTGTACCAATGGCCGAGTCCTGGAACTATGCTTAAGCCCATCGCTACGCGCGGACGCCACGAAATGTTCGAGTTGAACCATACCGTATTCGCCAGGGGTGCGCCGCAATTTTTGCAAAAGTTGGCGTCGGCCACGACCACCGCAGCGCCGCACTGGGCGCAGAAGCGCGGCCGTTCGATGTGCGGGTCATGCATGGAAGGTAAAGAACGCGTCGCCCAGCCGGAGTGCTTCACCCGGCCCAAGTGGGATCTCGGTCACTCGCTGCCCCCCCACCCAAGTGCCGTTTTGGCTCCCCAGATCGCGTAGCACGAAGCCTCCGTTTGCATATTCGATGCTTGCATGATGCCGCGACACTGAGGCATCGCCTACTACAACGTCATTATCCAGCGCACGTCCGATTCGGGTCGCCTCGCCAGGGCGTAAGGCGAATTGGTGCCCGTCGGCATCCAACAAATAGGCGCTAGCGGCGGTGGGAGTCACAACGGAGCCCGCAACAGCGGAATCCGTGGCTGGGGCCGCGGAACCACTCCAGTCGCGGGCTGCATACGCAAGCGCTGATTCGTGGGCTCGTTTGTCTGTACGCAGGTGAAACGTTAGCTCGTAATTGCTGACTGTTATCCGATCACCCTCATGCAACGGCGCGGTCTCGATCCGATTGCCGTTGAGCAGCGTGCCCGCCTGGACCGCGAGGTTTTTGAGCGTGTAGTTGTTTCCTTGATGGAAGATCACGGCGTGACGTGCCTGCACGCCTGAATCACCGAACAAACCGACCACATTCTCCTCTGCGCGTCCCAGAGTGACGCTTGGTCCTTCCAGTCGGAATTGACGACCCTTGAGTCTTCCGGCCTCGACCGCAAGCCACGCTGATTTAGTCAGTTGGTGCACCAGGCCGATGAAGAATCCAATCGCCAGGCCGATCACACAAAAACCCATCAGGCGCGAGGCCAGGCCGCTTTGGCTGAATGAGCCTATTAAGTCGAAACCCGCGCCACCCACCAGCCCGCCGATAAATCCGCCCAGTGCGCCCTTGAGAGTGTTGCGCAACGATGAGCTAGCGAGCCCCACCCCAATGCCGAGCATCAGCCCCATAAGCGTCCAACCGATAAGCCGCCCAGCTACAAGGTAAAGCTCGGAACCCGGATGACCCACGCCCCAACCGCCAGCCCGCAGGATTTCGCTGAAAATCAGGTCTGAGTAGTACGTCTCCGGCAGCGCCAACACCAGGCAGACGATGAAACCAAGGAGAAAGTGCCGTTGCGCCCGCGGCGTAATTTCGAACGAATTGTCCTCGGCAGCCAGAATCATCCCGCCAATCATCCCCGCAACCAATGCCACCGAGACAATGCCGGCAATGACGGTCAAGGTGGATTGCTGTTCGGTTATCGAATGACCATGAGTGGCGATTTCGACTGGTACCCATCCAACAGCACCACCGAGCAGGCCAGCCAATGCTTTGAAGAACAATTCACGACGGTCAACCGCGTCGTTCATGGCCCGGGCTTCCTCACCGCGGACGCATTATCATGCGACCGAGTTCATCATAGATGATAATAACAGCGATTATAATAACGGAAGCTAGGCTGGTCCGCGGTCCGCTTTCACCGTTCAGCAGAACGTTATCAGCAGCGCTTTGAGGCTGGATATTTGCTGATCGCTGACCGCTCCGAAGCTGCACGCTGACCGCTGAAGGCTCCCGCCTACTCGCTCTCCTGGTTCGACGGCGGTACCGGCTTGAGCTGACTACGTTCACGTCCCTCGGCAATCCAGGCTTCGACCTCGCGCCGTTCCCGTAGAAGGAAATTGGCTATTGCCTTACGGAGACCGGAATGAGCAATGAAGTGCATACTGTGGGTGAAGGCCGGGTCGAAGCCGCGTAACCATTTGTACTCGCCGCCGGCGCCGGGTTCGAAGCGCGCGATGCCGCGCTGGATACAATGCTCAATCGCGGCGTAGTAACAGACGTTAAAATGTAGAAAAGGTAGTTCCGCGAAACATCCCCAGTAGCGTCCGTAGAACGCCCCTGCTTTCTCCAAGTTGATAGTGCCGGCGACGAGCTCGCCCCGACGATAAGCACAGACGAAGCGCAGATGGCGCTTGAAGCTGGTGCGGAGCAGCTCAAAAAAATCCCGCGTTAGATATTGTCGCCCCCAGTACAGCTTTTCGATCGTTGACAAATAGATCTTGAACATCGAGCCGAACATCGCATCGCTGATCTCGTCGCCGGCATGCACTCGGATCGAGACTTCCTGCGCGAGCAGCGCGGCCCGCTCATGGCGCACGGCATAGCGGCGCTTGCTCTTGAGCTGGCCGAGGTAGTCGTCAAACGTATGGAAGCCGCCATTGTGCCAATGATACTGATAGCCAAGACGTTGCAGGTAACCGAGTTCCGTGAGCACCTCAGCTTCGTCGGGCGCGCAGAAATTAACGTGCACGGATGAAAGCCCGTTGTCCTTGCATAATTCGGTCAGGGCGCGCGCCAGCAACGCGACCATCTTGTGACGGTCGAAGTCCGCGGAAACCAGGAAGCGGCGGCCGGTATGGGGGGTGAAGGGAACCCCGACGAGGAGCTTGGGGAAATACCGGATGCCGGCGCGTTCGGCCGCATCGGCCCAGCCGTGGTCAAAAATGAACTCACCCATACTGTGCGATTTGAGATACATCGGGCAGGCGGCAACTATCCTGCGGGCCGGCGCGGTGCGCACTACAAAGTGATACGGCGCCCAGCCGGTCTTCCGTGCGGCACTCTTCGATTCCTCCATCGCGCACAGCCATTCCCATTCGAGGAATGGCGAGTCGTCGGGCGCCAGCAACGCGTTCCATTCATCTCGCGCAATATCGCGTATCCGCTCCACCACCGCGAGTTCGAGCCGCACCGGGGTTTCGTTGGTCAACGCCATCGGCATTGCTCCGCGCTTTGAGCTTAATCGGCGCATATGAGGATTCAAAGCATGAATACGGCCGCCGAAAAACTCTCGTGTTTCACGATGCGGCTCGGCGCCGATTCTGGTAAGCTCCAATTAAAGAAATTGCCCAACGGGTTCGGACAATGCCGATGCAATTTCAGTTGGATATGATTCAAGCACGCAAGCGCGATGGCGGCGGCGGCAACGGCGACGATCGCTACGGCGAAATTGTTACCGAGCGACGTACCAAAGAACAGACCCGGACTAAGAAACCGCCGCTTTATAAATGCATCCTGTTGAACGACGACTACACGCCCATGGAATTCGTCGTCGAGATTCTCAAGCAGATTTTTCACAAGCCGCATGCCGAAGCTACCCGAATCATGCTACACGTTCATCAGAATGGCATGGGTGTCGCTGGAATTTATCCGTACGAGATCGCGGAAACCAAGGTGCGCACCGTCGAGGAGCTCGCGCGCGAAAGTCAGTATCCGCTCAAATGCGTCCTCGAGAAGGAGTAGGGTCCACCTTGCTCAATTCCATCTCAAGCATGTGGCACAGGTGCCGAGCCTGTCACCTGGGAGGCTTCTGACGGATGGCATCGCCAGGCGTGATGATAAGCCGTGAATTGCAGATTACTCTGCAGCTCGCGATGACCGAAGCGCTCAACCGCCGCCATGAATACGTCTGCCTCGAACATCTGCTCTACGCGATGCTGCACGACGTCACCACCAGCAGTATCCTGCAGCATTGCGGCGCCGACCTCGAACTGCTGAAGAAGAAACTGCTCAAATACCTCGATCAGGACCTGGAGCGCATTCCGAAAGGTGAACAATTGCAGCCACACTATGCGAACGGCGTTCAGCGGGCGCTGCAACGCGCCGCGCTGCATGCGCAATCGGCCGGGCGCGCCGAAATCAACGGTTCACAGGTGCTGGTCGCGATGTTTCACGAGGCCGATTCACAGGCGATTTTCCTCCTCCAGGAGCTAGGCGTCACCCGCTTCGACGTAATCAATTTCATCTCGCACGGGGTCTCGAAGGCAGGGGCCGATCAGGAGCGCGAGGTGCGTGGTGCTGGTGACGAAGAAGAAGCCGAAGGTGATGGCGAGGCGGATGCTGAAGACGGGACACCCAAGCTGTCACCCGGCAAGGCGCTCAAGACTTATGCGATTAATCTTACCGAGCGCGCCGCTAAGGGCCAGATCGATCCGCTGATCGGCCGCAAGAACGAGATCGAACGCGCTGTTCACGTGCTGCTGCGGCGCCGAAAAAACAATCCGGTATTCGTCGGGGAGGCCGGAGTTGGCAAAACCGCGCTGGCCGAGGGGTTAGCGTTGGCGGTTCATGAAGGGCGGGTGCCGCCGGCATTGAAGGACGTCCAGATTTTCGCGCTCGATATGGGCGCGTTGCTGGCGGGCACGCGATTTCGTGGCGATTTCGAGCAGCGGCTCAAGGCGGTGATCAAGGCTGCGACCGGCAACCGCCGCATCATTCTGTTTATCGACGAGATCCATACGATTGTGGGCGCCGGCTCTGCCTCGGGCTCGACGATGGACGCGTCCAATCTGCTCAAACCCGCGCTGGCCTCCGGCGAGCTTCGTTGTATCGGCTCGACTACCTATCAGGAATACAAACGTTCGTTCGATCGCGACAAGGCGTTAGGCCGCCGTTTTCAACGCATCGACGTTGCCGAGCCGACGCCGGACGAGGCGATTCAGATTCTGAACGGCCTCAAGCCCCATTACGAGAAACATCATAACGTACGCTATACCGCGGCCGCGCTGCGGGCCGCAGTCGAGTTGTCGGCGCGTTATATCAACGATCGCTATCTGCCGGACAAGGCGATTGACGTGATGGATGAAGCGGGCGTCGCCGGTCATCTGCGCGCCCGTAACAGCGAAACGGTTACCGTCGGCGCGCGCGATGCTGAACGCACTGTCGCGCGGATGGCGAAAATTCCGGAACGGTCGGTATCGTCTTCGGACCGCGCGCGGCTGCAGAATCTGGAGCCCGAGCTCAAGAAAGTAGTCTACGGGCAAGACAGCGCCATCGAGGCGGTGTGCCGCGCAATCAAGCTCGCCCGCTCAGGCCTTGCGCATCCCGACCGCCCGGTGGGCGCGTTTCTTTTCGCCGGGCCAACGGGCGTGGGAAAGACCGAAGTCGCGCGCCAGCTGGCCAAAGTAATGGGCGTCGAATTCATCCGGTTCGATATGTCCGAATACATGGAGCGCCACACTGTATCGCGCCTGATTGGCGCGCCGCCAGGCTACGTTGGCTTCGATCAAGGTGGCCTGCTGACAGACGCGATTAACAAAACGCCGCATAGCGTGCTGCTGCTCGACGAGATTGAAAAAGCCCATCCCGACCTGTTCAACATTCTGTTGCAGGTGATGGACCATGCCACGCTGACCGATAACAACGGGCGCAAGGCCGATTTTCGCAACGTAATTATCGTGATGACTACCAACGCCGGTGCTCAGGAGCTGGCGCGGGCGATGATCGGTTTCGGCGCCGGCATCAGCACCGGCTCACCAAAGGCGGTGATCGAGCGGATGTTCTCTCCGGAATTCCGCAACCGCCTTTCCGCCACAATCGAGTTTGCGGCGCTGCCACCACCGGTAATCGAGCAGGTGGTTGAGAAATTCCTGGGCGAATTGCAGCAACGGCTCGATGCCAGCAAGGTCACGCTTGATGTCTCCCAGGCGGCCAAGAAGTGGCTGGCTGAACATGGTTACGATACCCGTTTCGGCGCTCGTCCACTCGGGCGATTGATCGAAAACGAAATCGCGCGTGTGCTGGCAGATGATGTACTATTCGGCAAGCTCACCAAAGGCGGCAAGGTCAAGGTCGACCTCGCCGGCGACAAGCTGGTGTTTGATTACGGTGAAGTCCCGGCCGAGGTGGCCGACCGTCCCGTGTAATACTGCCTAGCGGCGGGTCTTTACTTCCTAGGCAGAAGTGTTATCTGCTGTGGGTGAGGGACGCGCGATTCTCTCATGGTTGACCCTCTTGGATGAGGGTGCGGTCGGAGGCGCTCACCAGAAGATGGGCGCAGACTTCCCCAGCGGAGGTCAGGGACATGATGCCGAAGAAGGTCCTGTTTCCGGCTTGGTGGTTCCTCCCGCCAATTACGGAGCGCTCGCCTCCGGATTGATGGCAACTGAATCTCCGGCAAAACGGCGGCTAGAACGCCGAAGCGACGCGGTCATCTGAGCCGCGTCATGCCAATAAGGAATTGGCTCACCGCCCATTTAATGAAGCTCGAAATCGACGGTGAGCCTTTTTGCATTTTCGCGATTAGGAAGAAGCTCCGGGTTCAAATCACCTTCATTGAGCGCAGGTGTTCGCGTGCCGCGTTGTCGAAACCCAACTCGGCAAGAATTTCATCGCTATGCTCACCAAGGGCCGCGGCGCGCTGACGCACCCTGATGGGGGTGCGGGAAAATTTCGCGGCCGGACCAGTGATGGGAGCACGGCGGCCGTCCTCCTGCTCGGTCTCCTGCAGCATGTCGCGCTCACGAACGTGCGGGTCCAACGCGGCCTCATGATAGGTGCGAACTGGCGCGGCCGGGATACTGGCGTGGTTGAAGCGCTCAATCGACTCGGCAACCGTTAGGGGCTGCAGCCAGCCGCGAAGCAGTCGGTTGCATTCGTCCCGGTGCTGCAGCCGCGAGGTGGCTGTGGCGAAGCGGGAATCCTCCGCCAGCTCCGCACGGCCTAGCATCTCCGACAGCACTCGCCAATGCGAATCCAGCAGCACCGCGACGTAGATTTGTCCGTCGCGGCAATCAAAAACATCAACCGGCGCCGATAGCATTGATTGATTTCCAAGCCGCGGCAATGGATGTCCGAGAGCAGCCAGCGACAGAAAACCGTTGGATTGGAATAACACGGCGTCAAGTAGCGCTATATCAATCTGTTGTCCCTCGCCGGTGAGATCGCGATGGCGCAATGCGGCGACCGCGCTTAGCGCACCGTGCAGGCCGGCCAAATCGTCGCACAAGTAAGTCGCGCATCGCGTGGGGGCACCGTCGGGCGCCCCATTGAGCGACATGAACCCGGATTCGGCCTCAGCCAAAGGATCGTAACCGACGCGGTCGGACTTCGGACCGAACTGGCCGAAACCGCTGATCGACACATAGACAACGTCCGCTTTAACCCGGCGGCAATGCTCGTAGCCGATACCCCACTTGTCGAAGGTGCCAGGGCGAAAATTCTGGACGATGACATCCGCACGTGCCGCGAGCTTGAGGAAAATCTGGCGGCCGTCGTCGTGGCGCAGGTCCAGCGTGAGACTGCGCTTGTTGCGGTTGACGGTGGCATGCAGAAAGCTGATCCGTTCACGCTCGCCGGTCAGGTACGGCGGCAGTTTGCGGGCGACTTCACCCTCGACCGCTTCAACCTTGATTACGTCGGCGCCCAAGTCTGCCAACAGGCATCCGCACATCGGCCCCGCCCAGCTGGTGGTAGCCTCGAGCACGCGAATTCCGTGCAGCGGACCGCTCAGATCGTTGCGCGCATCTTTGAAGAACTCCGTTTTCTGCATCGAACAATTCCCACTCTCCACGCGAAAATGTGCACGCGAGAATCTACTTCGGCAGGGCGCACCATGACAATCGCCGCCGATGTGGCTGGCGCAAAAGCGACGAATGCTCCTATTCAGTTACTCGGCTCTCCCGCCTGCTTCCGAGCTTCAGGTCCAGGCGCCCGCGCCAGTAGCCGAAGAAATTGGCGCATTCGAGTTCGTGGTAGACTGCGCGTTCGCGGTCACCCCGCGCAAGCGCAAACATCATGCGCAGAATATTGCGGGCGAGCTTGTCTAAATGATTATGCGTGCGGTCACCGGCGACAGCGCTGCCGTAGCCGAAAGCGTAACTCTTGCGCCGTAGGTACGAGCGCCGCATCCGGTCGGGCGAGATCATGTGATGGACGCGGGCGCGGGGCGCGAAACCCACCGCGCCGCCCCTTGCAATTATACGGGCGAACAGCTCCGTGTCCTCGCCTGACATGGGGTTGTCTTCCACCACGCCGAGGTCCTCCCGAAAATTACCGAACCTCGCGAAAGTTCGACGCCGGAAGCCGACGTTCGCACTAAAAAAGTTATGAATCGTTTCCGATCCGGACGGCGAAGCCACCGCCAGTGCCGGATCATGTACCGCCAAACGCACATACAAGCTTGGTCCGAGCCAGAGTGGCGGTTCCCGGCTCCATCGCGGCAACACCAGGCCACACGCAACGTCGAGCTGTCGTCGTTCAATTTCCGCCAGCATTTCAGTGGCCCAGTCCGGCTCGGCCACTGCATCGTCGTCGATGAACAGAATGAAATCGCCACGGGCCTCTTCGACCGCGCGATTGCGCGCGTGGCTCGACCCGGCAGCGCCCTCGTACACATATCGCATAGGTAATGCAGATTGGTGGGCGAGTCTCGCAACGACGCCGCTGGTATCGTCGGTAGAACGATTATCGACAACGACGCATTCCGCATTCACCCCAGAAGGCAAATGCAGCGCGGCGATGCTCGCCAGTGTCGCTTGAACAAGCCGAGAGCGGTTATGGGTCGGCACAGCTATCGTGATCAGGATTGACAAGTAGCCAATGTTCTCGCTTCGAGATCTAGTTAGAGATCAACGACGATCATCGCCGTGCATGGTACGCGGCTCCGGGCGGGCCGCGACCAGGGATGGAGCGCTGGATGGCGCGGCTGTAGTGGCGGCGGGTGACGCCGCGCCTCCGACTTTCTTAGCAGGGGGATGCGGCGCTTGCGAAATCGAGGGGGCAGCAAGCTTAGGCAGCGGCGCCGGAATTTGCGTGAAAGCGAGCGAGCCAACGGTAACGTACGGCGTCGCATTCTGTTGCACGTCGGGCGGCGCATCGAGAATAAAGCCGAACTGACGACTTTCGCCGGGTAGGAACGGAATCACTTGGCGGCCGAAATCTGTAAATTCGATCGGCGTGACGACTACCGAATGCTCCTCATGTTGCACCGCTTTGAGGTTCTTGCCGCGCCCCTGGTACCAGGTTACCGCCAGCGTCAATTCGTCGACCGGTTTGTCGCCGGCGTTGGTGATGTCGCCGAAGATCGCCGGCACACGCTCCTCAGCCATACGCATCGCAACCCTGTCCAGTTTGAGCTTTGAACCGTACGCTATGCCTGCCGGGATCTCAGCCTTGACTTTGCTGACCGCGGCCAACTCACTCCGGAGACGGGCCGCGAGACCGGGATTGCCCGTTCCCGGCAATTGCTCTAGCTCGGTAATCATCGAATGGTATTGCGCGATGGCCTGATTCAGCCGTCCGTTGTAAAAATCGAGCATTGCCTGGCGATGACGGTCGAGCACGCGATCGCGCGCGGCAAAACCCGCCATTACACGCCAATGATGATATTCCTTGAGCAGGAAAATCCTGTCGTCATAGACGACTGTGGGATACGCTCCGGTCTCGAGCGATTGGCGGGCCAGTTGTCCGGGTGTGCCATCGCTCTCCGCGTTCGCGTCGAGCGTGCGCTCCCATAAGGGAAGATCCAGCGCGGTGATCCGAATCGGCACGTAAGCCGTCGTGCCGTCCGGGTTGCGATGCTCACCGCCCAGTTCAAAATGCATAACATGCAGAATTGGCCGAAACCATATCGGGCTCACGTCGGGCGCCAGCGGAATCTCTGTGAGAAATTGATGCAGCGGCCGCTCGGCGCGGTCTCGCGTTGATAACAGGCTATAGCATTTTGCGTAATTGAACTGCTGGAGATTTTCGACATAGCGTTCGGCAGTGCCGCGCGGCGAGCGTCTGAAGCATCCGGAGACGAGCAACGAGGGGAAAGAAATGAGGAACGAGAGCATCAGACATGATAGTGTCTGCGCCTTGCGGGAAGTTGGTTGCCCAAATCGGTATGAGGTTCGCGACACCAAAGCGTTGATTCTTGATCGCGGTGCCCCGAGCATGTGGACTCAGACGACTCCGGCCGAACGGAGCGCCGCGAGACGTTCGGTGGCGAGGCCGAGGTCGCCGCAGAAGATTTGTTCGTTATGCTCGCCCAGACTTGGCGCGGCCCGCCGTATCGCCCAATGTGAGCTACCATATTGCGACGGCATCCCCGGCAACCGCAATTTGCCAAGCCCCGCCTGGTCGACTTCAACCATGAAATTGCGCTGACGGAGATGTTCGCTTTCATAGAGGCTGCGCATCGTGTTGATCGGCGCAAACGGAATCCGATGCTCCTGCGCCGCGCGATAGAGATCCTGCACCTTCCATCCCGCTAACCATTCGGTCATCAGCGCTTTCAGCGCATCCATATTCTGCGCTCGCGACAGCCGATCCTTGAATAGCTCGTCGCGAGCCCATTCAGGATTACCCATGAACTCCACTAGCCGCTTCCATTGGTCTTCTTCAACCGCGAGCACGAAAATCTGCCCGTCTGCGCAGTCGGCGATAAACCATGGACCAAGCGCACGGCTGCCGAGACGCGAAGTCTCGCGTCCGGCATAGGTGTAATGCATTAGGTTCATTTCAAGCATCGCGGCGACCGCTTCCTGCTCGGACACCTCGATAGACTGGCCGGTGTTGCCGGATTTAAGCCTATAAAAGTAGGCGGCCAGTATCGTGATTGCGGCATGAATACCACCCTGGAAATCGCATTGACTGCCAAAACATTTCAGCGGCGGCAGCTCAGGGTATGGCGATGCACCGGGGCTGAGAAAGGACCAACCGGATGCGTTCGACGCCGTCAATTCGTAGCCTTTGTAGCCAGAGTAGGGGCCGGATTCGCCAAAGACGGAGATCGCAGCGACGATCAGCCGGGGATGGCGGGCGCGTAGCACGGCGCTACCCAATCCCGCCGCGTCGCGTTCTGGCGGGGGCACGTTATGGATCAGGACGTCGGCGCGATTCAGTAACTCGGAAAGCAACTGCCGGCCTTCGGCCTGCTTCAAGTCGATAACGACGCCTCGTTTGTTGGTGTTGAGGTAAAGGAATGTGCCGCTCTTCCCAGGATCGAACTGCCCCGGTAGAAACGGGCCACGTCGGCGCATCAGATCACCCTCGGGCGGCTCAACTTTAATCACGTCGGCGCCCAAATCGGCCAGCAGTTTGGCGCCGAAAGCGGCCGCCACTCCCTGGCCGCATTCGACGACCTTGATCGCCCCGAAAGGTGACGAGGTGCTGTTCTCCACCGAGCTCTCCTCTTCTCTTCGCTGCTCGCTCCTGCTGGTTACAAGTGATTAGGCGTGGGTTTGTTCTATGCTCTCTTTTGAAGTTCCCGATCGCGGAGATCGCGGCGGCGGATCTTACCTGTAACCGTCATCGGGAACTCGTCAATAAATTCAAATTCGCGTGGGTACTCGTGCGCAGCGAGCCTTTGCTTAACATGCTGCTGAATTTCCTCGACCAACTTCTGCGAGGGTTCATGGCCGGGTAGCAACTTCAAAAACGCCTTGATACTCTGGCCGCGCCGTTCGTCCGGGACGCCGATCACCGCGCATGAGGCAACTGCCGGATGCTCGATAATCTTGGCTTCGATTTCAGCCGGGCCTACGCGATAGCCCGAGGTCTTGATCACGTCATCGTTGCGTCCCTGAAAATAGACGTAGCCCTGATCGTCGATGTGACCCATGTCACCGGTCAGGCACCATTCGCCGGCGAACTTGTCGCCCATCGCTGCAGGATTCCTCCAATATTCTGTCATCACCACCGGGCTATCGCGGCGGATTCCGATCTCACCCTTCTCGCCCACCTTTACCGGCTGGCCATCGGCCAGGATCGCGACATCGTGGCCCGGATAGGGTTTGCCCAGCGGTTCGAGGATCGGCTTTTCCAACGCCGAGCAATTGCCTATGAAGTAGTTTGCCTCGGTCTGCCCGAAGGCCTGGTTGAATTCCACACGTAATTGCTCATCGACCCATCGGGCCAATTCGGGGCTGACCGGCTCAGCCCCGCTGACTACGCATCGCAGACGCAGATTGGGATATTTGTGACGCGGATTTCTGATTTCGCGCAATCCCTTAAGCACAGTCGGCGGATAGAGCCCGATAGTGGCGCCGTATTTTTGTACCAGGTGAAGCATTACGTCGGGATCAAAGCGCGCCTTACTGCGGTACGCCAGCACGGGGATGCCATGGGGCCAGATCGCCAGGAGGCCATCGAGCAGCCCGCCGGCCCATGCCCAATCGGCGGGGCTGTAGTAGAGATCGCCGTCACGAAGAAAGTTGTAGGAGTAATCTATGCCGTTATGACCCAGAACGTAGCGTGCAGCGTGCAAGACGCCCTTGGGATCGCCGGTAGTGCCCGAAGTGTACATTAGCAACGCGGGATCCTCGGCACTCGTCTTCAACATCGTAAACTCTTCCGAGGCCTTGCTGATCAAGTCGTCGAAGCCGACTTGGCCCACAGGTTGGGTCCCGTTGGCGCCCGCGACGATGACATGCTTTAAATCCGGAAGCTGGGTGCGGATGGGTTCGATCTTCTCGACACTTTCTGGCTCGAGCATCACGGCCTTGGCCGCGCTGTTGGTCAGACGATAGAGGAGTGCGTCAGGACCAAAGAGCTTGGAAATCGGCAGAGCGATTGCACCCAAGCGATAGCAACCGATGTGCGCGATAGCGGTTTCGGGGCGTTGCGGCAGATGGATCGCGACGACGTCGCCGCGCCGAACGCCGAGCGAGGACAGCGCGTTGGCGAACCGGCGGCTCAGGGCGCCGATTTGGCCGAAAGTGTATCTTTGGGTGTGGCCATCGTCATCCTCATAGAAGAGCGCCGGTTTGTCGCGCAGATCACTATGGCGGTCGATGCAGTCCACCGCGACGTTGTAGTCGGCGGGAATTTGCCATCGGTGACGTGCCCGAGCGTCGCCAACGTTTTTTGCATCCTTGACCGTCTGCTCGCGAAGGCCAATCAGAGCCATGATTATAATTCCTCCAGGATCGTGACACATGCCTCAAAGCCGGTCTTAGAGCCCGACCGTGGCTTGAGACCTATCCTATGACGTTTAGCTCACAGTCACGGTAGTGTTAAAGAGAGCAGGAGGACCTCGCCCCAGCCTTTTCTCGTGATTCTGGGAGAGGCGGGCAAGGGAAGGGAGCTATATATAGTGGCAAAGATCTGGGTACTGCAGCATCATCCGGTAGAAAATCTTGGCGCGATTGCCGATGCGCTCGAAGAAGCCGCACTTGCATGGCAATACGTGCGGGTGTTCGATGGCGCTCCGATTCCTGCGGATATGAAGGGCGCGGGCGGCCTAATCGTGATGGGCGGGCCAGAAACCGTCTACCAGCTCGACCGCTATCCCTATTTGCGCGATGAGCTGCGGCTTATCGAGACCGCACTACGTGACAACAAGCCTATCCTTGGCGTGTGTTTGGGTGCGCAACTGCTGGCCGCCGCCCTGGGCGCGAGCGTCAAACGCGGCGAGAGCCGGGAAATTGGATGGTACCCTGTGCGACTCGCCGATGCCGCGAACGGTGATCGCCTGATGCGCGAGCTACCAGCGGAGTTCATGGCCGCGCACTGGCATAGCGATGTGTTCGAACTGCCGAACCGAGCAGTGGCGTTGGCCTCCTCGGCGAAGACCGAATTCCAGGCGTTCCGCTTCGGGGCTAACGCTTATGGTCTGCTTTTTCACGCTGAAATAACCCAAGAGAGGTTAAACAGGCTTGTGAGCGAATTCGGCGAAGATCTGAAACGTGTGGGTATCGACGGTGACGCTTTCGTAAACCAGGCACCCGCGCATTTGCCCGCGCTCAGCGAGATTGGCGCTACGATTTTCAGCCGCTGGGCGGCTCCAATTCAGGGTACGTGATTAGATTGTAAACCGGAGGAGCATTCTGATGGCGCCGCGTGTGCACATTCATTTAAAAGCCGCAGACCTGGAGGTAAGCCGTGAATTTTACCGGAAATTTCTCGGCGTTGAGCCTGTCAAAGACAAACCCGATCACGTGAAATTTCTGGTGCCAAGTGTACCGCTGAACCTTGTGATTACTCCGGCACGAACACCGTCCGGCGAGCACAGCGCCATGAATCACCTGGGAATTGAAGTCTCTTCCGGCGCCGCCGTCGAGGAGTACCTGGGACGCGTCAAGCAAAGGGGGCTAAAGGTACGAGAGCAGCTAAACGTGAATTGCTGCTATGCGAACCAGTCGAAGTTCTGGGTGATCGATCCGGACGGTATCGAATGGGAAGTTTTTCACGTCAACTATGACTTGACTGAAAAGCATGGCGGCGGCATCGAGCCGACGAAAGCTGTCCAAGGGATTCATTCAGGGGCTGCGGCCTGAAACCGGCGCTCCGCTTGCTTTGCACCTGACCGCAAAGGGAGAGAATCACTGCTATGGCCGATTAGCGCTGTCCTTTGGAGACCGTGATAGGACCGGCAGCATTTAGGGGTCCACAGGCCGTGGCACAATTTCTGCTCAACTAGTGCTTGGAGGGCCAGCGATGGCGAAGCTAGCGCAAGGGAGCGGGCTTTCTGATAGATCAGAAGAGCTTAGGGTGCGCTCGCTGTGGGGGGTGGTGCGCGTTGTCTGTCAACCATACCTCTCGACGCTGATCCCGGCACTACGTATCCCACGCAGCAGTGCCCGTTTGTGGTGGCGTGTAAATTAATCTAGCGACGCGCTGCCGCCCACTCTGAGGCCAACACTGGCGGGAAAGAGGGGCCATTTCGTCCATCTATTACGCGTCAAACTCGGCTAAATCGGGATGTGTCGACTAGGAGCCCGTTGACATATGCAACCGGCTCTCGTACATCCAGAGTTCATCGGGAGTAAATGCAATGCCCAATGGTGGTCTAAGCATTTGGTTCCCTACAGCCTGAGGTCGCACGACGATGCTGTGTTCGAAATGTGGGTTTGATGATCCAGGCTCGTTTGCGTTTTGCGGCCGGTGCGGTAGTCCCACGATGCTGGGCAACGCGCCGCGTGAAACCGATCCTCGCTACTCATCGCGAGCTGAACGCCGTCAACTCACGGTTATGTTCTGCGAGCTGGTTGGATCGACCGAGCTCTCGGGGCAACTCGACCCGGAAGACTTAAGCGACGTTACCCGCGAATATCAGAGGGTTTGCGCCGAGGTTATCGATCTGTACGAAGGCCGCATCGCGCAGTTTCAAGGCGATGGGCTGGTAGTGTACTTCGGCTACCCGCTCTCGCACGAAGACGATGCTGAACGAGCGGTTCGTGCGGGTCTGGGAATTGTTGCGGCCGTCGCCCAGGTGCGCGAACGGCTGGCGAAGCCCCTGTACATTCGCGTCGGCATTCACACGGGCATCGCAGTGGTTGGGCAGCTGGGAGGCACGAACAATCCCGATCCGATGGCGATCGCCG
>Ga0306920_100006264_pt1 | contig 15491 bp, 13 predicted proteins | sample flu12Cox44000170_FD_204666 | JGI IMG/M metagenome (GOLD analysis project Ga0306920, IMG submission 204666) | Lab enrichment of tropical soil microbial communities from Luquillo Experimental Forest, Puerto Rico - flux4day.12C.oxic.44.000.170 (v2)... | ecosystem: Environmental > Terrestrial >... | reverse complement strand
TGCGCATTTAGAGACCTCCGAGGGAGCGACCGGCGCACCGTGACCCGGCGCTCCGGGCCACAAGCCGGCCCGACGAGGCGGAGGCTAGATGAAGAAGTCGAGGGCGAAGAGGAGCAGACCCAGGAAGAGGAGGAAGGCGCCCCAGGAAAAGCGGCGGCGGGGGAGTTGCGTGACGGAGTGGAAGATGCCGGCGGGGACAACGATCAGGCGTGATTCGCCGCGGCGTTCGTAAAAGGGGCCGGCGGCGACGTAGCGAGAGAGATTGCGGCGAAAGGTCGAGAGTTCGTCGGACATCCAGAAAGTGAGTTCCGCGCGATTGCGCCAAAGATAATAGGCACCCACGACGAAGACGCAGTAGCCGAGACAAGTCAAGAAACCGAGAGTCGATCCAGAACCCCAATAAAACATGGCACCTCACCGCGGGCTGAGCGGATGTTCAAATTGTAGAGTTGCGCGAGAGCCTGTCCTTGCCAGAAGGCAAGGAAGCGGCGGACGCAACAGGAAGCCGGCCCTTCCTTCGTCAGGGCAAGCGGAAGGTCGGCTACGTACAAAGAAAAGAGTAAAACCCGCACCCTTACGACGCAACCCTTCGCGCCTCGGCACAAGCCTGCGAGGCGCAAGGGCCAGCGGGTGCGGCCCCAGTCAAGCACTTCCAAGAGCCTCCGCCTGCGGTATACGCGGGCAGGCAGAAGCCAACCGCTACAAAGGCATCAGGCTTCCTCGTGAATAGTGACGAGGCGCATGACTTCGAATTCCTTCTTGCCAGCAGGAGTGGCGACCTGGACTTCGTCACCGACCTTGCGATTAAGAAGAGCGCGGCCGATGGGGGATGTCGTAGAGATAAGACCCTTCTCGACATCCGCTTCCTCGCTGCTGACGAGCTTGTATTCCACCTCAGCGTTACGCTGCACGTCAAGCACCACGATGCGCGAGCCGTAGCCGGAGCGGTCCTTCGGAATGTTGGAGAGATTGAGCATGCCGAGATCGCCCATGCGTTTCTTGAGCTGGCCGATTTTGGCGTTGACGTAACCCTGGCGTTCCTTGGCGAACTTGTATTCGGCGTTTTCGGAAAGGTCCCCGTGGGCGCGCGCCACGGCGATTTCTTTGGGGAGTTCGACGCTCAGCTCGTGCTCCAGAGTGTCAATTTCCTGTTGCAGCTTCTGTCGAATCTTGGCTAATGGGTCAGTCATGAGAAATCCGCGTCAGAGAAAAATGATGCGGAGTCCGGCGAGGCCGAACTCCGCGAACAACATTATAAGGGGGAGAGAAACCGAGGTACAAGGGGTAAGCCCCACGGCGCGGGGGGTCATCCCGTAACTAATTGGAAGGTAATGACTTAGTGTGGACAGGTGGGCGTTCGGTGACTTTGAGTTCGACGGACTGGGAAGTGGACTGGCCTTTGGCGTCGCTGATGGTCATGGTGTATTTCGTGGTTTTTCTAGGAGCAACGTCGAGGCAGCGGGAGTGCGAGGGCCAGACTTCGCCCACCGGGGGATCGACAGCCACGGTTTTTGCATTCGAGACGTCGTAGCAGAGTTGGGAACTTTCGCCCGTGTAGATGGCCGGGGGAGAAAGGTACAAGGCACGAATGGCGAGTTCGGAGCCGCCAAGTCCCTGAACGCCGGCCACGTCGTGGGCGTGCTGCTCTTCGGCGGCTTTGACGGCATTGCGTTTTTCGATGGTGCGATTCGATTCCCAACGGGAAAAGAAGAGGAAGGCGACATAGATGACGACGCACAGAGCAGCGAGCGAGGAAAGGAGGAAGGGGCGCTGGAAGAGGGGTTTGACCGGCTGGGAGGGCTGGGAGGGAGGATTGGGGTCAGCCATGCATGGAAAAGATAGCGTGAAACGGGAAATGCGGGAATAGGGGTATGCGGGTAGGGGAAAGTTGGGCGACTAGGCAGAAAGTAGATCGCTCCGCCTGCGACTCTGCGCGCCGTATGGCAGGTTCCAGATCGATTACCGGTTAGTGGCGAGGGAGGTCGTCGGCGGTCGAGTGGGGATCGGAGCCGAGGACGGGGGACGTGAAATATTGTTGGCGGGCTTTGTCCCAGGGAACCATGCTGAGCCCGGAGGGATCGTAGAGGATGCGGCCGGCGCGGAGGGTCATGCGTGCGAAGATGCGCACGTTGCCATCCATGCGGGCGAAGCCGCAATCGATGTAGCCGAATTTACCTTGCTGCTCTTCGAGAACGGCAATGTCGGCATCTTTGCCGACGGAAAGCGTGCCGAGATCGGGACGGTGAATTTCGTTCGCGGGATTGACGGTGGAACGTTTGATGAGCTCGTCGAGAGGAACATCCATCGAGCGGAATTTCGATAACACATTCGCGAAACTGAGGACGGTGAAATTTTCCTGGTGCAGATCGGTGGAAATGGAATCGGGAACAAAACCTTGTTTGACGGCGGGCACGGCGTTGCGGAACCAAAAACTGCCCGCACCGTGTCCGACATCGAAGATCACGCCGCGCTGGCGGGCTTCGAGGAGGATGGGATTGAGTTTTCCGTCGGGAAGCAGGATGGGAAACTGTTGTGCGAAAACGTGGGTGTGAATGTCGCCGGGACGGGCTTTTTTGAGGATGAGATCGGCGTAGCTGCGGTCAGGTCGCGGCCAGAAATCGAACATGACCGGGCGGTCGGTGGCTTGGGCACAGGCGATGGCGCGGTCGACCGCGGCCCAGGGCGTGTGTTCGGCGTCCCAGGGCTTGTCGGTCCAGTAGTGGGCGGTTTTCACGCCAACAATGAGGTCGGGATACTTTTTGATGGTGTCGGCGCAACGCTTGACGTCCATCTGATCGACGGTTTGTTCGAGGCCGCCCTGCATGCCGTTGGCGGCGATGTTGAGGAACGCGAGGACGCGGACGTTGGCGTGGCCGATGATTTCCTCTTTTTCCTGGAGGAAGGTGTCGGCCCCGGAGCTGCCCGCGTCGACGATGGTGGTGACGCCGGATTCGAGGGCGAGGTCGGCGGGAATGCCGAGGGGCGTTTCGTGATCGCGTGCTTCGGGGTCGAACCAGTTGAGAGGGGCGCCGCCGTGTCCGATGTGATAGTGAATATCGATGAGACCGGGAGTGACGTAAAGGCCCGAAACATCGATGACTTTCGCCGCCGAAGAAGCGGGAATGTCCTTTTGGACCGCGGCGATTTTGCCGGAAGAGACGGCGACGTCGAGCTCGCCGTCGATGTGATTGGCGGGATCGAGGACGTGGCCGTGTTTGAGGAGGAGATCGTAGTGGGGAGTTTGCGCGGGGCCGGACAGAGCGGCGCAGAAGGTGACGACGCCAAGACAAAAAGCGGGCAGAAAAGCACGGTTCATGCGGAATCCTTTGGCAATGCGAACGGAGCAAGGTCAGTCTACGCGGGCGGATTGGAAAATAAAAATTGGAAAATGGAAATCCGCAGGCGTTCTGCGAGGGTGGGGCTCGGAAACTCGTTCGCGCGGCAGCGTGACAAGCGGTACTATTTGCGGGGGAAGACGGGAGTGGTATCGTTTGAGGTAGCCCGCCGGAAAGGTCTGGGACCGCGTACCCCGGACAAAGCGAGTTAACAAGACAGATGAGGATTCGGAAAACGACGTTGGCGACGTTCGTGGTGTTGGCCCTAGTGTGCGTGGGGATCGACAGCGCGAGTGGCGAGCCGCGGCGCGGGCAGGAAGTGTACGCCACGCTGTCGGATAAGAATCTGGATGCGCTCGTGGCGCCGATCGCGTTGTACCCTGACGCGTTGACCGCGCAGATTCTGGGAGCAGCGACGTATCCCGATCAGATCGCCGAAGCGGATACGTTTCTCAAGGCCAATTCCAACTTGCGCGGCGAAGCGTTGATGAATGTGGCGGGCGCGAAGCCGTGGGACCCGTCGGTGCAGGCCCTGGTGCAGTTTCCAGACGTGCTGGAGATGATGTCGAAGAATTTGGAGTGGACTTCGGCGCTGGGAGATGCGGCAGCCAATCAGCAAGGCGATGTGATGGCGGCGATCCAGCGGATGCGCGCGAAGGCGTACGCAGCCGGGAATCTGAAGTCGGGCGAGCAGATGAAAGTGGTGAAGGAAAGCCCGGACATAATCGTCATCCAGCCGACCAATCCGCAAGTGGTGTTTGTGCCAGCGTACAACCCGGCGGTTGTCTATGGAGCGCCCGTCGCGACCCCGGGATACACGTCCGCCGATGTAGCGGCAGCAGCGATTATTTCGTTTGGCGCCGGCGTGGCGATTGGCGCAGCGATCGGCGGAACGCGATGCGGATGGAGTTATTACAGCTGGGGATTGAGCTGGAGCAGCCGGGTGGTGTACTGCGGCGGGGGCGTGTATTACGGGAATCCGTACTGGTGGGGGGGCTACTATCCGGGATATTACCCGGGATACCGTCCGCCGTATTACCCACCGCCGAGACCGCCACGACCACCGCCGCCGGGCTGGCGTCCCCCACCAAGCGTGAGGCCGCCACGACCGACACCGTTGCCTTCGCCACCAGGAAGACCGGTCCAGCCGCTGCCACAACCACGACCCGGAAAGCCCGGAGGGCCAACAACCTTGCCGCAACCGAACCCCGTGGAGAGGCCGGGGCCGGGAACGCCGACAACCAAACCCGCTCCGGGAGTGCCGCGTCCGCAGCCAGGTTCGCGAGAGGCGCGGGGGTATGCAACGCAGAATACCCAACCGGCGCCGAGGCCGAATGCGTTTTCGGGGACGGTCGGAGGACGGCCGGAAAGCGCGCGAGGAAACCGGAGCATGAATGGGCCGGCGACGCGACCGACCAGCGGGGGTAAGCCGCGATGAGAGAGAGGATGAACGCGATGCGCGGGGTGTTGGTGCTGCTGGCGGCGGGAATGAGCGCGATGTGCGCGTGCAAACGGCCTCTTCCGGAGGTTGCCGAGGGGCCGAAGAGCTTTCGGACGCCGGAATCGGCGGGACAAGCGGTGTACCTGGCGGCGAAAGCCGGAGACACGAACGCGCTGGTGGGAATTTTTGGCGCGGAAGAGCGTGAGTACCTGACGACAGGAGACGCCGAGCAGGACAAGCTGGCGTACTCGGAGTTCGTTTCGGACTACGAACGCATGCACCGGTGGTCGAAGCTCGAGAACGGGGGGTTGGTGCTGGATGTCGGCGTCGAAAATTACCCTTTTCCGTTTCCGCTTCTGAAAAATGCGGAAGGGCAGTGGTCCTTCAGCACGGATGAGGCGAAGAAAGAAATATCGGCGCGGACGATTGGCGGTAATGAGTTGAAGGTGCTGGACGTGTTGACTGCCATGGCGGACGCGGAGGACGAATATTTTTCAACGCCGAGAGATGGAAGTAAGACGCACCAGTATGCCCAGCGATTGGTGAGCAGCGAGGGAAAACAGGATGGATTGTACTGGAAGGCGGGGGAGGGACAGGAGGAAAGTCCGCTCGGACCGCTGGCGGCGCAGGCGAGCGCGGAAGGGTATAAGGCGCCGGAGCCATTTTACGGGTATTACTACCGGATCCTGAAGAAACAGGGAGCTCATGCGGAAGGCGGAGCCAAGGACTACGTGGTGAATGGCAAGATGACCGGGGGATTCGCAATTGTGGCGTATCCGGCGGAGTACCGGAAAACAGGGGTCATGACGTTGGTGATGAACGAGAACCGTGTGGTGTATCAGAAGGATTTGGGAACGGACACCGTGGCGGAAGCGAAGGCCATGGAGAGCTACGATCCCGATGGGAGTTGGGAGATTGTGCAGTGAGTGTGAAGAGCACCGGTAAGAGCGCCTGGTGCACGAGAGGGCCACGTAAAGCATCCCCTGCAAAATAACCGCAGCGTCAGGAGCGCAGGGAGGCGACGGGTTGCGCCGGAGTGTGGCCCAGCGCGGCGTCGACCAGGGTCAGGGCTTCTTCGATGATGTCGAGGCCCTGGGCGAGTTCGTCTTCGCTGATGACGAGCGGCGGGCAGACCCACAGCATGTTGAAGCGGCTGAAGGCGTACAGGCGCTTCGATTTGAGATGTGCGGCAAGCTTGCCCATTTCGGGGCTGGAGCCGTTGAAGGGCGCGAGGGGCTCGCGGGAGTGCTTGTCCTTGACGAGTTCGAGCACGCTGAAGAGGCCCTTGTAGCGGACGTCGCCGACGCAGGCGAATTTGCGCTTCATGTCTTCGAGGCGAGCGGCGAGATAGCCGCCCTGGCGTTCGACGTTGGCGAAGATTTTCTCTTCTTCGTAGATGCGGAGATTGGCGACGGCGGCGGCGCAGCAGACGGGATGGCCACTATAGGTGAGACCGCCCCAAAGCATGTGCGATTCGAAATAATCGGCGATGGGTTCGGAGACGAGGACGGCGCCCAGCGGGAGATAACCACTGGTAAGACCTTTGGCGCAGGTGACGATGTCGGGCTTGATGCCGTAGTGCTGCGTGGCAAGCCACTTGCCGGTGCGGCCGAAACCGGCCATGACTTCATCGTCGATGAGCAGGATGCCGTATTTGTCGCACAGCGCGCGGAGCCGCGGGTAGTAATCATCGGGCGGAACGAGCAGGCCGTTGGACCCGGTGATGCCTTCACACATGATGGCGGCGATCGTTTGCGGACCTTCCATCTGGATAATTTCTTCGATGTGGCTGACGCATTCGCGACGGCAGGTTTCGACTTTCTGGCCGAAGGGGCAGCGGTAGCAGTAAGGATCGAAGACCCGAACGATGCCGGGAACGCCGGGTTCGACGGGCCAGCGTCGCGGATCGCCGGATGCGGTCATGGCACCCATGGTGGCTCCATGGTAGGAGCGGTAACGGGTGATAATTTTGTCGCGGCCGGTGAAAAGGCGTGCCATTTTCATGGCGTTTTCGTTGGCCTCGGCGCCGCCTAGGGTATAGAAGGATTTGGCGAGGCCGGTGACTTCGGCAAGTTTCTTGCCAAGCGCGCCACGAGGCTCGGTGGCGAAGCCGGGACCGGCGAAGCAGAGTTCGTCGACCTGCGCTTTGATGGCTTCGAGCATCTTGGGGTGCTGGTGGCCGACATTCAGATTGATGAGCTGGGAAGAGAAATCGAGCCAACGGTTGTCGTCGCCATCCCAAAACCAGACGCCTTGGCCACGCTTCATGTGGATGGGATTGGAGGAGGATTGGACGGACCAGGAAAACATGGTGTAGTCGCGATTTTCCTGGACGATTTTCTTGGAGTTGGGATCCATGCGGGTAAAGCCTTTCTCGAATATGAAGAGTAGGAACTATGGTAGGAGGAGACGGGGCGGAAGGCAATGGGAGCAATCCTCCCGAGAAAGACAGTTGCCTCTCTAAAAGCCCCTCCGGAGCAGGCCTATGCCCCCAGCGTTGGCGCTACGAGTGTTCGAGTAGCCAGGAGACGGTTTTGGAGGCCAGGCGGTCGAGGGCGGTAACGGCGAGCTCGAGGTGGGGTTCGGCGGTGTCCTCGATTTTGTTGTGGCTGATGCCGCGAAGGGATTGCACGAAGAGCATGACGGTCGGAATGCCGGCGCGAGAGACTTCGGCAGCGTCGTGGAGCGGACCGGAGGGCATGCGGTGGGTGTGGCCGGACACTTCCTTGATGGATTGTTCGCAGAGCGCGATGAGTTCGGGATGGAAGGCGATGGGTTCGATGTTCCAGATGCGCGACCATTCGACGGTACATTTTTCTTCTTCGGCGAAGCGGCGGCTGGCTTCCTGAGCTTCGCGAAGCATCTGGGCGAGAACCTGGGAATCAAGATCGCGCTGATCGAGTGTAGCTTCCGAGCGGCCCACCACGGCAGTGACGATGCCGGGGAAGGTTTTGAGGCTGCCCATGGTCGAGACGGCGTCGGGATGCTTTTTGGCGATGTTGCGAATTTCGAGGGCGAGTTTGGCGGCGGCCGCGAGCGCATCGCGGCGCGCGTTCATGGGCGTGGAACCGGAATGAGCTTCCTGGCCGTGGAAGGTAATGGCGTGGCGTTCGACGCCTTTGGTCCCGAGAACGACGGCGAGCGGAAGCCCCAGTTGCTCGAGGACGGGGCCCTGTTCGATGTGGAGTTCGAGGTAAGCCGAGGCGTGGTCTTGTTCGCGGGCGGCTTCGGGGAAGCGGTCGATGTCATAGCCACAGCGGCGAACCGCGTCTTCCAGCTTGACGCCATCGCGATCGGTGCGCACGCGGTCGGCAGCAACGGAGTGGGTGCCGGCGAAAGCGGAAGAGCCCAGGAGGCTGCGGCCGAAGCGCGCACCTTCTTCGTCGGCCCAATCGACGACACGAATGGTGACCGGAGGACGGCCGTGGAACTCGTCGGCGAAGCGGCGGAGAACTTCGAGGGCAGCGAGGACGTTGAGGGAGCCGTCGAGCCAGCCGCCATTCGGAACGGAATCGAGATGGCCGCCGAGAAGAAGGGCTTTGTCGGAAGCGCCGGGGAGCGTGGCCCAGTTGTTGCCGGCAGCATCGTAATGATGCTCGACGGGAAGTTGCTGAAGTTTTTTGGCATACCACTCGCGGGCGCGCAGCCAGGTGTCGGTCCAGGCGACGCGTTGGGCTCCCTGGTCGTCGGAGGTGAGAGCGCGGAGTTCGTTGAGTTCCGCTAGGGTGCGCTTGGGGTTGAGGGACATGGTGGCTCGAGGACTTGCAAAAGAAACAGCGATTCCTCAGTTCGTTCGATGACGTGGTACATCATATTGCAGCCGGCGTTCGGAAAGCGAGCAGCGGGCGGTGCATGAGGGCGGCGTAAAGCTTCCCCTGCCAGGCGATCAGCTATCGGTTGGCTGGCGTTTCAGGAATTGGCCGCGGGATTTATCACCGATGAATTGGCCGTCGCGGACCTGGATTTTGCCGCGAACGGTGACCACCGACGGGCGACCCTCGATCGAAAAACCTTCGAAGCCGTTGTAATCGTTGTTGGTGTGCTGGGTCTTGACGGTGACCGTGCCGCGATAGTTCGGATCGAAAACCACCAGGTCGGCATCGCTGCCCACGGCGATGGTGCCTTTGCGGGGGAAGAGGCCGAAAAGTTTTGCGGCGCGGGTGCTGGCGCAATCGACGAAACGATGGAGATCGATGCGGCAGCGCGCGACACCGTGGGTGTAGAGGAGATTGACACGATCTTCGATGCCCGGAATGCCGTTGGGAATGTTGGTGAAGGCGTCCTTGCCGAGAAGTTTTTGTTCGAGATCGAAGGGACAGTGGTCGGTACCGACGGTATCGACCAGGCCGAGCTTCAGACCATTCCAGAGCACGTCCTGATTGTGTTTCGCGCGTAACGGCGGGGACATGACGTACTTCATGCCTTCGACGCCGGGACGCTCGGCGTAGCTTTTGTCGAGGAGCAGATGCGGGAGGACCGCTTCGACGCTGAGACGGACGCCGCGCTGTCTGGCGGAAAGTGCGGCCGAGAGAGCTTGCTGGCAGGAGAGATGGACAACGTAGCCGGCAGCGCCCGTGTTTTCCAGGAAGGTGGCGAAACGATGGGTGCCTTCGGCTTCGACCGATTCCGGGCGGCTCGGCTCGTGAAATTGCGGGCCCGTTTTGCCTTCGGCGAGGTGTTGCTGCTGAAGGCGGGCGACGAGTTCGGCATTTTCGCAATGCGCGGTGACGATGACGCCGAGTTTTTTCGCCAGCGCAAGGGTCTGGAACATCTCAGCATCATCGACGCCGAAGAAGTTCTTGTAGGCCAGGAAGATTTTGAAGGAGGCCGTGCCGTCGGCGACAATTTCACGGAGCTGCGCTTCGGTGTGGTCGACGAATTTGGTGACCGACATGTGGAAGGCGTAATCGCAGGCGGAATGGCCGGCGGCTTTGGACTTCCAGAGGTGATAGCCCTCGAGGGCGTCGTCCTTGCGATTGGGACAGCACATCTCGATGTAGGTGGTGGTGCCGCCGATGATCGCAGCGATGCTGGCGGTTTCGTGGGTGTCCTTGGCGAACGTGGCCATGAAGGGAAGATAGATGTGGACATGGGGATCGATGAAGCCGGGGAAAACGAGTTTGCCCGTGGCGTTGACGATTTCCGTGCCGCCCGGGGCCTCGAGATTTTTTCCGATGCGGGTGATGGTTTCGTTTTCGGCGTAGATGTCGGCGTGAACCCGGGAACCCACGGTGACGATTTCGCCGTTCTTGATGAGCAGAGCCATAAGCCGTTCCTTAGTGGATGTGGATGTTGTGTTTCTGGCGGTATTGCTCCATCTGTTGCCAATCTTCGGTGACGGCGCGCTGGGTGCGCGTGAGTTCGTCCCAGGTGACAGGAGGCTTGCCCGAGGGGAACTCGACCATCTGGATGCAATTTTCGACCGGGCAGACGTTGTAGCACAGACGGCAGCCCACACAATCTTCCTCGCGGACGACAACCCTGGGGCGGGTGTCGACGGCATCGGCTTTGCCATGGGAGCGCTCGGCATACGAGCGCGGCGGGACCACGTTACCGTCGCTGTCGATGAGGTCGATACACTGATGAGCGGTGTCGTTGCAGGCGACGTAGCAGAGGTCGCAGCGAATGCATTTTTGCTGGTCAATGCGCGCCACGGCTTTAAAGGTGAGATCGAAGTCCTTGAAATCGGAAACTCGGCCGAGGCTGCGCGCCACGACATTGGGAATGGTGACGAAACCTTTTTCGTCCATCCAGTTCGCCAGCCCGTCACAAAGGTCTTCGATGATGCGGAAGCCGTAGTGCATGACCGCGGTGCAGACCTGCAGGCTGCTGGCGCCGAGGAGGAGAAATTCCGCGGCGTCACGCCAGGTGGTGATGCCGCCCATGCCGGAGATGGGAAGGCCGGAACCGTGAACGACAGAATCGCGTCCGAGAGCCGCGAGCATGTTCAACGCAATGGGTTTGACGGCAGGACCGGCGTAACCACCGTGGCCGCCACGGCCACCGATATTGGGAGTGATTTCGAAGCTGTCGAGGTCCACGCCGATGATGGAGTTCAGCGTATTAATCAAGGATAGGGCGTTGGACCCGGCGGCCACGGCGGCACGGGCGGGCATGACGATGTCGGAGATGTTGGGCGTGAGCTTGACGATGACGGGGATTTTGGCGACTTGCATCACCCAGCCGGTGATCTGTTCGCAGTATTCCGGGACCTGCCCTACGGCGCTGCCCATGCCGCGCTCGCTCATGCCGTGGGGACAGCCGTAATTGAGCTCGATGCCGTCGGCACCGGTGTCCTGAATGCGATGGATGACGTCGTGCCAGGCTTCCGGCTTGGATTCGACCATGGCGGAGACAATCACGGCGCGATCGGGCCAGGCGCGCTTCACTTCGGCGATTTCGCGAAGATTGGTTTCGAAAGGGCGATCCGAGATGAGCTCGACGTTGTTGATGGCGAGCATTTTCTGATTGCCGTAGTGCCAGGCGCCGTAGCGGTTGGAGACGTTGAGGACCGGAGCACCAATGGTTTTCCAGACGGCGCCGCCCCATCCGGCTTCGAAGGCGCGATGAACCTGCTCGCCCGAATTGCTGGGAGGCGCGGAGGCCAGCCAGAAAGGATTGGGCGAGCGAATACCGGCGAAGTTGATGCTGAGATCAGCCATGATTCACCAACCTTTGATGGATGGAACGGGCGGCGAGCTTGCCGTCTTGGACCGCCATGACGGTGGAAGCGGAGCCCCGCGAACGGATGCAATCTCCGCCAGCGAAGATGCCGGGGGAACTGGTTTCGAAATCGTGGTTAACGTGGATGAAACCGTTTTCCGTTTCGAGGCTGAGGAGGGAGGCGAGCGACGGCTTGTGCTGGCCGATGGCTTTGACGATCTGGTCAGCGGGAAGAACCAGGGTGGAACCGGGAATGGACCGCGGGGAGGGGCGACCGGACTTGTCGGGATCCCCGAGGGACATGCGAACACATTCGAGACCCTGCACAACGCCTTTTTCGTTCAGAACGCGGATGGGCTGGGCGAGAAACCAGAAACTGACGCCTTCGCGTTTGACGAAGTCGTACTCGTGGGGGTAGGCGGTCATTTCGTGTTCGGTGCGGCGGTAGAGCATGGTGACGCGCTCGGCGCCCAGGCGGCGGGCGATGGTAGCGCAATCGATGGCGGTATTGCCGGCACCAATAACGATGACGTTCTGACCGACGCGGAGCTCGGAAGGTGCGCGCTTGCTCTGCTCGATATATTGCAGACCGTCGAGAACATACTCTTCGCCGGGGATGCCGAGCGGGGGAGTGTTGCCGAGGCCGACGCTCAAGAAGACGGCTTGAAACTTTTTGCGGAGCTCCTCGAAAGAGGGATCAATGCCGACTTCCTTGCCGGTTTCGACACGCACGCCGAGGCGCTTGACCATGGCCACTTCGGCGAGCGCGACTTCGACGGGCTCGCGAAGAACAATGATGCCGTAGGTAGAGAGGCCGCCACCGAGCTCGCGGCGCTCGAAGAGGGTGACCGAATGGCCGAACTTGGCGAGTTCGCCGGCGCAGGAAAGACCGGCGGGACCCGCGCCGACGATGGCAACTTTTTTGCCTGTGGACGGGGCGGGATGGAAGATATCGATGCGATTCGAATACAGGTAATCCATGGCATAGCGCTGAAGGCGGCCGATGGCGATGGGCTTGTGCTCGGCGCCGAGGACGCAGGCGCCTTCGCACAATTCCTGGACCGGGCAGACTCGGGCGCAGGTGGCGCCCAGGAGATTCGCATCGAGGATGGTGCGCGCGGAACCCAGGAGATTGCCGCTGGATATTTTCTTGATGAAGCGGGGGATGTCGATGTGGGTGGGGCAGGCGTGGGTGCAGGGAGCATCGAAGCACATCAGGCAACGGGCGGATTCGGTCAGGGCTTCGTGCTTGGTAAGAGGGGGGAGAAGTTCACGAAGACCCGCTGGAGCGGGAGAGAAGGAGACAGGGTCGGTCAAAGAGCCCTCCAGGGAAACCTCATTCATACCATAGAAGAGTTCGAAGCCGGGAGTCGGGAGTTGGTAGCCGGCAGTCAACGGCCAGGAAGTTCTCGACCGACGGCACCGAGCGGAAAGCGCATCAGTCTTCGGGAGTGGGTTCGAGGTTGGCGGCGGGGGCGGCGTTGTACATGAGCAACATATAAAGGATGGCGGAGACGAGGAAGCCGACGAACCAGGCGTAATCGTAAAGCCACCGGACGGAGGGAAAGAGTAGGCCTATGAGGGCGATGAAGACTCCGGCGGCGAGAGCGATGAGGGATTTGGGATTGCAGCCGTGGAAGTATTCATAGAGGCCGTTGCGGCGATAGAGGTCAGGAAGGAAGAGGTGGCCGCGGCGGACCACGAAATAGTCCGAGATCATGATGCCGGCGATGGGCCCGAGAAGCGCGGAATAGCCGACGAGCCAGCCGAAGATGTAGGAACTGTACGTAGCCATGAGTTTCCAGGGCATCATGAGGATGCCGAGAAGACCGGTGATGAGACCGCCGGTGCGGAAGGAGATGAGACTCGGACGAAGGTTCGAAAAATCATTCGAAGGGGAAACCACGTTGGCGGCAACGTTGGTGTTGAGCGTGGCAAGAAGCAGCGCGACGAGCGCGATGAGCGCAATCAGGGGTTGATTGAAACGGCCGAGAAGCACGACAGGATCCCAGATGGCTTCGCCGAAGAGGACGACGGAGGCGGAGGTGACGGCAACGCCGATGAAGGAGTAGAGGGTCATCGCCGTGGGCAGGCCGAGGGCCTGGCCGAGCATTTGCGCTCGCTGCGATTTGGCGTAGCGGGTGAAGTCGGGAATATTGAGCGCAACGGTGGCCCAAAAGCCGACCATGCCGGTGAGGGAAGGAACAAAGACGCGAAGGAATTCGGAGGCGGAGTGGAATTTGCTGGGGGCGTGGAGGACGGGGCCCAAGCCGCCGGCCTTGCGCGTGACCCAAAACAGGAGAAGAAGGCCGACAAGGAGCATGAAAGGAGCGCCGATACCTTCGAGGAATTTGATCGTTTCGATGCCGCGCCAGATGACCAGCATGTTGACGCACCAGAAGAGAAAGAAGCACAGCCAGGCGGCGCTCGGGAGGTTGGCAGCGCCTGGCCAGAGAATGCGGAGCATGGAGTAGATGGCCTGGCCCCCGATCCAGGTCTGAATGCCGAACCAACCGCAGGCAACCAGGGCCCGGAGGATCGCGGGTACGTTGGCGCCGCGTACGCCGAAGGAAGCGCGAACGAAAACGGGGAACGGGATGCCGTATTTTGTGCCGGCATGCGCGTTGAGGAGCATGGGAACGAGCACGATGAGATTGCCGAGGAGAATGGTCGAGATGGCCTGGGCCCAGTTCATGCCCTCGGCGATGAGGCCGGAAGCCAGCATGTAGGTGGGAATGCAGACGCTCATGGCGACCCACAGGGAGGCGTAGTTGTAGGTGCCCCAGGAACGCTTTTCCATGGGGATCGGGGCGAGATCGCGGTTGTAAAGAGACGGATCGGTGTGAATGGGTGCCATAACCCTGCCGCGGAAGTGCGGATGATGAGAGAGGTTAGCGGAAGAGCAGCGGAAATTCCAGAGGCCGCGGGCGACGCGTCGAGACCCTTACACGCTCGGCAACCGGCTCGGCGTACTTACGAAAAAAGGGGAGCCTGTGCACGGCTCCCCTTTTTCTCTTTTCGGGGTGTGGGTGTTAAAAGACAAAGCGGAAGCCGAACTGTAGCTGGCGCATGCCGACCGGAGCGCCGGGAGCCGAGTCGGCTTCGATGTCGGTAATCTGGCCGGCGCTGGCAGCCCCGAAGCAATCCAAGCATTGGTTGCCGGGTATGGCCAACACGGGATGATTGAACAGATTGTATACATCGAAGCGGAACTGCGCCTTGTAGCGTTCGGTGATGTTGAAAGTTTTCAACAAAGAGAAGTCATCGTAGAAGGCGTGCGGACCCCAGTACGCATTGAAGCCCATATTGCCGATCTGGCCGCAGGCCGGGAGAGCCAAGGGTCCGGAAACCGGTCGCGGCAGCGTGCAGGAATCCGTGCCTATAGGCACTCCGGTCAGGTTGTAGGAGAGCGCTTGAACTGGAGTGAACCAATATAAGCCGCACGGGCCATTGGAGCCGCAGCCGGAAGTGATATTTTTGGTGCCGGTCGAGATGTGTCCCGTTACATTCGGACGGCACGGTCCTGCGTCCTCGATAGCGCCGCACTCATTGATGTTGGGGTTAAAAGGAAGACCCGTGCCGTAGGTCAAAGTGTTGGAAGCCTGCCAGCCACCGAGGAGCAGATCCGTCACCTTACCCGCGTTGCCGAGGAACATCTTTCCTTTGCCGACCGGCAGTTCGTAGATCATGCTCAACACGAAGACCTGATTTCGGTTATAGGGGTTCGGCCCCCAGGCGAGCTTCGGATTAACCGGGAAGTAACTATCGTTGTAAGCGTTAGCGTGGGAGTAGGTATAGTGGGCCAGGAACTGGAGCCCGTGCATCAGACGCTGCTCCGCCTTGATCTGCAAAGCGTTGTACTGGTTGCTGGCGTCGTTACCGAAGTAGTTGTTGACGTCGCCCGTACAACAGGCTGGTGTCGGAAGCACTCGTCCGTCAGGGGTCGTGAAGGTCGACCCTGGATAGGTGAATGAAGGTACTCCGTTCAAGTTGTAATAGCGTCGGTTGTTGGGAGGTATGAAAGGCGTAAATCCACCCGGTTTCTCGCCCAC
>Ga0306920_100006263_pt1 | contig 15491 bp, 15 predicted proteins | sample flu12Cox44000170_FD_204666 | JGI IMG/M metagenome (GOLD analysis project Ga0306920, IMG submission 204666) | Lab enrichment of tropical soil microbial communities from Luquillo Experimental Forest, Puerto Rico - flux4day.12C.oxic.44.000.170 (v2)... | ecosystem: Environmental > Terrestrial >... | reverse complement strand
CAATGCAAGCGCATACCGATATGCTCGCACAGTGGCGCGAGAGCTGATGCGCAGCCGCGAAACACAAACGCGATATTGGCATATCAAAGTGTACCGCGACGGCGCAGGACCGTTATTCGATATTCTGTTTGCAAGCGTCGATCCGAGCCTCGACCACCTTCGGCGCGAATTGCGCGCTTTGGTGGAAAGGGTGGGCGAAAGAAAACGTGCGCTGAAGGATGTGGTCTATGCCTGCGAGATTAGCTTGCGCGAATCGCGCACCCTGTTAGCGCGAACCCAGGGCAAGCCATGCCTGATCGCTGAAAACGGCGAACTCACAATTCGCGGTTTCGATCACCAGCGCAGAGCGTCCAAGTAATGCTCGATCGTGTCGATGAATCGGCCCAACCCCCCCGCAAGGGGGAGGGGAATACCTGCCTACTTGCGCTAGACGCGCGCCGGCCAGTGTCGTTCGTGGAACCACGAGCGGTAGCTTGTCATCTTCGCCTTTTGTGCCGAGGACGCATGCCGTTTGCATGTCGAGGCCTCGTCGCCCGTTTGCGACGCGCCCCAGCGTAGTTCGACACAATCGTTCGGGTTGTACGCCATCTCGAGATCGCCAGCGCGCTCGATCACGTCCTTGAGCGCAAGCGTCCACGCCGAGCCGTCGCTACGCGTATAGGTAAACTTGCGGGCGCCAAGTTCGGTGGCCAGCACATTTTGCAATTCGGCTTTCACGTCGGCCACGTTCTTGCCGCTCGGCATGGCGTAGCGTTCCGGGTGCCGCGCGACTCGATCGGGATAGCCGCGGACCACATCGATCGCGATCAACAGACGAAAATCGCGCGCCGGAGTGGAGAAGTCTTCCCAAGCGCCGGTTGTCGCGAAGATCGCGGGCCCATCCGGCATCGTAACCTCGCCGTGCCCGTCCTGGTACTTGCGCCCGTTTTCGAGTGAGGTGACGCGGGTGTTGACTTGCTCTTCGAGCGCGGTGATCGCTTCTTTCATGGCGCTGAACGGGTCGAGCGGCTGAGGCGACAGCATCTCATCCATGCGATCGTAAAAATCATCGACCGCGAGCTGCGATTGCTGCAGCGAAAAGTCCCCGTAGTCGGAATTTTTTGCAATTTCGGCATTGGTTAGCCGCCGCAACGCGCCGTTTTCTCCGCGCACGATCGGCCGGAAGTGTTTGAACCCTGCGCTGCCAAACGAGGGTTCGTGCGCAAACAGGAAGGTGCCGCGCCAGAACCGCTTGCGCGCAACAGTTCCGTCGGGCTCTGCGTCGACGGCGAGCAAGATGCCGGCCGCGCCGCTGGACTCCGGCACGCGCCGCACCATCATCATGACGTGCCCATACGGATCGGCATATACGGTTCCCGGGCGCATCGCCTGTTGTGTGAGCGGGACAAAGTAAAAATCCGTATTGTCGTCGTTAGCCGACACGCGCACCGAGCCGGAGTGGACGACATCACCGACGATCCGCAAATATTCCGCGAATGATGGGGCGGTTCCCAGGTGCTTCGGCGCGGCTACGGAAGGCGCGGGCCCCGGAGATACTGACGTCGGAACTGTCGGATCCGCCGAGGCCGTTCTTTGTTCGGGCGGCGGCGGGGGCCGCGTTACGTCGGGATGGTCAATGTTGAACCACTGATAGCATTTGCCGTTGCGAGAACAATTCGAATAGCCGAACGGCAGTCCCATTTTGAATGCGAAATAGGCGCGCAAGAAGTAAGCAAAGTCGGCGCAGTCGGGCTTTAGGTTGATGGTCACATTGTCTTCGCCGAGACCTAAATAATCGAAGAGAAGATTGCGCGATCGATCACGCAGGACTTCGTGCCAGGCTTTCCACGATGGTTCCGTATCAAGCGGCGCATCGAAAAGCTTCTCGATCCAGGCCGAAAACAAATTTTCCGTTGCCCGGTTCCAGCTATTGCGAATCTGCCAGACGCTGCCCGATGTCGGCCGCGCCGCCGCCGGCTTTTGCGCGCTCACGACAATATCGCGCGTGACCGTCCGACATGCCGCGGGAGCGGTTGCGCGCACGAGGGTGGCATGCCATGTGCCTGCCGTTGGCGCGGCGACTTCTGCAACCCAGAAATAGGGCGGACCGCCGTTACGCTCCTGCGATTTCGCGGCGACGCTGCCATCAGGCGCGATCAGCGCAAATTCGCCGTCGAACGCCTGCTCGGCGGCGATCAGCACGCGCAGTGGCGCGCCTTTCCATGCCGCGAGCGGCGCGGCGAGTACCGCGACATCGGCGTCCTGGCAATCCGCGCCTGTCGTTGCGGCGCGTGCCTCGGTCTGCGTGACAATGAAAAATGCCCCTGCTAGCAGCAGCGATGCCGCTGCGGCAGCGAACCGGCCTGACCGAAGCATTGAGCCCCCCTCGGGTGAATTCGGCTGGACAATACGTCGAAAGCTTTGGCTGAAACATGGCGAAATGACAGGGAACCGGGGGGTTGTGTGGGTTTTCGCGCTTTTGCGCCGGGGGAGGATTGATTTTTGCGCGGCATTGACGATGCAAGTCTGAGGCTTGCGCGTCGCTGCGTCATCGCTTGGCCGGCGTAGCCTGGGGTGCCTGCCCCGGTTGCGCAGCGGCGGCTTCCGCCTTGCGGGCCGCTTCGATCGCATCGAGCCACGGCTTTGCCGCCTTCTCGCCGCCGGCCCGGGTCTGAGGATCGAGCTTGTTGACCACATCATCAAGCTCAAGATCGGTCTCGCCGCCGGCGCGCGAGATCAGATGCCATTTGGTCGCCTCGGTGAGATCGCGCGGCCCGCCGCGGCTGCTCGCCAGGATGCGCGCCAGCCGGTCCTGGGCGATCGCACTGCCGCGCATCGCGGCCTTGCGGAACAACGCGGTCGCCGCGGCCACATCGCGCGCGACGCCATTACCGTTATAGAGCGCAATGGCGTATTCCACTTGCGCATCGGTATTGTCGGCCAATGCGGCCTTCGCCCACCACTGCGCCGCTTGTGCTGCATCCTGCGGGACGCCGCGTCCGACCTTGTAAAAGGTACCGAGAGCGTATTGCGCGTCAGCGCTGCCGCCTTGCGCCGCGATGCGCAAGAGTTCGGCGGCGCGGCCAAAGTCCTGCGCAAACATCTGCCCTTCGATATAGAGCAAAGCGAGATCATAGGCGGCGAGCGGATGCCCGAGCTTGGCGGCGGCTGCAAGCCAACGCGTGCTCGCCTCGCGATCGCGCGGGCCGGCGCGGCCATTCAGCGCGAACATGGCGAGCGCAAACATCGCATTGCTGTCGCCGCGCGCCGCGGCGAGTCCGTACCATTCGGCCGCGCGGCGATCGTCCTGCGGTACGCCAAGCCCGTCGGCATAGAGTTCGCCAAGGAGTGTCATCGCTTTTGGATCGGCATCCTTGGTGACGCGGTCGGTCGCAAACGAAAACGCCGTCAGAAAATAGCCGCGCTGAAAGGCGCCATAAGCGAGATCCGGCGCCGGGCTGGCTGGCGCCGCGGGCACGGTTTGTTCAGTCGGCGCGGCGACGCGGTTCGGCTTGCCCGCAGGCGGCCGCGGTGCGCCCCCTTGCGCCAACGCCGCTTGATTCAGTGCCAATAGCAAAACAGCGGCGGCTGTGGCTGCCATCCCGCGCATTACGTCACCGCGTCAACAAGCGTTGCGGCTGCGGCGGCGGTGGCCTTGGCGGCGCCCTCTTGCGCCGACCAGACCCAGTCGCCGAGCGCAATAAAGTCGGCGCCGGTGCGCGACAACGGCGCTACTTCGTCCGCGCCGGCGGCGTAAGCGACGCACGGGATTTCGAACAGCTCCGCCCACCAGGTCAGACGCTCTAGCAGTTCTTCAAAGCTCGCCCGCCGCCCATTGCGATCCGGGTCGCCGAACATCACGTAATCGGCCCCAGCCTCGCCGGCGAGCATGGCATCATGACGGCTGCGCAAACCGCCGGCCCCGGCAATCCGTTCCGGCTTGAGAAGCGAAAGCGCCGCAGCGAACTTTGCCACATCGGTCAGATGCGCGCCGTCGGCGTCGGCGCGTGCGACGATCTCGGGATGGTTATCGACGACAAGCGCGACGTCGCAAGACTGCACCACCCCAGCGATACGCTTGCTCCGTTCGATCAGCGTGCGCTCGCCGGTATCGGCAAGGCGCAACAGCACCGCGGCGATGTCGCCGGCGCCAAGCGCACCTTCAAGGTCCTCGGCAAAGCGTTCGGGCTCGCCGATCGCCGGCGTAATTAGATAAAGCCGCTGACGCGGATTATTTCTCCGCTCCCGCGAAGCGGGAGAGGGGGAGTTAGGGGTCACGCCGCTTTGCGCTCGAGATCGGCTTTCCATTGCCCCAGCGTGGCAAGCCCGTTCATCATGGCGCGATGGTTGAAGGCACGTTGCGCGGCGGCGGTGTTCTCGGCTTTGCCTGACCACGCCTTTTGCGGCGCCGACTGCAAGGCGCGGCCGTATGAGAAGGTGACGCGCCACGGCAGCTCGCCGAGCTTGTTGATCGCATCAAGGTGGGCGGTCGCTTCTTCGTCGGATTGCCCGCCGGACAAGAATACGATCCCAGGCACCGCCGCGGGTACGCAGTCCTTGAGCATGCGCAAGGTCTTTTCCGCGACTTCGGCGACCGAGGCGCGTTTGGACGACTTCTTGCCCGGGACCGCCATATTGGGCTTGAGCACCATGCCTTCGAGCGCAACGCGGTTGTAGAACAATTCCTGGAACGCCTCCTTGAGCACCCAGGTCGTCACCTCGGCACAGCGGTCGATGTCATGATCGCCGTCCATCAGCACTTCCGGTTCGACGATCGGGACAATGGTTTCGTCCTGGCATAGCGCGGCATAACGCGCCAGTGCATGCGTATTGGCTTTGACGCAGGTGTAGCTTGGCATGATATGCGCGCCGCCGACGTCTATGACCGCGCGCCATTTGGCGAATTTGGCGCCAAGCTCGCGATATTCGACAAGCCGCTCACGCAGGCCATCGAGTCCCTCGGTGATGACTTCGCCAGGGCAGAAGGGCAGCGGCTTGGTGCCTTTGTCGACTTTTAGTCCGGGGATCGAGCCCGCCTTTTCGATCAGCTTGACCAGCGGCGTGCCGTCCTTGGCGTTCTGGCGGATCGTCTCGTCATAGAGGATGACGCCGGAAATGTATTTTCCCATTGCTTCGCCGCTGCGAAACAGCATTTCGCGATAATCGCGGCGGTTGTCGGCGGTCGATTCCACGCCAATGCCGTCGAACCTTTTCTTGATCGTGCTGGTCGATTCGTCGGCCGCGAGGATGCCGCGGCCCGGAGCGACCATCGCGGTCGCGATCTTGTTCAACTCGGCTAGGTTCATCGCATCCTCCTCGACATTTATTGCTATCCTGCGGTCGCCTATGACGGCTCGGCAACCAGCAACACTTTCACTCCCGGCAAGGTCTTGCCTTCGAGCGATTCCAGAAACGCACCACCGCCGGTCGAAACATGCGTCATGCGCTCCTTGACCGAGGCGACGTTAAGCGCCGCCACGGTGTCGCCGCCTGCGGCAAAGCTGACCAGCTTGCCCGCCGTGGTGAGTTCCGCCGCTGCTTCGGCGACCTCGATTGTACCATTATCGAACGGCTCGTGCTCGAAGGCGCCGAACGGCCCGTTCCAGACCAGCGTCTTGCTGCGCGCCAACACCGAGATCACGTGCTCGATCGTGCGCGGCCCAATGTCGAGGATCATGTCGCCGGCGCCGACTTGATCGACCGAGACTACATGCGAGGGTGTGTGCGTAGCGAGCTCTTTCGCAACCACGGCATCGACCGGCAGGACGATTTCGCGGCCGAGCACGCGGGCTTTGCCCATAATGTCGTGCGCGGCGCCGACGAGCTCGTTTTCAACTAGTGATTTGCCGACGTGCTTGCCTTGGGCGACCAGAAACGTGTTCGCCATGGCGCCGCCGATGATCAAGGCCTCGACCTTGGTCAGCAGATTACCCAGAAGCTCGAGCTTGGTGGATACCTTGGCGCCGCCGACGATTGCAGTCATCGGGTGCTGGGACCGTTCGAAGGCGCGCTCAAGCGCGTCAAGCTCCGCCTTCATGGCACGACCAGGATAGGCGGGGAGCTTGCCGACGGTCACGACGCTCGTCGTGCTGGCGTGTTCGCGATGCGCGGCTGAAAAAGCATCATTGACGAAAATATCGCCCAACGCGGCGAGCTGTTTGGCGAATTCCTTGTCGTTTTTTTCCTCGCCTGGATGAAAGCGGGTGTTTTCCAGGCAAAGGATCTCGCCATTTTTCATGGCGGCGACGGCAGCCTGCGCCTTCGGCCCGACGCAGTCGTCGGCGAAAGCGACCGGGCGTTTGACCAGCCCTGCCACTTCGGCTGCGACCGGACGGAGCGAATATTTCGGATCGCGGCCCTTCGGCCGGCCGAAATGCGACAGCAGGATGACCTTGCCGCCTTTGTCGGCGAGCTCGGCAACGGTCGGCACGATCTCCTCGATGCGGGTGGAGTCGGCAACCTTGCCGTCCTGCATCGGTACATTGAGATCGACGCGCAGCAGCACGCGTTTAGCTTTGACGTCGGCGTCGTCGAGATTGCGGAAGGTCGGCATGGACAAATTTTGGAAAACGGCCGCGGCAGCGATCAGCCGAGTTTGCCCATCGCCACCGCGGTGTCGATCATGCGATTGGAGAAACCCCATTCATTGTCGTACCAGGACATGACGCGAACCAGCGTGCCGTCGATCACCTTGGTCTGATCCATGTGAAAGATCGAGGAGTGCGGATCGTGGTTGAAATCGCTGGAAACGTTGGGCGCCTCGGTGTAGCCGAGAATGCCCTTGAGCTGCTGCTCGGCCGCGCGTTTGACCGCGTTGTTGATCTCGTCCTTGCTGGTCGCGCGCTTGGCCACAAATTTGAAATCGATCACCGAGACGTTCGGCGTCGGCACGCGGATCGAAACGCCGTCGAGCCGCCCGGCAAGCTCCGGCAGAACCAGGCCGACCGCCTTGGCCGCGCCGGTCGAGGTCGGAATCATGTTCAACGCCGCGGCGCGGGCGCGATACAGGTCTTTGTGCACCTGATCGAGCGACGGTTGATCGTTGGTATAGGAGTGCACCGTCGTCATGAAGCCTTTGTCGATGCCGACCGCGTCATTGAGAACTTTGACGACCGGCGCCAGGCAATTGGTGGTGCACGAGGCGTTCGATACGACGGTGTGGGTGTTAGCGAGCTTGTCGTGGTTGACGCCATAGACCACCGTCAGATCGGCGCCCTCGGCCGGTGCCGAAACCAGCACGCGTTTGGCGCCGGCTTTCAGATGCGCCGATGCCTTGTCCTTTGAGGTAAAAATTCCGGTGCATTCCAGCGCGATCTCGACGCCGAGATCCTTCCACGGCAATTGGGTAGGATCCTTCACTGCGGTCACTTTGATCGCGCCATTGCCGCAGCTGATGGTGTCGCCCTTGACGGTCACTTCGGCGGGGAAACGTCCGTGCACCGAGTCGTAGCGCAAAAGATGCGCATTGGTTTCGACCGGCGCGAGATCGTTGAGGGCGACAACTTCGATGTCGCCGCGTTCCGCCTCGACGATGGCGCGCAGAATATTGCGGCCGATCCGGCCGAACCCGTTAATGGCGACACGCACGGACATTTTCCCGGTCTCCTGCTCGTACCCGCCGAACGCGGGCTATACACTCAATCAAACAATCACATGCGCGAGAGTTTCATACCTTATTTAATGCTGCCTCGACGACTTTTTCCGCAGTCACGCCGAAATGGCGATAAAGGTCCTTGTACGGCGCACTGGCGCCGAAACCGGTCATGCCGACGAAGCCGCCTTCCGAACCGATAATGGCATCCCAACCCTGGCGGATGCCGGCTTCCACCGCGACGTTGATTTTCGCGGTGCCGATGACGGCTTGGCGCTCGGCTTGCGGCAAAGCGAACAATAGCTCGAAGCATGGCACCGAGACGACGCGGGCACGAATGCCGCGCGCGGCGAGAAGCTTGCGGGCCTCTACCGCGAGCGCGAGTTCGGAGCCTGAAGCGAACAGCGACACTTGCGCCGCTCCGCCCTCCGCTGCGATCAGCTCATAGGCGCCTGACGTGCAGCGATTGCGTGCATCAAATCCAATGCGCAATTGCGGGACTGTTTGCCGCGTGAGCGCCAGCACGCTCGGGCCGTCCTTGGATTGCAGCGCCAATTGCCAGCATTCGACGGTTTCGACCGCGTCGCTCGGGCGAAACACTTTCAGTTTCGGGATCGCGCGCAGCGCGGCGAGATGCTCGACGGGCTGATGGGTCGGGCCGTCCTCGCCGAGCCCGATGGAGTCGTGGGTCATGACGAAAATGACGCGCTGACCCATTAGCGCGGCCAGGCGGATCGCAGGCCGGCAATAGTCCGAAAACATCAGGAACGTGCCGGAATAGGGAATGACGCCGCCATGCAGCGCCATGCCATTCATCGCCGCCGCCATGGCGTGTTCACGCACCCCGTAATGAATGAAGGTGCCGGAATAATCCGGCGCTTTGAGCACCTTCATGGTTTTGGCGCGGGTGTTGTTCGAGCCGGTCAGGTCGGCCGAGCCGCCGATCATTTCCGGCAGCGTCGTGGTGAGCGCATCGAGCGCGAGTTCGGACGCCGCGCGCGTGGCGATGTCCTTGGACGCCTGCGCGAGCGACTCTTTCAGGTTGCCGACCGCCGCCGCCAGCCGCTCGTCAAACTCGCCGGAGAGGCGGCGGAGAAATTCGCCGCGCCGCGACGGCTCGAGCGCGGCCAACCGCTGCTCCCAGGCGAGCCGCAAGGGCCGGTTGCGCTCGCCCGCGGCGCGCCATTGCGAAAAGATCTCGGCAGGAATTTCGAACGCCGGCGCACTCCAGCCGAGCTGTTGCCGGGCGGCGGCGATCTCATCGGCGCCGAGCGGTGAGCCGTGGCTCTTTTCGGTGCCACCCTTGTTCGGCGCGCCGAAACCGATCGTGGTGCGGCAGGCAATCAGCGAGGGTCGCTCGGACTCCCGCGCGGCTTCGATCGCGCGCGCGATCGCCGCCGGATCGTGGCCGTCGATTCGAGTTGCTGCCCAGCCGGCCGATTCAAAACGCTTGACCTGATCCACGGAGTCAGCGAGCGCGGTCGCACCGTCGATGGAAATGCCGTTGTCATCGTACAGCACGATCAGCTTGTGCAATCGCAGATGGCCGGCGAGCGCGATCGCTTCCTGGCTCAACCCCTCCATGAGGTCGCCATCGGAGGCCAGCACGAAGGTCGAATGATCGACCAGATCGCTGCCGAAAACAGACGCGAGATGGCGTTCCGCGATCGCCATGCCGACCGCGTTGGCGAGGCCTTGGCCGAGCGGTCCGGTCGTGGTCTCGACGCCGGGCGTATGGCCGTGTTCGGGGTGCCCGGGTGTGATCGAGCCGAGCTGGCGAAAGCGTTTGATCTCCTCGATGGTCATGGCTTTGTAGCCAAGGAGATAGAGAACCGCGTAAAGCAGCATCGAGCCGTGGCCGGCGGAGAGTACGAAACGATCGCGGTCGGGCCAGGTCGGATCGGCGGGATCGAATTTCAGAAATCGGCTGAACAGCACGGTGGCGATGTTGGCGGCGCCCATCGGCAGGCCGGGATGGCCGGATTTGGCCTGCTCCACTGCATCCATCGCCAGAGCGCGAATGGCATTGGCCATGCGGTCGTGCTCGGCGCGCGAAATTGGTTTCGCGTCCGAATGAGCGACAGCAGCGGAAATAGTGCACGTTTGGGCGATTACAGTCGCCGTGGGAAGACGGTCCGGCTTGGTCATGACGCCTGCAATGGGACCCGCAATGGCGCCTGCGAGGGCAACCTGCAATCGCGGCGCGATGCGCGGTGCCGCTGTCGTGGGAACAGGCGGCGGACTGATACCATGCGAACCATCCAAGTCAATTCCGAGCGGGGTCGTTGGCACCGCCATGCACAGAGCCAGTCCCGTGGCGTTGACGTTTTCCCGCGACACGACGTAAGCTTCTCATCATAAATAATTGCGGTCGCACGCTTTTCATAGGATGTGCGGCGGCATTTTTGGCCGGCGGAAGGCCATATGAGCGACACCGATCCGATGGAAGCCGCGACGCGGCGTCTTGCGCAGGCGCTCGAGGCGCTCGAGGCCGCGACCGAACGGCGCTGCGAGGCCGATCGCGCCGACGGCGCGCTGGCTAAGCAGCTTCACGTCCTGGGCAGCGACCGCGCCCGGCTGGCGAACCAGCTTGACGAGGCAACTGCCCGCGCCCGGACCTTGGAAACGGCCCACCGCGAGGTGGCGCAGCGAATCGATCAGGCGATCGAAACCATCCGTGGCGTTCTGGAGTTCGGCAATTAGTCTTGGCGAAGGTTGGGCCGGCAAGGAGCGCTAGCTGCATAATCAAGGTCAACAAATCGGCGGGTTGAATGGCGTAGAGGAACCTCCCAAGCGAATGTCTCAAGTCAGCGTAACAATCAACGGCCGACAGTTTCGGATGGCCTGCGAAGATGGCCAGGAAGGCCATTTGATGAATCTGGCGCGTGAGCTGGACAACCGGATCAACAGCTTGCGCAGCAAATTCGGCGAGATCGGCGACACCCGGCTCACCGTCATGGCGGCAATCACGGTTGCCGACGAACTGTCCGAAGCCGGACAGCGCATCAAGCGGCTCGAAGAAGAGCTCGCGGCGCTGCAAAACGCCCAGGTCGCACTCTCCAATCGCAACAAGGCGGCGCAGGCGGCAATTGCCGCCGCGCTGGGCAAAGCCGCGGAGCGGATCGAAAATATAACAAGGTCGCTTAACGCAACGATCGCGAGCAGCGGCGTCGCGCTCGGCTAATCATTTTTCGCCTTGCACGTGGGCTGGCGGCGGTCGGCCGACGCGCCAGGGATCGTACGCGCGCTGCCTTGCGTAATTGAAATCGCGGCGACTGCTGAATAGCCGATCGAGCGAGACTTGGATAGCCCGCCCGCACCCGATCGCCAGTGCGGCGACCGCGAGTCCGGCGATTACATCGGCAACATAATGATTGCCGCTTGGCACCGCGGAGGCGAGCATCACCGCATTTAGCGCGGCGATCGGCGCAAACAGCCGGCTGTTCCAGCGCAGCGTATACGGCACGATGATCGCTACGGCAGCATGCATGGAGGGGAAACTGATGATGCCATTGACGGCCTCAAAATCGATCGTGCCGAGCGTCTTGTCGCGCAGCGCCAACACGATCTCCGCGGTAGTGCGTCCGAGCGTCGGCAAGTTCGTGAACCGCGCATGATCCGCCAGCGCCCAAATCGGTCCTAAAGTCGGCACCAGAACGCTCAGCGCCTCGGCGCTGATCGATGCGCAGGCGAAAATGATGAAGAAACGGTCGAGGTCGCGCATCCTGCCGGCAATGACCAGCACGGCCGCAGCGCCGACGAGTTGCGCCGTAAAGGTCGCATAAGCGCCGTTGAACACGTCCAACAATCGCGGCGAATGGTCGAGGGCGCTCATGACAGCTAGCCAATCGAAATCGAGATGGCGGTCGATCCAGATCATGTCGGCGTCGCGCAGCGGCAAATCGGCTGCTGCCCCGACATAGCTCAAACAGGCAAGACTGACGCCGAGCACGACGCTGACGAATACGGCCTCGATGAAACATTGCAGGCGAGCGGCGCGCGGAAACGCGGCCCGGGTGTAGCAGCCGAGCAGGAGCGCGGCGCCGGTCCAAAGCGGTACGCCCTCGAGAATGGGTGCGCTCACGCCAAGGAAAGCGCTGCCGCCCACTGCCAGCACGTAAACCGCGATCGTCACGACGATCGCCGCACGCAGCTTGATCGCTCTTGATTGCTCGATGGGCGCGACTGCAGTCGCAGCAAGCAAGTTCCCAGTAGCAGATGATTGTAATCCGGTGAGATCTTTGCTCAGCCGCCGCTGGAAAAGAGATTTGAACTTGGACAAATGCCTCCGGTCTTCGATTGAACTGCGGGATCATTGACTGCCGGCAAACGATCGGCTTGTAACGTCAAACCACGGAAACTGCGCGCCGGTTCCGGAGCATCGTTCGCTGAGCGCGATTGAGTCCGCTGTCCGCCATTGCGAGAATTTTGTTGGCCTTGGGGGCGGACTTGCTGGTGGGCTTTGCCAGACTTGTTGCCGGGCTTGGCGTCGTCAGCGATTGCGCATTACATTATTCATGCGGGGCTGCACGACGCGTTAGGAGCCCATAATCCCCGGGGCCTTATCGATCCTTAAGGGAGCTGTCCCTGACCGGGCTCGTGGGCTCGGACATATGGCGCCCACCTACTTAGGTAGGGAACCCGGGATCGAGCGCTCCGACGGTCGGCGCGGCTCCGCACTTTCGATGCGCGCTTCTCGGTATGGTCATGGCCGGACTTGTTCCGGCCATCGACGTCTTTACCTTGATGGCTTCATGACGTGGATGCTTGGCACGAGCGGTCGGGCATGACGGGGCAGAGCCTGATTTCAACACCTGAAAAGATAAAAGATGCGAAGGCGCAGCTGCGCCGCGAAGCGATTGCGCGTCGCGACGCCATGCCAGCGCGATCGCGCCAGCTCGCCGCCGAAACGATCGCAACGCGCGCGTTTCCCCTTCCCATCGCTCCCGGGACGATCGTGTCCGGCTTTATGCCGCTGAAAAGCGAGATCAATCCGCTGCCGCTCATGCGCAAGCTCGCCGGTGCTGGCGCCTCCCTGGCGCTCCCTGTGGTCGCCGGCCGCGGCAAGCCGCTGATCATGCGCAGCTGGAAATGGGGCGAACCGCTCGCCGCTGGTGTCTGGAGCATCCGGGAGCCAGGGCCGGCAGCACCGGAAGTGCAGCCGGATATCGCATTGGTCCCACTCCTTGCCTTCGATCGCAGCGGGTATCGCATCGGTTATGGCGCCGGCTATTACGATCTGACGCTGACCCAATTGCGTGCGAACAAGCCGATTACCGCGATCGGAATTGCCTTTGCCGCTCAGGAAGTCGAAACCGTGCCGAGAACTGCTTTCGACGCGCGGCTTGATCTTGTACTAACCGAAAACGAGACGATCGATTTACGGAACGCCTGAAGCATGCGGATCCTTTTCGTCGGCGATATTGTCGGGCGCAGCGGGCGGGCCATTGTTTACGAACGCCTGCCCAATCTGGTGCGCGACTGGAAGCTCGATCTTGTCATCGCCAACGGTGAGAATTCCGCCGGCGGCTTCGGTATCACGGAGACGATCTATCGCGAGCTCATCGATTGCGGCGTCGATGCGGTGACGCTAGGCAATCACGCCTGGGATCAGAAAGAGGCGCTGGTTTTTATCGAGCGGGCGCCGCGCCTCATCCGTCCCATCAACTATCCGGCGGGCACGCCAGGACGGGGCGCGGCGCTGATCGAGACCAAGAACGGGGGGCGCGCGCTGATCGTCAACGCCATGGCGCGGATTTTCATGGATCCGCTCGAGGATCCCTTTGCCGCGATCGAGCGCGAGCTCGCCGCTTGCGCGCTCGGCCGCGACGCTGACGCCGTCATCATCGATTTTCATGGCGAGGCTACGAGCGAAAAGCAGGCGATGGGTTATTTCTGCGATGGCCGCGCCAGTATTGTGGTCGGCACGCATACCCATGTGCCGACGGCGGACTTGCGCATCCTGGCCGGTGGCACCGCTTACATCACCGATGTCGGCATGACCGGCGATTTCGATTCGATCATCGGCATGAGCAAAGAGGAGCCGCTGCAGCGCTTTCTGCGGCGCATTTCCTCGGCACGGTTCGAACCGGCGAGCGGGCCGGCGACATTGTGCGCCATCGCGGTCGATACCGATGCTGCCACCGGGCTTGCGGTTCGGATCGCGCCGGTGCGGCTCGGCGGCGTCCTGGAAGAAACGCGGCCGGCGTTTTGGAATTAGGCTAGGGACAAACCAGCTGAGCGGACCTTCCTTGAACTGCGCGCTGGCTCACCCTAATAAACAGAAAATTGCGCCTGCACAACTTGCTTCGGACTTCAGCTAGGAACTCCGCATGGCCGGACATTCGCAATACAAGAACATCATGCACCGCAAGGGCCGCCAGGATGCGGCCAAGTCGAAGCTGTTTGGCAAGCTCGCGCGTGAAATCACCGTTTCGGCAAAATTAGGTCTGCCCGATCCGAATATAAACCCGCGGCTTCGCGCCGCGATGATCGCCGCGCGCGCCGAGAACATGCCCAAGGACAACATCGAGCGGGCGATCAAGAAGGCGACCGGCGGCGAGGGCGAGAATTACGAGCAGATTCGTTACGAGGGCTATGGCCCGGGCGGCGTCGCCGTGATCGTCGAAGTGTTGACCGACAATCGCAATCGCACCGCCGGCGAAGTGCGGTCGACCTTCACCAAGAGCGGCGGCAATCTCGCCGAAACCGGCGCGGTGTCGTTCATGTTCGATCATGTTGGGGTGATCGAATACGACGCCAAGGCGGCGACACCCGAGGTTATGTTCGAAGCGGCACTCGAGGCCGGCGCTGACGATGTGGTCTCCACGACCGAAGGCCACGAGATCTACGTCGCGCAGGATCGTTTCGGCTCGGTGGCCAAGGCGCTCGAAGCCAAATTCGGCGAACCGCGCAAGGCGTCGCTGGTGTGGCGACCGCAGAACACGGTCGCGGTCGACGACGACCAGGGCGAGCGGCTCCTCAAGTTAATTGAGAACTTGAACGAGCACGGCGATGTCCAGAACGTCTATGCCAATTTCGAAGTCTCGGACGCTCTCGTGAGCCGCATGAGCGCGTGACCATAATGGGTCGGGTTTTGGCCATCGTTTCGCTTTAACTTTTCTGCGCAGACACTTTCAGAATCGCCTATATCTCCGCCGGGCCGGCGTGGTTAGGCCCGCTTGCCGGCGCCCGTCATGCTATGAACGGAGCGGCATGACCCGCCCGATTCGCATTATCGGCATCGACCCCGGGCTCCGCCGCACCGGCTGGGGCGTGGTCGAGATCGCTGGCAATCGGCTGGGTTTTATCGGATGCGGCTCGGTCACCACCAACGACCGCGAATCCCTGGCGGCGCGGCTCTTGGCAATTCACGATGGGCTCACGCGCATCCTCGACGAATTTCGCCCGCACGAGGCGGCGGTGGAGGCGACCTTCGTCAATAAAGACGCCACGGCGACGTTAAAGCTCGGCCAGGCCCGCGGGATTGCCATGGTCGTGCCGGCCAAGGCTGGCGTGCCAGTCGCTGAATATGCGCCAAACGTGGTGAAGAAGAGCATCGTCGGCGCCGGCCATGGCGACAAAGCGCAGGTGCGGATGATGATCGGGGTGTTGTTGCCAAAAGCCGATCCGGCTTCGGACGATGCCGCCGACGCGCTTGCGGTGGCGGTGACCCATGCGCATCATCGGCAGAGCGTGGTCGTGAAGGTGGCGGCGATATGAAGAAGGCACTGCCAAGCCGCAGGCACTGCGCGCTCCCTCCCCCCTTGAGGGTGAGGGTTGGTGAGGGCGGCGTAGAAATTTTTCAACAGCGACCCCCGCCCGCCGAGCTTCGCTCGGCGACCTCCCCCGCAAGGGGGGAGGTGAAAGTGCTTCGCTCTCTGGGGCGTGCACATGATCGGTAAGCTCAAAGGCCTGATCG
>Ga0306920_100006261_pt1 | contig 15492 bp, 11 predicted proteins | sample flu12Cox44000170_FD_204666 | JGI IMG/M metagenome (GOLD analysis project Ga0306920, IMG submission 204666) | Lab enrichment of tropical soil microbial communities from Luquillo Experimental Forest, Puerto Rico - flux4day.12C.oxic.44.000.170 (v2)... | ecosystem: Environmental > Terrestrial >... | reverse complement strand
GCACATCCCCCTGCACCATCAGCAGCATCCCGAGGCTCTCAGCGGCCAGCGGTGCTACATCTTTGTGCTGGGAGTCGATGGCCTGCTGGTAGGCGAGCTTGGCGCCCGACACATCCCCCTGCTCGCGGAGCAAGTCTCCAAGGCGCAGGGCGGCCAGCGGTGCCGCATCTTCGTGCTGGGAGTCGATGGCTTTCTGGTAGGCGAGCTTGGCGCCCGGCACATCCCCCTGCTCGCGGAGCAAGTCTCCAAGGCGCAGGGCGGCCAGCGGTGCCGCATCCTTGTGCTGGGAGTCGATGGCTTTCTGGTAGGCGAGCTTGGCGCCCGGCACGTCCCCCTGCACCGCCAGCAGTGCCCCCAGGCGCAGGGCGGTCTTCGGTGCCGCATCCTTGTGCTGGGAGTCGATGGCTTTCTGGTAGGCGTTCTTGGCGCCCGGCACATCCCCTTGCGCCTCCAATAGTGCCCCGAGGCTCTCGGCGGCCCTTGGCGCCGCATTCTCGTGCTGGGAGTCGATGGCTTTCTGGTAGGCGAGCTTGGCGCCCGGCACATCCCCCTGCTCGCGGAGCAACTCTCCGAGGCGCAGGGCGGCATCCGGTCCCGCATCCTTGTGCTGGGAGTCGATGGCCTTCTGGTAGGCGAGCTTGGCGCCCGGCACATCCCCCTGCTCCGCCAGCAGTGCCCCGAGGAATTTGGCGGCCAGTGGTGCTTGATCGTTGTCCCCGGAGTCAATCACCTTCTGATAGGCATCTTGGGCACCCTGCACATTCCCCTGCTCCGCCAGCAGCGCGCCGAGGACGAGGGCGGCTACTGGCGCCTTATCGTTGTCCCCAAAGTCAATCACCTTCTGATAGGCATCTTGGGCACCCTGCACATCCCCCTGCTGATACAGCAGCACTCCGAGGCCCAGGGCGGCCCTTGGCACCGCAGCCGCGTGTCCGGACCTCATCGCTTTGCGGTACGCCTCGGCAGCGATCTCGTGTAGGTGATAGGTGTTCTCCGCCGTCCACCCAAGTGTTACTAGTTCAACAGCGTTGACATTTGTGATGATCTCTGCCCAGTTGCTATCCGGTACTGGCGTCTCTTGTGCCGAGATCAGATCTAGCGCGTAGTCATAGAGGATGTAGGTGTCCGCCCCAGCGGGCTGAAGGATGGACACATTGGGATTGATGGTGCGGGTTGACCAGGCCAGGCCCGTCTTGAAGGCATCCTGGTCAGCCAACAGGGCTTGGCCTCGCTCGTCCAGGTGGGGCTTTGTCAGCTGCGCGAGCACAGAGAGTGGGATCGGGCGCGTCATACCGCACCGGCGCCAATCCGCAGCGGCCAGGATCAACGCGTAGCCGAGAGGCTCCGTGCCCGCAGCGCCGAGTTGCAGTACCTCAGCGACTTGCCTGGCGGCACCGACGTACTCGCCAAGCCCAACAACGCGTATCCGATCCCGGATAGCCTGGTCAGGCACGGCGTCTCCCAGCCGCTGCTGTTCTCTTTCGGTTAGGTTCCGACTGATGAAGACATGCTCGAATACGCTGAGCACATCCCACTGCGGCAGCTTTAGCTGGTCGGAGGGCTGAAACTGGTCATAGGCTCTGGAGCGTATAGTGGCCACAATGACATTCCCAGCCGCGGCCAACCGTCGCAATGCCCCGTCGGTGATACCGTCCGCTCCAATCAGCCTGTCAAGGTCATCCAACCAGATCACAGTTTCCTGAAGCGTGACATCCTTGGCATCCAGATCGGTGAGTGCCGTCTTACTGTCGGGAATGGCCACCGGCCACGAACTGAATTCCTCAGCAATAACCCGGGCGGCCATCTTCGTCTTACCCACCATGGAAGAGCCGATTAGCAAGACCGGGCGCCCCTTACGCAGCTGGGCACGCACGGTGTCTTCCTCGTCGCGGCGAATGTAGGGAATGGGCAGTACCGTTTGATTGACCCGCGCCTCCAACTCGGCAGTACCGACAGTAGGAAGTTCGCGCCCACCCACACCAATAGTACCTTGAAACCCAGCCCGCACCGCCCGTCCGATCTCCAGGCGCCGCTGTGAGATCTGCGACAACGCCGCAAGCGCAGGCGGTATCACAGCCGTTGCCGCGGCCATCACTGCAACTAGCCACCACCATGCATGTGGCCATTTGGCTACCGCCGCGGACCCGCCCACAATGATCACAGCGACGACCGCGAGGGTAACCGGCCAGCGCGGCCAGTGTGACTGCAGCCCCGCCCCCTTCATCTGGCCTCCCAGCGCTAAACAAACCTCTGACCGCTACGGTTTTCACCGCTCCTGCGCGAACCTAGTATCGCGCCGGCGAGGTACTACGCGCTTGGCCCATCTGCCATGTGCTCGCCAGCGTGCCCGTCCATGTCCTGGGCGGCCGCCTAGGCCGTGCGGATCCGTCTGTCACGCTGCAGGTTTACGCGCACGTGATCCGCGATCAGGTCGCCGCGGCCGCAGACACCCTCGCGCGCTCGATCCCGGCCGGTGACGAGGCCGTTATCAGCAACTCCGCTAGCAAGGCGGCCACTGCCAAGCAGGCCAAGGGCCGTTGACCTGGGCGCGCTCGGAGGGACTCGAATTCTCAGCCTTCTGATCCGTAGACTGTGCCGCGTGCACCGGCGACCTGGGCACTCAGCGGCTGGCCTGCCAGGATGGTACTCAGTGACTCGCGTCGTCTGCCGTTGCTGCTCATCGTCGTATGGCCAAAATCAGACCACGTGAGCTAGCGGTGCCCGGATCTCTACTTCCAGCGGAAGTAATGAGCCGCCTCCGCTAACCTGCGATGCCCTGCCGTGACTGTCCGCAGATGTCCTCCAGCGTCCGCTGTCGTCGACGCCTGAAAAATGACCCCGTGTCGTCGCCAGGGGGTCAGGGGGTCAGAATTCAGGTTCTGGCCCACTTTGCGTGAGGTGGCCTCCTTCTGTCGTTAGTCGGCGAGCAGGATGCGGCGGCGGAGCAGGTCGGGGCTGGCGCGCCCGTACATTTGGCGTTTGAGCATCTTGATCCGGTTGACGTGGCCTTCGACCACGCCTGAGCTGTAGGGCAGGGTGAGCCCGGCAACCACAGCGTCTTGGTCGCGGCGCAGGCCGGTGATGAAGGAGCGCAGCTCAGCCAGGCCGCTGGCATCGGCGGCGGCGATCCATTTCTCCAGGTGACGGCCGCGGCGCTTGGTCATCAGGTCGGCGAAAGCGGCGATGTGTTCGCGCAGGGCGGCGAGTTCAGGGCATTCGGCGAGGATGGCGGTGAGCTGGGCCTTATCCTCTGGGGTCAGCCGGGCGGGGTCGGTCATGAGCCAGCTGGTGACCTTCTTGACCTTGGGCGGCTGAGGTGCCGGTGCAGGCGGGGCCGCGGCGTCGCGGAATTGAGCGAGGTAGTCGCGGACGCGGGTGTAGCCGCCGGGGTAGCCGCGGCTGCGGAGCTCCCGCCACAGCTGGGTCGCGTCGGTGCAGCCGTCGTCCCACCGCTGGCGCAGGTAGGGGATGTACATGTCGAGGATGCTGGGCCGGCGCCCAGTGCCATCATTGACGAGCAGTTGTCCGGGGTCGGCGGCGCGGGCGAACCGGCGGACGGTGTTGCGGGCCAGGCCCAGCTCGGTGGCGATCGCCCGGGCGCTGTTGCCGTCGGCCAGCAGCTGGTGGATCGCCGCGTGGCGCTGGCGGGTCCGTTCGGCAATCCGCCCGCAGCGCTCCTGGGTCACCTGGGCAGTGATGGGAGGAGCCTGTCCGGCCGGCTGCCTCCCGGGCAGGGCAGTGAGGGCGGCCGGCAGGCAGTGGCGGTGCCGGGCGACGGCCCGCTCGGCGGCTTCGCCGAGGTTGTGCCACAGGTGCCACCGGTCAGCGACCTGGACCGCCAGCGGTGCGCCCCGGGCCGCGCCGTCGGAGTAACATCCCGCCCGGTCCCGGCAGATGACCCGGGCGCCGGGGCGGGCCGCTAGCCAGGCGGCGAACGAATCGGCGGACCGGTCGGGCAAGACATCCACCGGGCGGCGTGACCGGACATCAACCAGGAGCGTCCCGTAGCAGTGCCCGCGGCGCAGGGCGAAGTCGTCCACCCCCAGCACGACGGGGGCGCGGGTCACGGCGGGCTCGGGCAGCGAGCGAATGATCCGGATCAGTGTCATCCGGCTCACGGCCGCGGCTAACCGCCCTGCCAGCCGCGCCCCGGCCCGGCCGCCCAGCGCCAGCGCCACCGCCCGCAAGACCGCGGTGAGCCGGGTGCTCCGCCGCCCATACCGGCTGGTCAGCCCGGGCACCTGCTCGGCAAACGTCTTCTTCACACACCTGGCATTACCGCAGACGAACCGGCGGACCCGCAGGTGGATCATGGTCTCCTGGCCAGCAACCGCGGTGTCCAGCAGCCGCCGCTCATAGCGGCTATGCACCCGCCGTGAGGCCACCCCGCACGCCGGGCACACCGCCTCCGGGCCTGCCGTCCGGGCCTGGATCCGCACCGATTTCCCGGTCAGGAAGACCCGCTCGACCCGCAGGCAGGCCAGATGAGGGAACAGGACGCTGAGAATCTCAAGATCGCATGACCGGGCATGATCGCAGCCTGATGATCAACAAACCAGCCGACACGCCCGCCACCGGACCACCTCACGCAAAGTGGGCCAGAACCAGAATTCAGGCGCCGTTGACATCCGCTTCGTCTGATTCCGAATTGTGCAGGTAATGGGACAGCCCTTGGCCTGCGCATCACGCCCTAGCTCATGTTTTGCATCGGGAGACGGTAGCTGGACTGGACAGTCAGAGCGCTGGCCCTAGACACTTCACCTAACAAAACTCTCGCAGGAGAGTCCCATGCCGGTACCTGACGATGCCGCTGCACTCGTCGATGCCATGCGCCTGGGTTGGTATATCGCCGAGGTGCGGGGCCGCAACCGACCCGACGGCCCGGGCGAAGGGATCGCCGAACAGCGGTATTCACATCCGGCCCTGAGCGCGGCCGGGCCGTCGCCAGAGCCCGCACTGCTCTTGCGTGCCGAGCGCTCAGCCCCCGGATTGCGTGTTGCGGCACAGAACGTACTTGTTGCCCTCGCTGGCGAGCTCGACATCGACGTAAGACCAGAAGACGGCTCCAGCTACTCAAAGCAGGTGGCCCAGCAGGCGGATGAGCTGGCGACCCTACGCGATAAGGGTAGCGACACCGCTCAGAAGGCATGGCATGCGCTGGCACAGCTGATCTTCACGTTCGACGTGCACATCCAGGACAGCTTGACCGCGAAGTCCGGAATCCAGGCCGACGCCTATCAGCTTGGCCGAGCGATCGCGGAGTCCTACTGGGCTTTGAACCCTGGCCTGTCGTCTGAAAGCGATGACCCTGCGGCCTGGTGGGTGCTCCTCGGGGAGGGACGATGCCAAGAGATGGCCAACATGGTAAAGAGACTGTCCGCCTGTATGGCCCCAAATACGCCATCCGCGATAGCGGGCTCGCTCCAGGTGTGGCGGCATATCGCCACTGACCCAGCCTGGCGAACGGACGCCAATGCCTATCTCGAGCTTCACCGGCAGGTCCGTCTCTGGTATGACCTGATAACTACGGCTCAGGACCCCATGACGTTTGCCTCGCCGCACATGTTGGCGCGGATGTTCATCGGCGTCAGGATCATCCGGCTCTACTGGCGCCGGACGATGCTGCTCGTCGTTGGGGTAGCCGCCCTGATTGCGCTCGTAAGCTTGCTCGGTAGTGGGACAGGCGGTGCCCTGGTGAGCGTGCTGCTTGGCACCGTGGCGGCGGTCGGCGTGTCAGCAGGCGGCCTTGGCCTGTCAGCGGGACGGCCCTGGCAAGACATGAATGCAGATATAGCCGCTATCGCCATCACCACAGCACCACCAGGGCCACCTGGCAGCCGGGCTGCGAATCTCAATTACTGGCGCAGGCAGAGATCTCGACTGGTTAGGGACCGGCAGTTCTGATTTGTGCGCGAGGGATTGTCCAGGTTCCGATCTGCGGTTGCCAGTCAAGCCTCGTGGAGCTGGGCCTCTTCGTCCCGAACCCAACGCCACAGGCCGTCACCGTGGGGCAAGTTCGCAGCCGACCTGCGCGTAACGTCCACCAACGTCCGTTGGCGTGTCTCCGTGTGCACAGCGATCATTACTCAGCCCGCAGCCCCGACGGCACGCCCGCGTCGTGCTCGAAGCTGAGACCCAGACTGGACATTCGAGGAATGTCAGCCGGGGTTCTGGGTGGCCCTAGGCCAGATACGGGGCACCCAGCCGTGGGGCTCGAACTGTCTCTACTGTCCGTCTACGTCCGCTATCGTCCGGTGGTGGTTGCCGCTATCGTCACTCCTTTAGTCGTGCAGCGTGTCAGGCCGTCGTTGGGCGGCCAGGTCACCACTGATCATCGTCTTATCAGGCATACGGCACTGTTTCGTAGCAAACCGCCACTTACCTCCCTCGGTTGACTATCGTCTGGTGCTGTTGCTCGACAACTCTGTGCACCGATCATTGCATTCAAACGTCTAGTAGTCGGCTTGAAACAGCGCAGCCCGTTGCGTCGGCATGTCATGGTGGGCGACGCTATGCTCCTCAGGCTCTGGAGATATACATCGCTGCAGTACAGGGGGGATGATGACTCAGGCAACAGGCCCGTCTGACCCTCATCAGGCGGACTATGAAAGACAGCAGGCTGCGGCTGAGGCTGTCAGGCAACCATTAAGCCCAGCCGTTCACGATGGCCTCGCCATTGCGTCGCTGGTCCTCAGCCTGGTGTGGCTCGGCGGCCTCGGCTCATTGCTGGCCGTGATCTTTGGCCACATGTCACACAATGAAGCAAAACGGGCAAATCGCCAAGCTTCGGGCCTAGCGACCGCTGGCCTGGTGTTGGGCTATATAGGCCTCGTGGCGATTGCGATCGTGATCATCGCGGTCATCGTCGCTGCTACGAACAAACCGGATCCGACGCAGCAATGGATTGACTGCCTCAACCGGCAGCTCAGCAACCCAAACCTTGTCTGCACGCCGCCGCCCGGCCCGTAAGCTGCGCCGAGCTTCAGATCCGTAGAGAGTTACAGGCGATCTTCTGACCAGGCTTAAGCTTCGTGGCCTGCCGTGATCCCTGCCATTGCTTGGCATCGTTGCGCTGCGCTGAGCGTCGTCATCCGGCCAGAATCCGGCCAGCCCGGCCAGCCAGCCCCGACGACGCCTTCCTTATCAGGATTGTTCGGGCGGCACTGTTACCGGCTCGAATCCAGGTCATCGCGCCGTGCGCTTTCCCTGAGTGATCGACCATGACCGTCCGCGCACACCAGTTCTGGCAAGGATGTGGCATGGCTGGGACGGTCGGGCTCTACCTGCCAACGATCCGCGGCACTGGCATCGTCAGATTACCTTGGCTGATGTCTCCTTGATCTCGGCACAGACCACGTCGGTCGGGTGCGTTCCACAAGGTGACCTGGGAATCTCCGTAGACGCAGAGCGCACCCCTGGTTATCGTGAATCTAGTAACTCTCGCTGACTGTCGCCTTGCCGGATTGTTGCTCCGCCAGTAACCGGGAGCGCGGCGCGGCGCGGGTATTCGTGCCGGACGGAGTTGTTCGGGTCGGTGTGGTGTCTGGGGCCGATTCCAGTTCCATCACCCGCAGCGGCCTGGCTCTTCGGCAAGCTGGTGGTTAAGGATGGGTACGCACGAGCAAGAGGAACGGCGGCGGGTGGAGGGAGCCCGAGGCCGTCGTAGCTGGAAGCGCCAGGTTGCTGAAGGAGTGGCGATACCCGCCGACGTGGCTGCCTCTAGATACACCGGACTCCCCGGCTCGGTCGCTTGGGGAGCCAAGGTAGCGATGGAGCGTATTGAGGAGCAGCTACAGGCTGGCGAAGACCGTCGCATTGAAGCAGCGCGAGACCAGGATGTCCGCGAAGAACAAGAGGCAAGACGAAAGGAACAAGAGGCGATACGAAGAGAACAAGAGGCGATACTTCAGGCACGCTGGGAGCGCTTCAAGACGCTTGCAACGGCGGGCACGCTAGCGGCCGCATGGGCCTTTCTGTCGCACGTTGAACGGACAATGCGGAAGTAGGCGGCACGTAGCGATAGTCGCTGTGTAAGGGACGGCAGGCCTGCCGTATCGCCAACGTGATCATCGAGGATACATGCTTGGAGCGGGTGACGGGAAATCGAATCCGCACTATCAGCTTTGGGAATCTGAACGAAACACGCCGTAGCGCGGTCTGACCTGCCAACTTGCGTGCCCGGTGGTGGCCGCCCTGCGCCGGTCTTGACCGTGGTTAATGGCACGCCAATGGCACGGTGATCTTGGCTGGGTGTACACGCGGGCACGGCCAAGGCTGCCTGCTCCTTGGCAAAGGTTGCTGCGAGCGAAGGTGGAAGCAAGGTCAACCTCGGTACGTGAAAACTACGACGGGTATCCCCTTCAGCCGGGCCTTATCCACGGTGTCTTGAGTACCGCCGCTGGCCTTGACCTGGAATGCAAGCAGTTCATCTGCCACGTCGACTACGTCTTGGTTCCGGAGATAATAGGCGGTGACGTCTACGACTTGTGGACGTTCGGGGTGCTCAACCAGGCTGCCTGCGTCCGCCACCGCCTGAAGTTGACTGATCAGACCTTCCGCTTGCCGCGCTGAGATGACTCCTTCGGCGGCCCTTCGCCGGTAATGAGCGACGTAGGTGGTCAGAGAGGTGGGGAGTATGACTTTCAGCCGCGCCGGATCGGTGCTCAGGACCGTCTCCGTTGCCCAGTAATCGACTCCGAGTGCACCGCCAGTCACAATGCTCTTGCCTGCCGCGAGCGCGCCCGCCACTTCCCGGTGCACGGCATCTCGCAGCCCGGGCGGCGCATATCGCCAGCTTCCCGAGACCCCAACCCACGTCGTCGCGGTCGGCGTCGGCTCAGTCTGTGGAGGCGTTGCAGTCATAGTGCCGTCAGCGCGCCGACATCCGGACGCGGCGCCCGCCCCTGATACCCGGATTGGGCACTACTGGCAATTCCTTGGCCCGCGCGACACACTCAGCACGCGCCTGGGTCAGGACCGAGTGGAACTGGTTGCGCGAGTTCCCTTGCAGATTGAGCGGCAAGTCCACCACCGCGATCAATTCATCCTCAAGCTCCCACGGCCTGTCGCGGACCACCCAGCTCACATAGGCATTCGTCGCATCCAGGCCGACAGCGCCTGCTCGCCGTCAACGAAGGTCAGACGGTTGCCCGATCCCACTCGCCGTAGCTGAATCCCCAGCTCGTCGGCAAGGAGGCAGCCCAGCGTCTTCCGCAGCGTCGAGCCCTCCGCGTTGCCTGTGTAGTGGTACTTGATCCGTTTCCGGAGATCCTGCTTACTTGGGGGCCGCCCGTTTTGCGGGGGCCGGTTGGGGCTGATCCCGGCGTACAGAAGCCGCAGGCCTTGATACTAGCGGCAGCGCTCGGCCCCGACCAGCGGCGGCAGCTTCCGGAACCACCACCCGTAGACACCGTCCTGCGCGGGAACCGGCGAGGGGCGGGCCAGCACCTCCTCGCAGGAATAGACCCGCGAAGGATCAACAAACCTGGTGAGTTCGGTGGAAGTCATGTAGTCAAGCTAGGCCAATCAGCCTGCGCCGCCTAGCCTCTTGATCCGTAGATCAAACGGTGACGTTCGAGGGCGAAGTCACCTTCGATCAAGCGACGCTCCCAAGCTGGCTCCCAGTGTCCGTGATATCGCCAACACCGTGGTGGAGGATGCTAGTCCGGTCAAGAACGACCTAGTAAGGATCTCGAAGAATGGACGTGCCACGGGGTAGGCAGGTACGAGTGCGATGGGCCCGGATCGACCGTGCACTGGCTCCGTTCATGGCAAAATCTCTCCTTCCGCTGCTGTCTGCGGCGATCGACTCGCCTCTGCTTGATGCCGTCCGCCCGCAGCTTTGGCTTGTCTGGACGCGGGCACTTCGTCGCCCGCCAGTTGGGGCGCGTATGGCAGGGGTGGCGGATCTCGGCGGGCTGGTAGCTGCCGGGATGGCCGCTGACCCGCAGCCACCGCGGTATGTCCGGGAGTCCGCAGATCCGCGGACGCTGGTGCGCTATGCGTGCGGTGATGGGCGGTTTCGTGTGCACCCTGGGGAGCTTGAACATCCGTTGCTGTTCTTGCGCAGCGTCTCGATGGTGGCCGCTGCTATCGACCCATACCTGGTCAACTGCATCGGCTTTGGCCTCAACGATGTCCTTGAGGTTTCACTGCGTGCTGGTGATCATTCCCTGTCGCAGCTGAGCCCTCAGTGGCCTGCAGGGCAACCACCAAGCTGGGCGCCGGATGAAGACGTTCGAATCGATGAGCTCATTACTGAAGCCGAGGTCAGCGCCGCCGAGCGCGCACTCCGAGCCTTCAGCCTCCCCGGCCTCGCGGACTCCTGCACCAACCCAGCGCAGGTTGCGCTCGCCCTGCAGTGGCTTTCGCGCCCGCCGCATGAGTTGAGAGTTACCGTCGGCCCTGCTGGCTTCTCGCTGGGCCCTGTTCTGGCTGTGGCAACCAGTGACCGGACTGTGTGCATGCCTGCTGCTCTCATCTCGGAGACACTGCTTGCCGCCTCCGTGCGGCTGACTGCACGGGCAGCGGGTGACGCAGCCTCCCAGCGGACACTACGCGCCTTCACCGGGTATCGGGTTGAGGAACTTCTGCGGGGACCGGCTCGAGTCAGCAGCGGCGATCAGTCAGATAACGGCGAAGACCTGGCCATGAACTCCGAGACAAGCGCTGGTGAATGGTCTGGCAATCTTCCCGTGTTCGTGGGCGATGGGTTCAGTGGCGTGGTCACTAGCTATCTGCGCCCGCGCGATTTCGGCGTCGTTATTCACCGCGCACGGGAGGCTGCGCAAGCAATCACGAGTGAGGCGGCCGAGATGGCGGGCCAGAATCTTACTGCAGATGTTCCGAGAGTCGTCATCTACGGCGGTCTCCCTGTCTTTGCCAAGCCTATGCCGCACGACAATGTGCACATGCACGTCGAGGAATTCGCCGAAATGCTAGCTGATGTGGCAGGCGATGTCGATATCGTCACGCAGTTCTTGCGGGAGATATCGGCCCATCCATCTTCTGGCCTGCTGTTTATAGATATTCTGGATGTCTGGTGGCTTTGGAGAGACCAGAGGATTGTCGGGCCGCTGTTCCCTGAAGATGGCGGAATTTTGGTGCTGCCATACCAAAGTAAGCCCGACTGGGATCGCGCCGGGGCCTGGGAGCCTATCGAGGAGGTCTTGGCCAGCGCTGGGATGCCGCCCAGTGCGCGGTGGCCTGCTGCCAGGTTCGATGAGCCTGGCCAGGCGACCCTGCCCTTGCCCCCGCCGGTCAAGGCTGGCGTTGTCCTCGTCCGTGCAGACCCGCCGCTACTGGTGATGGTGTTTGCCGACGACGGAGCAGCACTCGGCATCGCGCCTGACGGCGTGTACGGGCTGGCCGACGGCATCCGAATCACGGCGGGCCGAGACCAGCGTATCGCTGATTTCTTGCGGCTTCCTGATGGCGCCTCCCTAATGTGCGTGATTCGGCTGGCCGCCGAGCGGCAGCCACCGCAGCCGGAGGCTGATGTCACGGGCATTGGCGTAGCCACGGACCCAGACCGGCATTGCGTCTCAGTGCAGCTAGGCCCGGAGTTCTTCGAACGGCTGGCCGAAGCGCCATCGCAGGCTCACGAGATGCTCGGCTGGTCTTTGCGTCACGCATTGGTAGCGCTCCGCGCAGCGCAAGGGGGCGAAGCTGGCGCCAGTGCTGAATCGTTCCTGGCTGCCTGGAACGCCACGCCTCCAGTCATGATGATCAGCCGCTCCGAGCACGCAATTCCCGGCGCAATACCCAGAGACCCACTACCGGAAGGTCAATTCGCGCGCGCACGTGCCATTAGGGCCATCGCTATCGAACTCCGCGATACCGAACTGCCCGGCGGGGAGCTTGATGAGCGGGAAGTTCTTGCACACCTCGTCGGCAGGACCGAGGCGCTCCTTCGCCGTCGGCTCACCGGATGCGATCCGACAGTCATTGCCGACCTGGCGGACGTGCTGAACGCGGCTCACGCCGCTTACTGGCGATATCACCGCGCGCTCAACTTCGCCTTGTCCGCGCCCTGGGCGTCAGACTGGCAGGCCGCCGCGATGGAGGATGAGGACCCGGCGGCACGGCTCCGTCCCCTCGAACTGCTCCTTGAATTCCTCGTACTCTCACCACCCGTTGGGGATCACCACCCCGACCGGTATGAGATAGCCGAGCTTGAAGGGCTTGCAGACGTACTACTGGAAAGCCGAACCAGGCTGAACGCGCTAGATGTGGGACTCGGCCGCACCGCTGCAGATGAGCAGCTAGACCAACCCAGCCAAGAGGACCAGTCTCCGGTAGCAGATGCTTCTGGCGACCTCGCGATGAGCCTGAACTTCGAAGCCTACGCCGAGGCCAGTGCCCGTGACCGCATCAGAATCCGCACACTAACCCCAGACAGCACAGCGCCCTCACGAGAGGGATCTGGTCACCGCCAAGAAGGCGAAACCGCCCGTCTCACGCCGTCGGCCGAGCGTACGGTCAACGAGTTCCAGCCGATCGCCAGCCTTGATCCGCCCCAGTACATGATGTCCACAGATGCGCTGATGCGCACCCACCTCGGCACAGGCCTGGATGGGATCCGCGCCGTCTTGGGCACCGCAGTCGACTGGACCACCGACGCGAGCGTCGCAGCTACCGAACCCGAGTCGCTTGCTCAGGCGGCTGAAGAGTGGTCCGGCATCCCGCAGGAGCAGATCGATGCTGCGGTGGCCCTGCTCTCGCTTGACGCGCGGAGCCTGCACGACGAAGCCAATCGGTACTGGGAAGTCGAACGCCGCAGCCACCGGCTGCGCGTGCGCCCCTTCCCCGTGATCAACGGCCAAATGTGGATCATGCCCTGGGCAGCTGCAGCGACCCAGGAGCTATTTAGCGTCTACTTCCTGGACTCGCGGCTGCCCTACGCCGATCCGGCCCTCCCGCCTGCGGCCGCCACCGCCATGCGACGACACCGGCAACGAAGAAACCTGCAACTGGAAAACGAGGCCGGGGTTGCCGTCTCGCGTCTGGGACTGCCGTACCGGCTCCGGTGGGAACGCGCTGAAGCTCAAACCGTTGGGCTGGCCGACTTGCCCGGAGAAGTTGACCTCCTAATCGCGGACATCTCAACCAGTCGGCTATGGGTGTGCGAGGTTAAGGACCCCGAAGCCGCATTCGCCCCTGCCGCCCTGCGGCGCCACATCGAGCGCTTCGTCAGGAGCGGCGGTCACATCGACAAGCTCCTGACCAAGGCTGACGTGATAGCCCAGAACCCAGCTGCAGCAGCAAAGGCATGCGGAATTCTGGACGAAAGATCATGGCGCATCATCCCACTCATGGTGACCCGGCGTGTCGAGCCTGCCGCCTTTCTCGATAACCCCCGGGTAGCCTTCGCGGTGCTTGAGGACTTCCCAACCGTGCTTCGTGCGGCCTCCGACGCGGCTCCGGGGCACGCCCAAATTGGAGCGTAATCCACGGGCCGCGGGCGGCACCGACAATGCGATCACCTTGCACGAGCAGACCCTGGCCGCCCACGAGCGGGGGCCCGGGCCAATCATTCCCGACACCCTGACCTCGAGCAACAGTCTCGCCGTTGCCTGCCTTGCTCTCCGCCATGTCTTATTGGGATCTATCGTTCATCCTCGTGAGGCCAATCTAGATCGTAATCAGCATCGTAATCCTGATCAGAGAACAGCGCATCGGGCGTTGACCGCGCACGCCGCCGAATCTGCCAGCGAGCTTGAATCTCGGGAGCATCGGGGTCGATCACAGGAGCCTCAAAACGTTCATAGTCTAATGCGGGACGACCAAGTGCGTGCGGTACCCCCTCACTGGTAGGCCAGCGAACAGCGAAATACTTTGTTCGTAGGTACCTATATACTTTCGCAACCTGAGGTGCGCCGCCTATTGTCGGATAAGCGGTTGACCGAATCATGTCCCGCAGGACTTCGAACGGCTCCATGTCAAGGTTGCCTGACTTCAGCTTTCCGCGTTCCCGCAGCAACTCGATCAAGCGCCCATGGGCGTCCCTTATTGCGTCACCTGCAAAAGTTATTATTTTCGTCCCTGTCTGGCCTGGCCAATTCGAGGTTGGCTGAAACTTGAAAGCGTCGATCTGCGGATGATAAGTGAGCCTCCAGATCCGGAACTGCTGCTCCCGCCACGAATAACCACCGAAAAGGAATCCAGTATGTGGATCACCGGGTGTTGTTTGCAGCTCAGGGAAGTCATGTATTAGATGGCGCATCTGGTTGAATATATTAACCGCATGATCTTTGACAACGTTGATGTCTACTCGTCTATCGAACGAAGCTGGATAAAATTCGATCGCCCGGGCCATCTGCAGCATAAGCGGATAGGCATAATCAGTCTCTCCCGCAAAGCTAATGAGACAGTCGCTCCGTGCGAGTGTCATGATCTTGGGGCAACAATCCCAAGCTTGTCCAGCTCGTAGTCTGCTGTCAGAAGCAAAAAGCAGCTCCTGTACGGATCCAACGTTACGAATCCAGGCTATTGATAGCGTCATGGCAGGGCTCCATCATGTGGTTTAGATGTCAGCCTTTCGGTATTCTTGCTGATCCAAAGGCGCCTCTCGTGCCGCAAGGCGACCGTAGCCAGGTGAACTCTTCCGTACCAGTTCTGGCCAAGGCACTGGTCGGTGGGGCTAGCATTATCATCCATCATCGTCGGGAATATCGAGTGCATCAGTCTTGAGGCCCACGAATTGAACGATCATTGACAGGCAAGGCAAGAGGCTTGAAATGGTCCATATAGATAGAAAGCTTGCGGCGAAACCGAAAATTACGAGTAGAATGCGTGATGAATGATCAGACATTACCGAAAGGCTGATAAGTGCAAGCGATGCGAATACTCCGAGCATCGCGGTAAATAGGAATGGGGCGAGGTACCGGGTGGGCGTACGATCTATTGCAGCCAGCTTACGCAAGAACGGCTGATCCATAAAGGCAGCAAGTATTGCGACACCCGCGACAACTGCACCTATGATAACGCCTAGAAGGACAGCGTCAGTGGCTACGCCTCGTAGTAGTGCTGTTGGCGAGATGATTGCAAGCGCAATCCCGGCCGCACCCCCACAGACGCCGAGGTAGAAATCTAGTTGAAGAATCTCGCGGCGATTGAATTTGAGGGCTTGCCACAGATGAGCGAGGCCGTGTCTGGCCATGTCCGCTCACCTACCTTCGTCGCCCAGTCGCAAAGCTACTAACATACTCTGACAGTTGATCTTGGCCCAGTGGCTTACGGACGGTTGCGCACGTAGACCTGCAGAGCGGCTAGCACTAGGTCCATGCCTCGCATGAGGTCGAGCCCGAACTCATCGATTAGGGCCTCATCGGCCGCGTTACGGCTGTTGAACTTGCTCTGCGCACCCCCCTGGGCGTCGTGTGCCACCATCTGAAGCTCCAGATCGCCCGTCTGAGTGCCATCTAGCTTCTGCCTAAATTCCTCGGAATTGATATCCAGGGCGCTGTTTCGTGCCGCACTGAATTCTTCGGT
>Ga0306920_100006260_pt1 | contig 15495 bp, 14 predicted proteins | sample flu12Cox44000170_FD_204666 | JGI IMG/M metagenome (GOLD analysis project Ga0306920, IMG submission 204666) | Lab enrichment of tropical soil microbial communities from Luquillo Experimental Forest, Puerto Rico - flux4day.12C.oxic.44.000.170 (v2)... | ecosystem: Environmental > Terrestrial >... | reverse complement strand
CGGAGTCGTACCTGCTCGACGTGGTCCACGGGCAGCTGGCCGAGCGGATCGGGGCGGGCATCAGGTCGGGCGCGTTCCCGGGGCCGGCCGGCGCCATCCTGCGGCTGTTCAGCGGCGAGAAGTTCGTGCGGCAGACGGACATCACCATGGAGATCGCCGGCGTCAGCGCCGCGGCCGCCCCCAAGGGAGCGCTGGTGGGCCGGTACGCCGACCAGTTCCTCGGACGCCAGGGGAACTGCCTGGGCGGCGGCAGCACCGAGATGGCCCGCAACATCATCAGCGAGCGCGTTCTCGGGATGCCCCGGGAGTACGCCCCCGACCGTGACATCCCGTTCAATCAGGTCAAGCGCAACGAGCTGCCCTCGCGGCCGTGAAAGCAAGGAGATGAGCAATGACATGGGACTTCGAGACAGAGCCTGAATTCCAGGAGAAGCTCGACTGGATCCGCGAGTTCAGGACCGAGTACATCGAGCCGCTGGACCTCGTGTATCCGGGGCGGGCCTTCTTCCCGCTCGACGACGAGACCGGTCCCATCGTCCAGCCCCTCAAGCAGGAGGTGCGCGATCACGGCCTCTGGGCCGCCCATCTCGGCCCGGAGCTGGGGGGCAAGGGGTTCGGCCAGGTGAAGCTGGCCCTGATCAACGAGATCCTCGGGACGTCCGGGTGGGCGCCGATCGTGTTCGGCACGGCCGCCCCCGACACCGGCAACGCCGAGATCATCGCCCACTACGGCACCGACGAGCAGAAGAAGAAGTGGCTGGAGCCGCTGCTCGAGGGTGAGTGCTTCTCGTGCTACTCGATGACGGAGCCCCACGCCGGCGCCGACCCCAAGATGTTCAAGACCCGCGCCGAGAGGGACGGCGAGGAGTGGGTCATCAACGGCTGGAAGTACTTCTCGTCCAATGCCCGGACGGCCCAGTTCATCATCGTGATGGCGGTGACCAACCCCGACATCAGCCCGTACAAGGGGATGTCGATGTTCCTGGTCCCGACCGATACGCCCGGGCTCGAGATCGAGCGCCACATCGGTCTGCTCAACGAGACGCGCGACGAAGGCATGCACGCGCTGATCCACTACGACAACGTCCGTGTCCCGCTCGAGAACCTGCTCGGACGCGAGGGTGAGGCGTTCGTGATCGCGCAGACGAGGCTGGGTGGCGGCCGAGTTCACCATGCCATGCGTACTGTGGGCCAGTGCCAGCGGGCGCTGGACATGATGTGCGAACGGGCACTCTCCCGCGAGACCCAGGGCTCGATCCTCGCCGAGAAGCAGATGGTCCAACAGGACATCGCCGACTCGTACGCCGAGCTCATGCAGTTCCGGCTCCTCGTGCTGTACACGGCGTGGCAGATCGACAAGTACAAGGATTACAAGCGCGTCCGCAAGGACATCGCCACCATCAAGTTCCTGACGCCCAAGGTGCTCCACGACGTGGTCTGGCGCTCGATGCACCTCCACGGCGCCCTGGGGGCGTCCAACGAGATGCCGTTCGGCAGCATGTGGGCGGCGGTCCCGATCATGGCCACGGCCGACGGCCCGAGCGAGGTCCACAAGATCACCGCCGCCCGCGAGGTGCTGAAGGACTACCAGCCTTCGCCCGGCATGTGGCCGACGGGATTCCTGCCGGACCGGCGGGAAGAGGCGCGCGCCAAGCTGGCCGCCCGCCTCGAGCACTCCATCGCCAACTCCTGACGACGTGAGCGGCGCGGCACGGCACGACTGGCCAGGGGCCGGCCCAGCGGCCGGTCCCGCGCGCCGCCGCAACTGACCGTGCGCGCCGCCTGGTGCGCCGAGTACGGCCCGCCGTCGGTGGTGGTCGTGGAGGAACGGCCTGATCCCGAGCCGCGCCCGGGCGAGGCGGTGGTGCGGGTCGTCGCCGCCGGGGTCAACTACCCGGACGCCTTGATCGTCGGCAACCGCTATCAGGTGTCGGCCCCGCTGCCGTTCATCCCCGGCAGCGAGTTCGCCGGCGAGGTGGTGGCGGTCGGCTCACCCGGGTCGCTGAAGGTCGGCGACCGGGTGCGGGGCGGCGGCTTCGTCGGCGCGTTCGCCGAGCAGGTGCTGGCCCGCGAGGGCTCTCTCTCCACCGTCCCCGACGGCGTCGACTTCGGCCCGGCGGCGGCGTACGGCGTCACCTACGAGACCGCCTACCACGCCCTCGTGAGCGTGGCCGGGGTGCAGCCGGGGGAGTGGGTCGCCGTGCTCGGAGCGGCCGGCGGTGTGGGCTCGGCCGCCGTGCAGCTCGCGCACCTGCTCGGCGCGCGCGTCGTCGCCGCCGCGTCGAGCCCGGCCAAGTTGGAGGTCTGCCGCGAGATGGGCGCCGACGCGCTCATCGACTACCTCGGAGGTGACCTCAAGGAGGAGCTCAAGGCGGTGACGGACGGGGGAGCCGACATCGTCATCGATCCTGTCGGGGGTGCGTATGCCGAGCCGGCGCTCCGAGCACTGCGCTGGGGCGGCCGGTTCGTGACCGTGGGCTTCGCGTCCGGCTCGATTCCGAGCATCCCGCTCAACCTGGTCCTCCTGAAAGGGGTGACGGTGACCGCCTTCGAGTTCCGCGGCTTCGGCGCCCACCGCCCCGACGCGCTGGAGCGGGGGAGGGCCGAGCTGTCGGCGATGCTGGTCGACGGCCGCATCCGGCCGCACATCAGCGCCGTGTACCCGCTGGCGGCCACCGCCGCCGCGCTCACCGACGTGCTCGAGCGCCGGGCGACCGGCAAAGTCCTGATCGACCCCACGAGCTGACGGGAGCCGCACGTGATCCTTGAACGCCGCCGCGAGGGACCGGTCGAGGTGCTCACCCTCAACCGCCCCGAAGTGGGCAACGCTCTCAGCCCCGAGCTGCTGGCCGATCTGGGCGCCGCCCTCGCTGCGGCGGAGGCCGACGGCGACGTGCGTGCCATCGTCCTGACGGGAGCGGGGGAGCGCATCTTCTGCGCGGGCATGGACCTCAAGGCCTTCGGCCAGAGCGGGTCGGGTGCTCCGGCGCCCTCCGACGAGGCCGCCGCGGCCATGCAACGGGCGCTGTTCGCCGGCGAGTACCCGAAGCCCGTGATCGCCGCCGTCAACGGTGCCGCCGTGGGCGGCGGGTTGGAGCTGGTGCTCGGCAGCGACCTGGTGGTGGCCGCTGCTCACGCGCGCTTCGGGCTCCCCGAGGTCAAGCGGGGCCTGTTCCCCGCCGGCGGCGGAACCCTGATCGCCACCCGCATCCCGCTCGCGCTGGCGCTAGAGATCGGGATGACCGGCGACCTGATCGGTGCCGAGCGGGCCGCCGACGTCGGGCTGGTCAACCGCGTCGTCGACGGGAGCGCGCTGATGGACGCGGCTCTCGAGCTGGCCGGCCGCGTCGGCGCCAACGGCCCCATCGGGGTGCAGCTGACCAAGCGGCTGATGCGGTCGTCGGTTCAGCGCGGGCCCGAGCACGGCCTCGCCACCCCGGAGGAGGCCGGCGCTGTGTTCCAGAGCGCGGATGCCCGCGAAGGTGCGGCCGCGTTCGTGGAGAAGCGGACCCCGCACTTCACGGGGCGCTGAGCCTCAGCGGGCGGCGGCGTCCTTCGCCCGCGTCCAGCCCTTGATCATCTCGAGGAACTCGCGCGGGTTGTAGAGGTCCTCCTCGTAGGACCAGTGATCGTCACCGGCGTACTTGAGCAGCGTCCAGTTGGCCGCCTGGTGCACCGTGCCGTCGCCCGGGTCGCGCATGCGGTTCTGCACGCAGCACACGATCCAACCCTTCTCCTCGTCGGTCACGTGCCACTCGATCGGGAACGACGTCATGTCGTCGTTGGGAGGCGTCTTCATCGTCGTGCTGATCCACTGGAAGATCTCCTCCCGCCCGTGGAAGGCGCCGTAGTGGTGTTCGACGTACTCGGCGTCGTCGGTGAAGAGATCGGCCCACGGCCGCCATTCGTTGGCCGCGGCGGCGACGGCGGCCACCTCCTGGTAGTGGGCGAAGGCCCGTTCGAGCTCGGCGCGGGTGAATTGGCCCATTGTCAGGTTCTACCAGCTTCGCGGCGCTCGGCGCGCAGCTGACGCTTGAGGATCTTGCCGGTGGGATCACGGGGCAGCTCGTCGACGAACTCGACGTGACGCGGGCACTTGAAATCGGCCAGGTGCTCGCGGCAGTAGGCCCGCAGATCGTCGGCGGCCACCGGTCGGCGGGTCTCGACGACGGCGAGCAGCTCCTCGCCCATGCGGTCGTCCGGCACGCCCAGGACGGCGCAGTCGACCACGTCGGGGTGGCCGTACAGGACCGCCTCGACCTCGGCCGGGTAGACGTTGACCCCGCCCCGCAGGACGAGGTCGGCGGAACGGTCGGTGACGTAGAGGAACCCGTCGCTGTCGAGGTGCCCGACGTCGCCGACGGTGAAGGCCCCGTCGGCCCAGGCCCGTGCCGTCTTGTCGGGATCGTTGTGGTACCGGAACCTCGCCGGACCGGGGGGGCGGATGTAGATCGTGCCCGTCTCGCCCGGCGGCAACGGCCGGTGATCGTCGTCGAGGACGCGGATCTCGACGCCCGGCCACGGTGTGCCGACGCTGCCCGGGTGCGTCCGCCACTCCTGGGGGGAGATCCGCGTGGCGCCGCCCTCGGTGGCACCGTAGAACTCCCAGATCTCGGTGTGGGGCAACGCGGCCAGCGTCTCCCACTTGACCGGCACCGGGCACGGGGCGGCGGCGTGGAGGACGAGGCGGAGGCTGCTCAGGTCGTGGACCGCCCGCTCCCCGGCGGGAACCTCGAGCAGGCGGATGAAGTACGCCGGCACCATGAAACAGACGGTGACGCGCCGCCGCTCGACGGTGCGCAGCCACTCGCGGGCGTCCCATCTCGGCATGATGACCACGGTCCCGCCCTCGAACAGGCTGGTGAACGCGTAGCCGTTGGCGGCGTGGTAGAGCGGGCTGCACGCGAGGTACACGTCGCCGGCGCCGATACCCCACATCGCCGCCAGGGCGCCGAGCATGCTCGCTTGTGGTCCTCCGTCGCGCTCGACCGCCCGTGGCCGGCCCGTGGTGCCCGACGTGAAATACAGGTACGAGGGTGGCCGCCACGGCCCGTGGACGGGGTCGGCCGCGGCGAGGGCGGCTTCGTAGCTCTCGTCGCGGCTGTCGGTGCCCGCCCCCACGAGCAGCAGCCGGCACCCCGGCAGCCGGGCCTGGCAGGCGCGGGCGGTCGCGTCGAGCGACGCGTCGGCGATCAGCAGGGTCGCGGCGGAGTCGCCTACAACCCACGTGAGCTCCTCCTCCTTGAGGTGCCAGTTGACGGGCACCACCTGGCACCCGGCCCGTGCGGCCCCCAGGCTGACCTCGAAGAACTCGATCGAGTTGTGCAGCATCACGGCGATGGGCGCGGCGCCGTCCACCCCGAGGGAGCTGAGCGCACCGTGCACGGGCCACCCGCGCATCGAGTTCGGAGAACGTGACCGTTACGTCGCCGGCGATGAGCGCGGCCTTGTCGGGAGGACCGGGCGGTGCCGTCACGGGACCGGCGCGACGCCCCCCGCCGCGAGGCGGACGGCGGCGAGGATGCCTTGGTAGCCGGTACACCGGCACAGGTTCCCCGACAGGCCCTCGCGCACCTGCTGCTCAGTCGGGTGGGGGTTGTCGCGGAGGAAGGCGGTGGCCGACACGATGAAGCCCGGCGTGCAGAATCCGCACTGCAGGCCGTGGCACTGACGGAAGGCCTCCTGGAGCGGGCTCAGCGTGCCGTCGGCCGGTGACAGCCCCTCGATGGTCGTGACCTCGGTGTCCTCGGCCTGGACGGCGAACAGCAGGCACGACCGGACGGCGGCGCCGTCCAACAGGATCGTGCACGCACCGCAGACGCCGTGTTCGCAGCCGAGGTGGGTGCCGGTGAGGCCGCAGTCCTCGCGAAGGGTGTCGGCCAGCGTCTTGCGGGGTTCGACGAACACGCGCCGGCGCCGGCCGTTGACGATCAGGTTGACCGGGATCTCATCCACGAGTGGCCTCCTCGACGGCGCGGGCGACGGCGCGTGCCGTCATGTGCGCGCCCACCTTGCGGCGATAGGCGGCGGTGCCGTGCAGGTCGTCCGGCGGATCGGTGCCGGCCGTCGCCAGACGCCCGATCTCGGCGCTGTCCGCGGTCTCCGCGGTGCTGCCCACCAGGGCGCGCTCGGCCTCGGTGGCGCGGAGGGGCGTGGAGCCCATGCCGAAGAGGGCGATCCCCGCCCGCTCGACGCGCCCGTCGTCGCCGAGGGCCACGGCGCAGGCCGCCCCCGTGACGGCGAAGTCGCCGGCGCGGCGGGCGAACTCCTCGATCGCCCACCCGCCCCGCTCGGTGCGGACCGGGAAGCGGACCGCGGTCAGGACCTCGGCGCTGTCGAGGGCGGTGGTCCAGGTCGAGACGAAGAAGTCGCGCGCCGGGATCACCCGGACCCCACCCGGGCCGGCCGCCACCAGCTCGGCATCGAGCGCGAGGGCCACCGCCGGCAGCTCGGATGCCGGGTCGGCGTGGGCCAGCGAGCCGCCGATCGTGCCGCGGTTGCGGATCTGGAAGTGGCCGATGAGCGGGACGGCGCGGGCCAGCAGTGGCACGACTTCGGCGTCGGCCGAATGCTCGACCGTGGCCTGCCGCGTCATGGCGCCGACCTCGAGCGCGCCGTTGTCCCGGCGCAGGCCCTGCAACGCCGCGATGCGGTTGAGGTCGACGAGGTGGGCGAAGCGGGTCAGCCGCAGGGCGAGGAGCGGAACCAGGCTCTGCCCACCGGCGAGCGGCTTGGCGTCGTCGCCGTGCTCCCGCAGGAGGCCGACCGCGTCGGCCACGGTCTCGGGTGCGTGGTACGCGAACGGCGCTGGTTTCACGCCTCCCTCCCTTGGTGAGAACCGGGTTACCGTACCCGTCCCGGTTCGTGTCAGTCTAAGAGCATCCGTTCAGCGATCTGGGGGCTGCAGTGACCGCAATCATGTCCGGCGTCCGCGTGCTGGAAGTGGCGGCGTGGACCTATGTCCCCGCCGCCGGCGCGGTGTTGGCCGAGTGGGGGGCGGACGTCCTCAAGATCGAGCATCCCGAGACGGGGGATCCCCAGCGGGCCCTGATCACGTCCGGGCTCGTGCCCACCGGCCCGGGCGGCGTCAATCACATGATCGAGCTGCCCAACCGGGGCAAGCGCAGCGTGGCGATCGACCTCGGTACGGAGGATGGTCATGACCTCCTGCTGCGCCTGGCCGAGGCGTCCGACGTATTCCTCACGAACTTCCTCCCGCCCGCCCGGCGCCGGCTGCGCATCGAGGTCGACGACCTGCGCGCCGTCAACCCCGACATCATCTACGTCCGGGGCTCGGGCCAGGGTCAGCGGGGCCCCGAGAAGGACCGGGGCGGGTACGACGGATGCTCGTTCTGGGGCCGGGTCGTGGCCGACATCGTCACCCCGGCCGACAGTGAGTGGCCGATCGGGCAACCGGGACCGGCGTTCGGGGACCTGATCGGCGGGATGACGATCGCCGGTGGCATCGCCGCCGCCCTTTTCCACCGCCAGCGCACGGGTGAGGCGCTGGTGGTCGACAACTCGCTGCTGGGCACCGCCATGTGGGCCGCCGGCGGGTCGCTGATCGCGGCCGGGCTGTTCGGCCTGACGAAGATGCCGAAGATGGACCGCACCCAGTCCCCCAACCCCCTGGTCAACAACTACCGGACGTCCGACGGTCGGTATCTGTCCCTGATCATGCTGCAGCCCGACCGCTACTGGTCCGATCTCGTCACCCACCTGGGCCACCCCGAGCTGGCCGACGATCCCCGGTTCCGCGACAGCCGCGCCCTGCACGAGCACCGGGCCGAGGCCGTGGGCGTCCTCGACGGCATCTTCGCCACCCGCACGTTCGCCGAGTGGCGGGAGGTGCTGATGCGCATCGAGGGACAGTGGGCTCCGGTGGAGACCGCCGCCGAACTGCTGGAGGACCCGCAAGCCCTCTCCAATGGCTACGTCCGCGAGATCGTGGCCGCCAGCGGCACGACCTTCCGCATCGTCCCTTCACCGTTGCAGTTCAACGAGACGCCTCCCGACCTGTCGCGCGCGCCTGAGCACGGCGAACACACCGACGAGGTGCTCCAGGAGCTGCTCGGCCTCGACATGGACAAGATCATGGACCTGAAGATCAAGGGCGCCATCCTGTGAGCAGCCCTGTCTGTCCTGTGAGCAGCCCAGTCTGAGGTGGAGTACACGCTGGGGTTCCAGGCCGCCCGGCGGCCGACGGCGCCGGCCGTGATCATGGGTGGCTCGGGCGAGGTGGTGACGTTCGCCGAGCTCGAGGCCCGCTCCAACCGCCTGGCCCAGCTGTTGCGGGCGCGAGGGCTGGGGCACGGTGACCACGTCGCCGTGTTGATGGAGAACAACGCCCGGTACCTCGAGGTCACCTGGGCGGCGCAACGATCGGGGTTGTACTACACGGCGATCAACAGCCACCTGCGGACCGCCGAGGTGCAGTACATCGTCGACGACTGCGACGCCGTCGTGCTGGTCACCTCGCCCGCCATGGTCGAGGCCGTCTCCGAGCTCGACCTTTCACGCATTCCCACCCGGCTCGTGGTCGGGGGCTCGCTCGACGGGTTCGAGGACTATGACGAAGCGGTCGGCGGCCAGCCGGCGACCCCGGTCGCCGACGAGGCCGAGGGGCGGGAGATGCTTTACTCCTCGGGGACCACCGGCAAGCCCAAGGGGGTGCGCAAGAGTCTGCCGCTCACGCGGCTGGGCGATCCGGCAGCGGTGCCGGTCATGCTCGCGACCAACCTCGTCGCCCGCGACCTGCGCCCGGGGGCCGTCTACCTCTCTCCCGCTCCCCTCTACCACTCGGCGCCCCTCGTGTACTCGATGTCGGTGCAGCGCCTCGGCGTCACCGTCGTGATCATGGAGCACTTCGACGCCGAGGAGTGCCTGAGGCTGATCGAGCGCTACCGGGTCACGCACGCGCAATTCGTGCCCACCATGTTCGTGCGCCTGCTCAAGCTGCCTGAGGAGGTGCGCGCCCGCTACGACGTGTCCAGCCTCGAATTCGTCGTGCACGCCGCCGCACCCTGCCCGGTGGCCGTCAAGCGTCAGATGATGGACTGGTGGGGACCGATCATCCACGAGTACTACGCGGGCACGGAGGACATCGGGTCGGCGGCCATCACCCCGGAGGAGTGGTTGGCGCACCCCGGGTCGGTGGGACGGCCGCTCGACGAGTGCCACATCGTGGGCGAGGACGGCACCGAGCTCCCGGCCGGTAAGTCCGGCACGATCTACTTCGCCGGCGGCCGGGTCTTCGCCTACCACAACGACCCGGCAAAGACCGCATCGGTGACGGACGGCCACGGATGGCGCACGCTCGGCGACGTCGGCTATCTGGACGAGGACGGCTACCTGTACCTCACCGACCGCCAAGCCCACATGATCATCTCGGGCGGCGTCAACATCTACCCGCAGGAGGCCGAGAACGTGCTGTCCGCGCACCCGGCCGTGGTCGACGTCGCCGTGCTCGGCGTGCCCGATCCGGAGATGGGTGAACAGGTCAAGGCCGTCGTGCAACCGGCGGACGGCGTCGTCGCCGGTCACGAGCTCGAGGCCGAGCTGCTCCGCTACTGCCGGCAGGAGCTGGCGACGTACAAGTGCCCACGCTCGGTGGATTTCGTCGACGAGCTGCCTCGCGATCCAAACGGGAAGCTCTACAAGCGCGTCCTCAAGGAGCGCTACTGGGCCGGGCACGCAACACGGATCGTGTGACGGAGGGAACGGGTGACCGGGAGTTTGTGCGAGGGACGGGTCTGCATCGTGACCGGAGCGGGGCGGGGCATCGGCCGCGAGCACGCGAGGATGCTCGCCGACCACGGGGCATCGGTGGTCGTCAACGATCTGGGCGGCTCGCGTGACGGCCGGGGCGTGGACGCCGGTCCGGCCGAGGAGGTCGTCGCCGAGATCGTGGCTGCCGGCGGCCGGGCGGTCGCCAACATCGACGACGTGAGCGACTGGGCCGGGGCCCAGCACATGGTCGAGCAGGCGATCGACGCCTTCGGCGGTCTCGACGTGCTCGTCAACAACGCGGGCATCCTCCGCGACCGGATGCTCGTCAACATGACCGAGGAGGAGTGGGACGGCGTGATCAAGGTGCACCTGCGCGGGACGTTCGCGCCGGCGCGTCACGCCGCCGCCTACTGGCGCGAGCGGTCCAAGCAGGGCCTGGACAACGACGCGCGGATCATCAACACCACCTCGATCTCGGGCCTGTATGCCAACCCGGGCCAGTCCAACTACGGGGCGGCCAAGGCGGGCATCGCCGCCTTCACCCAGATCGCGGCCCAGGAGCTCGCGCGCTACGGCGTCACCGTCAACGCGGTCGCACCGGGCGCCCTCACGCGGCTCACCGACGACACGAAGATGTCCGACGAGATCCGTGCGCACTACGACCCCCGCTGGGTCGCGCCGGTGGTCACCTGGCTCGCATCGGGCGACTCGCGTGACATCACCGGTCAGGTCATCGAGTCCAACGGCCTCGTGCTCGCCATCGCCGAGGGATGGCACCGCGGGCCGACCGCGCCGCCGCCCGCCGACGCCTCCGACGTCGGACCGGCGGTCCGGAAGCTGCTGGAAGGGGCGCGCCCGCATACCCGCATGGCGGAAACGGTCTAGATGCCGTCACTCGACCGCGACGGAGACGTGCACCTTCTCGACCTCGGGGAGGGTGAGAACCGGCTGGACCGTGACACCCTGCGTCAGCTGCACGGCCTGCTCGACGAGGTGGAGTCATCGCCGGCACCCCGTGCCCTCGCCACCGTGGCCGGCGGGAAGTTTTGGTGCAACGGCTTCGACCAGGACTGGATGGCCGCCCATCCCGATCAGGTCGACCAGCTCCTGCAGGACTTCCGGGAGCTCCTCGCCCGGCTTGTCACCTTCCCCGTGCCCACGGTCGCCGGGCTGCAGGGCCATGCGTTCGCGGCCGGCGCCATGCTGGCGCTGGCCCACGACTTCCGCGTGGTCCGCGACGACCGCGGCTACTTCTGCCTCCCCGAGATCGACCTCCGCCGGGCGCTGAGCCCGGCGTCCATCGCCCTCGTGCAGGCCAAGGTGCCGCCGCCCGTGGTGCCGGAGCTGCTAATCGCCGCCCGCCGGTACGGCGGTGCCGACGCCGTGCAGGCCGGGCTGGCCTCCGTCGCCGCGTCAGCCGACGACCTCCGGTCCCGGACCGTGGAGCTGGCGGCGACCCTGGCCGACAAGGACCCGCCGACGCTCGAGGCGGTCAAGCGGCGAGCCTTCGGTTCGATTGTCGAGCGGCTCCGCGGCGAGGGTTCGTGAACGCCGGCCCGCCGGAGCCTTCCGCGCACGACGGGGTCGGGGTCGCGCCCCGCCGGCCGGCATCGGCCGGAGGGCTACCGTTGGAGCCCGTCGAGGGGAGGGCTGTGTCGGAGCAGACGGTGGCGGAGGTCGACCGGGCACCGTCCTTGTCGCCCATCCTCGCGGTGTCCGAGGTGAGCGTGAGCTTCGGTGGCATCCGGGCACTCGACGGCGTCAGCGTGTCGGTCGGGGCGGGGGAGATCGTAGGCCTGATCGGTCCGAACGGGGCGGGCAAGACGACGTTGTTCGACGTGATCTCCGGGGTCCGGTTCCCCCAGTCCGGCAAGGTCATGCTCGAGGGGGTCGACGTGACGAACCGCACGGCGATCCAGCGCGCGCGGTCCGGGCTCCGGCGGACCTACCAGGCCGTCCAGGTGTTCGGCTGGTTGTCCGTGGAGGACAACGTGGTCGCCGCCCTCGAGTGGGAGGGCGGCGGCGGGGGCCTGTTCGCCGATCTGGTGAGCTCGCCGACCAGGCGCCGGAGGGAGAAGGCCCGCCGGGCGCAGGCCGTGGCCGCCCTCGAGCGGTGCGGGCTGGCGGCGGTGGCCGACGCCCCGTCGTCGTCGCTGCCGATCGGGCAGGCCCGGATGGTCGAGCTGGCTCGAGCGACGGCCGATCCCCCGAAGGTGCTCCTCCTCGACGAGCCCACATCGGGTCTCGAGCCGGCCGAGGCCACCCGGCTGGCTGAGCTGATCCGCTCCATCAGCCAGTCGGTCGGTTGCGCCGTGCTGCTCGTGGAGCACGACATGGAATTCGTGATGGGCGTGTGCGACCGGATCGTCGTGCTCAACCTGGGACAGGTCATCGCCGAGGGCACGCCTGACCAGGTCCGCGCCGACGAGAACGTCCGCACGGCGTATCTCGGCACTTCCTGACGTCGGGCCGCGCCCGCGCGCCCGGTCCGGCCGCCGGCCGCCGGTGCGCCTAGGCCGCGACCCCCATCAGCCGCGCCAGGTTCCCACCCATGACCAGGCGGACGGTGTCGTCGGGAAGTCCCTGCAGCTCGTCGACGAAGGTGATCGGGTCCGCCAACCCTTCGGGGTGCGGGTAATCCGATCCGAAGAGCACCTGGCTGGGCCCGAGCAGGGCAACGAGTCCCCGGGGATCCTCCTCGTGGAAGGGGTGGACGAAGATGTTGCGCTTGAACACCTCGACCGGGTCCTCGTCGAACATGTGCGGCTGGCGTTCGTAGGCCTCGGCGAAATCCTGGAGGAGGGGACGGACCCAATGGCTCCCGTTCTCGACCGGCGCGATCTTCAGCGTCGGGAAGCGCGTGCACAGGCCGTGGGCGACGGCCGACGCCATCGTGTCGTAGATGCCGCGGTGCTGGAGGCCGATCACGGCGGCGAACGGCGACCCCTCCTTGAACGGGAGCATCTCACCCTCGCTGACGCCGTCCCACTCGTTGGTGTACTTCGTGTACCCGTTGTCGGACGCGTGCATGCCGACGAGGATGTCGGCCTCGGCGACGAGCTTCCAGAACGGGTCGAACTCGGGGAGCGCGAACGAGCGCGGGCCCATGAACCCCGGCACGGGAGCCGGGCGGACGAGAATGATCCGGGCGTCCCGTTCGAGCAGCCACTCGAGCTCGGCGATGGCCCGCTCGACGATCGGCAGCGTGACGATCGGGGTCGGGAAGATGCGGCCCTCGTAGTCGAACGTCCAATGTTCGTGCATCCACTGGTTGAGCGAATGGATCACCTCGTGTGTGGCGACGGGGTCGTCACGGAGTCGCTCCTCGAGGAGGCTGGCCAGGGTGGGCCACATGAGGGCCCGGTCGATGCCCAGCTCGTCCATCAGCTTGAGCCGTGGTTCGGGATCCTTGAAGCCGGGGAGCGAGCGCATCGGCTTCCCGAGGATCTCGCGCCGGGTCTTGCCCTCGGGGTTGCCGACCTTGAAGTACTCCTCCTGCGCGCCCGGCGCGGCCACCACCTCGAAGGTCGGGTTGGGGATGTACTCGCTGATGCGGCCCCTCACGGCGATCTTGGTGCGGCCCTTGACGTCGACGTACTGGATCAGGCCCTCGTAGCGCGACGGGAGGAACTTGGTGAACGCGTCGGGGGTCTCGTACATGTGGTTGTCGGCGTCGAACACCGGGAAGTCGAGATGACGTGACGGCACGGAAACTCCCTATGGGTTGTCTCGTTGGAGGGAAAGCAGCGATTTCAGAGCGGTGACAGGTGGCGCGACGCCGCCGAGGCAGAACGCGAACAGGTCGTTGCCGGAGACCTGCGCGTTCGCGACCTGCACGCCGAGCACGCTCATGTGCATGGCCGACACGAGCGCCTGGGTGACGATCATCGCCATCTGGGGGACGGAGAGATCCGAGCGGAACTGTCCGGCGGCGACCCCGGCGGTGAGGATCTGCACGAGCAGGTCGACCTGCGGGGCGATGGCGTGGGCGAATTCGGTTGGGTGCGACTCGGCCAGCCGGAGGTGGTACACGGTGAAGGCCCGGTTGGTCGAGTCGCCGGTGGCGTGCTCGGTCAGGTCCGACAGCCCGACCACGAACGCGCGCAGCTGGTCGACGGGGTCGGGATGGACGTCGACCTGGGCCCGCAGGCGGTCGATCGCGCCCCGGATCGCCTCTTCCAGAAGGGCCAGGAGCAGGTCGTCCTTGCTGGCGAAGTGCTGGTAGAACGAGCGCAAGGACATCCGCGACCGCTCGACGATCTCCTGCACGGTGAAGTCCGTGCGATCGGTCTCGCGCATCAGCTCGGTCGCCGCCGCCATGAATCGGTCGCTGCGCGACGACGCGCGGTCACGCGCCGATCGCAGGGACCGCTCGATCGCCCGCTCGCGCCAGCGGGCGTCAGCCGACCCTGCGTCCTGTTCGGCCGTCATCGGGACAGCGCCTGCTCGGTGTGACCCCCCAGGTACGCCGACGTCAGGCTCTCGAGATCGAGCTGCGCCCGCGGTCCCACCCACACGATGTTCCCGAGCTGCATCAGAGCCACGGTGTCGGCCAGCTCGAGGACGTTCGCGGTCTTCTCCTCCACCAGTAGCACCGACGTGCCGAGGGCACGGAGCTCTCCGAGGATCTCGCACACACGGGCGGCGGCGAGCGGTGCCAAACCCAGGGTCGGTTCGTCGGCGATGAAGACGCGAGGAGGATGGACGAGCGCCGGTGCGAGGGCGAGGATCTGCTGTTCGCCCCCGGACAGCAGGCCGGCGCGCTGCTGGCGCCGCTGGCCGATCACCGGGAAGTGGGCGCACGCCGCGTCCCGCTCTGCCGGACTGCGCAGCCACACCGACAGGTTCTCCTCGACCGTGAGTCCCGGGAACACGCCCCGGGCCTCGGGGGTGAGCATGATGCCGGCCGACGCCCGCCGGTAGGCCGGCCAGCTGGTGACGTCCTCGCCGTCGAGCAGGATCCTCCCGCGGGTCGGCTGGATCAGCCCGGCGGCGACGCCGCACAGCGTCGACTTGCCGGCGCCGTTGCTCCCGAGGAGCGCCATGATGCTGCCCCGGGCGATGGCCAGGTCGACCCCGTGGAGGACCTCAACCTCCCCGTAGCCCGCCGTGACGTGTTCGATCCTGAGGAGCGGCTCGTCCTCCCGACCGGCCGCCGCCGCAGCCGCCGCGGTAGCCGGCGGCGCCGGCCCCGCCGAAGGGGCGGCCATGCCGGGCAAGGCGACCGCGGCTGCCGCCGTGCCCGGCACCGTCGCCTCGCCCGTCGGGGCCGGTCCCTCCGTCCCCGCGCGCCCGCCGACGCCGACGCCTTCTCGCCCGTCGACGCCGACGCCTTCTCGCCCGTCGACGCCTGCAGCAGCGTCCCGCTCGTCGCTCGCGGTCACTTCGGCACCGCTGGGCGCGCCGTCGGCGCCGGCCCCGTCGTCGCCCGTCTGCCCGTTGGTGGCGGCAGGCGTGCCGGCCACGGCGACCGTGGCGGCCGGCCCGCTGGTGCCCGTGGGGCCGCCGTTGGCCGCCGCGGTCAACGCGCTGCCGGCGTCGGGGGCGCTCGCCACCGGTGCGGCAGCCACGCCGACCGCTCCGGTCGCCTGGGTGCGACGCTCGGCCGCCCGCTCGAGCTTGAGCAGCTTCGCCTGCTTCTTCTCCGCCCGCTGCTGAGCGGTCAGGGCCAGGATGCCGTCGGGGTTCTTGGCCAGGTTGATGGCGCCGAGGCCGAACAGGATGGGCAGGAAGTGCGACGACGAGACCAGGTCGTGGAAGAAGCCG
>Ga0306920_100006257_pt1 | contig 15496 bp, 19 predicted proteins | sample flu12Cox44000170_FD_204666 | JGI IMG/M metagenome (GOLD analysis project Ga0306920, IMG submission 204666) | Lab enrichment of tropical soil microbial communities from Luquillo Experimental Forest, Puerto Rico - flux4day.12C.oxic.44.000.170 (v2)... | ecosystem: Environmental > Terrestrial >... | reverse complement strand
AACGGCAAGGACGATGCCGAGGGGTTGGTAACGGATGTAGCTCTTCGAGGCCGAGGTTTCAATGACTTCATCGGCGATAAAGCTTTCGGCGTGCTCTGCATAGTAACGGCAAGCGGTGGCGCACTTTTCGGCTTCGGCAACAGCCGAAGCGAGCGTCTTGCCCATTTCGAGAGTCATCAGGCGGCCGAGTAAGTCTTTTTCGGCGACAAGGATATCGCCAGCTTTGTTCATCCAGCGAGCGCGGTCAGCGAAAGAGATCTTGCGGAAACTCTGGAAGGATTTTGCGGCCTTGGAGATTTTTTCATCGACCTGAGCATCGGTGAGAGCGTCAAATTTCTTGACGAGTTCACCCGTAGCCGGATTGACGGTGGCGATGGCCATGGCGGGAGCTCCATGTGGAAATGGGGCAAAAAGCTGATGCATTGCCCGGACGACATTCTATTCCGAAACCTTACTTTTTTGCAGTAAAGATTTCGCGAGATAAACGGGCAACAAACAAATTCGGAAGTTATGGAGTGTGGCGAAACGCGCCGATGTCCCACCGACCGGGTTCTTGCGCGACCAGCTTTACCTGCGCCGGCCAGGCAAGGGAGGGAAAGAGCGCCATTTGGTTCTCGCCGCCCAAGTCGGCTCCTCGGCCGACCGCAAGCGAGGTCGGCGACAGGGCAAAGTCGCCGGAGATGTTCGGAGCCGCCGAAGCCAATCGGGGGTCGGCGATCAGTGAGTCTTTGTCCAGGCCGCTCACCGTTTGCCACTGCGAGAAGTCCGCGACGGAATCTTTCCAGTTGAAAGCAGAATGGCCGTCGGGAAAATAGAGGTTGTTTGAAAACTCAAACGGCCCATCGACTCCCTTTTCGATCCGCACCTGGTACTCGGAACTGCGAATGACGAGATTATTCTTTACCGAGATATCGCCGGTTTTTGGCGTATTCGCGTTGACGTAGAGATGGATCCCGATTTTGCTGTTGTAGCAAGTATTGTTGTAGATCTCATGGCCAGTGGAGTTGGCCACGATGCAGCTGCCCTGCGAGTGATTGTAGATAACATTGTAGAGAATCTTGTTGCCTTGGCTGGGGTTGTAGTTGGTGAAGATGCCGTCGGCGCCGTCGTCGTGCACAGAGTTGTAGCGGATGATGTTGTTGCTCGATCCGAAGGCAGGTTTCCCGGTATCAACAGAAAGATCGATGCCCGAAAGACGGGCGTGGTGGCAGTTGTTTTTTTCCACGACGTTCGAACTGGAACCGGAGAGGCCAACACAAGACCCTTCACCGCGGCGGGATGTGTTGGTGTTGGAGTAAGCGGTGTTGCCGGCCACAAGCGAATCGTTGGTCTCACGAAGATAAATCCCCGCACCGTTGTCGTGGACGGTGTTCCCCGCAATCTTCACGCCAGTCACGACCAAACCGTCCGGGTAAACGACCGACCGGCAGCGGTCGGCTTTCGGACATCCCAGGGCAAAGATGCCGTTGAAATTGTTGTGATGAATCTGGTTGTTCGTGATATTCGCCGACGTAATCGGGTATTTGCCGATGCTGCGGTACAACTCGATGCCTGCTCCATCATTATCGTGAACGAGCGTGGCATTCACGGTGCAATGATCCGCATTTTCAAGATGGATGCCGTCCCCGGCACCGTTCATTACGGTTACGCTTTCAATTGCTAAATTGCCGGGGGGCGGCCCTTCCGGAACAGTGGTGATCGCCCAGATTCCGGCCCCTTCGCCGGAAGGAACGGCGTTTGCTCCACTTACCGCAATGTTCTTTACCGAAACGTACGAGATTCCGGTCAGATTCAAACCACTCGGCCGCGCGCCGCTCTCTACCCCGGGATGGATGAAAGCGACCCCCGGATTGTCTGGAGAAAACACGTAGAGTGTTCCCGAATTCCACGACCATTCCATTGGCGCGATGATCTCCAGGCCGGAAGATTTCTTGTGTCCTTTGATGCCGTCGAAAAGCACTACATTGGGCTCTGTGGGCACGGGGCTTTTCCACACCTGGCTTCCAGCACCAGGGTTTTGCGTCCAAGAAGCGGCGTCAACCAGATCCGCACCATTGATCAAGGGACGCTCCCCCTCGCCGTAGGCATCGATGGCGATGGGCGCGTCTGCCGAACCCGAAGATGGCAAATTCATTTGCTCGCGCCACAAACTCCCGCGGCGGAGCAAGAGGATATCGCCGGGAGCGAATTTGAAGGAATTGACTTTTGCGAGGGAGCGCCAGGGAGAATCCGGAGCGGTCCCCGGGTTGGCATCGTCGCCCTTAAGGGAATCCACATAGTACGTTGTGGAATGCGCTTTGGTGCCCACGACCAGCAAGACAAACAGCAGGCAGGCAGTTCGCGAGTACATGGTTGTGTCTCCTTCGTAGGACGCCTGTCCCAAGAGACGACCGGTAAAGATGTAAGAGTCATTCTCGCCCAGAACGCGGCTTCTCGTCGATAGGTTCACACCAGCTCGGGACGGCTCGCTGCGGTTTGCCCGAAACCTCACCGGGATGCGACTGTTGTTCTACGCCGGTATCGGGCCGGCCGTCGCCGGGCGCTACTGGAGCCTGATTGTCAGGGTCTGAGCGATCATTCGCGCTTCTGCGCGTCTGGAAATATCTCTTGAGCAAGTCGCGGATGGTAAGACGAGGTTTGTGCGAATCGGAATTCGAAGTTCCAGCAGTGTAATCTGACATAGCGACAACCTCCCGTGTTTGGTAACCGTGGAGGTCGTGCGGAGCCCGGGGCCGTACGAAATCCACGAGACAATTTTGAGATGGCGCTTTGAAGAATGACGCGGCCGGTAATGGCCTCAAGGCACCATTCGGCCGAGATACCCAATCCTTCGCTACTCGCCCGCATATAGTATTTAGTTGATTACACCAGCGGCAGGGATGCAGGTGGCCAGCCAAAAACTCACAATGGACTCAAAAGGTCGGCGAAGAACCCGTTCATTCGTCCTGAGGACGATTCGAGCTAAGCGCCTTTCGTCTAGCTACTTACGCGAGTGGTCGGGCTTGCGAAAGTAAATTTGGCTCGTACTGGTGCGTGTAAATTGTGCAGGTCACAGCTGCACCTCAACGAGTTGGTCTGTGAGCCTAATAATTTTGGTGCTCGCAGAAAGATTCCTTATTCGTGGTGCCGTAAAACCTCGCCCTTCAGGGCGGGGACATAAGGCACCGCTAACCACGTTGAAAAGTTACAGCGTCGCTTTCTGCTGCCCAATATCCTCCTGCAATCCTGGTGCGAGCACCGCCACAGCTCGCAGCGAAATGCGAAGAAGCTCCCTCCAATGCTTTGTTTCGAGGTCGGGTTGCACCAGCCGAAGCAATCGGAGGGAAACCCCAGGCTTGGCTGGCATGGCGAGCCTGGGCAAGGCGTTCCATCGGCGTGCAAGACCTAGCCGCCAAAGTTGAACGACCGGGGAACCTGTCCAATTTGCCGACCAACCAGGAGTTTCCGCCTGATTGCATCCGAGGACCCCCGGACTGATTGCGTAACAAGGTAGAATGAAATCCATGACCAGCAAAGCGATCTCCCCTGGCGCGGTACACAGTTTACCAGCTGATTTACGAAGGGTTCTCATTTCTGACCCCGTGGCGAGGGCAAAATGGGAGGATATTACTCCACTCGCGCGCAATGAGTGGATCTGCTGGGTTATCTCCGTCAAGAAACCGGAAACCCGAAGGCAGCACATTGAGCGGGTACGCACGGAACTTAAGGAAGGAATGCGCCGACCTTGTTGCTGGCCAGGCTGTCCTCACCGCTGAAATAAGGATGGCGGACTTCTATTTTGCCACCTTCCTTCCTGCACTGCCGCCGAATCGGTGGCTCCTGAACCATCCGGGAGCACCGGGCGGAAAGCCATGCTCGCGACTTCATTTGTTGGGGCTCGTTCTACCGTCTGCCAGATGGACGAAGCTAAGGCTTCTTTCGAGAAAGCTTTAGCACTTACCAGCCAGGAGCAGCAGCGACGGTTTCTCGAAAGGAGGCTGGCCGAAATAAACTGAAGTTTTGTGTAAGGCTGCCGTCGATTTTGCGGGTTTCCCGCGACTATTGACGGGAAGGCAGAAGCCGATTCAAATGCCGAATCCGGAGGAAATTATGAAATATATATGCTTTGGGTATCAAAATGAAAAGAAATGGGAACAGATGTCGGAAAGCGAGAAGAATACGCTTTTCGATGCATGTTTCGCTTACGACGACGAGATGCGGGCCAAGGGGCACTGGTTGAGTGGGGAAGCCATAGAGAATGCGAGCGCAGCTGTCAGCATACGGATGGAGAACGGCAAGATTTCCGTTACCGACGGCCCTTTTATCGAGACGAAGGAGCGGTTGGGCGGTGTAGGGATTATCGAAGCGAAGGACCTGAACGAGGCGATTGCCTTGTGGTCCAAGCACCCTGCCATGGTCTTCGACGCGACGGGATTTGAGATTCGCCCGATTGTCGACATGACGGCACTGAGGGACGCGAGCAAGCAACGCCGAAAAGCCGCGGGGAAGAGCTGATCGTGACTTACGTCGCGGGCGGGGCGCAGCAGCAGCCTACGTCCGCCGGCGGCGCTGTTGTGGCGAGCGAAAAGCAAACATGCTAAAGCTCTTCTTCGTGGTCCTGAAAGCGCACAGGTCCTGTTAAGGATGTTCAAGTCGTTGAGCACTCAGTAGAGGTCACGGCTGAGACCCTCTATGAAGCGGTCGCAGTCGCTGATTCAAGACACACTAACTGATAGCGACTGTTTTGAAACACCCACAAGTCCCGGTAACGGCAGTTATCGGAGATCAAGTAGGAAACAGTACGAGCGTGTTAAATACCCGCTTCGTCTTTGGCTTTATTCAACATCCCCGCTTGGGCTCTTTCCAGTTTGGACTCCAGCGCGGCCGCTCGTTCCAGGGCCTCGCGCAATGCTCTTCGCCATTCATCCTGCGAATACGAAGCATCCCGACGACGTCCCATTTCCAGGCCGAAGGAGACTCCAGCGGAAAAAATCTCGACAATTTCCGGGTCTGCAACTACCCACGCTTCGCTCAATCGGCCTTCCGCTTTCCAACTCTCGGTCATTCTTGCCTGCTCAGCTTTCATTTCTGCAAAGCTGCTTCTCTGTGCCATTGCCAAACCTCCTGTACACAAGACTTGCCAGGCTCGGCAGGTCGTTACCGCAGATCCAGATTACTTAATCTTCGGATTCATCTTCACAAAAGCAGTGCATAGGAATGCTCACAAGTTAACTGTTGATTTGCGCCGAAACCAGTAACGTGAGGAGTGCCATTACCGGGAGCCGACAAACCAAGGACTTAGCAAGCCAGAATATGCCAACGAGCGTTTTGACTCGGAATAACTTCGGGTTAGCGTCTACCGAGGCTCCAGATGAAGCTCAACCCAAAAGTAAGCCCCCGGCTTTCAGCCAGGGGAGTGGGTCACGTGGTCATGACTGCGGGAGCGGCGGTGGGTTCGACAGGGGCTTTGCGGCGAAGGATGGCAGCAGAGATGAGAGTAATGATAAGGCCGACGGGCAGGGGCTCCATGAAGGTGTAGGCCATGTTGACGAAGGGGTTTTGGTAGAGCTGCTGAGACCGTTGTATGGCAGCGACCTGCGCGGCGGTGGTGGCGGGGTCCAGTCCGGAGGACTGGACCTTGTGAATCTGCGCGGCGAAGTAGCTGTCCATGAAATGGGGCATGAAGTTGAAGTAGAGGACCTCCCACATGGCGACGTAGCAGACGGTGGTGATGAGGGTGATCAGGATGCCGCAGGCGAAGGCGCGGCCGAAGGAGATTTGGCCGGCCAGGGTGTTGTCGCGGTAGCTGCGGATGCCGAAGTAGATGAGCAGGAACGACGCCAACATGATGGTGTAGCCGAGAGCCATGCTGTGGCCGGAGCCGATCTTGTCGGCGAGGAGAAGGGAGCCGCCCATAAGGATTGAGATCATGAGGCCGGAGATGAGGCCGAAGGTGAGGACGGTTTTCTTCATGTGAGGCTCCTGGTGCGAGTGAGGATGGAGTCATTATGCGGTGTAACGGGGGCCGGATGTCGTCATCCTTTCGGATGATTTTGCAGGAATGGAGCGGAAATCGTACTTTCGGGTGACGCGGTCACGGCAGGAGGCCTTGTTCTTTGCCGCGCTGGCCGGGCGGGGAGCGGCAGGCAGCTCCGAGCTTGTCGAAGGCGCGGGCACAGTGTGTCTTGACGGCGTTTTCGGAAACGAAAAGCTGCGTGGTGATCTCCCGATTGCTGAAGCCGCGGGAGATCAGGGTGAGAATTTCGAGCTCGCGTGCTGTGATGCCGAGGATCTGCTGGTGGGTTCGAACTCCAGTGGCTCACAGTACGAACTCGGACCGTTTACCCTATAATGCGGCAATGCCAGAATCCATCGGCGCGAGGCTCGCGAATGTGGTGCTACCCGAAGCCGGAGGGAGTGAAGTTCGGCTCGGCTCTTTGTGGGAGCAGAGTCTCGCAGTCGTCGTTTTTCTTCGACACTACGGATGAATCTTCTGCCGCCAGCATGTCGCGCAGTTGCGCGAGCACGAAGGTGAGTTTAAGCAAACCGGAGCCACTCCGGCTGCAATAGGACTGGGTGACCTGCGCTACGCCTGCCTGTTTCGCGAAGAGACTGGCATCACCTTCCCGTTATTTGTTGATTCCGAGCGGATCGCTTACCAAGCCGCGGAATTGAAATCCGGAAACTTGTTCCACGTCTTCTTCCGCGCGAACAGTAAAGCCCGCGTCCGTGCGAAGGCCGACGGGTTCAGGCAACATCGGCTCGGGCGTGACCCCTTCCAGCTTGGGGCCAGCTTCATCTTCGGCCCTGGAAATCGTGACCTGTTCGTGCATCTCAATCAAACCTTCGGCGACAATGCCGATCCCAAGGCTTTGCTTTCTGTCCTCGTCGGTCACTGCGGGTAAGTCCGCTCGATACCCGCCAGGTCCTGGACTTCCCGGGCGTTGTCAAAAAGTGGGCGAGAATCTCATTTTGGCTGGATCATTAGAGATTCGCGACTAGGACTTACCGGGAGCGATGTAAGGTGTAAGCAATTAGCGAGAGCCACGGGGTGACTATGAGCTATTGCTTAAGGGCGACCGGTGGTCCACTGACACGCGTTGCCTTGAGCATGACGGCTACTTCGACACGGTCGGCTATCTTAATGAAGGGGATGCCGCTGTTCATCCCGTATTGCTTCCGATCGAAGGCCATCGTACCGCTAATCGTGCCGGAACCCGTGCCGGGTCCTTCCACTTTAAGGGTGAGCTTTTCGGCCTTAGATACGCCGCGGATGGTGAGTCGCCGTCTACCTCAAAACTGTCTGAACCCGTCTGCACAATCTTCGTTGAGTGGAATGTGATGTAGGGATTCTGCTTTACGTCGAAGAAATCCTTCCCTTTCAATTTACCGTTTTTTACACCGCTTCCTGTATCCACGCTGTCGGCCTGAATCTTGATATCCAACACCCCGGTGGACACATCGGGAGACTTGAAGGTCAGCGAGGCGTCCCATTTGTCGAACTTACCTTTGATGGCCACCGATGCCTCCACGTCGAACTTAACTGAGCTCACTACTGGGGTAATTTGGAAGACAGGGACTCCTCCACCGGTCTGGGCTCGGCTTACGCACGAAAGCAAAACTGACGCCAACATACAAATGGTCAAACGCATAGTCAGCCTCTCTTATCGATTTCCCACCAAATGAACTGGTAACATGCCGTTTCTTGCCGGTCCTAGTGCCGCGATTCTACAGCTTTGCTCCCTGCAAATCCCCAATACTAAGCCAAACGCCTGGTCAAACGACGAAACCGGTAATCACTTGATTCTTACAAGGGCTGGAATTCAATCGAAGAACGCTCTTCATCAGTCGGTCCCGGTGCCCGAGTTGCCGGCAACGCGATTTGAACGAAGCCGCTCTGCGGCGGACGTTTCGCGTGCTAGACTCCGCGAGTCGCGCTTTGAACAGGACGGTTTGATTCAAGTTTTTCGGTTTCGTCCAACTCTTCTTAACTGACGTTGATTGTATCGGTTACAAGCCGAAAGCCCATTCAATCCCCATAGCATACATCTGCCGCAATCGCCAGCGGCCCAAATTAGCACAACTATCGCTTACCTGCCACGCGGCGAGATAGATCGAACAGGCCCAATGCCAACAACAGAAATGACAACCACCAAAGGAAGTAACCAATCCTCAAGTCCTGTCGAGCGGAACCGCCGTAGAGAACATACCAGTGCGCGTTGACAACGAAAGCAAAAGTCGCAACCCACGCAAATGCTCGGCGCAGTGCACGCGGCCCACTCCACAAAGCCCACGCCGAAGCAGGGATGAACAGCAGCGTTGTCACTGCGCTTATGGTGAAAAGCACCGCCTTATACCATTTATCAATGGTGACATCCGGCTGCGGCCACACCGCACTTGCGGCGACACGGAAGGCTTGCCACCCGGGGAGGCCATCCGGCAACGTTACCCCTTCCGTAACAACCGGGATGAACCAAGCCGCCACGTAAACCAGCCACGCGGCCCAGATCAGAAGTTGCTGTCTTCGCACCTTGATGCCCTTTGTAAAGCAGGTCTGAAAAAAGGTTCTCCACGATTTAGTTCTGTTGTGAAGTGCGGGTGGCGTAATCCGCAGCCAGAGCTTGTATCTGTTCGCAATCAGCCGAATGTCCTTGACCTCCTAGGAACTTTCCGGCCAACAGCACGATACAAAGGGTGGCGATTGTCGTCGCATCCCGCATTTCTTCATCGTCGAGACGCAATCCAGAGCTTGAGTCAATGTTCCAGCGGCCGAGCCGGAAGATCTCTGATCGAGTGTATTTGTAGAGTTGAGTTGCCCAGCGGTTCTTGAGGCTCTCAAAGAAGGGGTCTGTACTGTACGCAGCTTCGATTTCTCTGGTCATTTCCGGAATACTCAACGGGAACGCATCGGCCTCTTCAATCTGGAGGATTTGCTCTGCAGTTGCACAGGAATTTATCCATAAGCCGTACTGCGTACCTTTCACAACGTCTCTTGCTAAAGCCCATGACGAGCCGGCCGTTCCTGCGGATTTGATTAATTGCAACATACTTCGGTGGTGTTGAATGATCGTGGAAAGCAGCCCCATAACCATGACCGTGCGTCTATCGCCAGGGTATTTGTGAGACGAAACGATGCGATCGACTTCAATTACAGTGTCTCTAACTTGGTCCAGATGTTTTGTTAATTCGAGCTTCATCGAGTGCTGACTGTACAACGACGACTTCGCCGCATCAAGACCCGACCTCCGAACTTACCGTCCAATTACTAGGTCGACTCAGCGGCTCATAGAAATTTGCATAGTACGAAGACGTATCCATCAGGCAATTTTGCTCCTCGCCATCCTGTGTTTCTTCTAGCGAAAAACAAGACCTGCGGACTTTAGTTGTCTTCAAACGGGCCACCTGTTCGACGCATCTCGGATGATTTTGGGACCATGTCAACTGTGAGACAGAAGAGAGTCTGGGTCAGCTCGACGACAACGGATTCCAGTTCACCCCGTCTGGTCCGTGCTTCAAAATCGCAGAGTGCGCTAGACTGGTACGCAAATGCCCCTCAATTCCCGCGACGCCAGGCTTCAAGGCTTGGTTTGTTCCCCTCCTGTACGCCGCAGGTGCACTCATCCGTTAGCTTCACCGTTCCCCGGCTTGCCAACGACCTCCTCCCCGGTTTTGTTTCCACCGTCAGCGTGAATGCTGCGATCGGCTTTTACTCAGCGATCGCTTCAGGCATGATCGCGCTGACGGCAATTGTCTTCTCGCTTACCTTCGTTATGGTGCAGTTCAGCGCTACGGCCTATTCCCCTCGGCACTCGCTTGGGTTGATAGGGGTGGCTCAGGCCGGGTTCCCCTTTCAGGCGTATTCGTGGTGGGCCTACTTCTCATTATCAGCGTCATGATGTTCATCAGCCTGATCCAACGCGTGGGCAGGCTGCAGGTCACCCGCATGCTGATTTTCACGGGCGATCAGGGGCGCGAAGTCATCGAGAATCTCTATCCCCCGATCAATGCTCCCCCTTCCCTAGGCTCAACAGGACCGTCTCAGTCTCAGAGCCTTCAGACAGTCCTGCACCATGGCCATCCACGAGTCGTCCAGGCCGCGAATATACCGATGTTGGTCGACATGGCCAGCAAGTCGCGATGCGTTATCGAATTGATTGTGACCGTTGGCGATGCGCTCCTGGATTCCGTCCCGATTCTACGCGTTTATGGCGCGCCGTCTCCTCTCCCCGAGAAAACCTTGAGAGCTGCGATCAAATTGGGTGGTGAGCGTACTTTTGAGCAAGACCCCAAATACGCCATTCGTTTGCTCGTGGACATCGCCATCAAGGCTCTGTCCCCCGCCGTCAACGATCCAACCACGGCAGTGCAGGCCCTTGACCAGATTGAGGACCTGTTAATCCGTCTCGGCCGGCGTCGTTTGGAAATTGGGGCGTTTCGCGACGCGCAAGGCAATCTACGACTGCTGATGCAGTTCCCGGCTCGGGAGGATTTTCTTCGGCTGGCCTTTGACGAGATCCGCTTCTACGGTGCCACCAGCATTCAGGTCATGAGGCGCATGAAGGCGCTAGTGAATCAGTCGATCTCCTTCCTCCCCGAGGAACGGCGACCAGCTCTGCGCTACTGGCAGGAGCGGCTTCAATCCACAGTCGAGCGCGCTTACAGTGACACCCAAGATAAACTTGATGCATCCGACGAAGACCCCCAAGGGCTTGGCAGTTCCCGCCGCAAAACATCAAGTAATTAGAACTTCCTGCGTTAAGTGCTTGGTACCGTACAACTCCCTCTCCACCAACTCAAGTGTTTGATTCGCATTTGGTAAACGAGCCAGTTTTCTCGGTGTGCCGGATGGGTGCCGGATCCCGAATTTGGCGCATTCGATTCCCGCGCCCAACTCTGCCGCACGTGCGCTTCTAATTGCTCCTGACGCGCCCGCACCCGCGCGACGTAGTGGTTCTTGGTGATTCGCACACTCAAATGACCGAGCAATATACAGCCCCGTTCTATCGGCATAGCGACGAGCAGCAACTCGACAGCGAACGTATGCCGATACGTCCAGGCAGGCGTGCGTTCCCTTTACCTTGGGTGAGCCCTACCGTATAATTTCAGTTACTCAGGTCGGTTGAAAATGGCCCCTGCCCTCAGCCCGTTGCCGGCGGAGCAATTTGCTCTCGCGATTATTAGTGTGGAGCAGTCTGCCTTTCCCGAAATGCGGCGTTTTCTGTCGCCGACTTTTCGAACCATCCTGGCCAGCACGGAAGAACAAATCAAGGTGGTGGTTGAGGACTCCTCCGTACACGCCATCCTGTTTGATCTGGACAGCATCGGCGATGGGGCCGGGGACGGCATTGACGTCCTAAAGGAAATCCGCGCTCTGCGCGACGATGTCGTACTGGTCAGCATGACCAAGTCCGCCGACCGCAGCATCCCGCTACGCGCAAGCCGTGTAGGGGGCGATGAATTCTTTCTTGCGCCTGTGAATTACGCTGAGGTTCAGGTAGTCATCACCCGCGCCATCGAGAAAAAGGCGCTTGAACTCGAAGGACGCCGGCTGGTCGAGCAAGCCGAGGGCAAATCAGCCTTTGGCTCGATTGTCGGCGGCAGTCCAGCCATGCAGAAAGTTTACGAAGCCATCTTGGCCGTGGCCGACAGCAACACCAGCGTGATGCTTCGCGGCGAGAGCGGCACGGGCAAGGAGCTAATTGCCCAGGCCATCGTGCAAGCTGGCAGCCGCGCGCAAAAGCCTTGCGTTTGCCTGAACTGTTCCGCTCTGCCGGAGACGCTCATTGACTCCGAGCTCTTTGGCTATGAGAAAGGCGCCTTTACAGGCGCAGACACGCATCGCCCGGGCCTGATTGAATCCGCTCACACGGGAACGCTTTTCCTCGACGAAATCACCACACTAAATCCTAATCTGCAAAGTAAGTTCCTGCGCGTCCTGCAGGAGCACAGCGTGCAGCGCCTTGGTGGCCGGACCGCCAAGAAGATTGATTTCCGCCTGATCTGCGCCACCAATGACGACCTGGAAGATCTGGTCAAAAAAGGCAGGTTCCGGGAAGATCTTTATTACCGGGTCAATGTGGTGCCGATCCTCGTTCCGCCTCTGCGCGAACGGAAGGGGGATGTACCGCTTCTGGTGGACCACTTTCTGCGCATCTATTGCGCGGCCGCCAAGAAGCCCGTCAAGCGAGTCCCGCCCGACGTGATAGAAATCCTCGAGGATTACGCCTGGCCGGGCAATGTCCGGGAACTCGAGAACATCATTCAGCGCCTGGTGGTCATTAGCAACAACTCCGTGATTACCGCCGAACAGTTGCCGCAGGCCCTCCTTTACTCCAGCGCCGCGAGTCAGGAAGCCATTTTGATTCCGGAGGCCGGCGTGGACTTCGATGCCGAAATGCAGCGCATCGAGCTTGCTTACCTGAACGCCGCGCTCCGTAGGACTGGGGGAAGAAAGTCCGCCGCCGCCGCTTTGCTGCGGCTCGATTCGCAGCGTATGAAATACCTCTGCCGCAAATACAAGCTATAGAGTCTCCAGTTAAAAATTAACCCTTCGCAGGTGAAAAATTAATCCAAGGACGATTCTTTGATGCGGCCCAGCAGCGTCAAAATCCTCGCCGGAGATCGTAAGTTATTGAATTTACAGGGCCAGCCTAAAGACTGCTTGCCTTTGAAAGTTTGGCAGCGGACATGCACTATCGCTTAGCGTCCCGGGGTAAACCAGAAGACCAGATTCGTAGTAGCAAGAACAAAAAGGGAGATTCACGATGTCTATCCAGAAAAAGTCTTTGATCAGCACTCTGAAGGCCGTCAAGAAAGCCAATGTGGCCAGCGCGCCCATTGCCGAAGTGGATACCAAGGCTACCCACGGCGTGAAGATGGTGAAAGCTGTGAGAGCGGTACGCGCGGTTCGTGCAGTCCGTGCGGTGAGGGCAGTCCGGCTCGGAAAGAAGGTTTGAGTAACAGTTTCTGGATGCATCGTTTGAACGAAAAAGGGCTGCCTCTCGGCGGCCCTTTTTTGTGTACGCCGCGCATGTTCCGCAGCTGACGGGTGCAAGTCCCGTCCCAACCTGATGGAGGTGAAGGGTAGCGAAGCGCAAGGGCATCACGGAGAGGTGGGGTCTCACTCACCCAATTACCAGACTTTGCGTCCGAAGAAATCTGCTAATTCCTCCCAGGCGAAACCTGCCATGCTTTTTCTTTGTCCATAGATTCGTGCCGTTCCGGTCATTCCCGGGTTGAGCGTTCCTTCGGGGTTGGCAATCCACAAGTCCACAACATAGAAGTTAGGCGGCAAGAGTCCTTTATATTCGATTTTCTGAGCAAGCGTAGGATCGATTTCCGTGGAAAGTGGGGAAATGGCCAGCACCCGAGTATCCCAGCGTTTTAGAATGCCTGCAACGCGCAAGGTCGCCTTTGAGCCAACCGCGAATCTGTGCAAGTCGTGCTCCGACACGTAGACGCGAGCCCGCAGTTCGCTCAGATTTCCCACCTCCGCTAACTCCGTGCCCGCCGTAACGTATGTCCCCGCGCGGTCGCCTATTCGCGGCGTCAAGACGGTTCCTGAGATGGGGCTTCTGAGTTCGAGGTGTGCCGCCTCCGATGAAATCTCGTTGGTTTGCTGAATGAGGCGCTCTCGCTCCCTAGCCAAAGACCCAAAGTTGCGGTATTGCAGGTTAGCTAAGGTGGCGCGCCCGGAGGTAACGGAGTAGTCCGCTTCGCTGAGCGCCAGTTTCGATTGCAGAGGCAAATTTCGCAACGTGAACAAAGGAGATCCTGCGCGGATGCTCTCTCCCTCGCTGACGCGGACTTGCGTCACTATGCCGGGAACCGCCGCGCGCACGACCACTCGCCGGGAAGGTTCCAGAATAAATCGCCCCACCACAGCCTCGTGCCGCAGCGGCGCCAGAAGCAGTGCCGCTGCCACAACTGCAACTTGCAACGAGCGCTTCGGTGTGAACCAGGCATGCACTCGGTCCTTCTTATCTAGATATACAAATTTCATAAAGTTCACCAAAAGGCGAATTCTCGATCGAAAGATCAACGCCGCCGTTACAAGTTCCGGAATAAAAGACCATTCCGGGTTGAAATTGCGAAAAACGTTGCCGACAAACCGCGCCACCACGTACAGAACAGTGTAGGAATAAATGCCGGACAAAAGCGCGTAGGCAACGAATCCCGGCCGCCGCTTTTTCGGAACATACGGCACTTCGACGGGCAGTCCCCAAATGTGATGTTTGACCCAGCCTGAAACGTAGGCTGTGGACGTCTCCTTGAGGTCTACGATGCCCAGAATTTCGCACAGCATGTGATAGCCATCGAGCTTGATCAGCGGATTCCAGTTGACCACTGCCGCGGCGATCCCCGTGATCAACATCAGAGTATAGGCCCCGTCGTGAACGGGAGTACTAGGTGCAGTGCCCCACCAGATGGGCGTGACCACGGCATAAACCAGCAACTCCGCCCACACCCCGGCCAGTGAAATCACCAAGCGCTGATATCGCGTAGCCTGCACTTCTCCTTCCGTCGTGTCGGTATAAAAGGCGGGCGCCAGGTAAATCAGTCCAAAACCCATGGCCGGCACGCGCCCGCCGTAATGCTTGCAGGCGTGGCCATGCCCGATTTCGTGCAGGAACAATACCCATATCGCTATGAAGTAGAGCTGCGCGACGTCTCCCCACGTTTTATGAGAAAAGTTGTAAAACTCGAGTGTGTCCCGCCCAATTTCGGACCAGTGCGTGATGGTAATCCATGCACTGAAGGCAAACGCCGCCAGTGTGACCGCCGTGAACCATTTTGTGTAGATGAACCCCGTATAATGGTTCAGCCAGGTCAGGAATTTGTCCGGATTTACCGCGGGAAAGAGTATCTCCGAGAGGTCGCCATACTTTTGCTTCGCTGTCCACAGTTTGCGGCGCTCCTCCGCGCTTTTCTGCATCAGCGCGATGTTTTTTTCCTGCGCTGTCTTGTACCAGAATTGCGCAGCTTCCAGCTCATCCGCGAATTCCCGGATGGCCTCCGGTGTGTAAGCAATCCCTGTCTGGCTGGAATAAATATCCGCAACTTCCTCGCAAGTGCGCATACCGTCAAAAAGCTGGATCAGCGCCCAGTTTTGCGGTGGGAACTTATACATGGCGCCTGCGCTAGGGATGTAAACGCGGATCACCGGTTGGCCATCTTCCAAATGCTCTTTGCAGGTGAAGCCCGGATCGAGGCGAGGCTGGCGCTGCGCCACGGCCCGCGCCGGTATTTCCGGCAGCGCCGCGTTCAGCGCTCGCGTGATGTTCATCGCGGAATGGAAATAGCGGCGTCGGCGGTCATTCCCGGCTTCAAAGCCCCGGGCACGCCAATCAGCTCCACGAGAACTTCGATCGTTCCGCTCGCGGGATCGACCACGGGGCTGACTTCCACGACGCGGGCGCGATGCTTTTCTTCCGGCACGTCCGGCGAAGTCAAAGGTAATTCCTGTCCTTTTTTCAAACGCCCGACAAATTTCTCCGGCAGCGTAAAGCGCATTTGC
>Ga0306920_100006256_pt1 | contig 15500 bp, 8 predicted proteins | sample flu12Cox44000170_FD_204666 | JGI IMG/M metagenome (GOLD analysis project Ga0306920, IMG submission 204666) | Lab enrichment of tropical soil microbial communities from Luquillo Experimental Forest, Puerto Rico - flux4day.12C.oxic.44.000.170 (v2)... | ecosystem: Environmental > Terrestrial >... | reverse complement strand
GCCGGCGGACGCGTGTGGCTGCTGGATCACCTCGGCGCCGCGCAGCCCGGCTGGCCGCCGCCGCTGCCCGCGATCGCGACCACGCCGCCGGTCCTGGTCGGGATCTATCCAAACACGTATGCACTGGTCGGCGGCGCGGACGGGCGGGTGTACATGCTGCGCATGGACGGCAGCATCAAGGACGTCTCCGCGCCGCTTCCGGCGCCGATCGTGGGGCGGCTCGCGGCGTTCCTGCCGACCGGATCGGACAGCGGCGTGGTCGTGGCGTACGGTGACAGCCTCGGCGCGGTTTCCGTGACGGAGCTCGGCACGTGTCCCGCGGCGAGCTCGTGCGCGCAGTATCAGAGCTGGAACGCGACGATCGGGCCGCACGGCTGGCGGCCGGATTTCGTGTGGCTCGCGCTCGACGGGAAGACGCCGGGGCCGGATGCGGTGTGCGCGAGCGGCGGGCTCGATCTCGTGGTGCGCAACGGGGACCGGCTGGACGCCTACTGCAGTGGCGGCCAGCCGATCGCAGGATGGGGCGGTCCGCTCGGCGACACGCTCGTCGCGGGACTCGGCGCCGGCGACGTGAACGGCGACGGCATGCCGGAGGTGATCACGCAGACCATTCATTCGGGCGTGATGTTCGTGAGCCGCACCGGCCGGCCGTCGCCGGGCTGGCCGAAGCGCGGCACGCGCGAGGACTTCCGCACCACGAGCGCGCCGCTCGCGCTCGATCTGCTCGGCGACTCGCGCACCGAGCTCGTGGCGCTGAACGCGAGCGGAATTCTCGCCGCGTTCAACGCGCAGGGCGGCTCCCCGGCGGGCTGGCCGCTCGCGACCGGCGTCGGCGTGGGAGGCTCGCCGCTCGCAACGGATTTCAATTCGGACGACGGCGCATTCGAGATCGTGGCGCCGGATCATCTCGGCAAGCTCTACGCGTACAGCCTGCCCCAGCCGCAGACCGGCCAGATCGCGACGCCGTGGACCATGCTCGGCGGCGATCCCGGCCGCTCGTCCACGCTCCCGGCCGAGCGCACCGGCGCCGCGCCCGCGCCCTCTCCGGGTCCGCTCGTGAAGGGATCGTTCAAGGCCTATCCGAATCCCGCGCGGCGCAGCGCGGTGACGTTCGCCTACACGCTGACCGAGCCGGCCCGGGTCCAGTACGAGATCGTGGACACCTCCGGCCATCGCGTCGCGTCGTTCACGCGCGACGGCCGCCAGTCGGACAACATCGATGTCTGGGATCCCGGACGGCTTCCCGCCGGGCTCTATCTCGCCCGCATCAGCTTCCACGGTGCGGGGGGAGATCAATCCGAGCGCATTCCGATCGGACTGCTGCGATGAGCGTGCGCGCGGCGTTCCTCCTCGTCGTCCTCGTCACGCTCGCGGGCGCGCAGCGCGCGCACGCCGCGGACGCGTTCGAGCGCGAGTTCGGGGCGGGCGCGATTCCGGGCGCGGACGCGCCGGGCGCGCCGGAGCGCGGCTCGACGCTCGCGTACCCGCTGGTCTCCGGGCAGGGCGCGCCGGACCTCGTGCTCGCGCAACGCACGATCGAGCGGCACTGGGGCCTGTCCGAGGATTCCACGTACAAAACGGTCGACGTGCCGGGATGGAAGTCCGAAGGGGGCGCGATGGCGATGTCGTTCGCCGTACCGGGCACCGGCCAGCTCTACGTGGGGGAGCGCTACGGCTATCTGTTCCTGCTGATCGAGGCGCTCGGGATCTACGAGGTGTGGGATTCGCGGCACACCGCGAGCGACCTCGAAAAGCAGGCGCGCGGGTTCGTCGGGAATCCCGCGGACTCGACGAGCCGCTGGTCGTTCGACGCCTGGGAGAAGAAGACCGGGCAGAGCGCGGACGGCCTGCGCGCGCTCTACGCGGCAGACCCGGTGCTGTTCTATTCGGAGATCTCCTACGAGGACCGCCTGGATCCGGGGTGGAACGACTCCGGATCGGGGGACGCGAACCGCGCGCAGTACACCGCGTGGCGCAATGATGCCGAGTCGCATCTCAAGCACGCGCGCATGTGGACCGGCGGACTGTGGGCGAACCATCTCGTCGCCGCGGCGGACGCCCTGCGCGCCGCACGCCTCGTGAACCTGCCGCTCCAGCGCGATCTCGAGCTGCGCCTGCGCTCGGGCTGGAAAAAGGGCGGGCCGCAGTTCACCGCCACGCTGGAGCGGAGATTCTGATGCGCCGCGCGCTCGCCTCCGCGCTGCTGATTCTCGCGCTGGCCGCGCCGGCCGGCGCCGCGCGCGCGGCCGCGGGATTCGCGGGCGTGCCGGATGGCGCGGGGCCGTTCTCCGACGCCGGCGGCGCGCGGAGCTTCGGAACCTCCGGCGTCGCGATCCAGAACCCGGCGGAGGCGGGGATCTCGGCGATGACGTCGCTGCCGGCGCTCACCGCGCTCCCGATCGATGAGCCCGCGCTGCTCGCGAAGGTCAGCGGCTCGGGCGGTGCGCCGCGCGGGGCGCTGAATTCGGAGCGCGCGCGCGTCATGCTGCAATCGCTCACGATCCCCGGCTGGGGCCAGCTCTCGACCGGACATCCTCACGCCGCCGCGGTGTTCGGCACGATCGATCTTGCGATCTGGATCTCGTACATCTCGTTTCAGGTGCAGGACGCGATGCGCACCGATGCCTCGATCCGCACCGCGCAGCAGTTCGCCGGGATCGATCTCCGCAGCCGCAGCGAGGAATACCGGCGCATCGTGGGCTCGTATGCGAGCAGCGACGAGTACAACCAGCTGGTCGTGTACCGCGATGCGGCGTCGCAGTTCTACAACGACCCGGCGGCGTACCGTGAATACATCGACAAGAATTCGATCCAGGGCGACATGGCCTGGAGCTGGACTGGCCCCGAGGCCTTCGACCGCTATCGCGCGCAGCGCAAGGACGCGGAGCGCGCCGCACTGCGCGCCAACACGGCGCTCGCGCTGGCGATCGCGAATCGCCTGGTGAGCGCGGTGCACGCGGCCGGCGCGTACGGCCGCATGGCGCAGAGTCATTCGCTGCGCCTCGAAGTCACGCCCGATCTGTCGGGCAAGAGCACCGCTGTGCGCGTCGGCCTCGGCGCCAGCTTCTGAGCCGTCGGAGATTCCCATGCTGATCCTGGCGTACGTTCTCGCCGCGCTGGCCGCCGTTCCCGAAGCGGCGCGGGACACGCTGCCCATGCGCCTCGCGGACGCCGGTGCGGCGCTCGTCGCGCCCGAGACCGCCGGGACGCTCGAGCCCTCCGGTGTGGCGGTCGACGCGTTCGGCCGCGTGTTCGCGAGTGATGCGCACGCGCACCGGCTCGCGCGCTTCGATCCGCACGGCGCGTGGATCGCGGGCGAGGGGACGCTCGGCAGCGATCCCGGACAGTTCCGCCGCCCCGGCGCGGTCGCGCTCCACGGCACGCTCGAGGTGATCGTGCTGGATCGCGAGAACCGGCGCATCGTCCGCTACGATCTGCTCGGCCAGTACCTCGGCGTGCTCGTCGACCTCGCCGATCCCGGGCTCGAGCAGCAGGCCGGCCGCATCGAGGCGGTCGACCTCGCGTGCGATCGCGGCGGCGCGCTGGCCGTCGCGGATCGCGACGGCGACCGCGTGCTCCAGTTCGACGCGAGCGGCGGATTCATTCGCGCACTCGGTGGGTTTGGCGGGACGGGCGGCTCGTTCCACGATCTCGCCGGGCTCGCGTACTCGGCGCGCGGCGAGCTGATCACCGCCGAGCGCACGGGGGCGCGCGTGCAGCGCCTGGAGCCCGGTGGCCATGCGGTGGGTGCGTGGTCGCTTCCGGGCGCCGCGGGGGCGGGCGCGCTGCCCGTCGCGGCCGCCGCGGACGGCCGGATCGCGGTCGGCGACGAGCGGCGCGGCCGCGTGTGGCTGTTCGATCCCGGCGGCCGGCTGCTCGCTATGCGCGACGACTTCCGTGCGCCGCGCGCACTCGCGTTCGCTCCGGACGGCACGCTGCTCGTCGCGGAAGGCGCCGGGAATCAGCTGCGGCGCCTGATCGCGCGGCCGGCGCTGCCCGACAGCGCGCGCGCCGAGTAACGCCGTGACGGGCGCGCATGGCATCCGGCGCCGCTCGAGCCCGGCGCTCGCGCTCACGCTGCTGCTCGCGCTTCCCGCCGCGCCGGCGTACGGCGCCGCGGCCGAGGTCGCCGATCCCTCGTGCGGCGTGATGACGCTGATCGCGCACCCCGACGTCACAGTGCTCGCGCTGCCGCATGGATTCCTGCGCAGCGGTTCGGATTCGGTCTGGACTTCGCACCGCGCGCTCGAGCGCGGCGTGGACTACAGCCTCGATCGGATGCGCGGAGAGCTGCGCCTGCTGCGCGACGTCGTGCCGGGCGAGACGCTGTGGGTGCAGGCGTGCTGGCTGCTGGATCCGCCGCCACTCGAGGTGCAGCGCTACCGCTACCATCCGGCCGCGGCGCCGGAGAGCGAGGCGGTGCCGGTCCCGGCGGTGGAATCGCGCCCGATCACCGCGCACGCCTCCGCGCCGCCCTCGGGCGCGTCGCTCGCGCTGAACGGCAACAAGACGATCGCGGTCGAGTTCGGCTCGTCGCAGGACGCCGTGCTGCGCCAGACGCTCGATCTCGCACTGAGCGGAACGCTCGCGCCCGGCGTGCAGCTCACCGGCGTGCTCACCGATCGCAACACGCCGGTGACCGCCGGCGGCAGCACGGTCGAGCTGCAGGCGGTGGACCAGGTGCGGCTCGAGCTCACCGCGCCGCAGGGCGGCGCGACGCTCGGCGATCTTTCGCTGCGCTTCGACGACGGCGTGTTCGCGCGTCTCGAGCGCCGGCTGCAGGGCGTGCGCGCGGACTGGACCGCGGGCGGAGTGCATGCGGTCGGTGCGCTCGCGAGCGCGGCGGGCGAATACAATCGCATGCAGTTCTTCGGCGTCGACGGGCAGCAGGGTCCCTACCAGCTCACCGATCGCGACGGCGGCATCGGGATCTCGGTCGTCGCGGGCAGCGAAGTGGTCACGCTCGATGGCCAGCGCCTGACGCGCGGCGAAGCCGCCGACTACTCGATGGACTACGACGGCGCGCGTCTCAGCTTCACGACCCGGCATCTGATCTCGTCCGCCTCGCGCATCACGATCGACTACCAGTTCGCGCTGCGCAGCTTCAAGCGCAACCTCAGCGCCGCGAGCGCGTCATGGGGCGGGAGCGCGTTTCACGCCTACGCGCGCATGCTCACCGAGGGCGACGATCCCGGCCGCCCGCTCGGCGCCCCGCTCGATCCCACCGACCGCTACGTGCTCGCCGCCGCGGGCGATTCGGCGACGCGCGCGATCGGCCTCGGCGTCACGGCCGGCGGCGGCGACTACGACACGGTACGCGTCGCGGGCGCGCTCCATTTCGTGTTCGTCGGCCCCGACTCGGGCAAGTTTGCGGTGCAGTTCGCGCGCGTCGGCGCGGGGCGCGGCGACTACGCGGACTCCGCGGTGGTCTCGGGACGCACCGCGTACCGTTACGCCGGCCCGGGCGCGGGCCCGTTCGTCGTCGGGCGCGCGCTGCCGCTCCCGGAATCGCACAGCCTGTGGGCGATGGGCGCCGGCACACGGCTCGGCGCACTCGCGCTCGATCTCGAAGGCGCGGCGTCGCACCACGATCTCAACACGCTCTCGGCGCTCGATGACGGCGGGGACGCGGGCTTCGCAGGGCGCGCGCGCGCGCGCCTCGAAGGCCAGCCGGGCTTCATCCCGGGACGCGCGGCGTTCCAGATCGAGGGGCGCAACATCGACCGGCACTTTTCACCGTTCACGCGGCTCGAACTGCCGTTCGAGGCCGAGGGCTGGGGCCTGCCGGCCGCCGCCGATTTCGAGCACGCGAAACGGCTCGATCTGCTCGGCGAGTGGTGGCCGCGCGAGGGCACGGACCTCCGGCTCGACGCCGGACGGCTGTCGACCCCGGACGGATACGATGCGAGCCGCGCCGCGGCGCAGTGGAGCAGCAGCGGCACGCTCGCGACGCACGCGCACTGGGAGCGATCGGACGCACGGCAGGCGGCTGCGGCCTGGCCGAACGGCGGCCGCGACCACGTGATGGCGGACGCGCGGCTCTCAATGCGCTGGCTGGTTCCGACCGTCCGCGCGGAGCGCGATCAGCGCGAGTTCCCGAGCGACACCGGCGTCGTCGGCGATCGCTTCGTTGCGGCGGCCGGGGAGCTCGCGAGCGGGAACATCACCGCGTGGCACGCGCTCACCGGCTACGAGCGGCGGCGCGATGCGCGCGAGACCGCGGTGGGATTCGTGGACCAGTCGGAGTCCCACACGCTGCGCTTCGCGCTCGACAGTCCGACCGTCGGCGACGTTGGCGTCTCGCTGCTCGCGCAGCGCCGCGACGTGCTGCCGCTCGCCGACCCGAGCCAGTCGCGCAGTGATCTCGCGAGCGCGCGGCTGCGCGCCGAGCGCCCGAAGCGCGGACTCAAGGGCGAGCTCGATGTCGAGATCGGATCGGAGGGCGTGAACCACCGCGAGCGCAGCGTCGTGTTCGTCGGCACAGGCAAGGGTGCGTACGACGAGTTCGGCAACTACGTCGGCACCGGCGACTACAATCTGGTGCTGAGCGTGACCTCCACGCTCGACCGGCTGGCGCGCGCCGCGACGCACGGGCGCGCCGCGTGGACGTTCGGCAGCAACGATGCGTGGCGCGGCTCGCGCGCGGAGTTCACGTACGAGGGCGGTGCGTGGCGCCCCGGCGACCTGCGCGCGACCGACGTGTTCGTCTCGCCCGGCGCGGTGCTCGGCGATCCCGGGCTCACGCGCGGCAGCGTGCTGCAGCGCTTGGAGACCGAATTCGCCCCGCAGTCGCGCATCGCGGCGACGCGCCTGCGCGCCGAGCGGCGGGTGAGCGCGGACCGCTCGTACGATAACTTCGGCCAGAGCACGGATCAGCGCGAGCTCGCCGCGCGGTGGCGCACCCGGCCGCTGCCAAAACTGACCGGCGAGCTCGAGCTGACCGCGCGCCGCCAGAGCGCCGAGCAGGAGCTCGTGAGCCTGCCCGACTACCACCAGGTGCTCGATGGGCGCGAGGCGAACGCGCAGCTCATCCTGACGCCGAACGGGATCTTCCGGATCGTCGGCGCCGCGGACGTGAACTGGACGCGCCCTGCGGGTGCGACCGCGACGACGCGCACGCTTCAGGCCGGACCGGATCTGGGCGTGGCCGTGGGCCGGCGCGGGCACGGGGACCTGAGCCTGCGGCGCGGGTTCGCGTCCGGCCCGCCCGCGGTCGCGCTGATCCCGAGCGCGGATCCGGCCGGCGTGCCGCGCTGGCAGGGCACGGCGCGCTTCGATTACCGCCTGCTCGAGAGCTTCACGCTCGGGGTTTCCGCGACCAGCCGGGAATTCGAGGGACGGAAGGCGCTGACCACCGGGCGCGCCGAGATGAGGGCGTTCTTCTGATGCGGCGCCTCCCCGGAATCCCGCTTCTCGCGCTGGCGCTCGCGCTCGCGTTGCCGGCCGCGGCGTACGCCGCACCGGCGCGGCTCGCGATCGAAGGCTCAGGTCTGAGCGCGCGCGATGGCGCCGCGCTGTTCGACGACGCGCTGCGCGCCCCCGCGGACAGCGCGCGCACGCGCGCGGCGCTCACCGCGCTGATCCAGCGGCTCGAGGGCGACGGCTACCTCGAGGCGCGCGCGACCGCACGCTTGGACACCGCCGGCGCGCCGCGGCTCACCGTCGCGGTCGAGCCGGGCCCGCGCGCGCGCATCGCCTCGCTCATCATCGAGGCGCCGGCCCGCGAGGACTCGGCGCGCTTCGCCGCCGCGCTCGGCGTTGCGCCGGGCGACGTCGCCTCGCCGGCGCGGCTGCGCGAGCGCATCGAGCGCGCGGTGGATCAGATCTCGGGCGACGGGCACCCGTACGCGGTGCTCGGCGTGAGCGGCTGGGACGCGGACTCGGGCGCGGTGCGCGTGCGCCTGACCGGCGCGCTCGGCCCGCGCGTCGAAATCACCGACGTGCGCATCGAGGGATTGCACGCGACGCGCCGCGACGTCGCGCTGCGCGCGCTCGGCCCGCTCGAGGGCCGGCCATACAGCCGCGCCGCGGCCGAGGACGCGCGCGATCGGCTCGAAGCGCTCGGGCTCTTCCAGCGCGTCACGTTCGAGGGCCTGGAAGGCGAGGGCGACTGGAGCCGCGCGCACCTGGTCTACCGCGTGAGCGAGCCGCGCTACAATGAGTTCGAAGGCGTGATCGGCATGCAGGGCCAGAGCGGACCGGTCGGACTCCTGCGTCTCGAGCTCGCGAACATGCTCGGCACCGGGCGCGCGCTCGGGCTGCGCTGGGACTCGCGCGGCAAGGGCGTGAGCCAGTTCGGCGCGCATGCGAGCGAGCCGCAGCTGTTCCGCATGCCGCTGCGCCTCGATCTGCTGCTGGATCAGGAAGTCCAGGACACGCTGTACGTGCGCACGCGCTGGGGCGCGCACGGGATCTTCGCGCTCTCCGGCCGCGAGCGCGTCGAGGCGGGATTCGAGGGGGAGCGCGTGGTCTCCGAGCACGACGTGATCGAGGAAGCCGACCTCTCGAACGCGACGTTCGCGTTCGAGCGCGCCACGCTCGATCCCGCGCCGGGCTCGGGGCGCGGCACGCGCGTGCGGCTCGGCGGCACGCAGGTGTTCGAGACCCAGCACCTGCGCCCCTCCGGCGTCCGCAACGAGCGCGCGAGCGCCGGGGATCTCGCGCTCGACTGGCGCCGGCCGCTCACGGCCGCCACGGGCATTTCGCTCGAGGTGCGCGCCGCGGGACGCATCAGCTCGCAGCGCATCCTGCCGCAGTACGAGCGCTATCCGATCGGCGGCGCGAGCACGTTGCGCGGCTACGACCAGGATCAGTTCTGGGTCGATCACTTCGCGCTGACGCGTCTCGAGTGGGGGCGCGTGCTCGGCGGCGGCGGACAATGGGCGTACCTGTTCTGGGACCATGCGTGGATGGGCACGCGCGTCGCGACCGCATCGGGCGGGGACGAGATGCAGAATCTGTCCAAGGACGGGCTCGGATTCGGGCTGCGCCTCGCCGCTGCCGCGAGCTGGGTCGGCCTCGACTACGGTCTCGAGCCCGGCCGCTCGCCGCTCGAAGGCAAGCTGCACCTGCGCCTCATCTCCCAGTTCTGAGCCGGCCATGTCGCTCGCGCGCCGCGTCGAGAAGCTGTTCGAGCCGGGCGGCGCGCTCGAGCGCCGCTGGCCGCGCTACGAGCGAAGATCCGGGCAGGCGGGGCTCGCGATCGAGATCGCGCGCGCGCTCGAGTCGGGCGGCACGCTGCTGGCCGAGGCGCCGACCGGCGTCGGCAAGTCGCTCGCCTATCTCGTGCCGAGCGTGCTGCTCGCGTGCGAGGGCGAACGGCGCGTCGTGATCGCGACGTGCACGCGCTCGCTCCAGGACCAGTTGATCGAGCGCGATCTGCCCGGGCTGCTCGAAGCGCTGGACGCGAGCGTCCCGGTCGCGCGGCTCAAGGGCAAGCAGAACTACCTCTGCACGCGCGAGCTGGATCTCGAGGATTCGCCCGCCGCGGACGAGCGCGAGACGCTTGAAGCGCTGCGGCGCTGGGCGCTCGCGGACGCCGAGGGCGACCTCGACCGCTTCGAGGCTCCGGACGCCGAGACGTTCCGCCGGCTGCGCGCGCGCGTCGCGACCGATCCGGCCGCGTGCACGGCGGCCACGTGCCGGCGCGGGCGCGAGTGTTTCTGGATGCGCGCGCGCCGGGCGGCGGCGGGCGCGCGGCTCATCGTCGTGAATCACGCGCTGCTCGCGCTCGCGGGCGGGAGCGACGGGCTCCTGCCCGATGCCGACGCGCTGATCGTCGATGAGGCGCATCGCCTGGAGGGCGTGCTGCTCTCCCAGCTCGAGCGCAGCGTGTCGCGCAACCGCTTCGAGGAGCTGTTCCGCCTGCTCGGCGGCATGCGCGCACCGCGCGAGGGCTCGCGCCGCGCCGGGCGTCCGGCGTCCGGCCTGCTGCCGCGCCTCAGGCTCGGCGCGGGCTTCGATCCCGGCACCGCGCAGGACGTCGCGCAGCGGCTCGCGCGCCGCGCGGCCGAGGCGCGCGCGGACGTCGAGCGGCTGTTCGATGCGCTGCCGCGTGCTGAAACGAGCGGCCGTTACGCGACCCGCCGCCGGCACCGCGGCAGCGTCGAGCTCCTGGGCGGAAGCTTCGGCAAGCTCGAGGCGGTGCTCGCGCACTGCACCGAGTTCGCACGCGAGCTCCACCGGCTCGCCGAGGAGACCGCGCGGTCGAGCCGCACGGGCGCGGAGGAGCTCTCTGCGGAATGCGACCAGCTCGCCGCGCGCTTCGCCGCGCTCGGCGTCGAGCTCGAGGATCTCGCGGAGGCCGCGACGCCCGACTGGGTGTACTGGCAGAGCGCGGGCGGCCGCGGGATCGAGCTGCACGGCGCGCCGCTCGCCGCCGGCGAGCACGCGCGGCGCCTCGTGTTCGGCCGCTTCCGCGCCGCGGTGCTGACCTCGGCCACGCTTTCCGCGTCCGGACAGTTCGAGTTCCTCGCCGGGCGGCTCGGGCTTGGGGAGTCGCGCGGCGCGCCGTACCACGCGGTCTCCGTGCCGTCGCCGTTTCCGCTCGAGCGCCAGATGCGCGCGTACGTGCTCGACTCCGAGACGGAAGAGGCCGAATCGGTGTGCGGCGTCGTGAGCGCGCTCGCGGCCACCGGGCGCAATCAGCTCGTGCTCTTCACCGCGCACGAGCGTTTGCGGCGCGCGCGCGCGCGCCTGATCGAGCGCCTCCCGCAGGGCACGGTGCTGATGGCGCAGGAGTGGGACGGTCCGGCCGGACTCCTGAGCGAGCGATTCCGCATGCGGCGCGGCGCCATCTTGCTTGGAGTGCAGAGCTTGTGGGAAGGTGTGGACTTTCCAGGTGAAGCGCTCGAGATCGTGGTCGTGGCGAAGCTCCCGTTCTCGGTTCCGGACGATCCGCTCGTCGAGGCGAGGGCCGAGCGGCTGCGATCCGAGGACGTGGATCCGTTCCGGGCCGATGCGCTGCCCGAGGCGGTGCTGCGCTTCCGGCAGGGCATCGGACGGCTGATCCGGCGCGCCGACGATCGTGGCGTGGTGGTGGTGTGCGATCCGCGACTCGCGACCGCGTCGTATCGCCGCGCGTTCCTGGAGGCGCTGCCGGTTCCGGTCACGGCGTGGCGTGACGCCGCGGCGCTCGCGGACGACGCGGCCCGCTTCCTGGCCGGATCGCTGGTGCTGAAGGAGGATCGTTGATCGAGCTCGGCACGACGCCGCTCACGCTCGAGGACCTGGAGCGTGTGGCGCGCGCCCCGTCGGGACAGGTGTCCGGCCGCCTGCATCTTTCCGCTGCGGCGCGGCAGCGCATCGGGGCGAGCCGCGCGGTGATCGAGCGCGCGATCCGCGGCGAGCAGCCGGTGTACGGCGTCACGACCGGATTCGGCGAGCTCAAGGACCGGCGCATCGCGCCCGAGCAGGTGCGCGAGCTGCAGATGAACCTGCTGCGCTCGCACGCTGCCGGCGTCGGCGCCGCGGCGCCGCGCGACGTGGTGCGCGCGATGCTCATGCTGCGCGCCGCCTCGCTCGCCCGCGGGCATTCGGGCTGCCGCGTGGAGCTGGTCCAGATGCTCGTGGATCTGCTCGAGGCCGACGTCACGCCGATCGTCCCGCTCGAGGGCTCGGTCGGCGCGTCGGGCGATCTCGCCCCGCTCGCGCACCTCGCGCTCGTCCTGATCGGGGAGGGGGAGGCGCTGCTCGGCGAGCAGCGCATGCCGGCCGCGCTCGCGCTGCGCGGCGCGGGCCTCCAGCCGCTCGAGCTCGAGGCGAAGGAGGGGCTCGCGCTCATCAACGGCACCCAGCTCTCGACCGCGCTCGCCGCGCTCGCGCTCGCGGACGGCCAGCAGGTGTGGGAGGCGGCGGTCGCCGCGGCCGCGCTCTCGACCGAGGTCCTGCTCGGCTCGTTCGCGCCGTCCGCGGACGAGGTGCACGCGCTCAGGCCGTATCGCGGCGCGTTCGAGGCGGCGCGGCGGCTGCGCGCGTTCTCGGACGGCAGCGCGATCGTGGAATCGCACAAGGACTGCGGGCGCGTGCAGGACGCGTACTCGCTGCGCTGCGCCGCGCCGGTGCTCGGCGCATCGTGGGACGCGCTCGTGCACGTCGAGGAGCAGCTCACGATCGAGTTCAACGCGGTCAACGACAATCCGCTCGTGTTCCCGGAGCGCGACGCGGTCGTGTCGGCCGGCCTGTTCCACGCGCAGCCTATCGCGCTCGCGGCCGACTACCTCAAGATCGCGGTCGCGGAGGTCGCCTCGCTCAGCGAGCGCCGCCTCGACCGGCTGCTCGATGCGCGCGTGTCCGAGCTCCCCGCGGTGCTCGCGCAGCGTCCCGGCATCGAGTCCGGCTACATGATGGCGCAGTACACCGCGGCCGCGCTCGTGTCCGAGAACAAGGTGCTGTGTCATCCGGCGAGCGTCGATTCGATTCCGACCGGCGCGGGGCTCGAGGATCACGTCAGCATGGCGCCGATCGCCGGCCGCCACGCGCTCAAGGTGGTGGAGAACGCGGCGCGCGTCGTCGCGCTCGAGCTCCTGTGCGCGTGCCGCGCGCTCGAGTTCCGCCGCCCGCTCACCGCCGGCTCGGGCTGCGAGCGCCTCTACGGCATGGTGCGCCGCCGCGTCCCGACGCCCGAGGGCGACCGTCCGATCTCCGGCGCGTGCGAGACGCTGGCGCGCTGGGTGACGTCGGGCGAGATCTCCCGGCTGACGGAGGAGGTGCTGGAATCATGAGCGCGACGCTCGGGGTGAGGCGCGTGCGTGCGCCGCGCGGCACGGTGCTGTCGTGCCGCGGCTGGGCGCAGGAGGCGGCGCTGCGCATGCTCATGAACAATCTCGATCCCGAGGTCGCCGAGCGCCCCGACGATCTCGTGGTCTACGGCGGAACCGGCAAGGCGGCGCGCTCGTGGGAGGCGTTCGACCGGATCTGCGACGCGCTGCGCGCGCTCGAGGGCGACGAGACGCTGCTGATCCAGTCGGGCAAGCCGGTCGGCGTGTTCCGCACCCACGCCGGCGCGCCGCGCGTGCTGATCGCGAACGCGCTGCTCGTGCCGCGCTGGGCGACCTGGGAGCATTTCCGGGAGCTCGAGGGCCAGGGCCTCATCATGTTCGGCCAGATGACCGCGGGCTCGTGGATCTACATCGGCTCGCAGGGCATCGTGCAGGGCACGTTCGAGACGTTCGGCGAGGTGGCCGAGCGGCACTTCGGCGGCACGCTCGCCGGGCGGCTCGTGCTCACCGCCGGGCTCGGCGGCATGGGCGGCGCGCAGCCGCTCGCCGTCACGATGAACGGCGGCGTGTGCCTCGCGGTCGAGGTGGACGAGGCGCGCGCGCGGCGGCGCGTGGCGACACGCTACTGCGACGAGATCACGCGCTCGCTCGACGAGGCGGTGGCGCGCTGCCGCGCGGCGTGCGCCGAGCAGCGGCCGCTCAGCGTGGCGCTGATCGGCAACGCCGCCGAAACCCACGCCGCACTGCTCGAGCGCGGCGTGATCCCCGACGTTGCGACCGATCAGACCTCGGCGCACGACCCGCTGGTCGGCTACGTGCCGGCCGGCCTCGACCTCGAGCAGGCGGCGGCGCTGCGTGAATCGGATCCCGCTGAGTACGTGCGGCGCGCGCGGCGCTCGATGGCGGATCAGGTGCGCGCGCTGCTCGGCATGAAGGCGCGCGGCACCGTGCTGTTCGACTACGGCAACAACCTGCGCGGCGAGGCCGCGAACGGCGGGCTCGAGCGCGAGCGCGCGTTCTCGTATCCGGGCTTCGTGCCCGAGTACATCCGTCCGCTGTTCTGCGTCGGCAAGGGGCCGTTCCGCTGGGCCGCACTGTCCGGGGAGCCGTCCGACATCGCGGCGACCGACGCGGCGGCGCTCGAGGAGTTCCCGGACGACCGGCGGCTGCACCGTTGGATCCCGCTCGCCGCGGAACGCGTCGCATTCCAGGGACTCCCGGCGCGCATCTGCTGGCTTGGATACGGCGAGCGCGCGCGGCTCGGCCTGCGCTTCAACCGCATGGTGCGCGACGGACAGCTCAGGGCGCCGATCGTGATCGGCCGCGATCATCTCGACGCCGGCTCGGTCGCCTCGCCGTGGCGCGAGACCGAGGCGATGCGCGACGGCAGCGACGCGGTCGCGGACTGGCCGATTCTGAACGCGCTGCTGAACTGCGCGTCGGGCGCCTCGTGGGTGAGCGTCCACCACGGCGGCGGCGTCGGGATCGGGAACTCGATCCACGCCGGAATGGTAATCGTGTGCGACGGCTCGCACGAAACCGACGCGAGGCTCGAGCGCGTGCTCACGAATGACCCCGGGACCGGCGTCATGCGGCACGCCGACGCCGGCTATCGCGAGGCGATCGAGTGCGCGACGCGCACCGGGATGAAGCTGCCGGGGATCACGGGATGAGCGCGCGCATCGCGGAGCGCACGTGAGCGTCGGGCCCGCCCGCGACGCCTCGGCGCGCCCGGTCGCCGGGCGCACGGCGTACGTCCTGCTGCACAACACCTCCGAGATCGCCACGTGCGACGCGTCCGGCGAGCGGCTGCTGCGCTATCCGCGCGGCGCGGTCGTGTTCCAGGACGGACGCGTGCTCGAGGTCGGGAGCGCCGGCGAGCTGTCGCGCCGCCACCCGGACGCGCGCCCGCTGAACGCCGGCGGCCGGCTCGTCACGCCCGGGCTCGTGGACTGCCACACGCACATGATCTTCGCCGGCCAGCGCGCGGCGGAATTCCAGCGCCGGCTGGCCGGCGAGCGCTACGAGGCGATCGCGGCGGCGGGCGGCGGCATCCGCTCGACGGTCGCCGCGACCGCGCGCGAGCGCGACGACACGCTCGAGAAGCTGCTCGCGAACCGCCTCGAGCGCTGGCGCGCGAACGGCTGCACCAGCGTCGAGGTGAAGAGCGGCTACGGGCTCACACCGGGCGCCGAGATCCGCCTGCTCGATCTCATCCGCGCCGCGTCGCAGCGCGTCCCGGCGCGCGTGCATCGGACGGCGCTGCTGCTGCACGCGCTGCCCGAGAGCCACGCGAACCGGCGCGCGGACTATCTCGACGAGCTGTGCGAGCGCACGCTGCCCGAGATCCGGCGCACCGATCGCGCGAACGTCGTGGACGTCTTCTGCGATCCGGTGGCGTTCACGGTCGACGAATGCCGGCGCGTGCTGCTGCGCGCCCGCGAGCTCGGCTTCGCGCTGCGCGTGCACGCCGACCAGTTCGAGCGGACCGGCGGCGCGCAGCTCGCCGCCGAGCTGTCCGCACGCTCCGCGGATCACCTGGAAGCGGCGAACGAGGACGACTGGCGCGCGCTCGCGCGCTCGGGGACGGTGGGCGTGCTGCTGCCGGCGGCGGCGCTCACGCTCGGGCAGCGGCTCCCGGAGGCCGCGATGCTGCGCAATTGTGGCGCGCACTGGGCGATCGCGACGGATTTCAATCCCGGCACCGCGCCCGCGCAGTCGCTGCTCGAGTGCGCGGCGCTGGCTGCGCGGCTGTGCGGATTCGACGCCGAGGAGACGCTG
>Ga0306920_100006254_pt1 | contig 15501 bp, 17 predicted proteins | sample flu12Cox44000170_FD_204666 | JGI IMG/M metagenome (GOLD analysis project Ga0306920, IMG submission 204666) | Lab enrichment of tropical soil microbial communities from Luquillo Experimental Forest, Puerto Rico - flux4day.12C.oxic.44.000.170 (v2)... | ecosystem: Environmental > Terrestrial >... | reverse complement strand
CCGCTCGTCACGAAATAACCAAGCGGTATGCGAGGGAAGGTGCAGCCGCCGCTCGTCATGTGTGCCACTGGAGCCTCCGACGCTCCCGATCTTCGCATGCGACAAACAGCGTGAAACGTGAACTCGGCGTCTCGTCATGACAGGAGCATGCGTTGTGCCATCGCTGTGAGCCTTGGCTATCGTGCGCCGTTCGCATGGCGGGGATGGATCTTCGCGGCTTCGGGTGTTGGTCGTCGATGACGAGCCGCTCATCTGCTGGCCTGGTGCCGAGACGCTGAGCGGGTACGGCGACCGGGTCGTAGATGTCGGCACGGGTGCCGCGGCGATTCGCGTCCTTTCGGAGGGACGAAACCCTGCAGTCGGGTCATTCTGATGAGCGCCTATCACACGTCGGAGCTGGCCGAAGAGGCCCTTGCGTCGGGCGCATCTCAGGTGATCAGTAAACCCCTCGACATGGACGACCTTGGGGCGCTCGTTCACGGCGTGGCCAGTTTGAATTGACCGCGCGGTGGCTGTGTCAAGCCGCTGCGACCTTGGCCGGCGGATGCGCGCAGATCACGGACAGCGTCGACAGGATTTCGGCCGGCGCCGGTCCCTCCTTCCGCTGCGATGCCAGCACGATATCGTTCATCGAGACAACGCCTTTGAGCGTCCCGTCAGCGGCGACCACGGGCAGCCGGCGCACTTGAAACTGTTTCATCGTCGACAGCGCCTTTTCTATCGTGTCCTCTGGTTGTATCGTGTGGATCGGCGGACGCCGCATGGCCTGGACCGCCGTGATCTGATCAGGCAGGAGCCGGCGGGTCGCCGACGCAATGCAGATGTCGCGGTCGGTGATCACGCCGGCGACCTTCCCGGCGGCATCGACAACGGGCACGAAACCGCAGTCCTTGTCCCACATGAGCTTCGCAACGATCGCGAGGTTCGTTTCCGGCCTGCACGTCGCGACGTCGGTCGTCATCAGGTTTTTGATCTGCATGGTCTGGGTTCTCCTTCGCTCTTGAGTGACATCCGATAGCCAATTGCGGAATTTTTCCCATCGATACGGGAAAAACTCCGGAGATCGTTTTTAGGCCCAGATCCCGACCAGTGAGATCACGCGGCGCTCACGCCTGCGGCATTGCCCGCGAGAGACGACTTGACGGGGCTGGCGTTCTCGACGCGCATGACGGCACCGTCGCGCGTGCGAACCAGGAATCCAGTGGCGACCAGAGCGTCGAGCAACGCAGAGCACGTCGCCGCATCCAGCCCCCAGAGGCGCTGCGCCTGGGCGTCAGTCAGACGAAGCCCGGGCATTTCCAGGAACTCGCCCTGGATTCGGCGAATGATCTCTTCGGTTCCTCCTCCGATACTCGCTCTCTGCGACATGATCGTTTCGATGTACTCGCCCTACTCTTCCTGAGCAACCTCCGTTCCAGCGGTCCCATGTCAGGCAGAGCTTGCGTTCCTGAGCCGGACGCTGTCACCCCTGTTCGACTCTTCCCACAGTGTTTCGCCCGATGATCTCCGGATGTTCGAGGGGCAGCGTGACGACGATCGTCGTGCCGTGGCCCTGAGTACTGTCGATCGCAATCGAACCGCCGTGCTGTTCGATTGTCCGCTTCGTGATCGGCAAGCCAAGGCCGGTGCCACGGTGCTTGGTCGTAAAGAACGGCTCGAAGATCTTCTCGACGACGTCAGGCGGAATCCCCGACCCTTCGTCCGCGACGGAGATTCGGCAGGTGCCGTCGGCCGAGTTGAGCACAACACTGACCCGTCCCGCTCCCTCCATGGCCTGACCGGCATTCGATACCAGGTTCAGGAGCGCTCGCTCGATCTGCGCTTGGTCAATCTCCGCGCTCACATCGGCGGCATCGAGATCGAAAGTCACATTCGCGAACTGCGGGTCCTGCCGCAGGAAGTTGATGATCCGCTGCAGCAGCGGCCTGAGTGGTACCTGGCGCAGGTCGGGGGGTTTGGGACGGGAGAGGACCAAAAGGTCGTCCACGAACTGATTCAACGCGTCCAGACGGCCGATGACGTCGCCGAGCACTGCATGTTCGCGGCTCTCCGCCGGCATCCGCGAGCCGATGACCTGCAACGCGCCGCGAATACCGGCAAGAGGATTACGAACTTCGTGCGCGACGACCGAGGCCATTTGTCCGAGCCGGGCGAGCTCGGCGCGCTCCCGGAGTTCGGTCTCGAGGCGCTTGCGCTCAGTCAAGTCGTACACAATGCCGGTGAACGTGTGCTCGTCAGCCACTCTCGTCTCGCTCACCGATAGATACGCCGGGAACTTGCTGCCGTCCTTCCGCTGCGCGAGAACCTCCCGGCCCGTCCCGATGATCCGTCGTTCCCTTGTCTGCAGGTACCTCGTGATGTAGCCGTCGTGACGCTCACGGTCGGGGGTCGGCATGAGCATCGAGACGTTCCGGCCGAGGACCTCGCTCGATCGGTAGCCAAACAAGCGTTCGACCGACGGGTTTGCGAGCCGGATGATGCCGCGCGTGTCGATCACCAGCACGGCGTCGACGGCCGTCTCAAGAAGGGCGCGAATGCGTCCGCTCGTCTGCTGCTGTTCGATCGACGTCTGCTTGAACCGGGCCACCACAAGCGCTGTGATCCAGAGGCCGAAGATCACGAAGACGCGGTTCACGATCCCCGTCGTCCAGTCGCTGCGAGATGAACCCAGCAGCCCCAGCATGGTCAGCCCGGAACATCCGGCCGTGGCGATGTAGGTGTCCCGTTGATGCAGTTGCCAAATGCTCAGAAGAAGCGGCACGAGGTAAAGCACGGGGATCGTGAGGCCCGGCGGATGGCGAAGATCGGCGACGAAGATCGTGGCGGCGAGGATTGCGCTCGCGAGCGAGATCGATCGATGCAGGCGCCGGGATTGAGTTGAACGAGCGTCTAAGGTCACGAGAATCGAAGGCCGCCCAGCCATCGTAGTTCACGGATATTGAGGGGACAAGCCGGACCAAGCACTGGGTCACCGGGCGAGGAGATCGCCCCAGAAGGCGGCAAGCTTCAGAACGTCGGCAGTGTGCGCGGGGCCCGTTGCGTCCGCGTGAGAAATGAGATCTGTCACGAGGAGACGGACGGGAACGCGACCGCGCAATCGATCGGCGAGGTGACGTGATTCGTCAGTGGGAATCACGTTGTCCTCGCTTCCGTGCAGCAGGTAGATCGGTGCCGAAGGCGCAGGCGATCGCACCGGTGAGAGAGCAGGTTGGTCGACGTACGCGCTGATATGCGGCTGAAGGCGCGGCCCGAGGCGCCCCACGTCTCGGTCGTTGACGTATCGCAGCAGCGTCGCTGCCGGCTCCGGCAGCGTGCGGGCCACCTCGCGCAAGGCGGCAAATTCAAGCTCGGCGCGGCGCTTGTCGAGCCGATCGACATACGAGGCCCAGAGAAATCGCCGTACGGCGATGCGAAGGGGCTCGACTTGCTCCGACGGGACGAGGTGTTCGGCCACGTTGACGAGCACAATCGCGACGCCGTAATCGTGCGGCGCCGGGAGCTCGGTCCTGACGTCTTCCCCTCCGGTGCAGAAGTAATCCAGCACGCGATGCAGGTCGTCGTGTCCTCCAAAGGAAAAGACATACAGCAGATGGCCCGAGAGGGACGCGCGCCCGGCCGCCACGACGGCGAGTCCTCCGCTGAAGCTGACGCCCATCAGCCCGATTCGACCGGACGGCGTGAGACCTGACTTGGTGGCCAGCCAGACTGCCGCATCTTCAATGCGGTCGGTGACAACCGGGGTGACCTCGAACCGCGAGAGTTCCTCGATATCTGGAGTGACCACGGTGACGTTGGCTTCCGCCAACTTGCGCGCGAGTGCCACCAGGCGCGGCTCGTCGATGCCGGCCGGATGCAGCCCCGAGACGAGCAGCACCGCCTGACGCGGTCTCGCGATCGGCGCATACACGCGAGCGCGGATCGATCCCGCTCCTGCGGGAATGTCTGTGAGCCGTTCTTGGATAGGGACCGTGTCGAAATCGGCTAGACGGCGACCAATGCCGTGCAGATCAGCGGCTCGGACGACCAGCGTGAGGCCATGCAGCCCGCGCCGCGCAGGGAGTACTGCGGCAGCGGCGACAATCAACCCTGCGGCAAGAAGGGAGAATCGTCGCGCCATCCTCATCATCCGTCGCAGCGATCAACGGCGACGACCCGCTCGTGAGAGAAAACCCGAGTATGTGAGCGCGTGGCTGTGCACAAACAATGGATCCGACGCGAAATCCTCAGCGCGCCTGCATGAGCACACGCCGCAAATCCGCTTGAGAGCGTCACCTTGGAGGCCAGTCGCCCGACTCGTCCAGGTGGTCGCGCTCACGGAATCGATTGTGACGGCTACGCGTCACATAACCCGAGCACTTGAATGAGCCTGCAAATAGAGTACCGCAGGATATTACACCTGCCCATACACCGCTCACACGACTTCATGTGGCGGCTGGAATGCGCCAAACCAATCCATCATCGTCGGCGCGGCCACGCTGTCGGCGATTCCGGCTCCCTCCTCATCAAACGCTTCTGCGTGTGGTCCGCTCGACCGTGGTTCCCAATGCGGGCATGCTGCGCAGGGATCGGTCGTGTCGAGAACGCGCGGAGAGGCACCATGCAAGCACGTCCACGCGCGACGTTCCGCCTCAAACCAGTACGGCGCGGGGAGGAATAACGTCGGCGACGCCCATCGACAGGTGGCAGCGCTGTACATCACACTCATGGGTCATTCTCGGTTTCATACATGCGCGAGCATTGGCTCGAGCGTCTGATCGCGATGCAGCCGTCCAATGGCGTCGGCAATCAGCGGTGCCACGTTGACGACCTGAAAGTGGGCCGGCGGCTGAGAGGTCGTCTCAACGCTGTTCGTGACATCGTGGCCTCGGACGCTCTCGTCAATCTCGACGTGCAGCTCGCCGTCTGCGAAACGGTGCACGGTCCGGCGGCACGGGATGATCCCGAGCGCGTGGGCAATGCTGGTCGCAAGAGACGGGTTCGCCGTACCGGCAATCAGCGTCAGCGTCATCAACATGAATTGAGCAATCGCCATGCCCGGAGTCAGGCACAATGATGGCCCCGACCTGCCGGCGGATTCCCTCACCTGACGAGTGTTCGGCACATCGCCGAAAAATCGGCGCCAACGCACAGCAGGTCCTTTGCGCGCGTTATCCCAGCTAGGAGGTCTCTATTGGCACTGTCGTTGCGAACCCTTTGATCGTTCAAGGAGTTGACGCCATGATCGTCAAGGACATCATGAAGAAGGCCGTCGCCACGTCCCCGCCGGAGGGCGACCTCGCTTCGGTCGTCGAAATCATGCGCGAGCGCGACTGCGGATTCCTTCCCGTCGTCGACACCCACGGCATCGTCGTCGGCGTAGTCACCGATCGCGACGTTTGCCTGGTTGGTGGAACCAAGCATCGGCCGTTGGCGCGTGTGTCGGTCAAGGAGGCGATGTCCCATCCGGTCTTCTCGTGCTTCCCCGACGAGAACGTCAAGGCGGTGCTGGCGACCATGGCTAAGCACCGCGTCCGGCGCCTGCCGGTCTTGAACAAGAGCGGCCATCTGGAGGGCGTGCTCTCGATTGATGACATCGTGCAGGCGCGGCAGCGTCGCGGCGGGCCGACCGCGGAGGAGATCGTCAACGCGTTGAAGGGCATTTACGCTTCTCGCCCGATCGAGGCCGTCACGGCGTGAGCAGGCGGCTCGCCTCGCTCAGCCGTGATGCGTCGAGCTTTGCAGCGAGGTACGCGACGGCCCCATCGAGCGTGGAGAGGCTCGGATAATCGGCTTCTGGAATGTCGAGCCGCAGGCGGTCGTGGAGCGCCAACACGAAATTGAGGAAATCCATCGAGTCGAGGTCGAGCTGATCGCGAAAGCTGGTGCCGACCTCAATCGACGCGGGATCGATCTCCGGCGCAATGCGTGTCAGCGCGTCGATGACAGTCTGCCGGATTTCGTCCGATGTCATAGCTTCTCCGGTGTCTGCAATAAACCCTCAATCGCCGACAGCAGCAGACCGCCGCGGTGACCATCGGTCGCGCGGTGATCGCCGGACAGGGTGGCGGTGACGAGTGGCCGGATCTCAGCCTTTCCAGCAACAGCCCACAGCCGCTCCATGATTTTCCCGAAGCCGACCAGGGCGACCTGCGGCGGGTAGATGATGCCGAAGGCCGCCTCCACGCCCTGCTCGCCGAGATTGGTGACGGTGATGGTCGGGTCCGCGAGCTCAGAGCTCTTGAGTGAGCCGCTCCGGGCGCGAGCGACAAGATCCTGCAGTTGACGCATCAGCGCCGTCAGGTTGACGGTATCGACGTCGTGCAACGCGGGCGCGACCAGGCCGCCTCCTCGAAGGGAAATGGCCACGCCGATGTGAATACCAGCGCCCTTGCGGAACCGTCCCTCGATCCAATGACCGTTCAATTCCGGAACCTCGCGCAAGGCAAGCGCCACGGCTTTGATCAGGAGCGCAGCCGGCAGCAACCGCTCGGTGACGGCGCGTCGCTCATTCTCCGCGCGCAGCCACGCGAGCCCGGCGCGCAAGTCGATGGTCGTCGACAGATAGTAGTGGGGGATCTCGCGCTTCGATCGGGCCATGGCCGCCGCGATGGCCGCGCGCATCGGCGTCAGGCGGTCGGTCGATGCTGCGCTTGGCGTCGCGCTGGCAGCCTCCAGAGCCGCGGCGGCGCGCTCGACGTCTTCGCGTGTAATCGCCCCCTGCGCGCCGGTGCCGGTGACGTGCGCAAGATCGACACCGTGATCGGCGGCGACTTTGCGGGCCATCGGCGAGATCCGTGCACGGCCGGCGCGCTCGAGCGATGGCGTAATAGGAGGAGGCGATGGCGCCGGCGGGGCTGGAGGCGTCGGCGACGCCGATCGTTCGACAGGCAGGGGTGCTGGACCGCTGCCGTGGATGATGGCGAGCACCGTGCCGACGGGCACTTTCCTGCCGGGCTCGACAATCGTTTTTTCGAGCACGCCGTCTTCGAAGACTTCGATTTCGATCGCGCCTTTCTGCGTGTCGACGACGGCGATGACGTCGCCGCGCTTGAGGGGGTCGCCCGGGTGCTTCACCCACTCGACGAGAGTCCCGGCCTCCATGTCGGCCCCGAGCGATGGCATCCGGAACTCAGACACGGCGGGTGACGAGCTCCCGCGCGGCGACGGCAATGGCCGGCGGCTGGGGCAGGGCGGCGTCTTCGAGATGTTTTGGATACGGAATCGGCACTTCGGCCGTGCAGACGCGCGCGGGCGGGGCATCGAGATCGTAAAACGCCTGCTCCACGATGCGGGCCACGATTTCGGCCGAGAGACTGCCGCTCTTCCAGCCTTCGTCGACGACGACGGCGCGATGCGTTTTCCGGACCGATTCGAGAATCGTCGTCATGTCAAGGGGCCGCAGCGTGCGGAGATCGATGACCTCGGCATCGGTGCCCTCTGCGGCCAACGTGCTCGCGGCCTGCAACGTCTTGTAAAGCGTCGCACCGTACGTAATCAACGTCACATCGGTCCCGGCGCGCCTGACGGCCGCGCGATCGAGATCGACCGGGCCGGCGTCATCGGCCAGCGTGCCTTCCATGTTGTACAAAGTCTGGTGCTCGAAGAGCAGCACCGGATCCGGATCCTGCAGCGCGGTCCAGAGCATGCCACGGGCGTCTTCGAGCGTCGCTGGCGTGACGATGCGGATGCCGGGGATGTGGGCATACCAGCCTTCGAGACTGTGGGCGTGCTGCGCGGCGAGCTGGCGGCCGGCCCCGGTCGCCATGCGAATCACCAACGGGATGCTGAACTGGCCGCCCGACATGTGCCGGATCGTGGCCGCGTTGTTGACGATCTGGTCGAGCGCCAGAAGGCTGAAATTGACTGTCATCACCTCGACGATCGGGCGCATGCCGCCGAGCGCCGCTCCGATGCCCGCACCGACGAAGGTCGATTCCGACAGCGGCGTGTCGCGAATGCGTTCGGGGCCGAACTCGTCGAGCAGCCCTTTGCTGACAGCGTACGATCCACCGTACTTGCCGACGTCCTCGCCCATGAGAAAGACGCGCGCATCCTTGACGAGGGCTTCGCGCAAGGCGGCACGAATGGCTTCGCGATAGGTCGTGGTGCCCATCACGCCGCTCCGCCGGGGCCGCCTCGCCGAGGTTCGGCGGGGGTGTACACGTCCTTTAGCAAGTCGTCAACCGGCTCCCAGGCGCCGTCCTCGGCGTACTGCACGGCCTGATCGATCTCGTCGGACACCGCGACCTCGAGCGCGGCGAGCAGCTCATCGGTGGCCAGGCCCCGGTCTTTGAGCGTCGTCGTGAGCGTCGCGATCGGGTCACGCTGCTTCCACTGCTCCACTTCCGACTTGTCACGATAGAGCTCGGCGTCGAACATCGAGTGTGCCCGGAAGCGATACGTCCGGAGGTCGAGGAAGATCGGACCGTCGCCGAGCCGCACCGCGTCCACCGCGCGGCGGGCAGCCTCCTCGACCGCCCGCACATCCATCCCGTCGACCGGGTCGGCCGGAATCCGGTAGCTCCGCGCTTTCGTCGCGAGATCGGTCTGCGATTGCGCGCGCTCGAGTCGCGTGCCCATCGCGTAGAGATTGTTCTCACAGAGGAACACGACCGGCAGCGTCCAGAGCGCGGCGAGGTTCAACGACTCGTGGAACTCACCTTCGGCGACGGCACCGTCGCCGAAAAAGCACGCGGTGACATGCGGCCGGTGCCGCAGCTTGTCGGCGAGCGCCAAGCCGACGGCGATCGGCAGGCCGCCCCCGACGATCGCGTTGCCGCCGTACAATCGCGTGTGGGCGTCGAACACATGCATCGAGCCGCCGCGTCCGCGGCTGCAACCCTCTTGTTTGCCGTACATCTCCGCCATGATCCGATCCATCGAGATCCCGCGCGCGAGAGCGTGCCCGTGCTCCCGGTATGTGGCTACCACGGCATCGTCCGGCTGCAGCGCACGCATGGCGCCGACGGCAACGGCTTCCTCGCCGATGTACAGGTGGAGGAACCCGCGAATCTTGCCGGCGCTGTACAGCTCCGCGCATTTCTCCTCGAACCGCCGAATCCGCAGCATCTCGTGGAGCAGACGCAAGCCGTGCTCCGGTGTGAGGCCCCGATCGGATGTGGAGACGGCCGGGACGGCCGACGGAGGGGCGGCGGCGGGGTCGGCGCTCATGATGCCTCCAACGTCGACGTGTCGCCCTCGGGCAGGCCGAGCTCCTTCGCCTTGAGCAGACGGCGCATGATCTTGCCGGCGCGGTTCTTGGGGATGGACGGCTGGAACGCGATCTCTTTCGGCGCCACCGCGGCGCCCAAGCGCGTGCGGGCGAACCCCAGCAACTCGCGCATGAGCGCGTCGCTGGCCTCGTAGCCGGGCTTCAGCGCCACGAACGCCTTGACGATCTCGAGCGCGACGGGATCGGGTTTGCCGATCACACCGGCTTCCGCGACAGCGGGATGTTCCAACAAGACGCTTTCGACCTCGAATGGACCAATCAAGTGACCCGATGACTTGATCACATCGTCGGCACGTCCGACAAACCAGTAGTAGCCGTCCCCGTCGCGCCTGGCTAGGTCGCCGGTCAGGTAGTACCCGCCGGCGAAGCACCCACGATAACGCTCGTCGTCCGACAAATACCCGCGGAACATCGACGGCCAGCCGGGCTGCAACGCCAGCTCGCCCTGGGTATCGGGCGCCTCGACGACCTCGACCCTCTGATCGCCAGTCCGCCGGACGACGGCCGCTTCGATGCCGGGGAGCGGACGCCCCATCGACCCGGGCCGCACCTCCATCGCCGCGAAGTTTGCGATCATGATGCCGCCGGTTTCGGTCTGCCACCAGTTATCGTGAAACGGTCGGCCGAAGGCGTCGACACCCCAGACGACCGCTTCCGGATTGAGCGGTTCGCCGACGCTCGCGAGAAAGCGCAACGCGGGGAACGCGTGCCGGCGCGCGGCCGCGGCTCCCAGCTTCATCAACATACGGATGGCGGTCGGTGCCGTATACCACACGGTCACGTGTTCCGCGTGCAGGATCGAAAACCAGCGCTCGGCATCGAAGTCGGCCTCGTCGACGATGCTGGTGAGGCCGTGGGTGAGCGGCGCGATGATGCCGTACGAAGTTCCGGTCACCCAGCCCGGATCAGCCGTACACCAGAACACGTCGTCCGCATGAAAGTCGAGGGCGAAGCGGGCAGTCGCATGATGCGCGACGATGGCCTCGTGGACGTGCAGGGCGCCCTTGGGTTTGCCTGTCGTCCCGCTGGTGAAATGGAGCAGCGCCGCATCTTCCGGATCGGTGGGCGCGATGGTCACGCGCGGGTCGGCCGCGTCCATCAGCTCGCGAAGGTGTCGCACCCGCGGCAACTTCCGAACCGACGACGCGTCGCCGACGAGCAGGACGTGTTCGAGGCTTGGGAGCGACGCTCGGAGCGCTTCGACCTTCTTCCGATACAACGCGTCGGTGGTGACGAGGACCTTCGCGCGTGCGATGCTGATCCGCGCCTGAATCGGCTCGGGGCCGAAGGCGGAGAAGAGCGGCGTGAAGACGCTGCCGTTCTTCAGCGTGCCGAGCGCGGCGACGTAGAGCTCTGGAATCCGGCCGGCGAGCACCGCGACGGAGTCCCCCTTGCCGATACCGAGCGAGCGCAAGACCTTGGCGAAGCGGCCGGTCTCGTCGCGGAGATCGCCGTACGTGAAGTCGCGACGGGTGCCCTCCCGGGAAATCCACCGCAGCGCCACGCGGTTCCGCCGGGCCCCAGCCGCGTGGCGGTCGACCGCTTCATGAGCGATATTCAGTCCCCGGCCCTCGGGGAGCCCGTCGAGCGCCTGGCGAGCCGCGGACCAGGAAAATTCCGCACACGTCCGCTGGTAGTCCAACAGATTGGGCACGACAGGCCAATCGTGCGACGTCTTGTGGAGAGGCGGCCAACGAGCACCAAGCGCCGAACCTGCTGATTCCGCCATGCGCGTTTTCTGTGCCGGTTTTTCGGCAGCGCGAGAGCACGTTCTCCCCTGCCGTTGCATCGGATTTCATCTGCGAGGACCGTGCCCATTGGGTCTGGCATTTGTCTTGCCCGGATAAGGCCGGTCGATGTCTTCGTTAACGCGATACGTGAATGGCGCTTTGTGGTGAATTGCGCTTTGTTCGACCTGTACGGCACGACGATCGACATTCAGATCGACGAAGACTCGCCGACGCTGTGGCGAGGACTGGCGGCTGCGCTCGGTGATAGCGGACGGACGGTCGACGCGCCGGACGTTCGTCGGCGGTTTCAGAAACTACTCGAGGAAGAGGCGACGCACGGCCGCGAGGGATTCTTGATGGAGCCCGTCTTCGGACGATTGCTCGACTCCTTCGGAGCCGGAGGAGACGTCGGGCGAATCGGGAAGCTGTTTCGAGAACTGTCGCTGAAGGAGATGCGGCTCCGCCCGTACGTCGAGCCGTTGTTCGGGCATCTGCGTCGCTCGGGCGTGAAGCTCGGTATCGTCTCCAACACAGAAGCGGTCCTGAGCCGGTTCGAATTGGACTGCTATCCGATCTTCAAGACGGTCCACACCATCGTCCTCTCCTCGGACGTCGGTGTGCGGAAACCCGATCCCAGAATCTTCCGGCTCGCGCTCGATCAGATCGGCTGCACGCCCGCGACTACGGTGTTCATCGGGAACGACTGGGACGCCGATATCCTCGGCGCCAAAGGAGCAGGCTTGAGGGCGATCTACCTCAACGATCGGGCAGCTCAAGGAAGTGCGGTCGTGGTCGTACCCGGTCGATCGGACATCATTGAGATCGCACCCACGTTCGACGCAATCAACGCCGCGCTTCGGCTGTATGGGTGGTGCGGTCGCAGCTCGTCAGGATGACAAGCGAGGCCACTGGCGCTGCGGAGAATCCCGCACTGACCGGAAAAATCCCGACCTGCCGCCGACCGCCCGTTCACGCGGCCGATTTCACCGCTTGTTCCGCTGCCTCACGCGTCAGGTCGATCAACCCCTGGACGAGCACGTGGGCACCGGAGCCGACGCCAAGCATCCAGTATCGACGGAACCAGCGGCGGGCGTTCGCATCCGTGGTCGCCGTCCGCATTACGCCCGACAGGAGCGTGTGGCGTCCGTCGATCGGGCGAACCGACAGGGAGTAGATCGTCTTTGCATAACCGGGCTCTTGGAACTCGCGAAACGTGTCGGGCGCGATCCTCGCAAACTGAATGACCGGTCGCCAGAACTTGCCCACAAGACCCAGGGCGATTTCGTCCTGAGGACGCTCGCCCAACAGGATCCAACCGTCGTTCCCGAGGAGCGTTGTCGTGTCGCGTAGCCGCAACTGCTTCGGTGCGTGCGCCGGCGGTTCCCCGTGCAACCAGTGGCTGACCAGTTCCGGCAGCATGCGAAGCGCTCCGAGAGCCGCGACGAGCGGCCGCCGGCGACCAACCTCGATGAGGTCGATCTGCATCAACGCGTTCCACGTCGTGGCGACGTCGGCCTCGACGACGGTGGCGACCGAGTCGGATACATCGTAGACAGGAAGGATTTCTTCAAACAGCATGGCACGGGCGACAGCACTTCACGTGCCATCTTGGCCGATCAACTGCGGAGACCTCCTTCGAACGAAGCCTTTCCGGGACTGGCGCATCGGTCGGGAAAGTTTGCCTTGGAAAGGCCGGAGTCTTGCACTGGCCGCCGTATTGAACCAGGTGAGTGCTCCGCATTGGTCGAGACACGTTGCGCCGGGATAGCGCTTTCGGTCGTTGCGCTCTTCGCGTGCCCCGACAGCTCTGCTGTCTCGCGACCGCGCAACGTTGCCAGTCTCGAATCTGCTCGGCCGGTTGGCCGTGCAGCGTCTTTGGATGACCTCCGAGCGCTCATTGCGGCGGTCATCGATGGCAGAGATTCCGCGCTTGGCGCCGTTTCGCGTGCCGAGCGGGCGGAATTGGAGGAGTTGTATCGGTCGGAACACGATGGGCCGTTGTGGAGTGATGCCCAAGGTCGGCTCACGAAGAACGGCAGCGATGCGCTCTGGGTGTTGAGTCACGCGCTTGACGACGGGCTCAATCCGGCTGACTACTACCACGAGCTCCTCGCTCGCGTCCAGCCCAACGTGGATGCCGAGTCGCCGTCACCGGTCGACCTGGCTCATTTCGACACCGCCGTCAGCACTGGCCTGTTGCGCTATCTCCGGCATGTCCACATGGGGCGGATCGACCCGCGGGCAATTGGCTTTCGCCTGGAGGCCCCCCGCGATCAGCACGACTTTCCAGCGCTGTTGCACGCCGCCATGGCGGATCAGCGCGTGCCCGACCTGGGCGCCGGGCTGCGACCGCCGCTGGCGCAATATCGGCTGCTCCGAGCGATGTTGCCCCGTTACAGATCGCTAGCGTCGGATCCGACTATGGTCGCGCCTCCGCCGTTCACGAAAGCCGTCCACGCTGGTGAGCCGTACGCCGCCATTGGCGTCCTCCAGCATCAGCTGTTCGCGCTGGGCGATGGCGCCGCGGGCACCCCGGCGCAGGCGGCGGGGCGCTACGACGGGGCGCTCCTCGACGGCGTCAAACGCTTTCAAGTTCGCCACGGCCTCGATCCTGACGGGGTAGTGGGCAAGAACACCATTGCGGCGCTGCGCGTGCCGATGGCGTGGCGCGCCCGACAGATCGAGCTGTCGCTGGAGCGGCTGCGCTGGCTACCGCATTTCGGCGACGAGCGGCTGATTGCTCTCAACATCCCGATGTTCCGCCTCTGGGCGTGGGACGTGATTCCGCCAGACGGCATGCCCCTCTTCGGGATGGATGTGATCGTCGGCCGCGCCCTGAACACCGAGACGCCGGTGTTCGTCGAGGAGATGCGCGAGGTGATCTTTCGGCCGTACTGGAACGTCCCGCGCTCGATCTTGCGCCACGAAATCCTGCCCAAGCTCGAGCGCGACCCGGATTACCTGCAACGCGAAGACATGGAAATCGTGCGCGGCGCAGGGGATAACGCGCAACGGGTCGAGCCGACGGCCGATACGTTCGCCGGCCTGCGGAAGGGCGTTCTTCGCGTCCGGCAGCGTCCGGGAGCTCAAAACGCGCTCGGTCTAATCAAGTTCGTCTTTCCGAACCAGGAGGACGTCTACATGCACGGTACGCCGGCGCAGGCGCTCTTTGCCAGGAGCCGGCGCGATTTCAGCCATGGGTGCGTGCGTGTGGCCGACCCGGTCGCGCTCGCGGCGTGGGTGCTCGGGGACCTGCCCGAGTGGACGCGTGAAAGGATCCTCGCGGCAATATCCGGCACGCGCACGATTCACGTCGCGTTGCCGCAACCGATCCAGGTGATCTTGTTCTATACGACCGCGGCCGTGATGCCGGAAGACGGAACGATTCGCTTCGCCGAAGACATCTACCACCACGACGCCAAGCTTGATCGCGCTCTCGCGGTGCGGCAGCTCGGTCGGTGACGCGAGAGACGCTGCGTAGCCGTCACCACATTCGCACGCGCCCGGTGTCCACGTGGACGAAGGCCGAAGCGGGATAGTAGCCGACGCCGCCGCGCCGGGCGTCCAGGGCTGCCTGCCGCAGCCTGGGGAGGGGTACGTCCGCGAGCCGGATATCGATGGCCTGCCCCTTCATGTGCAAGCTGCTGGCAGCGACCCCTTCGCTGCGATGCCGCAGCATCTCGTTCGTCGCGGGCGATCGATACGCCGAGATGACCTCGAAGGGCTTGGAGGTTGCGGTGACGCGGGCCAACCGGTAGAGCAGATCGAGCAATTCAGGATCGATCTCATGGACGTCGCCCGTGCGGAAGTCCCGCAGGAAGTAATTCATCGTCCGCAGCGCATCCGGCATGTACGAGCCGCCGCTGAAGTATTCGATGGCGAGCCGCTCGCGGGTGTGGGTGTGCGTGAACCGCAGGGCGCGGACGCCCGCGGCTTCGGCGAGCAGCCGCCGCGGCGCGACACTTATCGGGACGGTCGCGACAATCCTGGCAAGAAACGCGCGTCGGGAATGGCTGTCCATAGGATGAGCGGCATTATCCACAGCGGTCTGAAACGATGTCAACGGCGGCACGTCGAACGAGGCGCATCGTGCGTCCTCCGACAGTCGTTGTGACGAGATTCCGGTGTGGGTTTTTCAGCAGTTGGGCCGGATTTTCGGCATGGCGGCGGCTGTTGGGCTCGCTTCTTCGCGCCTGGCGATTTGCTCTCGCGGTTCCTGCCTGGTATTGCAATTGCCTTCACATTAAAAGGAACGCGCCGCTTCAATTGCGCGCTCCGTACCACAAGGAGAACGGCCATGACGTTCAACGAAGGCATATGGGATCGCGTGGTCCGGATCCTGGTCGGTGTCGCGATGGGATACGCGGCCTGGATGACTTGGCCTGAGACGGCGACCATCCTGTCTCGGTCGGGAATCGTGAGCCTGGCGTATCTCATCATCGGCCTCGAGGTGCTCGTCACCGGGGTCATTGGGTGGAGCCCGATGTACAAGCTCTTCGGCTTCTCGACCAACACCAAGGTTGGCGCGTAGATCGGGTCGCGTGATGACGCGGGCAGGGA
>Ga0306920_100006253_pt1 | contig 15502 bp, 22 predicted proteins | sample flu12Cox44000170_FD_204666 | JGI IMG/M metagenome (GOLD analysis project Ga0306920, IMG submission 204666) | Lab enrichment of tropical soil microbial communities from Luquillo Experimental Forest, Puerto Rico - flux4day.12C.oxic.44.000.170 (v2)... | ecosystem: Environmental > Terrestrial >... | reverse complement strand
TCGAAGCCAGGCCTGGATTTTTTTGCCGCGTCCCCAGGGAACTCTTCACACGTACCAAAACATCGCCACCAGAGCGGGAAGGGCGCTAGTCATTCTGAGGCCAGCAGGGTTTGAGAAGTTCTGGGTAGAGATTGCGGACCCAGTCGTAAACTCAGCCGGACCATCTGGTCCCCCCAGTCCAGAAACCATCGCGCGACTCATGAGTCTTGCTCCGAAATACGGCCTCGAAGTAAATGGTCCCTGACCTACGCACCTACGGCGCCGCTATAGAGTTGTATGGGTGGATCGAAACTTGGCAGAGGGCGCCTCCACGTTGCCGCCTCTGCGACCAGGAAGTATCATGTCCGCATCATTGGGAGCCTACCATCAGGATCTTCGGCATGCGTAAAGGATTTGGAAGCGTCACGAGCATGACGGCGTTGCTGATATTCGCCGCGGCGGCGTTTTGCGGCGCGAGCCTCGCGCAGAATCCTTCGTCTCCGGCGCCGAGCGGATTCCCACTTGGTCCCCCGGCGAAGATTCTGAGTTTCACGGCGGAGCCGGTCTCGATTCAGCCGGGGCAGAGTGTGGAGCTGACGTGGGTGGTCATAAACGCCGATCGCATCGAAGTGGAGCCGGGGATCGGCGTTGTGGCGACGCGCGCCAGCCGATCGGTGACGCCCGCGACATCCACCGTGTACGCGCTCAAGGCTATTGGGCGCGGCGGCGCTGACAGGCGGACGCTCAAGGTGACCGTAGTGGGCACCGCCCCACCTTACGAGCCTGTGGACACGGAGGCCGACCCGCTCGCGAACAAGCCGATCCCGCGCACGGCGGATGGCCATCCCGACCTTGCCGGGGTTTATATCGGCGGTTTCGATGTTCGTCCGACGGGATCCATTCCGCCGGCGCCCGGCGCGGAAAAGTATAGGGTAGCAATGGACGCCGGGGGCAGCGATCTGACTGAGCATTGCCTGCCGTCCGGCGTGCCAGGAGTGACGGGGGCTCCCTATCCATTGCAGATCATTCAAAATCCCGGCCAAATCGTCATTCTGTATGAGGTCGACCACCTTTTTCGCGTCATTCCCACGGATGGCCGCTCGCATCCGTCCGATCTCGACACCACATGGATGGGGAATTCCGTCGGACACTGGGAAGGTAACACACTGGTGGTCGATGTGACAGGGTTCAACGACAAGACCTACGTGCGTGGCTACCGGCACACGACGGCGTACCACGTCGTGGAGCGATACACGCGAACGGCATACGACAAAATCGCCTACGAAGCGACGATCGAAGATCCCAATGTGTTCGCGGCGCCCTGGAAGGAAGCGGGCACGCTGCGACTTCATCCTGAATGGGAAATTCAGGAGTACATCTGCGAAGAGAATAATCGCGACTACAAAGAGCTGTTCAAGAGCGAGAAAAAGTAGCGCGTTGGCTGTGCGGGTCTACGCCCTACTGCGGTCGCTCCGCAACCGGAAAGGTGGGCTCAGAAAAACCAAAACAGATATTGACACAGCCGACACTGTTAGAGACGGTTTCCCCTGTTAATCAGGCACTAGCGAATGTATTCCTGCTCATCGCTGTTACACTTCGGATAGGCTGATTCAGATAGCGCTTTCGAGGTTTGATGTGAGCAAAATCAAATCCGCAAAAGAGAAGAAGGCGCTGTCGTTGGCAAGAGATCGCCGGAACCGCTCCGTCCGCGCGTTTGGTTTCATGGATTTGAGCTAGAGCTTGCGTTTTAACTTTTTGCCCTCGCCTTTTCATGTTGGTGACTCTAAGATGCCGCCGCATCGCCAGCGAGGGCTCGAACCGCCTTGGGCTGGGGACGCAGCAGCAAATAGAATGCGACGACGTGCGTGATCATCAGCAGGGGCACGTAGATGATCGGGATCCAGTACATGGCGCCCAACTGCCCCGCCATTGCAGGAAGGCCGACTTGGGTGGCGTGGTAGTAGTCGAGAATGAGATCGATCGCTCCCACGAGATTGAAGGCGACTACAAACAGCCAAAAGAGTGGACGTATCCTCACCGTGAGAAGCGCCAGCATAGCCAGCACTCCGGTTGCAAAGTCCCAGTAGGCAGCGAAGGTGGCGAAGCTAGCGGGAAGATTAGCACCGACGACGCCTGGTAGGATAAAAACTAGCCCGAAGAAGCGGAAGCTGTGCAGAGTAGCGATGGCTCGATGCGCTTCGACCCTGTCCATCAACTTCAGCCTGGGCATGACGTACACGCCGAAGCAAAGCAGCCACGCGACATAACCTAGAATAAGATGCATTCTGAAGATGGTTTCCGGCGACATTTGTCCTCCAATCAGCGAGCCGAGACTCACTGCTGTGCTCCTAGGTCCATCAACATCCTCAGCGGCATCAATGGCCCGACGGGAATATACTGGTGATCTAACAAGTGTTCCTTCGCGAGCGGCAGCGTTTCCATAATGGCTCGTGCCTCGTCCTCGGTCTTCGCGTCAACCAGGAAGACGACGCCTTTGCCGTCGCCACGCGAATACCACTGGCGGATTTTCCCGTCGAGGTAGAGCTTCACAGTTGCCCGAATCTCTTCCGGTATGACGGCCATGATTCGTTGAGGAGTTACGCCCTGCTTGGGAGTCTCAATGACCAGCACTTCGGTGGTTTTGGGTATAGCCACGCTGGGCACGCCTGAGGTGCCCCCGGACTGTGATTGCGCTACGGATGCCGCGGGAGGCGCTGCCATAAGAAAAGGGATTGTGGAGTTCATTTGATTATCCTTTCGATTCAGTCTGGTTTGTTCAATCCTAAGAAGAATACGACCGCACTCTCTTTGTGTTGTGGTACCATCGGGTACCATACATTAACTTAGATGTGGCATCTTGGCGGTGGTTGCAAAGAAATTCAGCCTGGCCACGCGGGCCCCGACTGCTTTGGTACGACTGGGTACCAGGATCCGGTACCAGCGTGGTCAAGGAGAGGTGATGGCTAGGGCAAAGATGTCAAAACACCGCCAGGAAGGCGGCGCACCTGCGGTGCGTAAGCGCATCCTTGAGGCGGCCTTTGCGGCGTTCATGAAGAACGGCTACGCAGCGGCCAGCACGCTTGAGATCGCGACATGCGCGCGCGTTTCGAAGCGAGAGCTTTACGCGCTGGTTGGCAACAAACAGAAAATGCTGACCGCTTGCATCCGCGAGCGCGCCAAGCGATTGGAAGTGTCCACTGACCTGCCCGTGCTGTGTGATCGCGAGACCCTGGCGCAGGTGCTGGCTTCTTTCGGGACGAAGCTCGTCCGCGAGGTAAGCGATCCCACGGTCATTGGGGTGTTCCGACTGGCGATCGCGGAGGCGGTCCAGGCCCCTGAGGTGGCGCGTGCCCTCGACTCTACAGGACGCGAGGCAAGCCGCGCCGCCCTGCTTAAAATCATGGCCCGAGCCCATGCGTCCGGACTGCTCACAGGCCGTCCTGCCGAACTTGCCGCGCAGTTCGCCGGGCTGCTGTGGCGCGATTTGATGGTCAGCCTGCTGCTCGGCGTCGCCGAGCGACCGAACCCCCACGAAATCGCGCGACGTGCCCGCGATGCAGCAGCCGCATTCCTGCAGCTTCATCCGCTACCAAGTGACGCGCCAGCTGCCTGACGGCCCCAGCACCAATCCTGGAATCAGCACGGTTAATCTCGGAGACTGATCCGCTTCAGGGTGGGACCAAGCAGCTCATCTGGTGCAGGAGCAGTCCACTGCCTGGTTGTTGCTCTATTTCTGCTGTGGGGATTCTACGAGTGCAAAAAGCCAGCCGAGAAATGCCTCGACTCCGGATAACTACTATCGCGTGGCTTAGTGCAGGTGTAGTCTGAACCCGCTTTGCAAAACCTACGCCAAGAAACTCCTGTCCGTTCTTCCTAGTTTGGCGCGAGGAGTTAGATCATGCGGATACGAGAACTTCTGACAATCCTCTTTTTTCCCCTCACGATTTACTCGTTTAGTGGCGGAGGAGTTCACGGCATCGCCAACTATTCAGCGTGCAAGCTTATCGGACCCAAAGATTTCCTCCTTTCTCCCGAGCGCGATGGTCGTTTGAGCAACCAAAGTGTACTCGGGTCGAGGAGCCGACACTGTTATGCCATCAAGTGGACCCTATATGTATTTGTCCCTCGAACGTGCGAGAGTCTCATTTTAGACTTGTGAAATGAAGCGACCGTTGCCAATTCGCCGCAAAGTGCTGGGACAGCTGGTCGGGCATGCCCAGCGCCACCCACATCGAGAATGTTGCGGGCTGCTCGCCGGACGCCAGGGCGTAATTACCCGGGCGTTTCCAGCAGAGAATGTGGCGATGGATCAGGCGAGGAACTACGAGATCGCGCCCCAGCAAATCGTCCGGCTGATGAGGGAGTTCCGCGAGCGAGGACTTGCGTTTCTCGGTATATATCACTCGCATCCGAACGGCGAGAACGTGCCTTCGCCGCGCGATATAGCACTCGCCTACTGCGCGGACGCGGCCTACTTTATTGTCACCCCACGGCCGTACGCAACCACGCCAGTGCGCGTGTTTTCGATTCGTGAAGGATGCGTCACGGAACTCGAAATTGAGATCCAGATGTAGCTCGCCCCGGCTTGTCGGTGGGAGGACTTCCTGCCCTTACTTGTGTTGGGTACCGACGAAACAAGCGTGTAGATGCCTGATTAGTTGGGTTACAGAACATGTTGCTTTAGCCGACAGACGCGCTTCGAACAGCCTCAAGAACCTTTTCTTCGGTGATTCCGGCTTCCTGTAACAGCTTGGCCGCTTCGCACGGCTCCCGCATGGCAGCCGCAAGTACATGTAGCGGTTGCACCTCCTTCTGGTGAAAGTCGTTCCGGAGCTGTTCGGCCACCTCGAATGCGCGGTCGAATTGAGGTGAAGTCAGCATTCCATCCGTGCGTGGGTTGGATCGTCGGAGAATTCTCTTCAGTTTGGCTAATAGCTCTGCGGCCATTTCCGGAGCAAAGAAGGGATCGCGTGGTATCCAGCAGTCTCGCGAGAATAAGACTCCCAACGGCTTTGGCTCTCTCTCGCGAGCGCTTTTCACGGCAGGGTGTTGTTCATTCAGTTCGAGCGAATCAGGGTCTTGATCTTCAGTAATCAATCCAGCGATCAGATCGTCCAGATGGATAGAATCTGTGCCACGTTCTCTGGCTTTGCGGAGCGCTTCAAGTAACAGCCTTTTCGTTCGTCTCGAAAATGTCTCACGCATATAGAACCCACTTCGTCTTGGGCCGCCCATGTATCATCGCCAATCATATGGAGTCAAGCGAGGGACAGTCGATAGTCCCAGCAGCGGCGGCCTACGTCCTGGTTAAGTTTTGAATGTATAGGTCGGTGGAGAAGGAGCGCTTGGTGCACAAGAGCTGAACTCAGCAAGCGAGCTGATTCAGAGACACCAAAGGAGGCTCCTCCATGCAACCTATGTATTACATCGGCCTAGATAGCGCACAAGAGAACGATCAACTACTGCGTGAAGGACGTGAGCGGTGGCGTTTGCGCAGCAGGCTTCATACCGGCCTCACGTTTCCATCTCGATCAGTTGACAAAAAACGCTGCCACAATCGCGGAACGCAGCGATAAAAGCGACCATCTTCACGAGTCCACGCGTCGCCCGCTTCGGCTGTCCCACCGGCCCGGGGCGTCTGACGTGGGCTGTTGGCATCGCACTGTTGCCGGTGGCAGGAGTTTCTTTTCTTTACTTGTATAGCACGACGCCTTGCCTGTATCTGTGCTTGCGCGTGTCGGGCTAGCCTGTGCCTTGGCGTGGTCTTACCTGGTTTCGTCAGGAGTGCCCCTTCTTCGGCGGGACCGTGATTCTAATCTGTAATTTCTCTCAGGGCCGCGGCGCGTCCACGACGGAGCCAGGACCGATGACGCCCCGAACGATCAGCACTAGCGAACGTAGACGAGATCATAACCTCGAAAGAGTGAGGTGTTCTTGCAATTGGGGCAGTCTATTTGAAGGCCGCCCGCTGGGAACGCTGGCTTGGTCTCAACGCTCAGCAGGTAATCATATCGTCCTTTGCTGGACCTGGCCGGAACGTTCGCCGGTTTACTTGACTTCAGGTTCGTTTCGCCTTAGGTTTAGCGTACTTTTCCGCCCTGGGACGCCAATTCGAAGGGAGAAAGCATGGGCAAAATCAATTGGGGCCGTGTTCTTCTCGGTGGTCTGGTGGCAGGCGTTGTGATCAATCTGGTGAACTATGTTTCAAACACCTACGTGTTTGCGGAGCAGAATGCGGCGCTGATGAAGGCGCTAGGGGTTCAGTTGCGGCCCAACGCCATACCGATATTTCTGCTGGAAGGGTTTGTATTGGGAATCGCCATGGTCTGGGCCTACGCCGTTGCGCGTCCGCGTTACGGCGCTGGCCCGAAGACTGCAGTTATAACAGGCCTGGGCATTTGGGTGATCGGTGGTGTTCTGCCAGACGCCGATCTGTGGGCTAGCGGCATTCTCCCCACGCGGGTGCTTTGCATCGGGACAGTGGTGGGATTGGTCCTGATCGTCGTGGCCAGCGTTGTGGGCGCAGCGCTTTACAAAGAGGCGTAGGGAGACCGGCGCTCGCGCTCGAGTCGGCAAACCGAAAAAGCTCCTTTCGTCGATTCAGAGTCACGGCCCCTTGTAGGGCCATCTTGACCCGGGTGTAGCTCAAGCCGACGCCTTGCTTCTCGCTCAGCTTCTCGCAAAAGTGCCACACATTCAGATCGAAGTACCGCTCCCGGTACAGTTCCAGCACCCGTTCGACTGTCTGGACCGGCACACGCTTCGGACTCGGCCGCCCCAGACGGCGGTCGTAGGCGCGGGCCGACAACCTACAGACAATATGTACATTGAACCAACAATGTGATTGCCGATGGCGCGGCGTTGCGCCCCAGCCGGTTAGAAGAAATTGAAATTTGCCCGGACCTGCACACTCAATCCCGGCGACGTGAAAGCATTCCTGGAGAACCGGGCGCACCGACTTAATCAGCGCCGAGGATGGCCCGCAAAATCAAAAGAATCAAACACAACGATTTTGATGGCTGCCAATCCGCTTCGATAGTAATCCCTTGGGATGCACTATTTCTCACCCGAGGTACGCTCCAATGACATCAACGCTTGTGGTTCGGACAGACTGAGCACGTTCAACGGAGATGGTGCAATACATTTTCCTGGACTACAGGGCCTCGACAAGCCGATCCTCTGGGTATCTCCCCATTTTCTAATCTGCCTGAATTGTGGTGTCGCGCAATTTGTGGTTCCCGAAGATGAGCTATCGGTGCTCGCGAAAAAAACCTAGCTCGCCTACTCCGTGAGTCGCAACTCCCCCAACGCGGACGCCGAGATCCTTGCTGCGGCGACAGAGTTGGCAATTACCTCCGTGCCCAAGTACCTTTAGGAGAATACTCAGGCTGCGCATGGGGCTGCGATCGCGTGTTCAAGAAATGACAAACGTCCTTTATCGCGTTGCTGAGGTAAACCGTCTGCGTTGCGAATATCCTTTCGCCGCCCTTGGCGGAGATCATGAACCGATAGCTGCCCGACCAGCCCCATGCGGACAACATATAGTCCGATTGCGCTGCGTTGGTGGTGAGCGTAATGTTCGGGCACTTCTGACCTAGGTGCTTTAGAATCGCGACTTGATCGACGATGGATTGTCGATCCAGCAGCAGCTTCAGTGGCCTTCCCGTGTGCTGCGCAATTGCCACAGGCGCCACGCCTGCGAATAACAGCATGGCGCGCCACACGATAGGCCTCTTCATTGCAGATTTCCTTCGATCCAGGCTCGGACACGGTCTGGACGGGAAAACGGGTGAAACGCATTATTGCCAGAGACCGATGATTTAGGGCCCCTGTCAATCCTTTCAGCACTGGACACCCTCTGGGGGCTGCCGGGCGCTACCATATTTTAGGAGTTCCTGGAACCGGAAGATCGTCGAGACATTTTGGGGTGTCATTGCGGCTCGAGTAAGCAACCAACTAGTTGGTTGACACCTGGTCCGATTTCCTTCCTAATGTCGACAAGGAGGTAAATTCTGTGAGCAAAGAACATTGGCTGCTGGTGGCAGCCGCGGTCCTAAGTTGGTACAACGCGGGGATCATCTGGCTGATCCAGTTCTCCTGCTATCCTCTCTGGCCGTACGTGGGTCGCGGGGAGTTTTTGAATTATCACTACGCGTGGTGGCGAAGCACTTGGGCCGTGGTTTTCGTGCCCAACGCGTTGGCGGTTGCGGGATCGCTCTTGATGTTGCTGGCTCCGGCGGAGGTCCCGCGATGGTCGCTCTGGATGGGGATTAGCGTCCAGGTTGTGGTGCAATTCGTGACCGCGATTTGGCTGTCGCCGCTGGACCGAAGCGTGGTTGCCGCAACAGGTGGACTGAATCTTTCTGCATACCAAGAACTAATGGTCGCGAATTGGCTGCGCATAATCCTCGTCACGGTGTATGCCGTGCTCACCTACTGGATGCTAACTTGCAGTTTATGGACGGGCAACAGCTTCGCCCGTGGTCAGTGGCTGTTGCTCATAACATCGGCTCTCGCGCTCTACGCGGTCGGCAATGTATGGCTTGTGCAGTTGGTGTGCTATCGGTTGTGGGCGCAGGTCGGGCAGCGCGAAGCGTTTAACTATCACATTGCGTGGTGGCACAGCATCTGGGGTGTTCTTTTCGGGCCCTCGGCAATCGTGGTCCTTGGCGCGGTAGCACTGCTGTGGATGCATCCCTCCAATGTGAATGGAAAGCTATCCTGGCTTGGCCTCTCTCTACTAGCGCTCACTTCGGTTGGAACTGCAGCCTGGTGGGCTCCTCTGATGGCACGTCTAGTAGCCCCCGACGGGGGAATGTTGCTCCGTGATTACCATCTGCTTATGAGGACCCACTGGATTCGAGTGGCGCTCATCACCGCTACCGGGATCACATACTGCTACATGCTCATTAAGAGTGCGACAGCGTCACAGTGGGGTACTTCGTGAAGCGGCCGGCGCGAAAAGCAAAGCTTGCGGCGGGGCAACGATGCCAACAGATCGTGTCCATCGCGACGGAGCAAATTGCAAGAAAGGGCTTCGAGGGTCTCCGGTTTCAAGAGGTTGCGAAACAGGCCGGCATCAACAACGCGACGCTCTGTTATCACTTCCCGAGTAAGGAGATGCTAATTCAAGGAGTGGTCGGCCATACGACAGGAGAGTTGAGCAAACGACGGCATCGTCAGAAAGATGTGCCAGCGACCGCTCGCGAAGAACTACGCCTCGAATTCGAGGACATTCGAGAACTCTTACACACGCACCCAAAGCTCTTTATCGTGCTAACCGAACTGTCGCTGCGGGGATTACGCGAACCGGTCATCAACAAAATGGAGAAGAGCCGCGATAGTTTCTGGCGAGATCATCTATCTGGCATCGTCGGGCGCGGAATAGAACAGGGCGTTTTTCGCCAAAATATCAATGTAGAAGCGACTGTCACTGCGCTGATGGCACAAATCAAGGGAATCGGTTACGACGCAACACTGGGCAATCGGAAGCGCGAGGAGGTGGATCGGGCGATCACCGAAATCGAAAGGCAGGTGGAACACTGGCTGGCGCGTGCCAGTGTATGAAGTTAACTGTGGTTTTCCTTCAGGAGAGTGGACTTGACCGCTTGCTCCTTCGATGAGTTTGTTGCGTTCTTCATTCAGCATGAAGTTGCCGCCGAAAGGCGACAGCCGGGTGGCCAAAAAGAGGATCAGTGGTACTGGCATATCGATGACGAATATATCCTTGAGAAATCCTGCGGATATTACATACGACTGTTCCGAAGCCCCGAATTTCTTCTTGAGCGTTACTAAGGATCAATTGGAGGAAGGTTTCTGGGCAATGCAAAGCCCGCTACTCAACTGTGCCTTGCCGAGGCTATTGGGGGGACACCGACCTGCCGTTGGAGACCCGGGCAGAATGTATCAGGTCGATGGCTGATTTATTCTATCGACTGTTCTCGAAGGAAAGTTTAGACACGTAAGTCCCGATGTGGTGGGATTCACTCTGCTGTGACTGGCATTGCGGCAAGCAAATGGAGGAGAAGATAGACGATTGCAGGACATCTTTTTTGAAACACCTTCTAAGATTCTTTCGTTCGATTCTGAAATGTGCCAACGAGCAGCCCTTCATGGTCTAGGTCATCATCCAGAAACCCCACCGCTCATTGACAAATATGTCAGGAACATTCAGGTTGCCGCGCAATCCGAATGGGCTTCACCGCCTTCTTCTTTTCGCTCAAGCCGACCCATGATTCGCGCCGCCGGCCCGCAGGATAGACAGCAGGCTCTCCGGATCGGCGTCGTCGCCGAATGTTTGATTGAAATGGACAAACAGATCACGATTCCCGGGGCCAAAAATGAAGCTAGCACCGAGTTGAAAAGGACCGCTCCCGAGTCGGTGCTGCCTGTAGCCCGCACCCCGAGCGCGAGCCCGCGCTTCAGCGTTGTCGCGTCGGAAGAGGTGGAACACGTTCCCCGATTTCAATTCTGCCGCCTTGTACGCTTTCCGATCGGCGTCGACCAGCAGTGGGAAAGTGATTCCGGTTTCCTCGCGGAACAACTGGGCATAGCGCCTGTCGCCGAGTCCGATCGCGGCCAATGCGGATCCGACTTGCCTAAACGCGTTCTCGTGCTCGCGCAACTGCGCGACGTACTGGCGACAGAAGATTCAGCCATAGTGCCGCAGGAAGACAACCACGGCGGGACCGCGCTCCCAAATAGAACCCAGCCTAACTTCACCGCCTCCAGCTTCGGGCAGCACGATATTCGCGAGCCTCGCACTGACAGACCCTGCCATCCGATGATTATATGCGGTAGGTGGTGTCCACCTGTCGGGTAAGCGCGTTTACCAGGACCCAGCAAGACTCGCGCACCCAAATCGAGGTATTTATTCCGGATTTGCCGACCACTCATCCGAAATCGCTGGATTTCTGCGCTTTGATGAACGGCGAGACCACGGCTGCCCACTCGTATTGGTTGCGGTCTATGAGGTCACGGGAGCGGCACTTCTCCGTGTCTTGCCATTCAGGATAGACTCGCACCAACGGAGGGGAGGTGCTTTGACCCATGCGCGCAGCTATTTTGAGAGAACCAAAGGGCCTGCTCCAGATCGAAGATCGCCCGGTGCCGACGCCCGGCCATGGTGACGTGCTCATCCGAGTCCACGTTTGCGGCGTGTGCCACGGTGACTTGATGGTTCGCAACGGTGATTTTCCATTTGTGCGACTACCCATTGTTCCGGGCCACGAAGTCGCTGGTGTTGTCGAAAAGCTCGGTCCCGGCGTGAGCTATCCGCCGCCTGGTACTCGCGTAGGCGTCCTTTGGCTTTCTTCCTCCTGTGGCCACTGTAAATCGTGCATCTTAGGCGACGAAGTCCTCTGCGCCGACGGCCAGTATGTCGGGATGACGCGCGATGGCGGCTACCAGGAGTTTATGCTGGCCCGTGCAAATAGTATTTTGCCACTCCCGAACGCGCTCAGCTGCGCCGACGCCGCGCCCCTGATGTGTGCTGGACTCACCGTCTACGCGGGCTTGGTTTACGCTGGTTTCAAGCCGTGCGATAAAGTCGCCGTCGTTGGGCTCGGTGGGCTCGGCGAAATGGGTGTACAGTTTGCCAGAGCCATGGGCGGACGCGTCGCCGTGATTTCCTCAACGAAGCAGAAAGAGGCTCGGGCGCGCGAATTGGGCGCCGAAAGGTTCATCCACGAAGGAACGGAAAAGATTGACGATGCACTCCGCTCCTGGGACGGCGGCGCGAACATTGTTCTTCAGGTTGCCCCCTCGGCGGGCTCGGCGAACGCGGCTCTCCGAGGTCTCGCATCGGACGGCACCTTCTCTTTGCTGGCGCCAGTACCCATTTCCCCCGATCCCTTCGCCCTGATTATGCGACGGCAGCGGGTAATGGGCTCTTGTTCCGGCTCGCGCAAGGACTTGCGCGCCACACTAGATCTGGCAGCGGCTCATGGCATCCGCCCCAGTCTCCGGCGCTTTCCACTTGACCGAGCAAACGATGCACTCACTGAATTAGATGCAGGGCGTCCTGCTGGCCGCGTCGTTCTTCAGATGGACGCCTAGTCTAGACCCCTCCGCGGACCCGAATACCCTAGTAGTGGACCAGATTTCCCTTTGCGATGATTTCGATTCGCCTAATACCCGTGAACGCCCAATCGAGCGGCAGATTGACCCTCGTTGCCAATTGTGCGCGGATACACGGGCAAAGTCGGGTTACCGGAAAGGTTCGTTCCATTACGAACTTGGAAGGTTACCCCGTTACTCGGGACTTGCGATTCAGTTGGCAGGTCTTGGCCCTCCGTTGCGCTGGGCCTAACAGTCACGATCACGATGCCAAAATATCACGTTGGCTTAGCATCATCGTTTAATAAACGAGGGCTACGTCCGGGAACTGGAGACACACATGAGATCGTCGTGCGTATTTTGTGCACTTATCCTGATTGCATTTGTGGCCGGAGCCGCTCAACCGAGCATCGCAAACTCGCAAAGCGAGGATGAGAAATACATAAGAAGCAGTGAGTCCGCCTGGGCGGAGAGCGTTGCAACCAACGACGGTTCGGTTGTCGAGCGAATTCTTGCGGGCGATTGCGTGTGGGTATTGGATGGAGGGATTCTGACAAAGGCACAGGCCGCAGCGGACGCAAAGAACGGTCCAGGGGATTTTCCATCCGATCATCTGGAGTACGCCCACGTGCGGTTTTTGGGAGACACGGTGGTCGTTCAAGGGAGCGAAATCTGGACTCGCAAAGGAGGCCACAAAGGGCGCTTTATCTGGACAGACACATGGCTTCGCCGAAACGGACAATGGCAAATCGTGGCTCCCGAGGACGTTTCCGTGCCGATCAAGAGGTAAATTCCCTCCGAATCCGCTGCCTTTCAGTGCACTCCACTCGCTGGGTTCCACGAGCCCTGCTCTTTGCGGACGAGGACCATTTCGCCGATGTGATACGCGTTGTGCGTGCTGATGTGCGTGAGGGTCTGGGCGTTCTGTGCCAGTTCCGCTTCGGGCGCGGTTGCAACCCAATCTTCAAGCCCTTTCATCACGTCGTCGAGCTGCCGCACCGTTTCCGTCCACTTCTTTGGGTCGTAGTTGTCGAACGTGTCGTCGTTGTTGCCGCTGAATTTCTCCGGCTTCTCACCCCTGAGGTTCTGCAGATTCCGCCGGTTCCAATACCACAGGTGATATACGAGCTGCCCGACCGAGTGGTTTCCCTTTGCGTCTCGCCACGCAGCTTGTTCTGGCGTCAAGTCCTTCACTGCCACATCCACCGGCACAAACCATTCTGTGCTGTTGTGTGTCGATTTCAGTTCCGCAAGCAACACCTCACGCAGCGTCACAGGCTTCTTGCTTTGCGCAGTCTGTGCCGGTGCCGCCCCCGCCAACGCCGTGGCCGCCGCGCAAAGCAGCACTGCTTTCATCACCCGCCTGGTGTGCAAACCCGCCCGTCGCATACGATTCGCTAATAGGCTAGCCATTCTAGGACACCTCCATGCGCCCTTAGACGCGCCTGGCATCATACCGCACATGCTTTTTGATCTTGCGCCTGCCCATCGTCGAGGGATTTGCAAGCGGTGCGGACTCCCTGGGGTCAGGCGACGCTCAAGAGTCGCGTTTTTTGTTTTTGTCATTGCCTTTGGCTATTGCGTTTGCTTTGCTTTTTTTTCAGCGGCTCACCACTAACCGCTAATTACTCTCTCCGGAGCACTCGTCACTGCATTCCCAAAATCTGTTCAAACCGGGTGGAGCAGGGTTTCAGACAAAAGACGGAGCACTCAGGATGAAGTTCGGATCGACGAAGGGCATTCGAGGCCGTCGAATCGACACCAATGCCCTTCCGCTCCGGTTTGAAACGAACGACGCTTCTTACATGGACAGCGCCTTTCAGGGCGAGATATTTGTTCGTTTCGACGCCCGGCTGCTGGGAAATTGCTCAGATCGACGACTGCGTAGACTCGAAAATAACCTTCGTCACGCGAGTTCCCGAAGATCGGCGACGGCCCATCATAGAGGCGCTGAAGCGATGAGTTCGCTAAATTTCATTCGAATCTCTATTCAGCCCTCGATTGGGTTCAGAAGCGTGTCAGGTCCCGGCGGGAAGTCGGAAAACTAGGAGCGACTACCCTTCGGCGATTAGGCCGTTTACCAAGCACGAGGAGAAGCCGCTCATAATCATTAGTAGTACGTAATTTCGCGGTGATCGATGACCTTCAAAGGTTCGTCCGCGGGCTTCCCAGAAATCATGACCCGTTCGGTCCAGTTGCCAAAGCTGTCGTATTGATATTCGAAGCGTGTGTCGAATTCTTCGGACGGTTTCGGGGGATGCGATGTCGTCCGGATTTCCTCAGCCTCGTCGCCGTGATCGTTATACGTGATTTTGGTCATCGTGTTCTCTGAACGTCCGGAGTCATAATGCTTCTCCGACACGCGAGCTTGATCGTCATAGACGTAGGAGACCTGATACATTACGTTCCGGTCTCCCAGAACTTGCGCGAGCTGCGCCTCCAAGCCTTCGGGATTGGACCTGAGGCCTGCGCGGGTTTCGCGCAACATCTCCCGCAGAGACTCGAGACTCTCAACCATATACGCTGATTCAACCACGCGCCGTTTCTTATCGTACGAACGGTTCAAGCGCGTTATGAGCTCTCCATCGGTCCCATATACTCGCGATTCGATCGGCTGACCGCTTTCGTTGAATGGCGTAATCACCCATCCGCCGTCCGGAGGCGCAACGAAGAGATCAGCGTTTCCATCGACAAAAACAAAGAATGGATCAACGCCCATGTCGGGGCCTGTAGATGTGACGATTCGGGTCTTCCGGCCCTGGTCGTCATACTCGAAACTCGTAGTCCACCTGCTGTCTTGCCCTGTAACACCGATGAGTCTGCCCTGCGAATCGTAATAGTAAAGCGTGTCGGAAGAGCCATCCTGTCCTGTCCAAACGGTTCGGAGCAAGTGACCTTCCGCGTCATAGGTGAAAGACCCCAGGCCTTTTGAGATGCCGTTATTAGTGCCGTCGTCATTCGTGGAGCGGACTTGAGAGATTCTTCCGTCCGGATCGTACGTGGTCTCACGGATCATTCGCCAATTGCCCTGATCGAGTCTCGTTTCATCCGTGCATCGCTCGACTGGACCGCGCAATCCAGCGATTTCGAGTGCTGAAGGGACATGAGTCTGTTGCTGAACAGTTTCTGCTGCAGATTGCGTGGCCTGCCTATTTCTCGGCGACGCGGCGGTAACGGCAGATCGCGAGACCAAGACAAGGAACAAGATCGCGGCGAGTTCGCAATTGACATTGGTGCTGGAGCGCATACGCCACCGTTACGCGAATAATGCCGCCAAACAAACGTCGCTGACAAGAGGTTCGGTGCTAAGTGCCTCGTTAGTTTGAATGTATAGGTCGGTGGAGGAGGAGCGCTGGGTGTACAAAAGCTGAACTCAGCGACGCCGCTGATTCAGAGACACCAAAGGAGGCTCCTCCATGCAACCTATGTATTACATCGGACTGGATCTGCACAAGAGAACGATCAG
>Ga0306920_100006251_pt1 | contig 15503 bp, 14 predicted proteins | sample flu12Cox44000170_FD_204666 | JGI IMG/M metagenome (GOLD analysis project Ga0306920, IMG submission 204666) | Lab enrichment of tropical soil microbial communities from Luquillo Experimental Forest, Puerto Rico - flux4day.12C.oxic.44.000.170 (v2)... | ecosystem: Environmental > Terrestrial >... | reverse complement strand
GACCAATCATACGTTCATGATGCAGCTGAGCTTGCGTACGCTTGGCGATACCGGAAACCAGGGCGGGGTCTCGGCGCTCAACAACGGAATGCATTGAATCGGGTTTGAGCGGGCGTCGGCAGGCTCTGCCGCGCAGCGCCCGGCAACGAGAGTGGGGACGAAGCAACCATGGATCATCCTCCTACCATGCGTCGCAAGCGTTGGCCCGTTGTGGTGCTGATCGGCGCGGCCATGATCTTCTCGGGCGCAGCGCGGGCCCAACAAGTTGTCGTTATCGTCAACGGCGAGCCCATCACCGCGCTCGACATCGAGCAGCGATCTAAGCTCAACCAATTATCCACCCACAAGGTCCCCTCGCGCGAGGAGGTGCTCCAGGAGCTGAGCACCGAGATCCTGAAGGTGAAAGAGGGCAAGCGCTGGGGCTTCGAGCTCAGCAGCACCGAGGTGGATGGCGCGTTTGCCAACATGGCCAGTCGCATGCGCATCACGCCCGATCAACTGACGCAGATGCTGGCCCGCTCGGGCGTGAACCCCACAACGCTCAAGCAGCGCATCAAGGCTGACATGACCTGGCCGCAGCTCGTGCGCGGGCGCTTCCAGTCGAGCCTGCAGGTGGCAGAGAAGGATCTCCTGACCGCCACCGATGCCAAACCCGAAGACGCGGTCGGCTATGACTATACCCTGCGTCCCATCCTTCTGCTCATCCCGCAAGGCTCGCCGGAGACCTTCATTGAGGCGCGGCGGCGCGATGCGGAATCGCTGCGGGGACGATTTAAAGGATGCGAGGAAGGCCTTGCCTTCGCCAGCGCTCTGAAGGATGTTGCCGTGCGCGAGCAGATCGTCCGCAGCTCGGCCGATCTTCCGGCAGAGTTGCGCAAGGTTCTTGATGGGGTCGAGGTCGGCAGGCTGACACCACCGGAAACCACCAAGCTGGGAATCGAGATGTTCGCGATCTGCGCCAAGAAACAGTCGGCGGCCGACAACACGCCCGGCAAGCGCCGGGCGCGTGAGAGCCTGGCAGCCGAACGCTACGAGCAGCGTTCCAAGCAGTATCTCAGCGAGATACGTCGCACCGCGTACTGCGTTTGGCCGGAGGCCGATGCTCGAACCCAGGTCAGGCGGGTAGGATGCGAGGGTCTTTGGCGCTGACGCTGGGAGAGCCTGCCGGTATTGGACCCGATATCACCTTCGCCGCGTGGCGCGCACGCGCCGAGCTCGGCCTTTCCCCCTTCTATCTTATCGCTGATCCCGCATTCATAGAGCGGCGAGCGCAGCGGACGGCGCCTGACCTGAGAATCTCGGTCGTGGAGCCCGCAGCAGCAGCGGCGGCATTCGAGCACTCGCTTCCCATCGTGGACCTCGGGATGGCCGTGAGCGCCGAGCCGGGCCGCCCGGATTCCTCAAGCGCGCCCGCCGCCCTGGGCGCCATCCGCCGCGCAGTAAATGATGTTGCAAGCGGCGCCGCCAGCGCCATCGTCACCAATCCCGTTGCCAAGAACGTCCTCTATCGCTCCGGCTTTGCCGAGCCCGGACATACCGAGTTCCTCGCCAGATTGGCAGCCGAGACGAGCGGGATCGTTGCCCGGCCCGTGATGATGTTGTGGGCTCCGGAACTCGCGGTTGTGCCGGTGACCATTCATCTGCCGCTCAAGGAAGTGGTCGCCGCACTGACCGCCGATCTGATCGTGGAGACCGGTCGCATTGTCTCGCGTGACCTCGCGGTGCGTTTCGGGCTTGCGCGGCCGCGTCTGGCGGTTGCCGGCCTTAATCCGCACGCGAGCGAGCAGGGCGCCCTTGGCGAGGAGGATCACGCCATCGTTGCTCCGGCGGTGGAGCGCCTCAAGGCGGAAGGCATCGATGCACGCGGTCCCCTGCCCGCCGACTCGCTGTTCCACGCGGCGGCGCGCGCGAGCTACGACGTTGCCCTCGCCATGTATCACGACCAGGCCCTGATCCCGATCAAGACGCTGGCTTTCGATCATGCCGTCAACGTGACCCTTGGCTTGCCGTTCGTGCGCACATCGCCCGACCACGGGACCGCGTTCGATCTTGCCGGTACCAGCCGAGCCAGCCCGGCAAGCCTGATCGCTGCGCTGCGGCTTGCAGCACGATTGGCCGGCGCCGGCGAGCAGGGCCTCATGAAGCTTCGCGCATGAAGCCTATCGATGACCTTCCGCCATTGCGGGAGGTGATCCGCCAGCATGGGCTTTCCGCCAAGAGATCGCTTGGCCAGAACTTCCTTCTCGATTTTAATCTCATCCTGCGGATTGCTCGGGCTGCCGGGCCGCTCGAGGGGATCGAGGTTGTGGAGGTCGGTCCCGGTCCAGGCGGGCTCACCCGGGCTTTGCTTGCACAGGGGGCGGGCCGCGTCATTGCAATCGAGCGCGACCGGCGCGCCATTGCAGCGCTCGAGGATATCGGCAGGAAGAACCCGGATCGCCTCGAGATCGTTGCAGATGACGTCATGGCGATCGATCCGCGCGCCTACCTCCGCCGCGCTCCGGCGCGCGTGGTTGCAAATCTTCCCTACAACATCGCCTCGGCCTTGCTGGTCTCATGGCTCACGGTTGAGCCGTGGCCGCCCTGGTACGATCGGCTCGTGCTGATGTTCCAGCGCGAGGTTGCCGAGCGCATTGTCGCGGCTCCCGGCACCGACGCTTATGGCCGCCTATCTGTCCTCGCCGGCTGGCGCAGCGAGGCGCGCATCCTGTTTGATATCTCGCGCATGGCCTTCCTGCCGCACCCCAAGGTGACGTCGTCGCTGGTGAGTCTCGTCCCGCGCGCAAAACCGCTTCATTGCGATCCTCACGCACTGGAGGAGGTGACCCGGTCCGCATTCGGTCAACGCCGAAAGATGCTCCGACAAAGCCTGCGATCGCTCAGCGCCGCCCCGCTCGAACTGCTTGCCACGGCACGCATCGATCCGACCGCCCGCGCCGAGGATGTTCCCGTGCAAGGCTTCGTTGCGCTTGCGCGCGCATTCTCGGGCGCGACCGGGCGGCGTGGCTCAATCGCGTCATCGCCCGCGTAAGAGCGTGTGAAAAAATTAGCCTTCGCCGACCCGTCGTGATTCACTTCCGCTGCAGGAGCGATTCGATGACGAGTGAAGCACGCTTTATACAGGCAGATCGATCTCAAACTCGATGGGATTTCATGGATCTGGAGGGCCTGCTCCCTCCCGAACATCGGGCTCGCATTGTATGGAGTTTTGTTGAGGACCTTGATCTTTCCCCCCTTTACGAGGCCATCAAATCCCGAGAGGGAGAGCCTGGTCGCCCACCCCCGGACCCGGCGGTTTTGCTTGCCCTTTGGCTTTACGCAACCATCGATGGAGTCGGCTCTGCGCGTCATCTCGATCGGCTCACGCGTAGCGATGTTGCCTATCGCTGGATCGCGGGCGGTGTGCCCCTGAATTATCATGGGCTTTCCGATTTCCGTGTCGAGCACGTGCAGGTACTCGATCGACTCCTGACTGAAAGCGTAACGGCCCTAATCGGGGAGGGTCTGGTCTCGCTCGCTGAGATAGCGGTCGATGGTACCAAGGTGCGGGCAAGCGCGAGCCGCGGATCATTCAAGACTATGGAGAAGCTGGAGCAGGTTGAGGCTGCAGTCGAAAAACGACTGACAGTACTGAAGGCAGAAATCGAGCGCGATCCAGAGGCTTGCTCGCGGCGTAAGAAGGCGGCGCAGGAGAGAGGGGCACGGCAGGTGAAGGAGCGCGCCGCGCGCGCACGTACGGTGCTTAAGCAACAGAAGCAGCGAGCAAAGCGGCATGCAGCGGCAGAAGCAAAGAAATCGGAGGTCAAAGTGTCACTCAGCGATCCCGAGGCCCGCAATATGCGCTTTTCCGATGGTGCGGTTCGCCCAGCTTACAATGCGCAGATCGCAGCCGCACCTCGGAAAGGTATCATCATCTCGGCAGATATAACGGAGCGGCGTAACGATTCGGGTCTGGCAGCTCCGATGGTGGACAATATCGTTACTCGCTACGGGAAGACGCCGGAAAAGCTTCTGGTCGACTCTCATTATGCGACCTGTGAGGACATTGCAGCACTGGCCGAGCATGCGGCGGGGTCGGTGCAGGTATTTGCGCCCCCACCGATCGAACGCGATGATCGCGAGGGGGCTCGCCAACCGCAATCGCAAACGTGCGCTGGAACCTGAGAACGTAAAGGAGTGGCGTAGCCGAATGGAAATGGAGGCCGGACAGGAGGTCTACGGGCGTCGCAAACTGATTGAGAGGCTCAACGCTCACCTAAAGAACCATGGCTTCGGCTTTCTCTATGTTCGCGGTCTCATGAAGGCCAAAGCGGTGCTCCTTTTGCATGCGCTCGCAAACAATTTAATGGCCGGCTATCGCCTTAGAACCCGGCTCTCCTGACCCCCACCAATGCCACCGAGGATTGACGGACATAGAGTGAGCCGCGGTGCAGGCTTCGTCCGCCCGGCGTTTGCATCGTCACACGCCAGGGAAGAATGCGCCGAAAACCGGTTTCCTTCACACGCTCTTACGAGGGCGATGACGCCATTTGTTTGGACCGCGATGGTCCGGACGATGGTTCAATTCGAGCGGAACCTCTAATAAGTGCGCAAGCGCACGAGCAACCCTGGCCGCCCCCGGTCATGAAAGTCTTCATTGCTGCGACCAGCCTGCGGCCGGCCTATGGCGGCCCTGCCGTCTCGGTGGCGCGGCTTGCGGGCGCGCTTGCGGCGGCCGGCGTTGACGTGGGGCTATGGGCCGCAGATCGGACGCCGACGGAGGCCGTCGTGCTTCCCCGCGGCACGCAGGCCCCCGCCGTGCGCGTGCGGCGGCTGGGCGGCGTGCCGGCGATGGCGCTGGCGCGCTTCGGCGCGCCCGACGTCATTCACGACAACGGTATCTGGCTTGCGCACAATCACGCGCTCGCCAAGCTTGCGGGCAAGCGCACGATCCCGCGCGTGGTCTCGACGCGCGGCATGCTCGAGCCTTGGGCGTTTGCCCACAAGGGTTGGAAGAAACGCGTCGCGTTTGCGCTCTATCAGCGGGCCGACCTTGCCGACGCGCACATGCATCACGTGACCGGACCAAGCGAGGAAGCGAGCCTCGCCGCGCTGCATCTCGGGGTGCCCATCGCCCTCATCCCCAACGGCGCCGATCTCCCGTGTCGCCGGGCAAGCTCGCAGCCGCCCGATCGCGGCGAGCGGGCGGGCTCACCGCGCACCGCGCTTTTTCTCGGGCGCATCTATCCAGTCAAAGGGCTGCCCATGTTGGTCGAAGCCTGGGCACGCGTGCGCCCGCGCGGCTGGCGGCTGGTCATCGCGGGCCCCGACGAAGCGCGCCACCAGGAAGAGATCGTGCGTGCGGTCGCGGCGCCCGATCTGCGCGACGTCGTCTCCTTTGCGGGTGCGCTCTATGGAGAAGTTAAGCAATCCGCGCTCTTTGCCGCTGACCTGCTGGTGCTGCCGAGCCATTCCGAGAGCTTCGGCATGGTAGTCGCGGAAGCGCTCGCCCACGGCGTGCCCGTGCTGACCACCACCGGCACGCCGTGGTCGGGACTGCGCGAGCGCGGCGCGGGCTGGTGGGTCGAGGCCACGGTCGACGGCATTGCAGAAGGCTTGCGCCAGGCCGCCTCAAAGCCGCCCGAGGCGCTGCGCGCCATGGGCGAACGCGGGCGCGCATGGATGACGGCCGATTACAGTTGGGAGCAGGTGGCGAAGCGTTTTGTGCGGCTGTACGAGGGCCTATTGCAGGCCCCTGCGTCATGATCATCCTTGGCCTTAACGCCTTCCATGGGGATTCGGCGGCAGCGCTGGTGCGCGACGGCGCGCTTGTCGCGGCAGCCGAGGAGGAGCGTTTTCGCCGCGTCAAGCACTGGGCCGGCTTCCCAGCGCAGGCTATCGCCTGGTGTCTGCGCGAGGCGGGGCTCACGCTCGCCGACGTCCATCATGTCGCCGTCAACCAGAACAGCCGCGCCAATCTCATGCGCAAGGTGGGCTATCTGCTGGTGAGCCCGCCGAGCCTCGCACTGCTGCGCGACCGGCTGTCAAACCGGGCGCGCCGGGCCTCCGTGCCCGAGATGCTCGCCCGGGAATTTCCCGCTCAGCGCTTTGCCGGAGCGGTTCACGCAATCGAGCATCACGTTGCGCACCTTTCTTCCGCTTTCCATGTGTCGCCGTTTACGGAAGCAGTCGTGGTCTCAATCGACGGCTTCGGCGATTTTGCCAGTGCCGCCTGGGGCGTGGGAAGCAGCGCGCGCATCGCGGTTGAGGGGCGGGTGCATTTCCCGCACTCGCTCGGCATCTTCTACCAGGCGCTCACGCAGTATCTCGGCTTTCCCCATTACGGCGACGAGTACAAGGTGATGGGGCTTGCGCCCTACGGCGCGCCCACGCGCATGGCCGAGATGCGCGAGATCGTGCATCTGCGCAATGGCTACGAGCTCAACCTCAAATATTTCCGCCATCATCGCGAGGCCATTGCCTACCAGTGGGCATCAGGCGCGCCGCAGTTTGGCGATCTGTTCTCGCCCGCGCTGGAAAAGCTGCTTGGTCCGCGCCGCCATCCCGACGAGCCGCTCACCGGTCGTCATCACGACATCGCGCGCTCGGTGCAGGCGATGTACGAGGAGGCCTTCTTTCATCTGATCGCGCCGCTGCAGAAGCGCTCTGGGCTTAGGAATATCGCGCTCGCCGGCGGCTGCGCCATGAACTCGGTCGCCAACGGCAGGGTCCGGCGCCTCACGCCGTTTCGCCGGGTCTACGTGCAGTCGGCGGCCGGCGACGCCGGCGGCGCGATCGGCGCCGCATTCGCCGTCTGGCATGCACAAGGCGGCGCGCGCTCCTTCGTCATGGACCACGCCTATTGGGGCCCGCGCTTTACCCGCGATGAGATCGCAGCGCTCGTTGCCCGCGAGCGCGCGCGCATCGCGCAGGCGTCCTGCACGGTCGAGGAGATTGCGGATGAGGGCGAGCTCTGCGCGCGCACCGCGGCCGCCATTGCCGATGGCAAGGTCGTCGGCTGGTTCCAGGGCCGCATGGAGTGGGGGCCGCGCGCGCTCGGCAACCGCTCCATCGTCTGCGATCCGCGCCGCGCCGACATGAAGGCGATCCTCAATGCCAAGATCAAGCGGCGGGAATCCTTCCGGCCGTTCGCGCCCTCGGTGCTCGACACGGAGGTGGGCGAATGGTTCGAGGAGGACGATGCCGTGCCGTTCATGATGCAGGTGTTCCAGATCAAGGAAGCGAAACGCTCGGCTATTCCGGCTGTCACCCATGTCGACGGCTTCGGTCGCCTGCAGACGGTGTCGCAGCAGGCCAATCCGCGCTACCACCGGCTCATCGCAGCCTTTCGCGATCTCACCGAGATTCCCATGGTCCTCAACACCTCGTTCAACGAGAACGAGCCCGTCGTCTGTGCTCCGCAGGAGGCGCTCGACTGCTTCCTGCGCACGCAGATGGACCTTCTTGTCCTCGACAACGTCATGATCGCGCGGCACGACGACGCCAAGCGCTGAACCATCCTGCCATTTTCATCGCCGTGGCCGGGCTGTCCCGGCCATTGCTTTTTTGCGGCGCCAAGTCACGCCGCGGAAAGCCTTGCAATGCAGACCGGCATGGCGATGATTGCGCGGCCAGAGCCCGCATAGCCGGACAAGCCCATGAGCGCTGCCCGCTCCCGCATTCGCGTCATCAACCCGAACTCCAACGAGGCCGTCACCCGCAGCATCGATGGCGCGCTCGATGCGCTGCGGTTCGCGGAGGGCCCCGAGATCGTCTGCACGACGCTTGCCGAAGGTCCGTTCGGCATCGAGACCCAGGCAGACGTGGAAAGCGTCGTCATGCCGCTGCGGACGCTGGTGGCGGCGGACAACGCGTCAGATGCCTTCGTGATTGCCTGCTACAGCGATCCGGGGCTGCACGTCTGCCGCGAAGGCACGGTGCGTCCGGTATTCGGAATTGCCGAATGCGGCGTGCTCACCGCGCTCGCGCGCGCGGGTCGTTTCGGCGTCATTGCCATCGGCCAGCGCTCGATCCCGCGCCACATGCGCTATCTGCGGCAGATGGCGCTTGTTGATCGCCTCGCCGGAGAGCGCCCGCTGGAAATGTCCGTGGCCGAAACCGCGAGCGGAGAGGGCACGCTCAGGCGCATGATCGAGGTCGGGCGCCAACTGAAGGAGGAGGACGGCGCCGAAGCCGTGGTCATGGGATGCGCCGGCATGGCGCGGCATCGCCAGCCCCTGGAAGACGCGCTCGCCATTCCCGTCATCGATCCCACCCAGGCGGCCGTCACCATGGCGCTCGGGGCGGTGCAGGTGAGCCATGCGAATTCGTCCGGCAAACAACGAGGAACACCGGAGAAATGACCGCAGAGCGCGTTCATGAGCTTGGCGCTGATGCTCTCGGCCTGTTCAGCGCCAAGGGGTCGCAGGGATGGTATCCGGCGGGCGATGTGAACGGCGTCAAAGTACGGCGCGTCATGCAGTTGATCCGAGACTTTGCGAAATCTCCGTTCGAGCAACTGCGCATCTTCGATTTTGGATGTGGCGAAGGGGTCTATGCCATAGAAGCCGCTTTGCGTGGAGCGGATGTCATCGGCTTTGACGGCCGCACCGAGCGCATGCAAGCAGGCGTGGATTTGGCACGGCGGCTGGGTTTGACAAAATTGAAGTTTGAGAAGGCTGACGTGCGGGACGTTACCGTGCGGTCGCACGGGAGCGCTGATGTCGTCCTCTTTCTCGGGCTTCTCTACCACCTCGACGACCGCGACATCTTTCCGGTTCTTCGCAATGTCCATGACATGTGCAAGCATCTCGTGATCATCGACACCCACATTGCGCTGGACGTTGATCATCAGGCGGAACATGACGGAAAAAGCTATGAAGGAAGGAAAGTCCGTGAACACCAGGAGCGCGACTCGGAGGAGGTACGCCGCAGTCGCGTCGGAGCCTCGCTTGATAATCCTCTGAGCTTCTGGCTCACGCGGTCCTCGCTCTGCCGCGCCCTTGTGGATGCGGGGTTTACGTCGGTCTGCGAGGCTCATGCTCCCTTTGAGCCGACCAAGCCCGCCAACCGCACCACGATCATCGCGACCAAAGGCGATCCGGTGAAGGTCTCATCCTATCCTTGGGTGAACAATAAAACCGAGGAAGAGATCAGGCGTTTTCTGCTGCAGCTCGAAGGCACCCCGGAAACGCAGCCACTCAAGTGCACTGCTCCCACCGTCAGGCAACGCGTGCAATCGGCGGTGAACGCCGTTCTGCGGCCGCTCGGGGTTGAGATCAGGCGGCGTGAGCCGGACCGATCATGACGAGAAGGAGGGTCTACGGCGGCAATATCACGCCGGTTTGGCCGGTGATGCGGCCGTAATGCTCGATGCGGCGGTGGCGCTTGAAGTCGAAGATCGTCTCTTTGCCGAAGATTGTCGCGTCGAGGTCGCAATCCGCGACAATCAGCTCATCGTCCTGCGTTCCAGATTCGGCGACGATCTCGCCGTCGGGATTGACGATGACGCTGCCGGCGATCATGGGATGGCCGTCCTCGGAGCCTGCCTTGGCAACCGCGACCACCCAGGTCGAGTTCTGGTAGGCGCCCGCCTGCAAGGAGAGGCGGTGGTGGAACAGACGCTTCTGCGGGCCTTCGTCTGATTTTTGCGCATTGCTGGACGGGGTGTTGTAGCCGAGCACGATCAGCTCGACGCCCTGCAGTCCCATGACCCGATAGGTCTCCGGCCAGCGGCGGTCGTTGCAGATGCACATGCCCACGATGCCGCCCATGGTCCTGAAGACGGGAAAGCCGAGATCGCCCGGCTCGAAATAGCGCTTCTCCAGGTGCTGGAACGCGCGCTGCGGATCGTATTCGGAATGGCCGGGCAGGTGCACCTTGCGGTACTTGCCGACGATGCTGCCGTCGCGATCGACCAGAATGGACGTATTGAAGCGATGGCCGTCGGACGTGAGCTCGGCGTAGCCGAACGAGAGCGCGATGGCATATTCGGCGGCTTTCTCGAACAGCGGGCGCGTCGCCGCATTGGGCATCTCGCGCTCGAACCAGGCATCGATCTCGCTCGCGTCGGTCATGTACCAGCGTGGGAAGAACGTGGTCAGCGCCAGCTCCGGATAGACGACGAGATCGCAGCTTTGCGATTTCGCCTCGTCCAAGAGATCGAGCATGCGCCGCACCACGAGCTGCCTCGTATCCGCCTTCTGGATGGGGCCCATCTGGGCACCGCCGATGCGCAATATTCGAACCACTCGTTTCCTCGCGAAACTTGGCTAGGTCGCGATCCGCCGCTCCAGACGGCTGACCAGTCGCACGATCGGCCACAGCATGACCAGATAGATGGCAGCGGCCAGCACCAGCGGCGAGCTGTTGAAGGTCACCGATCTCGCCATGTCAGCGGAATACAGGAGTTCGGGCAGCGCGACAACGCTGGCGATCGAGGTGAGCTTCACCACTTCCACGGTGTTGGAGACGAGATCGGGCAGCACGTTGCGCACCGCCTGCGGGAGGACGACGTAAGCGAGCGTCTGCGAGGCCGTCAGCCCGGTGGAGCGCGCCGCGTCCCATTGGCCAAGCCCGATGCTCTCTATTCCGGCACGGTAGATCTCGCCATAGTAGCTCGACGTATTGAGAAAAAAGGCGATCGCGACGGCCGTGAACGGCGAGGGTCGCACCCCGGCAAACGGCAGCCCCGAATAGACGAAGATCAGGAGCACGAGCGGCGGCACGGCGCGAAAGAAATCGATCCCGACGACGGCCGCGGAGCGCACCGCGCGCAGCGATGACCGCGAAAGGAGCGCAAAGGCAAGCCCGCCGGCGAGCCCAAGCGGAATGACCATGAGGCAGATGAGTGCGGTCTGCCGGAGGCCCATGAGCAGCAGCGGCAGCGCCCGCTGCATGATTGGAATGTTGAAGAACTGCTCGACGATGGCTTCCATCAGCCCCTCCGCCAGGCGAAGCGGGTCTCAAGAGAACGGCCGAGCACCACCACCGGAATGAACAGCATCACGTAGGCAATGGCGCCCATCATCAGCGGGGTTGCATTGCCGGAGAAAGACTGCGCGGTGGTCGCCTGGTTGAGGATCTCGCCGACGCCGATCACGGTACCGAGCGCGGTGTTCTTGGTGATGGCGATGGTGCGATTGGTGATCGGCGGCACGGTCAGGCGCAGAGCCTGCGGCAGCACTACGTAGGCGAGCGCGCCGACAAAGCCGAGGCCGGTCGAGCGCGCCGCCTCCCATTGACCCTTCGGCACCGAGAGGATACCGGCCCAGAAGATCTCCTCGCAGAACGCCGCCAGCACCAGCGAGAGCACGAGCCACAGCACGGCAAAGGATGGCAGGTAGATGCCTACATTAGGCAGGCCGAAATAGACGAGCAGCACCAGGACGAGCGGCGGCAGGGCGCGAAACACATCGACAAACAGCACGATCAGTGCGCTCACCGGCAGCACGCGAAACGAGCGCGCGATTGCGAGCACCAGGCCGAGCAGGATTCCCGTTACCACGACGGCGGCGGCAATCTCGATGGTCACCGCCATGCCCTTGGCAATGTCCGGCAGATAGCGCTCGATCAGCCCCGGGTTGAAAAAGGCGTCGAGAAAGCCGAACCCGTGTTGCATGCCCGCCTCAGCGCGTCAGATCGGCGAGGAAGGCGCGGGTGCGCGGCTCGGTCGGCTTTGCGAAAATTTCTTCCGGCGAGCCCTCTTCCACGATGGCGCCGTGATCCATGAAGATGACGCGGTCGGCGGCATCGCGCGCAAACCGCATCTCGTGGCTCACCACCAGCATGGTCATCCCGGCGCGCTTGAGCTCGCGCATGACATTGAGCACGCTGCCGACCAGCTCGGGATCGAGCGCCGAGGTCGGCTCGTCAAACAGCATCAGCTTGGGCTCGAGCGCGAGCGCGCGGGCAATCGCAACCCGCTGCTGCTGCCCACCGGAGAGCTCCGCCGGATAGGCACGCGCCTTGTCGGAAAGGCCGACCCGATGGAGTGCGGCAAGCGCGATCTCTTCCGCCTGCGCACGTGGCTTGCGCAGCACCTTGATCAGCGCCAGGGCGACATTGCCGCGCGCGGTCATGTGCGGGTAGAGGTTGAACGACTGGAACACCATGCCGATGCGGCGTCGCATGGCATTGATGTCGGTCGAGCGCGCCATGATATCGATGCCGTCGACCCGGATCGAGCCGCTGGTCGGTTCCTCAAGCCGGTTGCAGCATCGCAGCAGCGTGCTCTTGCCCGATCCCGACGGGCCGATGACGAAGACCAGCTCCTGTGGGTGAACGGCAAGGTCGATGCCACGCAACACCTCGACATGATGGAAGCTCTTGCGAAGGCCGCGGATATCGAGGATCGGCGGCCGGTCAGCTGTCATTGCTGCAGCGCTGCAGGGGCGGGGCATCGCGCGGTTACGCACGTCTGGGACGCGCTACGCCCCGCCCCTACAAATGAATGCAAATGCGAAGTCAGCCGCACGCCGGCGTGTGCGGGGTTGGATCGTAGCCCGGCATGTCCGGAACGCCGTAACCAGGAAAGACGGTCACCGCGGCGGAGCGGGGCGCCGGAGCCACGCCGAACCATTTCTCGTGCAGCTTCGCCATTGTGCCATCGAGCTTTATGCATTCGATGGGATTTTCGATGGTCTTGCGCAACTCGGCTGAATCCTTGCGCAAGGGCGCTGCCCAGACCAGGCCGGTCGAATAAAGATACGACAATTCGAGCTGCGGATTGTTTTTGGCTGCCCACGCAATGACGGTGTTGCCGGCGACGTTCGCGTCGGCGCGGCCGGCGAGCACCGCTTGCACGGCGTCGGGCTGAGTGCCGAAGGATTCGACCTTCCAGCCGATTTTGGGCTCGAGCTCGCGCGCCCAGGAGTCGTAAACGGCCCCCTTGTTGACCGAGATGGTCTTTCCCTTGAGGTCCTCGAGCTTCGTGATCTTGGGGGCGCCTTTCTTGATCAGGAACTGGTAGTCCGTGTTGAGATAGCCTTCCGTGAACAGCATGTTCTCGGCGCGCTCCCTGGTCACTGTGGTCGGAGCGATCAGGAAATCATAGGTTCCCGCTTGCAAGGCCGGAATGAGGCCGGAGAACTGCGCGGCGTCGATGATGATCTTGCGATGCAGCCGCCTGGCGATCTCGTTGCCGAGATCGATGTTGAAACCCTCATAGCCACCCGAGAGGCTTGGAAATGCGTGCGGGGCAAATGTGCCGTCAATCGCGGTGCGCAGCGGTGGAAGCTCCTGACCCGGCAGCGAGGACGAAGCAGCAGCCAGCATGGCGCCTGCGAGCGCAACTGCATATCGCATCATGAAGTTCCTTCCGTCACGAGTGCCCGCCCGCGTGCGCACGGGTGCGGCAACTATATCCCGCGGGCGCCTTGGAACAAGGCGAATGCGCAGGCATCATTGGCGCCGCATGCTCAAGTCCGATGCAGCCAAGCCAAGGGCGGTTGGTTGCTCTTTCGCTCGCGAAAGCAGTAGAAATTGTTTTTCGAATCCCGGCGAGAAGGCCCGGCAATGACCCATCTGCTCGATGCCACGGCAAGGGGACTGTACGCGATCTCGGCGACCCCTTTCACGGATAGCGGAGAGATCGACTGGGCAAGCGTAGACAGCCTGATAGAGTTCTATCTGCAATGCGGCGTGAGCGGCCTCACCATTTTGGGGATGATGGGCGAGGCGCCGAAGCTCAGCGAGCAGGAATCGACGCAATTCGTGCATCGCTATCTGCGCCGGGTGAACGGCCGGGTACCGGTCATCGTCGGGGTGTCGAACCCGGGGACCGCCAATCTGGTCAAGCTGAGCAAAAGCGCGATGGATGCCGGTGCTTGCGGGGTCATGGTGGCGCCGCTCACGGGCCTGAAGACGGAGACGCAGATCATCGCCTATGTCGGCGATGTGATCGCCGCGCTGGGCGACAGTATTCCCGTCGTCTATCAGGATTACCCGCAATCGACGCAGGCCGACATCTCTGTGCAGGGATTCCTGAAAATCGTCGATGCACATGCGAGCGTCGTGATGTTCAAGCACGAGGATTGTTCAGGGCTGAAGAAGCTCTCCGAGCTGCGCCACGCATGCGACGGAAAGACCAGACGCTATGTCAGCATCCTGGTCGGCAACGGCGGGCTGTACGTTCCACAGGAGCTGCGCCGCGGCGCCGACGGCGTGATGACCGGCTTTGCCTATCCCGAGATGCTGGTCTCGGTCTGTGCGCTGTCCCAGCAAGGCCAGCACGAGGAAGCCGAGGATCTGTTCGACGTTTATCTGCCGCTCATCCGTCATGAGCAGCAGCCTGGCTTCGGCTTGGCCGTGCGCAAGGAAATCCTGCGCCGGCGCGGGGCCATTCGCTCGGCGCACGTGCGCGGACCCGGTCCAAGGCTCGATGCCGATGACGTGAGAGAGCTCGAGGGGCTGCTTGCCCGTCTTGAGGCGCGCCTGGCGCTGCGCGGCGATGCCGGCCGGCGGGCGGTGGCGTAGCGTCATGGATTACGACCTCGTCGTGCGCAACGGCACGGTGGCGACCGCCGCGGACGTATTTCGCGCGGACATCGGCATAGCGGATGGCCGTATCACTACCATTGGCGTAAATCTTCCCCCCGGTCGGCGGGAGATCGATGCGGATCGCCACATCGTTACTCCCGGCGGGATCGACAGCCACTGCCATATCGAGCAGCGGTCCTCGACCGGGATCATGACGGCGGACGACTTCTTCACCGCAACGCGCTCAGCGGCATGCGGCGGCACCACCACAGTCATTCCGTTCGCCGCGCAGCATCGCGGCATGTCGCTGCGCCAGGTCGTGAAGGATTATCACGAGTGCGCCGGGCCGAAAGCGGCGGTGGATTATGCCTTTCACCTCATCATCTCGGATCCCACCGAGCAGGTCACCGGCCAGGAGCTCCCCGCGCTGATCAAGGACGGCTACACCTCGTTCAAGATCTACACGACCTACGACCTGCTCAAGCTCGACGACCGGCAGATACTCGAGGTGCTCACCGTGGCGCGGCGCGAGCGCGCGCTGGTCATGGTGCATGCCGAGAACCACGACGTCATCTCCTGGCTGAGCGACCGGCTGCTGGCAGCCGGCCACTCGGCGCCGCGCTTTCATGCGGTCGCGCACGCTCCCATTGCGGAGCGCGAGGCCACCTCGCGCGCGATCGCGCTCGCCGAGCTGGTTGATGTGCCTATTCTCATTGTGCATGTCTCCTCGCGCGAGGCGATGGAGCAGATCCGCGCAGCACAGGCGCGCGGCCTGAAGGTCTATGGCGAGACCTGCCCGCAATATCTTTTCCTCACCCAGGACGACCTCGACCGTCCCGGCTTCGAGGGCGCAAAATACATGTGCAGCCCGCCCCCGCGCGACAAGGCAAACCAGGAGCTGATCTGGCGGGGGCTCGAGACCGGCGTGTTCGAGGTTTTTTCCTCAGACCATGCCGGCTACCGCTATGACGATCCGGAAGGAAAGATGAAGCACGGCCGCAATGCGCCATTCAAGAAAGTCGCCAATGGCGTCCCCGGTCTCGAGG
>Ga0306920_100006250_pt1 | contig 15504 bp, 16 predicted proteins | sample flu12Cox44000170_FD_204666 | JGI IMG/M metagenome (GOLD analysis project Ga0306920, IMG submission 204666) | Lab enrichment of tropical soil microbial communities from Luquillo Experimental Forest, Puerto Rico - flux4day.12C.oxic.44.000.170 (v2)... | ecosystem: Environmental > Terrestrial >... | reverse complement strand
GGGCAGCCTTCAAGCCGGCGGGTCTGGAAAACTGCAAAGGCATCGTCACCGACAACTCGTTCAAGGACCCCACCGATCCGGAATGGAGGGACGACGCGGGCTACAAAGAGTGGGCCGCATTCATGGACAAGCACTACCCGAACGGCGACAAGACCGACAATGCCGCCGTCTACGGGCCCTCGATCGCGGCTACGACCGTGCAAGTGCTGAAGCAGTGCGGCGACGAGCTGACCCGAGAGAACGTGATGCGGCAGGCGGCAAATCTGCAGGATTTCCCGCTGCCGATGCTGCAGCCCGGCATCACCGTCAACACCAGCCCCACCGAGTTCGTCGCGATCACGCAGGTGCGGATGGAGCGCTTCGACGGCGAGCGCTTCCAGACCTTCGGCCCCGTCCTAAGCGCCGCGATCGGCTGAGCCGCTGCACTCTCGCGGCGGCCGCCCGCCGCGCGATCGCCGGCTGCCTGCTGCGCGCTGACGGTGATATGATTTTCCGACGCTGAAGCTGGTGATTGGGCGCCTCAAGGTCGGCTTTGGGGCATGAGCACGCGTTCCCGCCGCACCGGCTGAACGCCCGCTGTCCGTTCAGTTAAGAGACCTTCGCCGGAATGCGTGGGGACGACAAGGTTTGGTGTTTCAGCGTTGTCCGGCATGATCCGAGACCACCTTCTTGCACGTAGTCGAGATCCGATCGGGCCTCTACGGGCCCTCTACGGGGCTCAGCCACGATTTCAACCGGCCCGTGTTACCCGGACGCAAAGGGGCGCGCGCCGGGATCGGAAGGTATCTGCATAAGCGATGGGGCTCAACGACGTATCCCGAGAACCGGTCGTCGAGCGTCCCGGTCGTGACGGGAAGCTATTTGCCACTGTGTTATCTGCCAATCCTGCGCCCGGGCCGTTGTGGAGAAGGGTGACATCCGTTCCGTCCAGCAGGTGCCACGGCGGGAAGCCTAGCGCTTGCTGGAGTTGCATCATCGCCCAGGCCGCCTCGTTCTGCCGCCGCACGGGTGGCGTTAACTCACCTTCTTCGTCGATCGGCTCGGCGTCGCCCTACGCCTCCATCGCCGCGCAAAAGACGGCGGTGAGTTCGCGGCAAACGCCGCGCACCAGCTCCACCAGCTCAGTGTCGACGGGATCGACAGGGCGGCGGATGAATAGCTCGTGCCAGCGCCGGCTGTATTCGACGGACAACCAAGGCGGCGGCATGACGTCGGTCGTGAGATCGTCCACCATCACCACACCAGCAATTCGCGGTCGCCAGCATAGATCTGCTGACTCTCAGCCTCGGCGGCGATCGACAGCCCGAGCGACATGATCGTTGTTATTGCGGCATCGATCTTCGCTTCGATTCTCGGCTTTCGCGGGTACACATTGCCGCGCGCATCATAGTGCCCGACCACGTTTCCGACACAAAGGCGAGCGACGGGATTAGCGTCCTGTTCCAGCCGGCCGGCCCGCATCAAGGCGTCGAGCATCTTGGTCGGTTCAGACAGGTTCCGCGTGGTCATCCTGAATTCGAGCATCGGATAGCCGTCGTTGGTCATTTCTTGACTGAACTGCATCAAGGCATAGGGATCGTAACCGCAGGCTCGCAAATCAAACCGGCTGGCTACTTCACGAAGCCACTGCTCTATTGCTGCGTAGTCGGTAATTTCTCCTGTCGTTGCTTCGATAAAGCCCTTCTCGACCCACTCCACGTAAAGCGGATTTTGGTAAGGATCGACCGCACTTTCCGGAAGCCAGCACTTGTGAAAAACCGCATATTTGATGGTGTTTTCTCCGTCTTCGCAAAAAGGAAACACCAGAGACGCGGCGGCCAGATCAACCCGCATGGCCATATCGATTGCCGCAAAACAGGGCTGACCTTCGAACTCCTCCAGCCGCATCTTGGGGTTACCGCAGCGATTCCAGTACGAAATATCAAAAAGTGCAGAATCGGCCCGAACCCAAATGTTCAAATGCCTGGTCATAAACGCATTTTTCAGCGCCGGCGAGGCTTGTGCCTGCGTCGCCACCGAACGCAACGCCTCCGGCTGAACGAGACGCGGCCAGCCCGGGTTAGCCTTGATCCACGTGCGTTCATCCCACGGGTCGTCATGATCGTCCGCGGCGTAGATGGATCGCCAGGAAGCGCTCGTCGACCAGGCCTTCGAGGACCTTGAGACTATAGTCCCAGACCTGCTTGCCGACCCCGGTCGTGTTATCTGTTGTCGTCGAGATCGAGATCAACAGCGGCTGGGCGCGCTTGCCCATCGCCGTTATTAGGGCGCCGTAGACCCCTTTGCTTCGATGCGACGCCAATTCATCAAGAATTGCTATATAAACGTTCAAACCGTCGAGGGTTTTCGCATCGCTGGAGATGGGCATTAACCTCGACTGTGTTCGGTGCTGAACAATCGAGTGCTCGCGGATCTGTAGCCCGACCCGTTCGCGGAACGTCGTGTTCGCCCGGGTCATCGCCTGGGCCAGGTCGAACACGATGCGGGCTTGGTCCCTAGAAACTGCCGCGGCGTAGCCCTCGGCGCTCCCCTCACCTTCGAGAAATGTCGAGTAGAGCGCCAACACAGCGACCAGTGTCGATTTCGCGTTTCCTTTCGGAAGCCAGATCGAGGCCTGCCTGAAGCGTCGCAGGCCAGTCATTCTCTCGACGAAGCCATAGAGATTGATCAACAGCCACAGCTGAAAATCAAGCAGATCCAAGGTTTGCCCCGCCTCGGGGCCCTTGATGTTCTGCATCTGGCCGGCAAAGCGGATCGGCCGGATCGCGTATTCCGGATCGAGGATCCAGCGGCTTTCGCCTCGCTCGGCTGCCTCCCTGTCGCGTTTGAACCGTTGCGCCGCGAGAACAGCCCATTTGCCCGCCGGGGCCCGGCCAGTGGCAACCGCGTCGGCGTAAGCGATGCCGCGCCGAATCTCCGGCGGGTAGTCAGGCGGCTTTTGTCTGGTTCTGGCCATCGCGCACCGGCGGACGCTGCAGATCACTCCACACGTCCGTCCCCTCTTCCGGCTTTGGCGCCCGGCTGCCAAGCCTGGCTCTGCTGGTGGGACTCAACCCCAATTCTGCCCCCAAGGACTGCAGGCGCTCGCTCAACTGCCGTTCGAGCCGAAGATAGGAAGATACCGTGCCGTTGTCTTGTAGTAGTGGCAGCTTGTTCTGCGCGCGAGCGGCGCGGTGGAATCGGTCCAACTTGACAATGTATTGAACGGCCAGTTCTCGATCGGCTCGTCGGAGAATTTCCTTGGGCGCGATCTCGATCAATTCTTTCCAACGACGCCGCTGGGAACCGGAAAACCACCATGGCGGCTTTGTGTCGTTAAGCTGGCCCGCAGCCTCCGGTTCGAGCGCCCGCGCGTCATGCCGAAAGGGCTGATAGCTGGCTTGCAGGCGATGCAAACTTATCGGGAGCGGAGGCCGGCCCTTTGGCATTGCTGGCGAGCCTCAACAAAAGGGTTAATCAATGTCAATAACTTTAGAGATTTCGGTACTTACGAGGGCTCGCCAATCGTGCGGCCCGGTCCCGGTTTGGGCCGAGGTCGGCAGAATCTTCCCGCCCCCCCCGTTGAATGAAAATGAAATTTTTTCCGTAAGGTTGCGCAGGCGAGTGAGAGGCGGCGTTATTCCTGTCGATTACAACAAACCGTATACGGATTAGCGGGTTGTTGGCCGCGGCGAAATACAAGGCAAGAGACAGCTGGTCGAGCAACGGACGAAGCTGCAGAACTCTTCAGGCATTGCGTCAATCTGGCGTAATGGAGTTCCCACAGGCAGCGGGCTATTGCCGAGGTGACACAGCGAGGGTCGCCGTCGGCCGGGCGCGCGCTGCGCAAGGGATGCCGGCGCAGGGCGGAGGCGCTGCACCAGTCTGCCGAACGCGATCACACCCGCGAACGGGAGGAGCGAGCGGGTGCCTTTGCCTGCGGGACTGATTGCCAGCCGGCTAGGCTCATTTCGTCCCCGGACCTCCCCCTCCCCCGGTGACGCCCCTGCCCCGGAGGAGGCCTCGTCGCTCGTGTGGCGAAGCAATAAGTCCATTCTGGACTTTTTTGCCGAGGCGTCACGAGGCCACCGGACGATCGCCGTGGCTATCCAATCCGCGAAGCATCTCGCGATCGTCGGCCGTGCCCGAAGCCATGATCGACCTGGTTTGTCTTCTGGCGGTGATGCGGCCAGCAGAGGCTTTGAAGATTTGTCGGATCCAGCCGCCGCTCAGGAGATGATCTAATTGTCAGAATGTGATCCGCTACTTGAGCCGGCCTTTCTATACCCAGACGAAGACACATGACGCACAAAGGATTTTCGGACAAATATTTATCACGCAGCTTCCGCCAGGCCTTGTCATAGCCTCGCGCCGCGGATGGCAGCTCGTGCCGGCGATATTCGGCTCGCCATTGGATGCGAGCCGCTCCGGGTGGCGGGGCCCATGGTGGGCGGAACAATACCGGCCGGAGATTTTTACCGCTCATCGCGACGCCGGCTCCCGCTCGACCAGGTCGGATTGATGAATCGAATTGCCACACGTGATCGCTCTCCCTCTCGGCAAGCTTCAACGCTCCCGGTTGCGGGTGTTGCGTCGCGCGCCCCGGTAGCCCGGCATAAAAGCGCGCGCCTGTTTCCTGGCCTTCGTCGTATACAACAGTGATGATCTCGGTAGTCGAATTCCGCGACGACCGGAAAACTCAAGATATAGGGCATCTATCTCTCCTGCTGTTACGATCTCCAGGCGCGGAAGGCCGCGTTATTCGTCGTCTTCACTCTCCTCGCCTTCATATTTCTTGTCCGCGATCAGCTTCAGGCTGGCGGTGGCGAAGTCGTCGGCGGTCGTGAACAGGGGCGGCGGCGCGATGGCCTCGATCTCTGCCTCAGGGACCGGGATCGACGCGGGCTCGATGCCAAGCTCAGCGGCAAGCCCGGATTGCGCGGCGTCTTGAACCTTCCGCAGCGCCTCGATGGCCTTCCCTACCCGGGTATGGGCGACCGCAATCTTCTTCCGCGCCCTGGTGAGGCTCGGATGGCCGTCAATCTTTGCTTCCGCCTCCCGGCGCCAAGCTGCGGCCGCTTCCTCGCAGCGAACCGCTAACGTGAAATCGTAGAACGGCTCGACCGCCGCCAATGCGATGTTGCTCAGATCGTCCGGACGTAACGCCGCCAAGGAATCGATCTCGGTCTGCTCGTGGTGCATGACCTGGCGCCACCGCGACGCCCGCCGCTCGGTGTCCTTCAACGGGGTCGATGGCAGAGCGAACTGGTGCACCTGGTCGAGCGTCAGCGCCACGCGACGCATTTCGATTTTCAGATCGGGGTAGTACAACGCCCGCAATCCTTGCAGTTTGCGCGCCACCGAAATCGCCATTTGCCAGCCCGCCGGATCGAAGTGGAACCCGACCGTCGGACGGCCATCCTCGACGGCCCGCGCCACCATTTCGGCGATCATCGTCTGGGTCGCCTCGCCGGTCGGTAAGAGCAACTCGCCCTCGACGATCCGGGCGATCGGCTCCAATACGTCGGCCAGGGACGATTTTTCGCCGATCAGGACGATGCGATAGGGCTGTGCACCGCGCGGCGCGGTAACCTGAAGGTATGGCAGGACGGCACCCAGCGGCGGGACCTCGACCAGGGCGCCACGGGCGAATGTCCCGTCTCCAACCGCTGGGCCACGGGTCGGCAAGAACAGCCGCGGCCCCTCGTTACGCTCGTCCCGGATTCGGTTGAACGGCACATAACGGAGCCAGCGGGCGGCCTTCGCCGCGCGCCCCAACCACAACCAATTGTCGTGCGTGTTGACGAACAGCCTGCCGTCGGGCTTGAGCACGTTGCCGGCTGAAACGAGCACATAAAGCAGCCCGCGCAAGTGAACACGCCGCTCCGCCCCGATGAAGTGCTCGATCTGCTCGGCGAGCCATTCCCCCAGCGCGTGCCCAACCGTCGTGTCGAGGCGATAGGGGTCGTTTTTCGGCGACAGCACCGTCAGGGCTTTGATCGAGGATCCGGAGGCAGCTGCCGCGGCTTCGATTTCGCGATAGAGGACACCGCTGCCGACCACGGTGTTCTTTGGCCGTTCGGGCTTTGCCGCCGCTGCCGCCACTTCTCGTCGATACCGTTCGATTGCCCGGCGGTCGTTACGCTCTTGGGCCTTTTGTTGCTTCGACCACGGCCCGGTGATGGTTCCCACGGCGACCGCGATGGCCTCGCCGATCGCGCGGTCGAGCACCACCGAACTCTTGCCCCGGTCCTGATATCCAATCCGGGCGCAAACGAGATGCAGAACCAGCACAATCGGCGCGTCACGGTCACAGCGCTGCTCGGCGAGAATGGTTTCGAGCCCGTCATAACCGGTGCCGACGACCCGGTACGGGTTCCCCAGTGCTGCCGCGAAATTGATACCGAGCATCAAGCGGCGAGAACCTTCGCCATCGCCCAGTGTGGCGGCGAACGCCGCCTCGACGACAAACGGAATTCCATCGTCTGTCTCACCGGCAACGACCCGGTAGCGAAAGGTTTCTGCACTAGCGCCGGAAAGCGTGCAGAAGTGAAGGAGGTGAGCCTCGCCGATGACGCCCAGAGCGCGCGGCCTTATTGGGCGGCTATTTTTCTGCATCGCCCCGAGCAAAGCCCTAATGCGCTTCTCGTCGGCGGCGCCGTCCTGGAACAATACGGTCAGCGGCTGTCGTACCAGACCCGCTTCCTCGGAAACCACCTTCTGCTTGGCGGTGCTGCTGAGGCCGTAAAACTCGCTGACAAAGGCGCGGACCGTACGTGGCGGACGCCCCTGGTCCTGATCGTGCGCGAGGTGCGCGCCGGCAAGACGCGCCAGATGAGCCGGGGTGTACCAATGGGGGCTGGTCGGATCGCAGGCGCGCCATTTCAGCCAGCTCGGACCGGAGGCGGTTAACCTGACGACAACCTCGCCATCCCATTGCACTTCCAGGGATAGATGCGGGTTTAGGACGGCATAGCCCTCGGCCGTTTGTAAAAAACGGCGGCGCGCATTGGTCAGGTATGGCAAGCCATCCCGCGGCCAATAGACCGCGACCCCAGTGCCGTTTTTCCCAACGTCGCCGCCGTTTTCGGTCCGGTGGTCGATCCGCGGAGTCTGTCGCACCTGGTCGGCGCTGAAGGTGATGCGATGGGTAACTCCACGGCTTTCGAGCACGATGGAGCCGCAGGCGCCATCAAGCGCATACGGCATTGCGATGATGGTCTTTAGGGCATTGCCCTGGGCGCCGCGGGTCGGGGAGACATAGGCCTCCCTGCTCGAAACGCGGACACTGTAATCGAGAATATCGGTGACAACTTCGGGCGGCAGGCCGGGCCCATTGTCATCGACCCGGATCAACCCCGCCTCGGAAGCGGTAGAAACCTCGACCTTGATCTCCGGAGCGATCTCGGCCTCCTCGCAGGCGTCCAGGGCGTTGTCGAAAAGCTCCTTCAGGATCACTAGCGGCCAGGCTGTGGGGTCGTGCCCGACCTGGGCGGTCAGCTCGCGGCGACCGACAAAATCAAGAAGCCGCGACGTCTTGAAGACGGCGCGCTCGAGCCGAACCGGAGCCTCGTTCACAGCGGCAGCTCCGGTTGTCGAGCGTGCCGCGGACAGAAGTCACGATCCTTTCCGTCCGGGACGCGATCATCGGCACAGAGCGCGCGAGAGCAGGTCCGACCCCCGGCCGTGATGGCGTCGCAGAGATAAGCTGATGGCTTCTGACGGACACAGCAGCGGCGCGGCCGTTGACACAGACCGCAGACGATCGCCGGCTTGCCGTCGATGCAGATAGCCTGGCAGGTCATTCCGCGGCCCCTACATCGCCGGCACCCATGCTCTGGAGCTCGGCCGCGACCGCGAGCGCGTCACGCGCCGCGCGACGCCAGTGCGCACCCCAGGCGATCAGGCAGGCATAACCGGGAGCGAGGTGGACGCGGTTGCTGTCGGCAAGCTCGAGGACGCCGTCGTCGCGGCGGAAGGGACGGCGACAACCGGCGCATACGTCACGCGGCACCTGTTCACCATGGCCGAGATGCCAGCGGGCGATCTTTCTGGAGCTTCTGCAAAAACTGGAGTCTTTTCTGGAACTAAAGTTTTCAGCGATATCAGGGGCTTGCCCGAAAACTCTCCAGAACTCCAGAGATCCAGTTTTTTTTCGGGGGGCGTATAGGGAATCAGAATCGAGGAATTCCGCGGGGTTCGGCGCGGGTACTGACTCACGTATACCCCGATTATTATTTTTCTGGATTCTGGATTTAAAGAATCTAAGGAGTCCAGCGGCTTAGAGGATCCAGTAATTTTGCTGGGCGATTCCAATCGGTTAAGAAGGCCACCAATCATCGCGTCGAGCGCGGCGAGGAGCGGGTCAGTCTCGGGTTGGGCCCTGCTGCCCCTGCCCGGGCGGCGACTTAGGGTGAAATTCCTCTCGTTTGAGCGCGTAAGCGTCGAGCTTGCCGACTTTCGGGACCCACCTGACCGTCGCGCGCGACGCATCCGTGTTATCCCGCAGTAACCCCTTGTTCTTCAGCGCCCGCCCAAAGGCCGGCAGGCTCAACGCACCGCTAATCGCTTCGCTGGCCCGAAAGGTCGGGAGGTAAACGATATTGTCGTCATACCAGCCGGCGGCATCGCGCGTGAGCACGCGGTCGTCGCTAATGTGACGGATCGAGGTATTCCAATGTTCGGGGATCCAGTCGCGCAGATTGTGAATCGCAAGAGTTATGGAATCGAGCGTGTCGGCCTCGCGTGACACGACGAATTGCGCCCATGCCCAATTGACGGCGTCGGCGAGATCGAGCTCCGGCAGAATTTCCAATTGCGTTGCCAACTGACCGGCCACGGAAATGATGGCAAGCGGCATCGCGGCGCGTATCCAGACCCCGTCGGCGGCTTCGCCGGCGAGCTTGCGAGCGGCCGCGTCGATACGTTGTTTGACGGGCTCCGGATCGCGATGCCACCCACGCCCGACGAGCCCTTGAAAAAACGCCGGCCCGGCATGGCCATGGTGGCGATCGATCCCAGCAATGCTGTTCAATACGTTGTGCTCGACACTCGGATTGACGTCGCTGACGTCCAATGAAAACCAGCGGGCAATCGCGCCTGAGGAGAGCCGGCCGCCGCTTTCGGCAACCTTCTGCGAGATGGGCTGCTCGCCGCTGGACAGACCAAAGATCGCCCATGTGAGGGCCGCCTCAAGCGAGTGATCGGTCCAATTCATCCGGCTTTTCCCGACATTGCCGGCGATCATGTAAATGATGCGCACGAACGTCACGCCGTCGGTCGAAGCGGCCTCGTCGAGCGCCATGATCGTGCCGTGCGACTGGTGGGCGATCACCTCGATGGCGTTCTCGGTCGACAGCATGGGCTTCAACAATCCGGCACCGAGCTTCGGCGAGGACCATGCCGACACGGCCAGCTTCAGTGCCGTCGTCTTGCCGAGCGAGCTCGGGCCCGAGAGATGCATCCCGTGGCTTTCGAGACCGCAGAGATCGGTCAAGACACCGGCAAAACCAGCGGCGAGCGCGAGCACCCAGTGTGGACAGTTTTCGGCCTTGCTGACGATGATCACAGCTTCCTGCCAGCCTTTGAGCGTGCCGGCCTCGGCCTGTGGTAGGCGATTGATCAGTTCGAAGGCCTGTCCGGCTTTGATGTCGCCGGAGACCCGGCCGCCCGGTGAGACGAAATAGACAGCGCCGTCCGGCGCGGTGTGCCGTCCGGTCCGCGATACCGCGATAATTTCGTCTTGCGGTTTGATCCTTTTGAGAGCCGCGACGACGTCGAATTCACCGCCATTATCGACGCGTAGCCCGACCGCCATCAGACGCGCTCGGATCTCGCTGGCACCCTGACGGGCAAGATCGCTGCGGTTGATAGCGAGCAACCGGGCTTTGCCGTTCATGTCCTCGAGCACGACCCGCAGCGCGTAAGCCTCCTCGACGTCGATCTTGCGCAAGTAGGCCGGGACCGCGATCGGCGAGCAGATCGGCACCAAAATCGACTTGGTTTCGTCGGTCTTCTTCTTGTCGGCTGGCTTCTGGCGCTTGTGCAGCCAGACTTCGCCGTCTGGCGTGACGTGATATTCGAGCCCGGGTGGCGGCGGATATATCTCAGCTACCCGCTCGATCTCGCCTTTCCTTTGACGGCGGTTGCGGAACTCTTCAATTTCCTCGGCCGTGGGCTCGAGTAGCTCCCACGCAAAAAGTACATTGCGGACACGGTCGATATCGCTGTCCAGGAAGAGATTAAGGAAGTCGTATCCTTGGCCTGGTGCGCCGGGCAACGCGATCGCGACCGGGATGGACTGGCTGTCCATCATGACGCCTGTTCCAACTGTAACCGGCACGCAAGATTGCGAGCGGCCCGCTCGCCGCGTTTGTAGCCGGCCGATCCGGGTGGCTTGTCTTCATCGCGGTCGGCGCCGACGATGATGCGCCGGGCCCGCGGCCACGGCATGAACGCCTCGACGCCACCGGCGGTGATCGCCGCGAACACGACAACCTCGCCCCGTTCGATCTGCTCGATCAGGGCATAGGCGGCAACGGCGGCGTTCTCGATGCCCTCGAAGACGAAGGCGTCATGTGGGTGATCGGGGTTGCCCCAGACGACGCTGCACCCGGAGGTCGAGGGGGAGCCTGGCTGGCGTTGCGCCGACTTCTTGGCGTCGTGGACACGGCCGTCGGCGGTTGTGCCGAACTCAGCTTTGCCGGTGCCTTGAGCGTTCAGATAGATGCGGTGGGCATGCCGGCGCCCATCTGCGCGCATTGTCTCGAAGACCGCACACGGGCAATGGGCAACGAGCTCTGGCTTGCCTCCCTTTTCGGACGGTGGGTCGAAATACGCGAGCGAGCTGATGCCGACAATCTTTGTCGAGGGTCTTGGCACTTGATCAGGCTCAATGCCGAGCCGGCCCGCGAGATAACGGAGAGGAAGCTCGTCATCGCGATTGTCTGCAGGCGGATCGAGTAATGATTCAGCATCGGTCTTCTGCCTGGATGCGCCGCTGCTCTCGCCCTTTGTCTTAATCAGGCCGTCGCGACCCAGCGCTCCGGCGACAAAGATCTTGGCGGCGTCGAAATTGAGCCGCTTCATCTTCATGACGACGTCGAAAATACTGTCCGCCCTCTCGATGCAGGTGCAGTACGCACGCGCACGCCGTTCGTCCCACCGCCAAGAGGGGTCGTTGTCATCATGGTCGGCATAGAGGCAGCGCATATGCGAACGTCCGCCGTTCCAAGGGATATTGAGCGCCCTGAGGATCTCTTCCTCGCGGCCCGCGACGGCGGCGCAGATTTCCTTCGTCCGCACAAAGCGATCGTTGGCGTTCGGCGTCATTGTTGGAGCCGCCCGTACTAGAGGGCGCGGGAACGGTCTACGAACGTGCAGAGAAATGCTATCGTAGTCACGGATTTGCCCCCCCTTTACTGGTCCCCGACCCCGTGCTGAACTTTCCACATTCAGCACCGGGTCTCCCCATATCAGCCCGCCTCGTGGAGCACGGGCAGCCACTCCCATGGCGCATTAAGCCCTTAGCGGCGCACAGCTGCTTCCCGACGTCGCGGGCGCTGACGAGGGCCCTGCGCCACGCGATGTTGCGCTTATGGGCCGCACAGATGTCTTTGGCGAGGTCCGTCAGGCGGTCCGCCTGACTCTCGGGACCGCCTTGTTTGACTGGAAGTGTAACGACGTCAGCCATAGTCCTCTTCTCTCCCCTAAAGGGCGGACCAGGCTGGTGATGCGAGACCGGTGACTTATATCAGGGGCATTGAGACGTCCCCTGATGCCGGTCCGCGCCAGCGCGGTCCGGCGTTTTTTCAGACGATCGTAGTCTCCTTCTCCGCTGCAGCTTGACAATGTTCTTCAGCACTGGGCGCCTCGGTGCGGTGCCGGATCGCAGCAGGCCCGCCTCGCGCTGCCTTCGAGTCAGACGTCACCTGCCCAGTTTTCCCGGCGGCCACGTCTACTTCGAGTGATGTTCGTGCCCGCAGTTCCAGGGATTGCGCGATGTCGATAAACTTGGTCGACTGAGCCTTGCGCGCCGCCTTGTGGAGTTTCCGCAGATCGTCGGCGCTCAGAGCGTCGACGGCGCTATACTCAAGTGCGATCTCGTTCTGGCGTGCGAACTCGAGCACCTCGTTGCGCTGCGCGATGATGTACTCCGCGCGGATACGCTTATTTTCGCGTGGCAAGCGGCGTTGCTTTTCGAGTGCCGCGTCGATCTCCGGCCCAAACCATCTTGGCGATCGCGGGCTTGGATAGACCGGCGCCGGAAAAACTCCGAGATCGACAGTCTTCCAATATTGCGGGACGGAGACGCCGGCGCGGTTGGCGGATTGTTTTACAGTGAGCGGCGGTCCCTTCGGACCATAGATCGGGGTCTGATCGAGCGGCGGACGAGGCATCGGCGCCTCTTAGGATTTAAAGGCGCCGCCTATATTCAGCGGTTCTTCGCCGAATGCAGCAAAAATTTAAATCGGCAAAGTTTTTTTTGGCTAGTTTATTTGCCAGTTTCAACCCTCTGCTTTCCGGCGGCCGCGTCGCGACAGCAATTCTTTCGGAAGGTGTTGATTGAGAGATCTGACTTGCTGCCGGGGGAGGCGGAGCTTATCCGCGAGTTCGTGAGCGGTTGACCGCGGCCGACCTTCGTCGAGCTCGGCGCGGCGTGCCGCTATCATCTCGGCGCGCGCATCGTCATCGGAGATCTGTCGGCGGGACCGGTACGTCGTTGACGGTTGCCGCTCCTGGGTGGTCGTCGTGTTCCCCGCGACGTCGGATGAGGTACCCTCGGCCTCGGGCGCCTTCGGGCTTAGGTCCCAAACACCGACTTCGAATGGAATGACGTTACGGTCGCGCAAGAACAACAATTCCAGTTCCCACGCGACCTCTAGCCAGACCTCGGGCTTGAGGATGTGCTTGTTCTGGGCATGCCGTAGGAGGACATGTCCCTCCTGCTGGCGCCATGTCGCCTCGCCGCCTGCATATTGCTGGGGGACTGGTGCATATGCAGCCTGATGTCGCCAGTGCAGGAGTTGGGTGCGACGATTGCCCGCCGGGAGGATCGGATCCTTGCATTGCACGTAAAAATGTTGCGGGTGCGGCAGCGCCTCGTGCCACGGGGAGCCGATGAGGTATTGCCGTGGCGACATCCACTGCCATCGCCCGATTGCCGGGTTCCCGGGTGACGATGAATCGTTAGAATGATCGTCGACCACGACCGGGCGCCTTCCGGTTGAGCGTCAGGACGTCGGCGGAGTTTCCCACCTCCGCCGGCGTCCACAAAACTATCCCAGCGCGATCACCTTCCCCACAGTGCCCTCGGTGACCAAGCGCTCGACATGCGCTTGCCAAGTAAGCGAGGCGATGCGGATCTCGCCGCTGTAATCGTGCCTGTCATAGACGCGCTCGAGGGCGCTTTGATGCGAAATATGGCCGATCGCGAGTTCAGCGTGCTCGCGTGGGACGCCGAGCCTCGTCATCGCGCTTCTGGCGCTGCGCCGCAAATCGTGGAAACGCCAGTCTCTGACGCCGCTCGCTTCGTCCAGTTTCGCCTTCAACTTTGAGAAGCCGCGGATACGCAGGAGTTTGAACGGCGACGGCACCGTCATGGCTGGCCACACGGCGGTCAGCTCGGTAAGCGCCAATTGACTCAGCGGCAACGTCAACGCCGCCTTTTTGTGCTTTGTACGTGGCGCCGGGATGATCCACTGTGCGAGATCAAGATCGACTTCCCCGGCGGCGATGTCCGCGACTTGCATTTCTCTCGCGGCCATCAAGACCAACAACCTGGTAAAGACGCGAGGCTTCAGTTCGAGCTCGGCACTGGCGTTCCATATCGCCACCAATTCGGCATCGCTTACCACCCGCTGACGCGGCGCCACGGCCGGCGCGATCGTTCGCAGGCCTTTGCGGGGCAACAGCGAGGCGGTAACCCACCCGCTCGCTTCGGCAAAGCCAAGAAAGCTACTGCAATAGCGGTATAGCGCCGCCGCCATGGCGGGCGCCTTCTTCCGTTTCTTCGCAATAACCGCGGTCCACTCGGCGCGTCGTTTCAATGAGGGGTCTTGCGCCGAGAGCTGGTTTCAGATCGGCGGCGACGATACGTTTCATTTCTTCATAATGCCGATGCCCCCAGTCGCGCTCCTTGTCGGCGAGCCACTCGTCGAGGCGTTCGCCGACTGTCGGCTCCTTGGCGCGCGCCTCGCGGGCAGCCTGAGCTTTGCGACGTTCGGCCATCGGGTCGCGACCGGCATCGATCTGGGCGAGTTTGGCGCGCGCTCCTTTGCGGGCTTCTTTGATGCCGACCTCGGGCCAGGCGCCGAGGTTGATGCGCGTTCTCGCGCCCGCATGCGTGCGGGTCGACACGGTCCATTCGTATTTACCGCGGCCATGCCGGCCAGCGCTGACTCGCAGTTCGAGGTTGCGCTGTTCGACGTCGGTGTACTCAAGACGGCCTTTTGCCGGGGCGCGAAACGTCCGCAGCCAAGCGTCGGTAATACGAATCCGCATGACGGGGTCCTCTTTTGGGGGGCAATTTGGGGGGCAGCGCGCGTGCGTTGCCCGAATATTGCTGGAGACATGTAGAGCCCCCTGATGTAGAAAACAAGCGGCTTTGCGGTCTGTTAAACATGCTCGAATGGCGGCAATTAATGGTCCGTAGCTGACTTTTAATCAGTAGGTCTCGGGTTCGAATCCCGACGGGCTCACCAAGAAATCAAGTAGCCACATGCGCGTTCGAGATGGTTGGAGACCGAGGATCGAGGAGACAAGCGATGAACGATACGATGAGCCTGTCGCAGCGCGTCGATGCGCTCGAAGCAAGGATGGCGCGGGAGCTCGATTACATCGTCATCAAGTCGCGTCTCTACAGCATGGCCGAGGGCGACATGAGCCCGCCACCGAATGCCGGCGCGCTGATGAAGGACAATCCGAACGCACGCGTCTTGATGGGCGACGATCCGCGGTTGCCGGCGATGCCGGACAAGCCGACGTTGATGGATTTTTTCAAATACCGCTTCGGCCCGTGCATGCATCTCCTGCAAAGCGCCCGCCACGCGGTGAGGGCGGGCCTGCCCGAGAAGATGGTGCTAGCCTGCCTGCTGCACGACATCTCGACAATTGGCTTCATCCGTGGTGACCACGGCTATTGGGGCGCACAGCTGGTCGAGCCCTATGTCGACGAGGAAGTGACCTGGGCGATCCGTGCCCACCAGGTATTGCGTTTTTATCCCGACGAGTCGGTCGGCTACGAATATCCGCAGTCTTACATCACCGCGTTCGGTCAGGAATACCGCCCCGACCCCTATATCGAGGAAGACTATAAGCGGATGCGGAACCACAAATGGTACATGTCGGGCCGGCAGATCACCGTGCACGACATCTACTCGTTCGATCCCAACGTGCATGTCGAGCTCGAGGAGTTCACTGATATTATCGGCCGCAACTTCCGCCAGCCGGAGCAGGGCCTCGGCTTCGACAACAGCCCGGTCGCCCATATGTGGCGGGCGATGATCCGCCCGGCGAAGTACCTGT
>Ga0306920_100006248_pt1 | contig 15507 bp, 13 predicted proteins | sample flu12Cox44000170_FD_204666 | JGI IMG/M metagenome (GOLD analysis project Ga0306920, IMG submission 204666) | Lab enrichment of tropical soil microbial communities from Luquillo Experimental Forest, Puerto Rico - flux4day.12C.oxic.44.000.170 (v2)... | ecosystem: Environmental > Terrestrial >... | reverse complement strand
TTTTGGCGGATACCACGCATGTTATAGCGGATCCGCAAGTACGAAATCTGGCAACCGTGGGAGGGAACCTGGCGCACGGCGATCCGGCGAACGATCATCCGGCAACGATGATTGCGTTGGGCGCGAAGGTACTGGCGAACGGGCCGAAGGGCGAGCGGGTGATCCCGATTGAGGATTTTTTTGTGTCATTGTTCACGACGGCGCTGAAACCCGACGAGATCCTGACCGAGATTCGCGTGCCGATTCCGCAAGCGCGGAGCGGCGGCGCGTACCAGAAGCTGGAACGAAAGGTGGGCGACTTTGCAACCGCGGCGGTGGCGGTGCAGCTGACTCTGGATGCGCAGGGCGCGTGCCAAAAAGCGGGGATTGGGTTGACGAATGTTGGAGCGACACCGATCAAAGCGAGGAAGGCGGAGTCTTCGCTGCAGGGCAAGAAGCTCGACGACGCCGCGATCGCAGAAGCGGCGCAGCTGGCCGCGGATCAAGCTGAACCGGGTGCCGATTTGCGTGGACCAGCGGAATATAAGAAGGGCCTGGTGAAAGAGTTGGCGAGGCGCGCGTTGGTCATCGCCAGGGACCGTGCGGGAAAGTAAAACAGCAAGACGGAGAAGTGTATGGCAAAAAAGCAAACGGTTCACCTGAAAGTGAATGGAGTGCAGCGCGAGGCGGAAATTGAACCGCGGTTGTTGCTGGTTCATTTTATTCGCGAACAGCTGGGATTGACAGGAACGCACGTGGGGTGCGACACGAGCAATTGCGGGGCGTGCACCGTGGTATTGGATGGGAAGACGGTCAAGTCGTGCACGGTGTTTGCGGTGCAAACGGACGGTGGGGAGTTGCTAACGGTTGAGGGGCTCATGAAGGACGGGAAGCTGCACCCGCTGCAGGAAGGGTTCAAGCAAGAGCACGGCCTGCAATGCGGGTTCTGCACGCCAGGGATGCTGATGTCCACATATGCGCTGTTGCGGAAAAACGCTCATCCGACCGAGCAGGATATTCGCTGGGGAATCTCCGGCAACTTGTGCCGGTGCACGGGATATCAAAATATTGTGAAGGCCGTGCAATATGCCGCGGGTAAGTTGGCTGAGGGAGGACCACAGTGACGATCGAGAAAACCACTCCCGAAGTGGGAGGAATGGGTCACTCGCTGAAGCGCAAGGAAGATTCGCGATTTATCCAGGGCAAGGGCAATTATGTGGATGACGTACATCTGCCCGGAATGGTGTATGGCCAGATGGTGCGAAGCCCCTACGCACACGCGCGGCTGAAAAGCATCGACTCGGAGAAAGCAAGACAACTGCCGGGTGTACTCGCGGTGATCACGGGCGAGGATCTGGCGAAGGCGAATCTCGCCTGGATGCCGACGCTTTTCTTCGATAAGCAAATGGTGCTGGCAACGGGCAAGGTGCTGTTTCAATCGCAGGAAGTGGCTTTTGTCGTGGCGGAGGATCAGTACACAGCGGCGGACGCCGCCGAATTGGTGGAAGTGGAGTATGAAGAGCTTCCGGTGTTGGTAGACCCACACAAGGCAACGGCAGCCGACGCGCCGATTCTTCGCGACGATCGGGACGAAAAGTCGAACCACATTTTTCATTGGGAGGTGGGCGACAAAGGAGCAACAGAAACAGCGTTTCAGTCGGCACCCGTAAAGGCCAGCGTGCACGCGATTTCGCAGCGATGCCACCCGGCGCCGCTGGAAACCTGTGGGTGTGTCGCCGATTTTAACAAGGCGACGGAAAAGTTGACCGTTTATCTCACCTCGCAGGCGCCGCATGCGCACCGGACACTGTTCGCGCTGGTGGGGGGAATTCCTGAGCAGAATATCCGCGTGGTGTCTCCGGACATAGGCGGCGGTTTCGGGAATAAGGTGCCGATTTATCCGGGGTACGTGTGCGCGGTGGTGGCGTCATTGACGCTGGGCCGGCCGGTGAAGTGGATCGAGACGCGCTCGGAGAATTTGCAATCGACGGGCTTCGCGCGCGACTACCATATGACGGCGGAAATCGCCGCGGATCAAAACGGCAAAGTCAAAGCCCTGCGGGTAAAGACGCTGGCGGACCATGGCGCGTTCAATGCGGCGGCCCAGCCCACGAAGTTTCCTGCTGGGTTGTTCAGCGTTTGCACCGGTTCATACGATTTCCGCAGCGCGTTTTGCGAAGTCGACGGGGTGTACACAAACAAGGCGCCGGGAGGAATCGCGTACCGCTGCTCATTCCGCATCACGGAGGCGGCCTACTTAATCGAGCGTGCAATGGATGTGCTGGCGAATCAGTTGAAGATGGATCCGGCGGAATTGCGGCGGAAGAACTACATTCAGCCGGGCCAATTCCCGTACAAGACGGCGCTCGGCTGGACATATGACAGCGGGAACTACGAAGGCGCCTTGAACAAGGCGCTCGAGATGGTCAGTTACGCGCAGCTACGCAAAGAGCAGGAAGAGAAGCGAAAGAAAGGCGAGCTGATGGGGATCGGGATCTCCAGCTTTACCGAGGCGGTGGGCGCCGGACCTGCGCATACCTTCGATATTGCAGGCATCAAAATGTTCGACAGCGCCGAGATCCGCGTCCATCCGACGGGCAAAGCAATCTGCCGGATGGGCACAAAAAGCCAGGGGCAAGGGCATGAGACGACCTACGCCCAGATCGTGGCGCAGGAGTTGGGCATACCGGCGTCGGACGTAGTGGTTGAAGAGGGCGACACGGACACCGCGCCGTACGGACTCGGAACCTACGCGAGCCGCAGCACTCCGACTTCTGGCGCAGCAACAGCAATGGCGGCGCGGAAGATTCGAGACAAAGCGAAGAAGATTGCCGCGCACTTACTGGAATGCAGCGAAGCGGATCTGGAATGGCAAAACGGGAAATTCCTTGTGAAAGGCGCGCCGTCGAAGAGCAAGACGATTCAGGAAATTGCCTTTGCAGCGTACACCAACTTTCCGGCGGGGCTCGAAGCCGGGCTCGAAGCGGTGGATTACTACGATCCGCCGAATCTGACCTTCCCGTTCGGCACGTACATTTGCGTAGTGGACATCGATAAGGGCACCGGTGAGATAAGAGTGCGCCGGTTCGTTGCCGTCGATGACTGCGGTAATGTGATCAACCCGATGATTGTACAGGGGCAAATTCATGGAGGACTGACCGAGGGATTCGCGATTGCGTTTATGCAGCTCATTGATTACGACGAAAGCGGAAACGTGCAGGGCGGCAGCTTCATGGATTATCTGATCCCGACCGCGGTGGAGACGCCGCACTGGGAAACGGGAAGCACGTGTACGCCCTCGCCGCATCATCCGTTTGGGGCCAAGGGCGTCGGCGAATCACCGAACGTGGGTTCGCCGGCGGCATTCGTGAATGCCGTGGTGGACGCGCTCTCGCATCTCGGCGTGAAGCACATCGATATGCCAATCGCACCGTGGAAAGTGTGGACGATTTTGAAAGAGAAAGGCGTGGTGAACTGAGGCCGTGGCGATTCGCATCGAGAAATCGTTCCGGGTGCAACAGCCAGCGGAACGCGTGTGGGCGTTCTTGAGTGATCCGCGGAGGATTGTGACGTGCGTTCCGGGAGCGAAGATCACAGAACAAGTGGATGAGCACAATTACAAGGGTTCGATCAGCGTGAAGGTGGGGCCTTCGGTCACGGATTACAAGGGCGAAGTACAGATTCTGCGATCGGACCCGCAGGCATACGAAATCGAAATTTTGGGAAAAGGGTCGGACGTTCGGGGGCGAGGCAGCGCGTCCGTGAAGATGCAGGGGAAGCTGAAAGCGCTCGATGCCGGGCACACGGAGGTTACCAGCATCTCAGAATTGAATATTGTGGGCATTCTGGCGCAGATGGGCGCGCGGGTCATTACCGAAGTGTCGAATATTATGTTCGGGCAGTTCACGACGAATCTGGCAACGCGCCTGGCCGAGCCCGCAGGTCCAACGGAAAGCGCGGCGGAGGCAGAAACCAAGCCGCTCGATGCAGGTTCGCTGGCCTGGCAGGCGGCGAAGGGAGTATTCCGCCGCGAATCGTAGCCAGCTCGCACGGTGGCGCGTTCGAGAACCAAGCCCATGGCAACCTCACCGCTTCCCGGAGAAACCCAACTGAAAGATGTGGACGCCGTGATTGAGGCGTTCGAACGGTTGGGATACGTCACCGACCGAGCGTTGGCCACATCCGTTTACCTGGTCGTCAAACTGCACAAGCCGCTTTTGATTGAAGGGCACGCGGGACTGGGCAAGACGGAAGTAGCGAAAGTGCTCGCCGCGATGTTGGGGACTCGCCTGATTCGACTTCAATGCTATGAGGGTCTGGATGTAAACTCGGCGGTCTATGAGTGGAATTACCAGAAGCAGCTGCTGGCGATAAAAATCCAGGAAAAAAGCGAACAAACTGTCCAAGAGAAGGAACAGCACATTTTTAGCAAGGAATTCCTGCTCGAGCGGCCGTTACTGCAATCGATCGTTGCCGAGGAGTCCGCGCCAGTACTGTTGATCGACGAAATCGATCGCGCGGACGAGGCATTCGAGGCCTTCCTGCTCGAACTGCTGTCGGATTTTCAGATCAGTGTACCGGAGATGGGAACGATCAAAGCCAGGCATGTGCCCCATGTGGTCCTGACGTCGAATCGCACGCGGGAATTGAGCGACGCACTGAAACGGCGCTGCTTTTACCACTGGATCGACTATCCGAACTTCGAGAAAGAGTTGAAGATCGTGCGCACGCGGTTGCCGGACCTCGAAGAGGAGCTTGGCCGACAAGTGGTGCGATTCATGCAAGCAACACGCGAACTGGATCTGACGAAGCCGCCGGGCGTCACGGAGACTCTGGATTGCGCGATGTCGGCCATGTCGCTGGGGAAACATCAGCTGGATGCTCAGACGGTGGAAGAAACCATTGGCTGCGTGACGAAGTCGATGGAAGACACCGAAAAATTGAAGGCCGCCGGCATCGAGCGGTTGCTGTCGTCGTAAGGGAAGGGTGAGCGCGAGGGAGGGTGCGCATGCCACCGGAAGAACCGGATCGCTCCGCGGCTTCCATCCTTGCGTTTTGCCAGTTCGCACGCGCCCACGGATTGCCGGCGGGTGTTCAGCAGAGCCTCGCAGCAGTGGAAGCGGCAAAATCGATCGGTGAGGTCGCTCGCCAGGAATTTGCATTCACGTTGCGCGCGGCGCTGACCTCGTCGAAGCACGAGTGGGACCTGTTCCCGCAACTCTTCGAAGCCTTTTGGAGCGCCTCGAGGCATCGAGACAAGACACCCTCGGGAAAAGTTGGGAAATCCGGACAGGATGCGCAGGAGCACCAGGCAAGTTTCCAGGCTTTGACGAAGGAATCGATCGGCGAGGGTTCAACGGCCGAGGGAGAGACGAAATCGGTCTGGGGCGCGAGTGCACAGCAGCGGCTGCAAAAGATGGATTTTTCGAATGTGCCGCAGGACGATTTTGCACTAATGGAAGAAATCGCAATGCGCTTGTTCCGACGGATGAGCTTGCGGTTCTCGCGGAGATTCAAGATTCGGGATCTGGCGGAACGGGTGGATATCCGGCGAACTATCCGGCGAAGCATTCCGAGAGGCGGTGATCCCATCGTTCTGGCCTTTCAGGGGCGCAAGCCGCAGAAGCGGCGGCTGGTGATCTTTCTCGATATCAGCGGGTCGATGAATGCGTACAGCTTGTTTCTGGTGCGTTTCGCATATGCACTGCAAAGGTATTTCAAACGTGTCGACACCTTCCTTTTCAGTACGGAGGTGGTCGAAATCACGGAGGTCCTGCGGACATCGGATTTGCGCGAGGCTTTGCGGCGGCTCTCGCAAAAGGCGGTGGGCTGGGCCGGGGGCACGAAGATCGGAGAGTCGTTGAAAGAGTTTAATCGCCAGTTCGGCCGAAAATTGCTAACGGGCAACAGCGTGTTCATAATCCTGAGCGATGGCTGGGACACCGGCGAACCGGAACTGCTGGCCGAGGAACTTCGGCGGATTAGTCAGCGAGTGCAACAAGTGGTGTGGTTGAACCCGCTGCTGGGACTCGAGGAATACGAGCCGGTGACGCGGGGCATGAGCGCGGCATTGCCCCATGTGGATGTGTTCGCACCGGCGCACAATCTAGAGAGTTTAGTGGCGCTCGAGAGGATTTTGTAACGCGTCGAAAAAGTGATGGCCATGTTCGATCAATTCCTGAAAAAGGCAGACGAGCTTCTGGCTTCGGAGCAATCGTTTGCGATCGCAGTGGTGGTGCGGTACGAGTCTCCAATTTCCGGCAAGCCAGGGAACAAGGCGATTATTTTCCCGGACGGCAGAATTTGGGGCTGGATTGGCGGAGGTTGCGCACAGCCGGTGGTAACGAAAGAAGCGTTGAAAGCGCTGGCCGACGGACAACCTCGGTTGATACGGATCAGCCCATCGGCATCGCCCGAAGAAGGCATCGTGGATTACACCATGACTTGCCATAGTGGAGGCACCTTGGACATTTATATTGAGCCGGTCCTGCCGAAACCACACCTCGTGATTCTCGGGCGTTCGCCCGTGGCGATAACCCTCGCGAAACTGGCGAAGGCCATCGACTACACGGTTTCTGTCGCGGCACCAGAAGCGGACCGGGAAAGCTTCCCGGATGCCGATTTGCTGCAGACGGACCTAGATTTACGGGGATTAAAAATTACACCGCAGACGCTTATGGTTGTGTCGACGCAAGGGCACCAGGATGAGGAAGCTGTGGAGAATGCGCTTCGTTCCGCTGCAGCTTATGTGGCGTTTGTAGCGAGCCGGACGAAGACGGTGAAAATCGTTGAGTACCTGAAGGAGAGAGGACTCGTTGCAGAGAGATTAGGGCAGCTTCGCGCACCAGCCGGATTGGACATTCACGCGGGATCTCCTGAAGAAATCGCGGTAAGCATTTTGGCGGAGATGATTCAAGTGAATCGAATGGGGAAAGAGAAACCGGAGAGTCCGGCGGCGCCGCCTGTTATCGCGACGAAGGAGGCGAAAGATCCAATCTGCGGAATGACGGTCGATGTCAGCAAGTCAAAACACAAATCGGAATGCCAGGGTATTACCTTTTACTTTTGTTGCGCAGGTTGCAAGGAGAAATTCGACCAAAGTCCGGACGAATACGCCCTCGCGGCAGGGCAGTAAGATAGGGTTGCAGAAGCAATTTAGAGAAAACAGCGTCAGGGTCAGCCGTTGAAATGTGCGCGAGCGCGTACGGGACCGAAATTCTCTGGGGTACGTAGGCGTGATATCCTAATTTGGCTAGATAATAGGCCCGTAGCTCAGTTGGTTAGAGCGCTTCCTTGACACGGAAGAGGTCAGAGGTTCGAGTCCTCCCGGGCCTACCATTTTTCTTCCCGCACAGTTTTCTACCTGTGATTTCCTACCTGTGTTCATTCTCCTTTGTTGAGTGCCAACCGTACTAGTTTGCTTTGAGCTTCCCGCTTCTCCGCTCTTTCAAAGTAGCTCTTGACAAATGTGAGATGACCGGTCATATTGCAGTCGTGAAACCAAACGTTCGAGAACAACTGTTAGACACGGGCCTGCAGATCTTGCACGAGCGAGGATTCAACGCCACCAGCGTGCAAGACATTACCGAACTTCCGAGCGCGTAAAATTCGGCGGCCCCAACACATCGAGAAGGTCGCGCAAGGAATGCAAAAGCGAGTGCGAAGGAACATCAACTGGTGCTTTTCGAGAACAAAACTGTTTCCAATTAGTTGCTGCAACCCCGGCTGGCGCGCCTGTGTCACCCGTCTCGTCAACGAAGTAGATGTCATCGTCGCTGACGTGAGTAGCATTACCGAGGGTATTGTCTGGGAACTTGAACTTCTACGCGACACCGGCGCACTAAAGAGAACTGTTTTTGTTGTCGAAGAATCACAGGCCAGCAGAGCTTCGGAAGAAATGGCGAGGGTGGTGGGTCCCTCCAGAACGATACCCGTGCTGCGTTACGGCGTGAGTGTGACTTCCACCCAATGTGTTGCCCGTGCCAGCATTATGAATATTCTCGGAAGGGAGGCTACATACGAACGAGCTTGTGTCATCAAATCGAACAAATGAAGAATTACCGTAGCGCATAGAGTGAGCCTGTGGGTCCGGAAAAAGCAGGCCGCCTGATGAGCCCAGGATCCTATTGCTCGGAAATTTGTCGTGCGGAACAGCTTCTCGCCCTCGAGCTAGGCGTTCGCCTGATTCCCGTCCTGGCTGTAGCGCTGAAGGGTTCCGACCGGCCTTTGTACCTGTACGCTATCGCGACTTCACCGTATGCCACGCGTCTGGGCGAACTCCTGGGCCGACAGGTCGTTTTACAAGTTGGCGCACCGCGACGCGTCCTGGCGCATCCAGGCACGAGGATGAACCTCGGCCGGTTCGGCCGCTGGCCATCGTGTCGTCGCTCATATCGTTGCGTGAACAAAAAAGGCAATACAGGGTCGCAATCGACAGTTTTTCCCGAATATTTTCGACTGGCTGCTCACAGTAAAAGCTACGGCGTTAGCAGTACCGTGTTCATGGGCGACGCTTTGTCCAGCGTCAAAAGTCAACCGAGCATCTTGGCAAATCCGGCATCGTCCACGCCGGCATAGATTTCAAAGCTGACCACGTCGCTCCACTGCTGGGCTCATTGACCAATCACGTGGGTATTGAAATACGCTTGACCCATAGGATTAAATGCACCATACGCCGAAGGCGGTGCAATGAAAAAAGCAGGCATCGGCCTCATCATTCTCGGTGGCGTGGTCTATGCCGTATCTGGTGGTGCGGACGGAGGCCCAGCAGCCTTTTTGGGCGCGCTTGTAATCGTGGCTGGGGTCCTCGTCTATTTCAGGGGCCGTCAGCATGCAGCGAAGTTGATCGCCGAAGGCTCTGCGAGCCCGCTTAGAGACTCGAAGCCCGACGTCTTGTACCTGAGATCGTTTCGTGCCGATCCTTCCTCGCCCTTTAAGGCTCTTCAAGCCGGATTCTCGACCGAAGAAGAACAGCTCGCCGACGTGTTGCGCCCTTTCGGAGACCTGATTGCTATTGGCAAGCCCGGAGAATCCCTTCCGCTGCCTGGTGCCGCCCGGCTCTATGCGACCGGCTCGGAATGGAAGAACGTTGTGCTCGATCGCATGCGGATCGCTCCACTCGTAATCATCCGTGCAGGAACAGGCGCCGGTCTGCTTTGGGAACTAGGGCAAGCGGTCTCAAGGCTCGATCCTGAGAGGCTGCTGATTATGGTCTTGAATATTACGACCGAGGAATATCGGGAGTTCTGTGATCAGGCTAGAGACAACTTTCAACTGGAGCTTCCCACGATCAAAAACTACGGTGCGCTCAGGACGTTCGTCGATTACCGAGAGAACCCATCCAAGGTGATGGCAGGATTCATCCGCTTTTCGCGTGACTGGAGTCCGGAGTTTCTGCCGTTGCCGACCACAGTGATTCGCATGGGCTACAACGATCTGAAAAAGTCGCTGAACGCGGCGTTGCGCCCGGTGTTTGAACGTCATGGGGTCACTTGGCGCCCTGTGGGTCGTTTTGGAGCATAGAGCGAACCGTTATGCTTGAGGTGATCCCCCGCTTTTTGTGGGGATGAGCGCACGAAATTATTGGGGAGAACAAGAGCTATTGGTAAACACTACGGCGTTACTCGCGACCTCTCGAAGTTCCAGGTCCAGAATTACCTGAAACAGGCCGGAGGATCAGTTAGAAAGCTGCGAGCAGCGTTAGGAAATGATCCTTTTTTTTGGGAACTTCTGGAGACGCCCCTCATGCTCTGGGTGGCGATATAGGCACAAAGGGAAGCTCCACTGGAATCTTCTCGGGAAGAAAACCTCGAGCAACGTCGCAGGCGACTCTTTGCGAACTTCGTCGATGCAATGTTCGAGCGGCGATCCGCAGCCCCTTCCTACACCCAAGAAAGGACGGAGCACTGGCTTTCCTGTTTGGCGTCTATGCTCAGGCGGTACAGTCAGAGCGTCTTCTACCTGGAAAGCCTTGACGTCCAATGGTTGCCAACGCGGGTAGAAAGATGGCTTTCTGAGACCGGGATCGTTGTTGCTACCCTGATAATTAGCGGGCTGAGTGGACTAGCCGTCGGGCTAGTCAGCGGGCTGATCTTCGAGCTGAACGCAACTAGTAAGAGGCTGCACGCGGGCTTATCCGGTGGGCTGATGTTCAGCCTCGCCGGTTGGCTGAGTGTCGGGCTCAGCGTCGGGCTGATCGGTGGGCTATTAGGCGGGCTCGTCGTTGGATTGGTCGCAGGGTTGACCGGAGGACTAGTCGTCCAGATGCCGAGCGTCAGGTTCCGCGTCACGCTAGTCGACGCACTGATAGGCAGTCTGCAGATTGGTTTGATCGCGGGGCCAATTTTCGCGCTGATTACGCTGCTATCGAGCGAGGCCATGGAAACTCGCATAAGGCCCAATCAAGGAACACGCCGCTCCCTAAAGATGGCCATTGCGGCGCTTTCGGTCGGCGCGCTGTTTGGCGGACTGGTCGGGATTCTGATGTGCGGGCCCACCGGGCTGCTGTGCTGGCTGATATTTGGACTGATGTTTGGGCTGATCTTCGGGCTGTTCGGCGGTGGACTGTTCTGTTTGAAGCACCTGGTTTTACGGTTGGTCCTCGCGACGACTCGGTCAGCCCCGGTGAGCTATGTTCGCTTCCTTGACCACGCGGTGGAGCGTCTCTTCCTGCGCAAGGTGGGCGGCGGTTACATCTTCAGTCACCGCATGCTTCTGGAATACTTCGCCTCGCTGGCGCAACCGCACCGCCGGGATCAGGATGCCGTGAAATTGCCAAGATAAGTGTCCCGCTCCTCTAGCCCGAAGGTTGTTGTCCGAATCCTCTAGTCCGAAGGAGTGGCGCCTCGCACCTGCTCGGATGATAGAAAACTGTCCAGAAACGGGCCTGTGAGAAATGAAATGACTCCTGCCTAGTCGCCAAGGGTTTACTGACGGAATCGGTCAACACTAGAGTAAAGACAAGACGACTGTTCTTTAGCGACGATTGGAGGCAGTCAGGGAGAGTACAGCGTACGAAGTAGCTGCGTCATTCATAAACAGCGCGGTATCCGGACTGATGTGGTTCTGTTTGCTTTTGTTCAGAGAGTAGGCCTCCCAGGAACCTTCCGTCTTGTCCTGATTCGCAGTGAGCCACGCGAGCCCCCGCTTCAGCTCGGCATTTTCGGCTGAAATCCCGGCCTGCTGAAGAACAAAGGTGATCAGCCCCGTCGCGTATCCGTCGCTAGTCGTTTCCTGAGACGTTCCATCCGCGCGCTTCCAATTGCCAGACAGAGAAGACAGGCTCCAGCCACCGTCAGCCTGCTGCTTTTGCAGAAGCTCCCCGATGATGGCCTTCTGCTGGTCTGGTTCGAGCAGTCCCGGCAGCTTCGCGGCGGCCCACAAGAGAAGGACGCGATTAATAGTGATCTGCACGGCAAATTCACTGTTGAGGTAGTCCCGCAATAGTCTGAGCCTGGTTTGGACTTCGGGCATTGCGCGATAGTTTCCTGGTGCTATACCAACTGCGACGGCGGCCAGCGTGGCTCCAAAGTAGTCCGAATCGTCCGCTTCCCACGGCTCGTTCCTAAAGCGCAGCCAGAGCCACGCGCCTTTCTGCTTACCGGAAATTTGTTGTTCGGCCCACATGTTCTCAAACGCCGCATGCGCGTCGTTGCTGAGTTGGCCACTTTTAGCATCACGGCTCGAAAGAATCAATGCATTGAGAACGGATTCCGTCCCGCGCGACTCGGCCGACTTGTATGGCCCGCGGTCCGCATCCTTGTAGAAGGGGTCAACCTCCTTCCAAAGGCGTACGCGCTTCGTGACGCTGTCCAGCAGCCGACGCTCGTTCGGAGATGCGGCTTGCTCGGCAAGGGCCGTTCGAAGAGCAGAGCGCGAAAGAGCATAAGGAACAGCGGTGTGGCACGACACGCAAAAAGTTTCATGGTCCCGCTGCGCTCTTGGCCATTCCATCCACCACAATTGCCGCCGGTCTAAGTAAGCGGCCGCAGCCTTCGGGTCCCAGGAGTTCGAGGTTTTTGTTTCCGGCTTCTCGGGGTGAGCCGTCACGGTTTCTTGACTGTTAGCAGCAGCCGCCCCTCCCTTGCACCAACTAGCCGTGAAGATTCCCACAGCCAACAAAGCCACTAAACTGCCGATCGGTCGCATAGCGCTCTTATGACCCCGTTTCAAGAGCCGCCATCTTTGGTTAATTTTTCCAAGCTGCCTAGTCTATTTAGTCGCAGATGGAAGTCGGCTATTTTCATGTGTGCGATTATAGCCTCAAAGAAATAGCAATCCAATGGATTCGAAGATCCAGGATGGATTGTGCAATACGGAGACTGGCCAGAAACGGGCTTCTGGGAAATAGCTCCCTCCTAGTCGCCTAGCGTTTACTACTGACAGCCACCGATCTTGGCCAATCCCGCGATCGTTGCATCTTTCGGGTTCCCCACTGTTCATCTCCGGTCATGTAGTTGTCGTAGTTTAGCGAGATGACCCGCGGACCCTGCTCTCTATCACTGACAAACTGACTTTCCAGGGGATCGCACTGTGGATAGCTGCCTGGATCGGCGAGGTAGAGATCCAGAACGCCGAGGATTATGTATTCCATCGCCGCTCGCCTGGGACAGTCCTCTTCGGCCATCTCGGGACCGATTGATTTGCCCCAACAATCGCAGCGGCTATTGCTTTCGATAGCAGACTTCGCCGTTGCTTCCTGGCTCCAACATGCACAATTCATCCGCCCACGAATTGCCGTTGTCGCGGCTGACCTGTTCGAGGCGGAAAAAATACTCAAAGCGCTTATTGTCGTCGCGCTCCATGACCAGCATATTGCCATCGAAGGAATAGGCGCCGTTGCCAAAAAAGCCGGTGGTGGTCTGCAAAACCTCGCTGTTGGAAACGCGCGTACGATACTGGGTGGCTGCCGTATCCGCAAAACGGCCGTTGGCTTGGAAGGTATACTGCAGGCCCACAGTTCCCGTGGCCACAACCCAGCGTCCCACCAGTTGCTGCCGGATGGTCGCCGCCTCTTGTCCCGTGGGCCGCGCGTTCTTGAATCGCAGGCTGTAAAAGAAATACGGCCAAGCGTCGGGATTGCGCAATCCGAAGCAAGCGCTAATCATGAAGTCCTTGGATGTCCCCACGATGGCGGCGATTTGGCCATCCACTCTCGCCGTGAGGAGAATCGTTCCGTTGGTCCGGGATTCGCCCTCTTGGCCCCCGACCAGCTTCTTAATCAAAAAATACTCCCAACCTTGTGGTGACACTCCTTGGGCCATCCTATCAGGCGGGTTGGGAAAAATCGCCCTCGGATCGATCCCGAAGATCTCGCGAAATGTGTCAAGCGCTTCCTCCACCAAGGGCCGCGAGGATGGCCGCAGAGGCAGCATAGTGAGGGCACATCTTTCGATACCCATTTGGGGAGACATCAGCACGATCCGATCGGACGATTCCTGCTGCGCCCACCCATTCGGGATCGTGTAGACGTAATTCGCCAGGGATCCTGCGGCAGAGGAGTCCGAATTCGGGCTGGGCGTGCTGGGCGCCTCGGGACTGGTCGGCCACGCGGGCTGGCCGAGCGTCGTTGGCCCTCCCGCGCTGGCGAGGAAATTCAAATTGTTGAAGAAGTCCGTGAGCTCGGGCTGATAGGAGTTGGGCGAAACATAAACGACAACGCTTGCAAACCTCCCGAAGCCGGTGACGGTGAAAAGGATTACCCGCAGCGGCCCCCCCGGGCTCAACACGTCAGCATGATCGGTCAGAGACGTCCACCCCTCCGGATTCGTTTCCGGCTGGGCCGAAGGCCGCCCCGTGAAACCCAGAATCTGCGCCACCTTCGCATCCCATTCGTTTTGGAAATTTGCGGTTGGGCTCGCGTTACTCGGCTGGCTCGGAAATAAGTAGATTTGGCAGAACACTTCTCGCCCCAGAAGTCTTTGCCGGTCCTGAATGATCAGGACGCCGTGGTTCACGGCCTGGTTCCATCCTCTAGGCGGAACGAAAGTGGCGATGTCAAATGTCATAGTCTGTGCATTCTTCATGAAGCTTTCTCCCATGGTTGGTGCTTGTAGATGTGGGTCTGTAACGTGATTCCGATTGTGGTTCGCGAAACTCCGTTCGACCTCAAAATCAACAAGATAGGGTGAGACTGTATAACGGCGAGACTGTATAAAACAGGGCGTCCCCTTTGGAGTAGGCGTCATGCGCCTTCGGCGCGCCACCAAGCATGAAAATAGAGTTGAGCGGGCTGTCAGACGGGTCAGCCTCTGACACAAGCAACGCTGGACGGCGATTGCTTGGCGGTCGGGACAAACCTTTGAGAGGAGATAGATCCCGCGGAGTAGACTGAAACAGTTTCTGCTCATAGTCATGCCCGAGCTTGGGCAGGAACTACAAAATGTGGGCACCAGGGTGAAAGTCGATGTGCAATAATAGTGCCGACGTGCAAGAATTCAGCATTTTCTTAAGCCACATTACAGTCGAATCAAAACTCGCTGACCTCCTGCGAAAGCGTTCGGTTCGGGATTTTATGGGATTAGTAGAGGTATTTGTGTCGTCAGACCGGCTCAGCATTCCAGCGGGTACGAAATGGCTCGACGAAGTTATTGGGGCTTTGAGGCGTGCACACCTCCACCTTATCCTCTGCAGCCAAGGAGCGACAACACGTCCTTGGATTCAGTTCGAAGCCGAAGCAGCACCTTTGCGGGGAGTTCCTACCTCTATGCCACAGCGGTTTGACTTGTGCGCAATTACCGGTTCCACAGAGTGAATATGAGGGCATCGAGGCTTCTAAGCCGGAGGACCTTTTCACACTCTATCGAGCTGTCGCCGACACCCTTGGTTCAAGCGTTCCCGAAATCGATTTTGAGGCATTTGCGAAGGAAGTAGCCTCCTTTGAGGTCGAATATGTAAAGCAACGGGATCTCGTCACGGCAAACTCTCCTTTGCAAGAAAGCGTCGAGGGGATACGTAATCCCAAGGCGCTCTGTGTTTCGAGCCCGCAGTTTGCAAAGCTGGGATTTGAGAACCAGTTGCAGACCGCGCGCTGCTACGCACGCCAGCCTAAACACGTCGACCTCGTGTTCATGTCGGGGTCAAGGGGTCAAATGGGGTAGCGTTACCAGCGTAATCTCCTTAATGAGCGAAATTCCCAGCGGCCCGTCGGCACAACATCGATCGAGGACGACCTCGGGGCGACCCGCAGGGCACGAAAAAGTCAAGCCAGTGGCTGTTTCCCTGCAATCGCCAGCATATCGACAATCGACCGATTTCTGCGAAAGTGGTTTGGCATGCCTGCCGGAATGACGCCCAGTGAGCGGCATTGGTCTCCTGAAAGTATCCGCCAGGCAGGTTGGCGAGCCGAGAAAGACAGCCAGGCAAATTTGTGACGGAGGCAGCAACGGGAGGACTCATGCCAGAAATTCAAAGCACCACCGCACAAGCGTGGAGTGATGCGCCTTCTCTTATCTTGCGCCTCTCGGAATCTCTGGATTCGTTCGATTGGGCCGCAGCTGAATCCACATGCCAGAAGTTGATCGGGCGGCT
>Ga0306920_100006247_pt1 | contig 15509 bp, 11 predicted proteins | sample flu12Cox44000170_FD_204666 | JGI IMG/M metagenome (GOLD analysis project Ga0306920, IMG submission 204666) | Lab enrichment of tropical soil microbial communities from Luquillo Experimental Forest, Puerto Rico - flux4day.12C.oxic.44.000.170 (v2)... | ecosystem: Environmental > Terrestrial >... | reverse complement strand
TCGGTGCCGCTCATTCCGGCGTCGCAGCTCGACACGGGACTCGACTACGAGTCCATGAACGCGGTCGGCACGTTCCTCGGCTCCGGCGGCGTGATCGTGATCGACGAGGGCACCTGCATCGTGGATACGCTCTGGAACATCACGCGCTTCTACGAGCACGAATCGTGCGGCAAGTGCACGCCGTGCCGCGAGGGCACGTACTGGATGAGCGAGGTGCTGGAGCGTCTCGAGCACGGGCGCGGCACCAAAGCTGACATCGACCTCCTGCTCGATCTCGCGGACAACATCCTCGGCAAATCGTTCTGCGCGCTCGGCGACGCGGCGGCGATGCCGGTCCAGGGCGCGATCAAACACTTCCGCCCGGAATTCGAGGACCACGTCACGCGGCACGGCTGCCGCCTGAACCGCCGCCGCGATTCGCTGCCGGCGCGCCGCGCCGGCGTGGAGGCGCACGCGTGAGCGCGCCCTGCCGCGTGACGATCAACGGCCGCACGGTCGAGGTGCCGGCTGGCACGCTGGTCACGGACGCGGCGCGCGCCGCCGAGGTGCACATCCCGATCTTCTGCTCGCACGCGAAGCTCCCGCCGCTCGGCGCGTGCCGCATCTGCGTGGTCGAGATCGGGCTGCCGAAGCGCGGCCCCGACCGCCAGGTCGTGCTCGCCGCGGACGGCACGCCCGAGATCGCGTGGATGCCGAAGGTGCAGACCGCATGCACCACGACCGTCGCCGCCGGCAAGCACGTGCGCACCGAGTCGCCCGAGGCGGTCAAGGCGCGCAAGGGTGTGATGGAATTCCTGCTCGTCAACCACCCGCTCGACTGTCCGGTGTGCGACGAGGGCGGCGAGTGCCAGCTTCAGGATCTGGCGTTCGCATTCGGCGCGGACTTCTCGCGCATGGCCGACGCGAAGCGCACGTTCGTCTCCGAGGATCTCGGCCCGATCGTCAAGAAGGAGGCGAACCGCTGCATCGTGTGCATGCGGTGCGTGCGCTACTGCGACGAGATCATGGGCGACGACGCGCTCACCGCGCACCAGCGCGGCTTCCGTACCGAAATCAGCTCGTTCAACCGCGAGCCGCTCGAATGCGAGCAGTGCGGCAACTGCATCGAGGTGTGCCCGGTCGGCGCGCTGACCGCGCTGCCGTACCGGTTCAAGGCGCGGCCGTGGGACCTGCGCCAGTTCATCACGGTGTGCCCCTACTGCTCGAACGGGTGCTCGGTGCGGCTCGGCGTGCGCGGCATGGAGATCCTGCGCGCGCGCGGCACCGAGCGCCGCGGCGTGAACCAGGAGTACCTGTGCGCGCGCGGGCGGTTCGGCTACGAGTTCGTGAACCGCGAGGACCGGCTCAGCGCTCCGCTCCTGCGCATCGGCGGCGGGCTCTCGCCGGCCGGCTTCGACGAGGCGGTGACGTACGCGGCGGCGCGGCTGCGCGAGGTGGCCGCCGCGCATGGCCCGCAGGCGATCGCGTTCCTCGGCGGCGAGAAGCTGAATATCGAGGAGCAGTACCTGTTCCAGAAGCTCGCCCGCGCCGTGCTCGGCACGCCGAACGTCGACGCGCGCACGCGGTATCGCGCGCACGTCCCGGGCGACGCGATCCTGCGCGCGACCGGCGGCGGCCGGGCGCCGCTCACGCTCGATCAGCTCGGGCGTGCCGCCGAGGTGCTCGTGCTCGGCGAGGACCTCCAGGGCGAGGCGCCGTACGCGCAGGCGGTGATCATCCGCGGCCAGCACCAGAACGGCCTGCACGTCACGGTCGCGCACCCGCGGCGCGTGAAGCTCGCGCGCGCGAAGTTCCTCGGCGATCACCTCGCGATGAAGCCGGGCGGCGAGCTCGCGCTGATCCATGCGCTCACGCACGCGGCGCTCGAGTCCGGCGTGCCGGCTGGAGTTCCGGGCTAGGTCGCGGGCGCGCTCGAGCGGCTGCGCGGCGCGCTCTCCGAATGGAGCGCCGAGCGCACCGAGGGCGCGAGCGGTGTTCCGGCCGCGGCGGTGCGCGCGGCGGCGCGGCGCCTGCGCGACGCGAAGAGCAAGGCGATCCTGTTCGGGCGCGCGGTCGCGGAGCACCCGCAGGCGGACGCGCTGATCGCCGCGATCGAGAATCTCGCGTGGGCCGCGGGCGCGATCAGCACCGAGCAGTCGTCCGTGATGTACCTCGGCCCGCAGCACAACAGCCAGGGCGCGCTCGACATGGGCCTCGTTCCCGACCGGCTGCCCGGCTACGGCGATCCCGCGGACGCCGCGGCGCGCCAGGCGCTCGAGCGCTCGTGGGGCGGAACGCTGCCGGAATCTCCCGGGCTCTCCGCGCGCGAGATCCTCGCCGCCGCGGCCGAGGGGCGCGTGAAGGCGCTGTGGATCGTCGCCGACGAGTGGCTCGCGAGCGCGCCGGACCGGGCGCTCGCGGAGCGCGCGCTCGAGCGCTGCGACATCGTGATCGTCAGCGATCTCTTCCTCACCGAGACCGCGAAGCGCGCGCACGTCGTGTTCCCGGCCGCCTCGTTCGCCGAGAAGGAAGGCGTCGCGGTGAACTGCGAGCGCCGGCTGCAGCGCGCGGTGCGCGCGTTCTCGCCGCGCCGCGGTGCGCGCGCGGACTGGGAGATCTTCCAGGCGGTCGCGCGCGCGCTCGGCGCCACGTGGACGCACCGCAGCGCCGAGGACGTGCTGCGCGAGATCACGCGCCTCGTGCCGGGCTACCCGGGGCTCGGGCTCGCGCGCCTGATTCCGGACGGCGCGACGTGGACGGCGGAAGCGCCGCTCGCGGCCGCGATCGCCGCGCCCGGCGCCGCGCCCGTGCCGGTGGCGAAGCCGGACGGCCTCGCGCTGCTCTCGGGCGGCGCGCTGTTCGTGCAGGGGAGTCTCACGCAGCGCGGCGAGACGCTCGCGAAGCTCGCGGGCGCCGCGCGCGCGTGGCTCCATCCCGAGGAGGCGGGACGACTCGGGCTCGCCGCCGGCGACGCGGTCGAGCTCGCCGGGCCGGCCGGAGCGGTCACGCTCGAGGCGGCGATCGACGACGCGGTCCCGCCCGGCAGCGTGTTCGTTCCGTACGCGCAGCGCGGCGTGCGCCTGAACGCGCTCGGCGCGCCGGGCGCCGGGGTCTTCGCGGTGCGCGCGCGGCGCGCGTCGGCCGCGCAGCCGGTGGGAGCCTGAGCGGCATGGCCGCGATCTGGAGCAATCCGGACGTTCAGCTGATCTTCTGGTCGGTCGTCAAAGTCGGCATCATCCTGAACGGGATGCTCGGCCTCGTCTCCTACATGATCTTCGCCGAGCGCAAGATCGCCGGGCACATGCAGGCGCGCACCGGGCCGAACCGCGTGGGACCGTTCGGGCTGCTCCAGCCGATCGCGGACGTGCTCAAGCTGTTCTTCAAGGAGGAATTCGTCCCCGCCGAGGCGAACAAGATCATCTTCTTCCTCGCGCCCATGCTGGCGGTGATCCCGGCGCTCGTGACGTTCGCGGTGATCCCGTTCGGCCCCGGCGACGCGCTGGTCGGCACCGACGTGAACGTCGGGCTCCTGGTGTTCCTCGGCATGTCGAGCCTCGGGGTCTACTCGATCACGCTCGGCGGCTGGGCCTCGAACAACAAGTACGCGCTGCTCGGCGGGCTGCGGTCGTCGGCGCAGATGATCTCGTACGAGCTCGCGATGGGGATGTCGACCATCGGGGTGCTGCTGCTCGCGGGCTCGCTATCGCTGGTCGAGATCGTCCACGCGCAACAGAAGGTGTGGTTCGTGGTGCTGCAGCCGGTCGCGTTCGTGATCTTCATGATCACCGCTCTGGCCGAGACGAATCGCGCGCCGTTCGATCTGCCGGAGGCCGAGGGCGAGCTGGTCGCGGGCTTCCACACCGAGTACTCGAGCATGAAGTTCGGCCTGTTCTTCCTCGGCGAGTTCATGAACGTGATCGCGATCAGCTGCATCGCGGTGACGCTGTTCCTCGGCGGCTGGAACGGCCCGGGGCCCGCCGCGCTCGGGCTGGTGTGGTTCCTGCTCAAGCTGTTCGCGTTGCTGTTCATCTTCATCTGGATCCGCTGGACCTATCCACGGCTGCGCTACGACCAGCTCATGAACCTCGGCTGGAAGGTGCTGCTTCCGATCGCGCTAGCGAACATCGTGGTGACCGCGATCGTGATGCAGATGGTGGCGCGAGGGGCGCGATGATCTTCCTGTTCGCGCTCTTCGCCGCGGTGCTGATCGCCTCCGGGCTGCTCGTGATCCTGCACCGCAATCCCGTGACCAGCGCGCTGTTCCTCGTGCTCGCGTTCTGCTCGCTCGCTGGGCTGTACATCATGATGAGCGCCGAGTTCGTCGGCATGGTGCAGGTCATCGTGTACGCCGGCGCGATCATGGTGCTGTTCCTGTTCGTGATCATGTACCTGAATCTCGGGCGCGACGTCGAGAGCGGCCTGCCGACGCAGCTGCGCCGCGGGCTCGGCTGGGTGGCGGGCGCGGCGCTGCTCGGCGAGGCGGCGGCGCTGATCGGCCGGCGCGCGGTGCCGGGGCCGGTCGCGGACACGCCCGTCCAGGCCGGCAACACGCAGGCGATCGGCCAGGTGCTGTACACGCGCTACCTGTTCCCGTTCGAGATCACGTCGCTGCTGCTGCTCGTCGCCATGGTGGGGGTGATCGTGATCGGCAAGGGGCGCGCCGCCCCGATCGGCGCGGAGAACGCGCCGGGCGCGGGCGAGGGGGGCGCGTGAACGGCGTGATCCCGCTGTCCTGGATGCTCGCGCTCAGCGCGGTGCTGTTCGTGATCGGCGTGGTCGGCGTGCTGGTGCGCCGCAACGCGCTCGTCATCTTCATGTCGATCGAGCTGATGCTGAACGCGGCGAATCTCGCGTTCGTCGCGTTCGCGCGCCACATGCACTCGCTCGACGGCCAGGTGTTCGTGTTCTTCGTGATGACCGTCGCCGCGGCCGAGGTCGCGGTCGGGCTCGCCATCATCGTGAACCTGTTCCGCTTGCGCGAGACCGTGTTCGTGGACGAAGTGAACCTGCTCAAGGGCTGACGTGAAACTCGGGTTGCTCTCGATCATCCCCGCGCTCCCGCTCGCCGCGGTGGCGCTGAACCTGCTGCTCGGCGACCGGCTTTCCCGACGCGGCGCCGGCTGGCTCGCGTGCGGCGCGGTGGCCGCCTCGTTCCTGGCCTCCCTGCGCGCCGTGGTGACACTGGCCGGGCTCCCCGAGGACAGCCGCCGCATCGTCGAGACGGTCTACACGTGGATCCACGTCGGCAACTTCTCGGTCAACGTCTCGTACCTGCTCGATCCGCTGTCCGCCGTGATGATCCTGGTCGTGACCGGCGTCGGGTTCCTGATCCACGTCTACTCGACCGGCTACATGGCGCACGACCGCTCGGTGCGGCGCTTCTTCCTCTATCTCAACCTCTTCATGTTCGCGATGCTCACGCTGGTGCTCGCGGACAACTTCCTCGAGATGTTCGTGGGGTGGGAGGGCGTCGGGTTGTGCTCGTACCTGCTGATCGGCTTCTGGTACGAGCGCCCGTCCGCCGCCGAGGCGGGGAAGAAGGCGTTCGTCGTGAATCGGATCGGCGACTTCGGCTTCCTGATCGGCATCTTCATCCTGTTCTCGTTCACCGGCAGCCTCGATTACGAGCGCGTGTTCAGCGTCGCGCCGCAGGTGTTCCCGGCCGGCGGCCTGGCGATCACGCTCGCAACGCTGCTGCTGTTCCTCGGTGCGACCGGCAAGAGCGCGCAGATCCCGCTCTACGTCTGGCTGCCGGACGCGATGGAGGGTCCGACCCCGGTCTCCGCGCTGATCCACGCCGCGACCATGGTCACGGCCGGGGTGTACATGGTGGCGCGCTGCCACGTGCTCTACGAGCTCGCGCCGGTCTCGCTCGAGGTCGTGGCCGTGATCGGCGCCGCGACCGCGCTGTTCGCGGCCACGATCGGGATCGCGCAGAACGACATCAAGCGCGTGCTCGCGTACTCCACCGTGAGCCAGCTCGGCTACATGTTCATGGCGTGCGGCGTGGGCGCGTTCTCGCGCGGCATCTTCCACCTCATGACGCACGCGTTCTTCAAGGCGCTGCTCTTCCTCGGCGCCGGATCCGTGATCCACGCGCTCTCCGACGAGCAGGACCTGCGCCGCATGGGCGGCCTCGCGAGGCGCCTGCCCTGGACGCACGCCACGATGCTGATCGCGACGCTCGCGATCGCCGGCATCCCGCCGCTCGCCGGGTTCTTCAGCAAGGACGAGATCCTAGCGAGCGACTTCTCGTCGGGCCATCGCATCGTGTGGATCGTGGGCATGATCGGGGCGGTGATCACGGCGTTCTACATGACGCGCCTCTACGTGCTGTGCTTCCGCGGGCCGTCGCGGCTCACGCACGAGGCCGAGCATCACCTGCACGAATCGCCGCGGTCCATGATCGTGCCGCTCGCCGTGCTCGCCGGGCTCACGGTCGTCGGCGGCTGGGTCGGGCTGCCGTTCCAGCACGGCGGCAACGCGTTCGAGCGCTGGCTCTCGCCGGTCTTCGACCGCGACCGCTTCGCGATTCCGGCGCACGAGCTCCCGAGGGGGATGGAGTGGCTCCTGATCGAGGCCTCGATCGGGGCCGGCCTGCTCGGCATCGTGCTCGCCGTCCGCCTCTACCTGCGCAAGCCGGAGAACGCGACGGCGCTCGCCGAGCGCTACGCGGGCCTGCGCACGCTGCTCCTCAACAAGTACTGGGTGGACGAAATCTACGGCGCGATCTTCGTGCGTCCGTTCCGCGCGCTCGCCGACTGGCTGTGGAAGTTCTGGGACGTCGTGATCGTCGACGGCCTCGTGAACGCGGTCGGCTACGTGCTCGAGGGCGCCTCCGCCGTGCTGCGCCTGTTCCAGACCGGATTCGTCGGCACCTACGCGCTGTTCCTCGTGCTGGGCGTCGTCGCCCTGCTGCTCCACATGCTGAGGCACTGATGGCCGCAATCCCCTGGCTCAGCTGGCTGATCTTCCTGCCGCTCGCGGGCGGCGCGCTGATCCTCCTGATCCCTGCCACCGCGGAGCGCGCGATCCGGAGCGCCGCGACCGCGGTCGCGTTCCTCGAGCTCGCGCTCTCGCTGCCGCTGTGGTGGCGGCTCGATCCACGCGAGCCCGGCTGGCAATTCGTCGAGCGCCATGCCTGGCTGCCCGCGCTCGGCTCGACCTACCACCTCGGCGTGGACGGCATCAGCATGCTGCTTGCGCTTCTCACCACGGTCATCACCGCGATCACGGTGGTGGGCGCGTACGGCGCGGTCGAGAAGCGCGCGAAGGAGTTCTACGCGCTGCTGCTCGCGCTCGAAGCCGGCATGCTCGGCACGTTCTTCTCGCTCGACCTGCTGCTGTTCTACGTGTTCTGGGAGGGCATGCTGATCCCGATGTACCTGCTCATCGGCGTGTGGGGCGGACCGCGCCGCGTGTACGCGGCGGTCAAGTTCTTCCTCTACACAATGGCGGGCAGCGTGCTGATGCTGGTCGCGATCCTGTCGCTCTACTTCATGCAGAAGAACGCGACCGGCGTGTCGACGTTCGATCTCGACGCGTTCTACGCGCTGCCGATTCCGGGCGGAGTGCAGACGTGGCTGTTCCTCGCCTTCGCCGTCGCGTTCGCGATCAAGGTGCCGATGTTCCCGCTCCACACCTGGCTCCCGGACGCCCACGTCGAGGCGCCGACCGCCGGCTCGGTCGTGCTCGCGGCCGTCCTGCTCAAGATGGGCACGTACGGGTTCCTGCGCTTCGCGATGCCGTTGTTCCCGATCGCCTCCGCGCGCTTCGCGCCCTGGATCGCCGGGCTCGCGATCGTCGGCATCGTGTACGGCGCGCTGGTCGCGATGGTGCAGCCGGACCTGAAGAAGCTGGTCGCGTACTCGTCGGTCAGCCATCTCGGCTTCTGCATGCTCGGCCTCTACGCGATGAACGCGCAGGGGCTCGCGGGCGGGATGATCCAGATGCTGAACCACGGCGTCTCGACCGGCGCGCTGTTCCTGCTCGTCGGTGTGATCTACGAACGCCGCCACACCCGCGAGATCGCGAAGTTCGGCGGGCTCTGGAAACCGATGCCAGTCTACGCCGCGGTGTTCCTCGTCGTGCTGCTCAGCTCGATCGGGCTGCCCGGCACGAACGGCTTCATCGGCGAATTCCTCGTGCTGCTCGGCGCGTTCCACACCGAGCCCTGGTGGGCGATCCTCGGCGCGACCGGCGTGATCCTCGGCGCCGTGTACATGCTGTGGATGTTCCAGCGCGTCATGTTCGGCCCGGTCACGCACCGCGAGAACGAGACGCTCCCGGATCTCAGCCTGCGCGAGCGCCTCGTGTTCGCGCCGCTGCTCCTGCTCATCCTGTGGATCGGCATCATGCCGCAGCCGTTCCTCGACCGCGCGCAGCCCGCGCTCGACCGCACGCTGCGCCTGGTCGAGCTGCGCTCGCGCGTGAGCCACGGCGTGGCGACCGGCGCGCGCATCGCGCCCGCCGCGCCCGGGGCGCCCGCGCCGCGCGAGCTGCCGGCCGCGGCGCGCGGGGAGGCGCATCCATGAGCGCGCTGCCCGCCCCGCTGCTGCCGATGGACTGGTGGGCGCTCGGCGCCGTGATCGCGCTGTCCGCGGGCGTGATGGTGCTGATGCTGCTCGAGTTCTTCCCGGCGCGGCCGGGCTCGGCGCGCGGGCCGGTGCTCGCGCTCGCGACGCTCGCGGCCGCGGCGGTCAGCGTGTGGCGCGTGCGCGACGTCGCGCGCTCGCTGTTCGGCGGCATGTTCCTGCACGACGGCTTCACCGTGTTCTTCACGCTGCTGTTCTGCGGCATTGGCGCGATCGCGGTGCTCCTGTCGTGGGACTACGCGCGCCGCACCCGCATCGATCACGCCGAGTACTACGCGCTGCTGCTCGCAGGCACGCTCGGCATGATCGTCATGGCGGCCTCGAACGATCTCATCACGATCTTCCTCGGGCTCGAGCTGATGTCGCTCGCGCTGTACGTGATGGTCGGCTTCCGGCGCTCGCGGCTCGACTCCAACGAGGCGGCGCTCAAGTACTTCCTGCTCGGCGCATTCGCGAGCGGCTTCCTGCTCTACGGGATCGCGCTGCTCTACGGGGCGACCGGGACCACGAACCTCGCCCGCATGACGGAGTTCCTCGCCGCCTCGCCGCTCTCGGGCAATCCGCTGCTCGTGGTCGGCGGCCTGCTGCTGCTCACCGGGTTCGCGTTCAAGGTCGCGGCCGTTCCATTCCACATGTGGACGCCGGACGCCTATGAGGGCGCGCCCACGTCCGTGACCGGCTTCATGGCGGCGGGCGCGAAGGCGGCCGGGTTCGCGGCGCTGCTGCGCGTCGTCCTGCACGCGCTGGGCGGCGCGAACGGGGGATGGAGCTCGCTGCTCTCCGCCGTGGCGATGCTCACGATGACGGTGGGCAACGTGACCGCGCTGCTCCAGAACAATCTCAAGCGCATGCTCGCGTACTCGAGCATCGCGCACGCCGGCTATCTGCTGATCGCGGTCGTGACCGGGGGCTCGGACGGCGCGTCGGCCGCGCTGTTCTACCTCGCCGTGTACGCGGTGATGAACCTCGGCGCGTTCGGTGTGCTCACACTGCTCGGCCGCCAGCAGGAGGAGCGCGTCACGCTCGGCGATCTCGCCGGGCTCGGCTTCCGCCAGCCGCTGCTCGGGCTCGCGATGACGTTCTTCATGCTCTCGCTCGGCGGCATCCCGCCGACGGCGGGCTTCATGGCGAAGGTGTACCTGTTCGGCGTGGCGGTGAAGGCCGGCTACGTGCCGCTCGTCATCGTCGGCGTGCTGAACAGCGTGGTCTCGGTCTTCTACTACCTGCGCGTCACGGTCGCGATGTACATGGAGGAGCCGCCCGGCGAGCCGGTCTCCGTCTCGTGGGCGACGCCCGGCGTGATCGCGCTGCTCGCGTGCCTCGCGCTTACGCTGTGGTGGGGGCTCCAGGCGCACGCCCTGCTGGACCTCGCGCAGCGCTCGGTCGTCGGGCTGATGTAGCGACTACGGCCGGCCCGCCGTACCGAGCCGCGCGATCGCGTCGCGCGCATCCGGGTCATCGGGCCTCTGCCGGAGCTGGCGCCCGTACGCCGCGAGGGCGTTGCTGCGATCGCCCGCCGCCTCGTACGCCTGCCCGCGGTGGAGCTCGAGCTCGCCCGTGCCCGGGCCGAGCTTCGACTCGAGATCGAACTCGGCGAGCGCTGCGCGCGGCTGGCCGAGCTTCATCGCCAGGAGGCCGAGCCGCTCGTGCGCGGTCGGCGTCTCCGGATCCGCGGCGAGCGCGCGCTGCAGCCACGACCGCGCCTCATCCGGGTGTCCGTCCATGAACGCGAGGTTCGCGAGCAGCGAGCTCGCGCGCGCGTTGAAGGCGGATTCGCCGGCCTGGCGCTCGAGCTCCTCGCGCGCGGCGCGCCGCACGCTCGTGTCGCGCGCGCACTCGGCGCCGAGCGGCTCGAGGCGCTCGGCGCCGCCCGGGATCACGCGGTAAGCCTCCTGCGCCGCGAGCTTCCGGTGGCGGCCGTCGCGCCGCACGTACACGCACGCGGCGTCGTCGCGGAACACGAGCGCCCAGGACGGATCCGCGTCCAGCTGGTCGGGCAGGCGGTTGCCGATCACGCCGCGCACCGAGCCGTCGATCAGCGCCACCTCGAACTTGCGGCGCTGCTCGAGCGTCCGCCATGCGTCCGCGTTCGCGAACACGTAGGGATAGAGCTTGCGGTCCTCCGGCGTCCCGCTCTGGTGCACGTCCATGAACGGCAGGCGGGAGGTCTCGGGCCAGAAGCGCCACAATAGGTAGCCGCCGTAGTAGTACTCGTTGAACAGCGGGCCCGCGAGGCCGTGCGCGAGCACGAAGTCGCACGCGCCGACCGGATACTGGCGCAGATCGAATCCGATCCCGGGCTTGACGTCGCGCCGCGTCCACTCGAGCGCCGAGAGCGCAAGCAGGCCGGCGGCGAACGCGCCGAAGCGCGCCCAGACGGGGAAGCGCGACGTGCGGGCGCCGAGCACGTCGGCGAGGTCGCGGGCCACGAACGGCGCGGCGACCAGCGCGAAGAATCCCGCGAAGCGCTGGGAGAGGAGCGCGAAGCCGGAGAACACGACGCACGCGATCGCCTCGGCGGCATCGAGCCGGCGGACGCGCGTCCGCCCCACGATGAGGATCGGCCAGCCGGCGAACAGCAGCGGCAGACCGGTGCGCCAGAAGTGGCGCCACTCGAGCGGGCCGAGCTCGCCGATGCTCGCGTAGAGCGGATCGCCGCGCTGATGGAGCAGGAAGTCGAACGGCTGGACGACCGCGCGCATGCCGGAGGGATTCACGAACGTCAGGGCGGCCGCCGCCAGCGCGAGCGCGATGAATTCCGCTGCGCGATTCGAGCGCGACGCGCGTGCCGGGGAGAGGACCGCGTCCACCCCGTACGCACCGAGCAGCGCGAGGCCGAGCGGCCACGAGACGTGCGCGTTCGCCCAGATCCAGATCAGCGGCACGACCGCCGCGCGGCGGTCGAGCGGGAACGCGCCGCGCGCGCGGGCCCGGGCGCGCGCGCCGATCCGCCACGACTCGAGCAGCCAGAGCTCGGCGGCGAGCAGCACGGCGACCAGCGTCTCGGGCCGCACCTGCGAGCGATGCCGCCAGGTCAGTCCGGCGAGGCCGAGCACGGCGAGCGCGGAGAAGCCGCGCGCATCCATGCGTCGCGCGGTGAGGAGCAGCAGCACGAACGCGGCGAGCGTCGTCGCCCAGCGCCATGCCGTGAGCCCCGCGAGCCCGCCCGCGAGCCAGAACGGCCACAAGAGCGCGCGGAACAGCCAGGAGACGCAGACGTCGGGCTGGCCGTGCACCGGCCACACCCACAGGTTCACGACCGGCACGGCGCGCAGCTGCCAGATCGCGCGTCCGACCGCCAGGTGCTCCCACACGTCGGGATCGCCGATCACGGTCGTGACCGAGTACAGCACGCACGCGGCGGTGAGCGCCCACGCGGCGAACATCGCCGGATGCTTTGCCGGCAGCGGAGGTGGAACGTAGGCGTGCGCGGGAGGCTCGCGCCGCGGCCCGCGTGGACTCATGCGCCGGGGCGGCGCAGCAGCAGCGCCTCGGCCAGTTCGCCCGCGAGGAGCCCGGGCGACTCCTCGGGAACGACGAGCAGCGCGTGCGCGCGCGATTGCGGCGCGACGTGACCCGAGGTCTGCTCGCCGGCCTGCTTCGCCCACCAGGACTCGCCGCGCCGCTCGAGCGTAACGCGCAGGAAGTCCGTGCGGCCCGCGCGCGAAGCGATCGCCTCGGCGGCGTGGACGGGAACGCGCGGGCGATCGAGCTCGGCGAAGCCCTGGAGCCTGCGCAGCGCCGGCCGCACGAGCGTCTCGAACACACACGCCACGGACGCGGGATTGCCCGGCAGCCCGAAGAACAGCCGCCCGCCCGGCCGCCCGAACGCCTGCGGGCGTCCGGGCTTCATCGCGACGCGCCACAGCGCGACGTCGCCGAGCCGGTCGAGCCCGGACTTCACGGGATCGAAGTCGCCGGCCGACACGCCGCCGATCGAGAGCAGGACGTCGGCCTGATCGAGCAGCTCGCGCGCGCGCCTCGCGAAAGCGGCCGGATCGTCGCCGACCCGCGCCGAGGCCACGACGCGGGCGCCGCACTCCTCGAGCAGGAGCGCGAGCATCGGGCGGTTGCTGTCGCGGATCGCGCCGGGCCGCAGCGCCTGGTCGATCTCGAGCAGCTCGTCGCCGGTCGAGAGGATCGCGCAGCGCGGGCGCGGACCGACGCCGATGCGCGACTCGCCGAGCGCGCCGAGCAGCGCGAGATCGTAGGGCGAGAGCTCGCGGCCCTCGGTGAGCGGAACCTCGCCCGTCCGCAGATCGCGCCCCGCGGGGCGGATGTTCTCGTCGTGGCGCGCCGGGCGGATGAAGCGTGCGCGCTCGCCGGAGGAGCCGCCGATCCGCTCGCAGTCTTCGAGCGGCACCACGGCGTTCGCGCCGTCCGGGACCATCGCGCCGGTCATGATGCGCATCGCCTGGCGGTGCCCGAGCGGGTGCGACGCGAGCCGGCCGGCCGGCAGCACGTCGACGACCTCGAGCTCGACCGGCGCCTTCGCGCTCGCGCCCGCCAGGTCCTGCGTCGCGACCGCGTAACCATCCATCGAGGAATTGCGGAACGGCGGCAGATCGTGGCCGGCCGCGAACGCGCGGCGCAACGCGCGGCCGCGCGCCTCGAGCAGCGGCACGGTCTCCGCCGGAAGCGGGGCGGCGGCGGCCAGCACGCGCTCGCGCGCGGTGCGGAACGAGATCAGCTCAGGCCCGGCGGCGCCATGCACCGCTGCGCCCTCCGCGCTTCTCCCACAGCGTGACCTCGCCGATCACCATCCCGCGGTCCGCCGCCTTCAGCATGTCGTACAGCGTGAGCGCGGCGACGGAGACCGCGGTGAGCGCCTCCATCTCGACGCCAGTCCTGGCGCGGGTTCGCACCCGCGCCTCGATTCCGACGGACGAGCTCGCCGAATCGAGCGAGAAGGCCATGTCGACGCCCTCGATCGGAATCGAGTGGGCGAGCGGGATGATCTCGCTCGTGCGCTTCGCGGCCAGCACGCCGGCCACGTGGGCGGTGGCGAGCACGTCGCCCTTCTTCGCCTGCCCCCGCGCGATCAGCGCCAGCGTGTCGCGGTGCATGAACACGCGCCCGCGCGCCACCGCGGTCCGCGACGTCACGCGTTTCGCGCTCACGTCCACCATGCGCACCCGTCCGCGCGTGTCGAGATGCGAGAGCCTGGGAGCCAAGGGCTTGACATTAGGTAGGGCACTTTCTAGTGTCAATTCACCCGCGTCCGCGGGTCCCACCTCATGCCCGCCCATCGCTCCGTCCGGCCGCCGTTCTCGATGCGTCATGCGTTCGCGCTCGCGTTCGATCTCGCGCTCCGGCGCGACCCCGTGCAATCGCTGCTCGTGCCCTGGCTGCTGCGCGCGCCGTGGATGATCGCGTTCGGATGGCTCGCGCATCGCGACGAGGTCGCGCCGTCCGCCGCCACGCACATGTTTGCCGCGGTCGCGCTGCTCGGACAGTCCATGGCGTGGTGGGCGGTGGACGCGATGCTGCGCTTCCGCGCGCGCTCGGTCTACAACACGTCCGCGGACACACGGCCGGCGTCGGCGCGCGAATGTTACGCGCGCGGATTCGCGCGCCTGCCGTGGCTCTATCTCACCGAGTTCGTTCGCAACATCGCGCTCGGCATCGGCTACGGATTCTTCGTCCTGCCCGGCGTGCTCCTCTCGTATCGCCTCGCGTTCGGGACCGAAGCGGTGGTGCTCGATCAGCGCGACCTCTCCGCCGCGTTCCGGCGCTCGTTCCAGCTCAGCCAGGGCCGGTTCGAGCGCTGGCTCGAGATGATTGCGGCCTCCGTCTCGCTCGCGCTCGCCGTGCTGTTCGTGACCGTGACGCTCTACCTCGTCATCGGTCCGACCAGCGCCTGGTGGGCGTGGCTGCTCGTGGGCTCGCTCATCGCCGCCGCGATCTGGCCCGTGATCCAGTACGCGTGGACGTTCTTCTACCTGCGTCTCGTCGAGGTCGAAACCCCGGCCGTCTCTTCCAGATCTCCCGGTGCCAGGCCCGGAGCGACCGCCGGGCCCACAGGCCGGGCGCCGGAGCCGGTTGACCGCCAGGCCCCGACCGTGGCAATTTGAAACAGTTCACGCCGCGGTTCGCAGGAGGCTCGGTCCAGAATGGCGATGTCGATGAGGGATTCCGGCGGGAGGCGGACTCCCGGTGCGGGTGCGCCGCCCCATGAGGCGCGCTTCGACAGCCTGATCGGTGCCGGGCCGCGCATGCGGCGCATTTTCCGGCTGATCAAGAAGGTGGCCGCGACCGACAGCACCGTGCTGCTGCTCGGCGAGAGCGGCAGCGGCAAGGAGCTCGTCGCGCGCTCGATCCATCTCCAGTCGCGCCGCGCGGGCGGACCGTTCGTCCCCGTCAACGTCGGCGCGCTCGCCGGTTCGCTGATCGAGAGCGAGCTGTTCGGCCATCAACGCGGGGCGTTCACGGGCGCGACGTCCGACCGCCGCGGTCTCATCGAGGAGGCGGATGGCGGCACGCTGTTCCTGGACGAGATCGGCGACATGCCGCTCGCGACCCAGGTGAATCTCCTGCGCGTGCTCGAGAACAGCGAAGTGCGCCGCGTTGGAGGGAACGTCGCGCGGCACGTGGACGTGCGCGTGATCGCCGCCACGCATCACGATCTGATGGCGGACGTCGCCGCCGGCCGGTTCCGCGAGGACCTCTACTACCGGCTGAACGTCGTGCAGATCGAGCTGCCGCCGCTGCGCGAGCGGCGTGAGGACATCGGGCTCCTCTCGTCCTACTTCCTGGAGCGCATCGCGGCGCGCGAGGGACGGTCGCGCCTCGAGTTCAGCCCCGAGGCGATGAGCCTGCTCGAGCGCTACGACTATCCCGGCAACGTGCGCGAGCTCGAAAACGCGATCGAGCACGCGGTCACGGTCGCGGACGGACCGGTGATCACGGCGTCCGATCTGCCCGCGGTCTTCGGCG
>Ga0306920_100006245_pt1 | contig 15510 bp, 16 predicted proteins | sample flu12Cox44000170_FD_204666 | JGI IMG/M metagenome (GOLD analysis project Ga0306920, IMG submission 204666) | Lab enrichment of tropical soil microbial communities from Luquillo Experimental Forest, Puerto Rico - flux4day.12C.oxic.44.000.170 (v2)... | ecosystem: Environmental > Terrestrial >... | reverse complement strand
CAACCCTATCGGCGATTTGCAGCGAGTAACTTTTACGATCATCGCAACAAAACGGCAGCACGAGAGAATTTGCGGCAAGCTCCGATCCGAGCCAGCAATCGACAGACTACTTAACTTTCGCGACCCGGAGGAAGATTGATTTCGTTCGCAAAAGCCCATGCGTGCGGCAACGACTTTTTGATCGTCACAGAAGACGCTGCTGCGGGCCACGACTGGGCCGATCTGACACGCCGCCTGTGCGAGCGCAACACAGGTATCGGTGCAGATGGGATCGAGTTTTTTGCCTGGACGGGTCCGCGGTCCGGCCGCATTCGCCTGCATAATGCCGACGGTTCGATTGCGGAGATCAGCGGAAACGGCACCCGGTGCGTCGCAGCCTGGATGAGCGCGACGGTCGGCGCCAACGTTGGGGATGAACTGCGCATTGAGACAGATGCGGGGCTTCGCCTTTGCAACATCAACTCTGTGAGCACGGACGCTGGCTATTGCGTTGAAGTCACAACAGGAATGGGCATTCCCCTTGCCGGACCACAAGCCGTGATCCTGAATGACGGCACGAGCATGGCGGGCATCGCGGTATCGACAGGGAATCCCCATTTTGTCGTCTTCGTGGAGACTGCGGACTTCTCCATCGGCGGCTCAACATGGCAGTCCATTGGCGCCGAGATTTGCACGCATCCGGATTTTCCGCAGCAGACCAATGTGGAGTTTGTGCGCATCACCGGCAAGTCCGAGATTGAAATCCGTATCTTCGAGCGCGGTGTGGGTCCAACGAAGTCTTCAGGGACAGGCACTTCGGCCTCCGCGGCGGCGTCCACTGCGTTTCATGGCTGCACTTCGCCGTTGCGAGTTATCGCCCCCGGCGGTGCGCAATCCGTTGCGTGGAAGGGTCCCGGATCGGAGCTGGACCTGACTGGGCCCGCGGCCCTGATCGCTCGCGGCGAGGCATGGTTCTAATGACCCCGCCGATTCATTCCAAGTCGCTGATTCCGATCGCTGCCGTTCAGGAAGGGGCTGGCGTTAGCGTGATTTCGCCGGCATCGTTTGCCAGCTCTGACCGCGTCGATCTAGGCATCGACCGTTTGCGCAAGCTCGGATTTAAGCCACGCATCGGTGCTGACACCCAAATGCGCGGGCCGCTTTTCTTCGCAGGGGCGCACGAGCAGCGTCTCGGCGATCTGCATGCGGCGTTCGCTGATCCAGACACGAGCCTTGTGGCCGCTGTGCGCGGTGGATACGGATCGAATTATCTGCTTGACGGACTGGATCTCGCTCTCATTGAAAAACACCCAAAACCTTTTTTTGCATATAGCGACATGACGGGCATTCAGTTGCGCATGCTGGATCAGATCGCTCTGCCCGCATTTCACGGGCCGATGGTTGCTGCAGATTTCTATCTTGAAGATGGCGTGCATTTCCCTAGTTTTCGGGCGGCACTCACTGGCGAGTCTTACTCAGTGAGCCGCGCTGAGGGCCTTCGGACACTGCAGACCGGCACCGCGCGCGGCATTCTCTATGGGGGCTGCCTCAGCATCCTGGTTGCACTGCTCGGTACACCATGGGAGCCAAAAATCGAAGACAAGTTGCTCTTCATTGAAGACGTCGGTGCCAAGCCTTATCAGATCGACCGCATGCTCTGGCAATTGCGCCAAGCGGGCAAACTCGAGGGTGTGCGCGGAGTCATCTTTGGCGAGATGCTTGAATGCGTTTCGCCCGGAACATCTGAAAAGCTGCTCGAAGATACGATCCTGTCCGCGCTCGGCGATCTCAACATTCCCATCGGTATCGGCTTGCGCAGCGGCCACGTCTCGCGCCAGAACGTGACTCTGACGTTTGGAGTTGAAGCCGAGTTTTGCGCTGGCGAAGAAGCTCAACTTCGTCTGCTGCAGCCGGCGGTGCAACGATGAGCCACGTGCGACATATACATCTCAGCGCCATATGCGGTACCGCTATGGCGTCGCTTGCGGGCTTGCTTCAGTTGCAGGGGCATCGAATTTCTGGCTCCGACAAGGCTGCGTACCCACCGATGAGCGACATGCTTCGAGAGCTGGGAATTCGCGTTCTCGAGCCCTACGCTGAATCGAATCTTGAACCTGTGCCTGACCTTGTTGTCATTGGAAACGCGCTCTCAAGAGGAAATCCCGAAGTGGAGCGCGTTCTCGATCAGCGGATCCCCTTCACTTCAATGGCTGCGCTGATGCATGACGAATTCCTTAAGGGACGAGAGTCGCTCGTGGTTGCAGGAACGCACGGCAAGACCACGACCACAAGCATGCTTGCCTGGATTTACCAGGTGGCAGCACGCGAGAACCCCATACTGGAACCGTCATTCCTCATCGGCGGAGTTGCCGAGAACTTCGGGACGAGCTTTCAGCTTCGCCCCACGCGCACCTTCATCATCGAGGGCGATGAGTACGACACGGCATTCTTCGATAAGGGCCCGAAGTTCCTGCATTACTTTCCTGACGCGCTCATCCTCACGCACGTCGAATTTGATCACGCCGATATCTACACCGATCTCGAGGCGGTAAAGACCGCTTTCAAGCGTCTTGTGAATCTCGTGCCGCGCCGCGGTCTGCTGGTGGCCTATGACGGCAGCGCCAACGTAACCGAATGCATCGGGCGGGCATTCTGCCGAGTCCAGCGCTATGGATTCTCACCAGATTCCAGCTGGCAGCTGCGCAATCTTCACCATCTAGACGATCGCACTCATTGGGAACTGTGGCATGACGGTGCTCTCTGGGCCGACCTTGAAATGCAACTTGCCGGCGAGCACAACGCGCTCAATGCAACTGCCGCCGCGGCCCTCGCTGCCGGCCAAGGCATCTCGAAGGAATCCGTCGAAATGGCGCTCGCCAGCTTCAAGAGCGTCAAGCGACGTCTTGAGGTTCGCGACGTGATCGACGGCATCACGATCATTGATGACTTTGCGCATCACCCAACGGCAATCCGCGAGACTCTTCGGGCGCTCCGATCTGTCTATCCTGCGGCGCGCATCTGGGCGGTGCTTGAGCCGCGCTCCAATACACTTCGGCGCAAAGTTCTGGAGCACGATCTCGTCGAGAGTCTGCGCAATGCTGATCGCGCCATTCTTGCCGCAGTCTATCAACAGCAGCGCATTCCTGATGGCGAGCGCCTTCATCCGGAGGATGTTGTTAAGGCGCTGAATGGCGCCGGAATCCCCACCGAACTTCACCCCGATGCAGATGCGATCGTCAGCGCCATTGCACCGCAACTTGCTGCCGGCGACGTGGTTGCGATCCTGTCGAATGGCGGCTTCGACGGCATCTATGAGAAACTGCCTTCGCGGCTCAGAAAGCGCTGAATCTGATAATTAAGAACGTACATGATCTACTCCCTCCTGCTGGTCGGCACAATCATGATCCTCGGCGCGCCTGCCGCCATCGTCTTTTTCCCCTTGTTCCTTATTACCGGCGACGTAGTGCCGCTCTATAACGCTTCGATAGCGATTGCGCGACTCGGATATCGGCTTGCGCGGATTCGCGTTGAAGTCAACGGTCTCGACCGGGTACCGGAGCACACAGCGTGCATCTTCATGTCGAATCACGTCTCGAATCTGGATCCCCCTGCACTCCTTCCGAACATCCCCGGTCGCACCTCAGCATTTCTGAAGCGATCGCTGATGAGCATCCCGGTCCTCGGATGGGGATTCAAGGCTGCGGAATTCATTCCAGTCGACCGCGATGGCAGTAGACAGGGCGCGCGGGAGAGTGTCGAGGCGGCCCAGCGCATTCTTGCCAAGGGCATTCACATTACTACGTTCGTGGAGGGAACCCGCTCCCGCGATGGACGAATGCTGCCATTCAAGAAGGGTCCGTTCTATCTCGCGAAGGAAACCGGCGCTCCCTGCATCCCGGTTTCCATTTGGGGCACTGAATCCATGATGGCCAAGGGCAGCGCGAGCATCCGGCCAGGTACGGCGCACGTCACATTCCACGCGCCTATATGGCCCGGCGACTTTTCCACACGCGAGGAACTAATGGGCGCGGTACGCGCTTCGATCGCAAGCGGCCTGCCGGAGTGGATGCGCAGCTAGAGCATTCAGGGCTGAACGATTGCGTTGTAGCCATCCTTTAGCAACTTCTGGCGCATCGCGTTAGCGTCATTGCGATTCACGAAAGGGCCTGTCTGCACATGCAGGAGGGAGTCAGCGATATCCCGACGCACTGTCACTGCGTAACCGCGCCTCTTAAGCGCGTTCACAAGAACCTCAGCATCTTCGGCGTGAGACACCGCAGCAATCTGCACCATCCAGCCTTGCACCTGCGCAAGCGCCGGTTGCACATGCAGCGAAGACGCAGGCTGAGCCGGCTGGGTCGCAGCATCTTGCGCAACCAAGGCAGGCCTGACCTCAGCAGGCGAAACATGCCTTGCCTGGGGCTGCTCTTCCGAAGCGGTGCCAGCCGGAACACCGGCTGAAATCGCCTGCGCCGCGCTCGAAGCCTCGGGCACCGCCGCGACTACAGTCGTTCGCGCAGGCGGCGCCTGCGCGCCTGCCATCGGCTTGGTAGTCGAGTTGCCGGTCTGGAGAGCGCCCGGCGTCGCGGAATGAGGCAAAACGCTGGTCGAGGCTGTGTCACTCCGATGCCCCGCCGCGTAGCCAAGCGCGAAACAAACGCCACAAAGCACAAGCAGGCTGCAACCAAGAGCAAGGAGCGTGCCCGTGCTGAGTGTGAGTTCAGTATCCCGGTCCGCGCGTTTGGCTTGCTCCAGTTCTTCTTCGTGAAATTCTCGAATCATACCTGGGTCTCGGTTGCGAATGATCGTGCGTTCCGATTATTTCGGTGCATCTCCGTCACCGGAGGGCTTTACGGGAGAAGTCAGCTTATTCAACATCGACAGCAGTTCCACCGGCAGCGGAAAGACAATCGTAGTGTTCTTCTCGACGCCAATTTCCGTCAACGTCTGCAGATAGCGCAACTGCAGCGTGATCGGCTCCTTTGCGAGCAGACTTGCGGCATCGACCAGCATTTGCGCGGCGTTGTACTCGCCTTCTGCGTGAATGATCTTCGACCTCTTCTCGCGCTCCGCCTCTGCCTGCTTCGCCATTGCGCGCTGCATCTGCTCCGGGAGGTCCACCTGTTTGACTTCCACCGAGACGACCTTGACGCCGAACGGCTCAGTCCGCTGATCCATAATCGACTGAATGCGAAGGTTCAGCTTGTCGCGATGACTGAGTAATTCATCCAGTTCGACTTCGCCCAGCACTGTGCGCAGCGTTGTCTGCGCGAGTTGCGATGTCTGGTAGACGTAGTTGGAGACCTTGATAGCAGCAGAATTAGGATCAACGACGTAGAGCGTCACCACCGCATTTACCTTGATGGTGACATTGTCGCGGGTGATCACATCCTGGGGAGGAACTTCCAGCACCTCCTGCCGCAGCGAAATGCGGATCATCTGTTGGATGGGTCGAAAGACGAAAAAGAGCCCCGGGCCTTTCGGCGTCGGAGAAACCCGACCCAGAGTAAAGATAACCGCGCGTTCGTACTCACGCAAGATCTTCAGGCAGTTGATGAGATACAAGGCAACAATAGCGACGAGAACCAAAACTGGAACTGACAATTCGAACATAACGTCTCCCACTCAGCAGGGATTGTACTCCAGCAGCTCCTATGGAACTGTTTGCGGCGGCTGCGTTCCATCGATTGGAACGACGCGCAAAAGATACTGCTCGTGCCCAACGACGCGCAACCTTGTTCCGGTGCCAACCGGCTCAGCCGCGACCGCGTTCCAAATCTCGCCTTCGACGAGGACATGTCCCTCGGGTGCAAGCGGCTCCATCGCAGAGGCAGCACGCCCCACGAGTGCGTCGGCGCCAATTCGCGCCTTCATTCGACGCGCTCGCATGGCAATTCTCACCAGAAAGACGGTAATTCCCCCGAAACCGAGACTAACAGCGATAGCAACCAGCGGATTGATCCTCATCTCAGGTATCGGCGCTGCTACCAGAGTTAGAGTTCCGAACGTCAGGCACAGAATTCCGACGATTGCCAGCACACCGTGTCCGCCAAACTTCGCTTCCAACACCATCAGCGTGAACGCCGCCAACAACAGGAGCACGGCGGTAAAGCGGATTGGAAGGAGGTCGAGCGCGAAGATTCCCAGAAGTACCATGAGCGTGCCCAGCGCTCCGGGCACGATGGTCCCGGGAGTGTTGAATTCGAGGTAGATAAGGAGCGCGCCGCCGACGAGAAGCAGAAGGGCAATGTTTGGGTTTACCAACCATCCCAAGAGTTCTTCACGCAATGTTGGCTGTACCAGGTCAATCCGCGCATTTGCCAGGTGAAGTGTCTGCTTTGTGCCGTCCATCCGCGTGATCTCGTACCCATCGAGCTTCGACAACAGTTGCGTATCATTGACCGCGATCACGTCAATCAAGTGCTGCGCCAGCGACTCCTCAGCGGAGTAAGAGCGAGAAGAAGCGACGGCGGCAATTGCCGCATCGGTGTTTCGATTCCTTTTGCTCACATACGACCGGAGGAACGCCTCGACGTCATTCTCGGCCTTTTGATTGATCGTCTCGTCGGGTTTGCCACCCCCCTCAAAGACCACATGCGCCGCCCCGGCATTGGTCCCAGGGGCCATTGCGGCTACGTCGGCAGCTTCGAGCAGGAAAAATCCTGCCGAGCCGGCCCGCGCGCCTGAAGGGGATACATAGACGATGACCGGCACATGCGATCTGAGGATCGCGCCCGCCATCGTGCGCATTGAGGTCACGAGTCCGCCTGGCGTGTTCATCTCGATCAGCAGGGCAGACGCGCCATCTTTTTCGGCATGCGCAAGAGCCCGATCCAGCATCCCCGCGCTCACTGGCTGAATTGTCTGGTCGAGTATGAGTTTTTCTACAAGAGGCTGTTCGGCCCGAAGTTCTCCGGCCCATGGAGAGACCAGGCCAATCACCGCAATCAAACTTAGTACAACCCGGAACCTGAACCAACGCACTTGCTGAAGCATGGCTCGCTCCTGTGCTCGCTCCTGGCGGATCCTTACTGTTTCTTCGCTGACCTTAACTCGATCTCCCGACTCAGTTCCTGCGCCGGACGGCTGGCGGGATCTAGTTTCAGCGCCTCGCCGATGTCTCTTGTGGCGTCGTCAATGTGATTGGCCGCAAGATCCAGCCTTCCAAGGACCAGATACGCATCCACCGAAGGCGCAAGTTGCAGCGATGTAGTTGCTTCCTTGCGTGCTGCCGCCGTGTCGCCTGTGCGTTCGCGCACAGTTGCCAGACCCGCGTGCGCCTCGGCCAATGATCCATCATCGGCAACCGCGGTCTGATACAGGCGCTCGGCTTCGAGAAGAAGACCTCGATTGAGGTAGTCCTTCGCCTGACCCGAAAGCTTCACGGCACGCTGGTGTGGACTGAGCGAGGCTAGATGCGACGCTTCCATCTGGTCCATCATCTGGGCTGCCTGCCTGAACGCGACAGCATCGAAGGTCCGAACAATTCGCTCGAGTGGCTCTGCTTTCGCTTCGGGATCTGCCGTGGATTTCGGCGCTTTCCATTGCGTCATCAACTGCTGCGCCTCCGAATCATTGGGTCGCAGCTTGAGGCATTGCGCAAGTTCATTCAGAGCCGTTGCGTCCGTCCCACGGCGCTTCAGACTCACGGCGAGGTTGAAATGGTAGTCAGCCGCATTCGGGTCCGCAGCCGCAGCCTGAACGAAGAGTCCAGTGCCGTCATGTCCCTGGCGGCTTACGGCGACGCCCTGGTTGTTGAGAACTTCGCCAAGCGGCAACACCCGTGCCACCTCACCGAACGACTCCTCGGCCTTTGCATATGATCCCGAAAAAAGCAGCGAGAGCCCGCGATAGAACTCCGCCTCGAGGGCATTCGGATCGTTACGGTTCACCTTGGCGAAAGCTGCTGCCGCCTGCTCGTATTGTTGGCCGTTGAAGTCTTCGCGTCCGAGGGCCATCCATGCTGGACCATAGCCGGGGCTGAGCGCGACCGCCTGCTTGAGGTGACGCAGCCGTTCCTCTTGGTCGGCTTCTGAGATTCCTCGAATGTACTGCTCAAAGGCGTCCAGGCGGAGACCTGCCCCGGCGGCGACAAACGTCTCCTGCGCAACACTGAAGTTGGGATTCATCAATCGAGTAAGCTTCCAGGCGAGCGTGTCGAAGACGGAGATCAGATCGTGCATCTCACCTCGCGCGTTCACGATTGCGCTCATGCGCAGGTGCTGCACATCAACTACCTGGGCCTCGGCTTCGAAGGCTGTTCCGTCGGTTTTGTAGCTCCCAACCACGATCGAGTCGGCATCGAGCGTCTGCGCGAGTTTCAGAGCGCTAGCCCTCGAAGGCTGGAACTGTTGCGGAAGGCCAAGATGGTCCAGAGCATACATCCGATCCTGCCTGCTCATCGGGGCAAAGCCGGCAGATGTGAACCGCGCACTGAGAATTTCTGGAGCGGCTTCGCGGATCCACTCCAGATTCGGCTGGCCCGTGCGATTGTCAAATGGGAAGACGAGAAGAATGCGATTCCTCCCAGCTCCCGCAGCATCTGGCGCCGTCTGTCCCGAGGACGGGAACACAAGTTCCAGCGCCAAAACCAATATCGATGTGGCCTTCAAAGCCACGAATATGATCCGTTTGCGCATTAACGAGATAAAAAACACGACAGCCTGATTATAGGGGCAGCGGCTACTGGACTGACGCGCTTCGGGCTGGGCACCGAACCCGAAGTGGCAGACCGCTGGGAAGCTTTGCTGCGGCCTCAAACTGGCGGTTGAAGCGAATCAGCGCAATCCACTGTCCGTGGTTTTCCTCCTGCCAAACGAGGGAACCTCGCAGACGCATTGCGATGGCCTCGGGCGGTAGGTCATGATGCAATCCAAAATAGCGGCGGTCCATCTCCTCACTCTTGGGACCGAGGCTCAAAGGGAGACTTGGCGGGTCGTATTTTGTGGAGAAGACAAGTGCTGTGGTGTACCTGCCGGGCTCCTCGGCCGCCTTGTCGATCTGTTCGGCTGTGAAGTCCTCGAGCTTGTCCACCTCGAAGGGCGTCTTCAGGTATCCGAGTTCAGGCTTGGTCAGCTCGTCTGTGACGGGCCAGGCGGAGAGCACTGTAGATCCGGGAAAGCGCTTGTTCAGTTGAGCAATTCCTGCCAGGTGCATCCGCACCACACGCGCATATTCCAGGTTGTCCTCCGGTGCGAAACGGTAGGGAGGATTCACGAATAGACCCACCACAAAAGCGGCCGCTGATAACACTGCTAGAGATTGCCAGAATGGCACGCGGCGGTAAAACGTTGAAACAGCCACCACCAGTACCAGCGGGTACATGGGCAGCAGATAGCGCGTCAGAAGCGCTCCACCGAGAACGCTGAAGAAAAGCGCATTCACGAGCAGTACAATGAAGATCCGGCGCATGGATGCCTCGCTGATCTGCGGCCGCTCGCGTCCCTCGGCATCGAGGCGCGGCCTAAGCATCAATGCCGCAAGAGTGAGAAGCACGGGGACAAACATGTTCATGTGGGCGAAGAGGTGAAGCAGACGGTGTCCAAATGCCGCCAGCACGCGCAATGGCTCCAGGTTCGCCTGCGCGTTGTACTTCAGATACACGGGATTGCCGAACACGAAGCCCGTCTTTGCGAAGTGCCATGCGTACCATCCCAGCAACGGCAAGATGCAGCTCACCAACCATGCAGCTTCGATCCAGCGCCGCTTGCGAACCGGTGAGGAGAGCATCCCCTCCACAACCGCAACCAATGCCAGGGTTATCGGAATCACGATCGCGGTCTCTTTACAAAGGACAGCCGCCATAAACCAGGCCGCTGCGACTGGCGGCCTTCTTTCACCGTCAGGCAAGGCATAGACGAGCCCCCAAAGGGTGCAGGTCGCGGCAAAGATGTCTGCGTGCGCCAGAGTGCTCTGGGCAAACCAGACGGGGTAGAGACCGGTAAGTACGACGGTCCAGAAAGCGACCTCGCCTGATTCCGCAAGTCGTTGGGCAAGCCGCCAGACAGCCAGGAGGCCTGCCGCAGCCACGATCAGCACGGCTTCGCGGGTAACTTCAGGAAGAAAGTCTGAGAACTTCCACCACAGGGCAAGGTAGATGCTGGGCAGAGGCGGGTGCGCGTTGGTCAGCGTGCTTACCGGGATAAGCGAACCTGTTCGAAAGAAATCCCACGCCGCCGGTATGTAGTACCCCGCCTCGTCCCAGTAGTAGGGCAGACGCAAGAACGAGAAGTGGCTCGCGTAGAGCGCTGCAAAAATGACCGGAAACACCATCCACCCAGGAATCGGAGCGTCCATCCTGGGCTCGAAGATCACTCTTAAGCGAAAGCTCTTGCTCATCGATTAAACCGGGCGCATCTGCCGCAAAATTGCAACGAACGAGCGACACCATAGCATCGCGGGAAAGAACGTGCGAGAGCATGCCTGAAGCAGCTCGAATTCAACTGGTTCGCAGACATTCCTGCGCGGAGCCCGCATCGGCTCACAAATCTAGTTCACCGGTCCCTGTGGAAAGCTGACATTCTGCGGTTCGAGGTTCAGCGAGCCGAACGCCTGTTCGTACTGCGCCAGGTTCTGTCCGAGCACATTCCACAAGGCCTTAGCCTGCTGGGGGCTTAGAAAGATGGCCTGGTGGTTGCGGATCGTCACCTGCTCGGGGCTGTCGCTCGACGCAAGGCCAAAAACCAGCGAGAAATCCCATACGCTCACACGCACCTGCACGCTGTTTGCGTAGGACTCGCGGTAGTCGTCAGTCTGTACCACATTCATTTGAGGCTGCTGCGGTGTTGGACTCATAGTTTCACCAGATTAACTTGTTTCGGCGAGCCCTGACGCGGCTAGTTGACAGCGATCAGCTCGAGAGGGTTCCCCGATCAGGCCTGTAAACCCGATCGGATGTTTAGCCAGAGTTTGAATCGTGCCGCCAGGCGCAGGGATGGCCCGCGTCGTCGAGCGCCGTGAGTTCGCCATCGAGAATCGTCCCGGCCGGCAGTTGCTCCAGTTCCTTCGCGATCTCCATGAACCTCTTCACGTTTCCGCAGCGGGAGTAAAGGACGACGCGATCGTCGAGTCGATGAGCCTGAAGACGGTAGCCATCGAGCTTGATCTCATAGGTCCACCCCGCCGTCGTCGGTAGCACCTGAGCCGTCAGGCACTCCATTGGCTCGATGAGGCTTGCTTTCACGCTTTGATCTTAATGGTTGATCTCGCGTGTTCCTCGATCAGCCTTTGCCTTGCGCTGAGAAATGCAGCACTGGTCTTGCGGTCCAAGGATGCGACCTCTTCTTGAAGGTTTTTCCGCTTTTATGGGTGTAGAGGCGTTCCGTTGATAGCGTTGCGGAGTGCCGAAAGGAGGTGGCAGATGGCGATTCTTGCTAATTTCCCTCTCAGCTACAGCGATCAGGTTGACGTAATTGAGATCTTCGATGGTCTGAGGCAGCACTTGGATGGGGCAGCGCATTCACTGCCGACACCGACGACCAAGCCAATCAGTTCCTCACCGGATTTGCCAGACCATGAATAGGGTCGGGGATCATGAGGCTCACAGCAGCCGAGGCTCGTTTGTGGGAAGAGAGAGAGATGGGACTTGGTTCTTGCTGGCTTAATGAGTGGCTCTTTCCATCCTGCCGCAGACAGTCAAGCGAATGCGGTCATCGTTTTGACAGATTTTCAAGAAATGAGGGCTGGGTGTCCCGAAATTCAAGCGTACTCCGCTTAGTGAAGTGAAGGTCGATTCAACGACGCTTCATCGAAAGGAGACACTGACATGAAACGGATCACAGCACTTGCCCTGTTCACGATCACTTCCCTAGCAAGCTTCAGCGCCGCCACTGCTCAGGAGCCTGGAATGAAAGCGAAGATCCCATTCGACTTCACAGTCGGCAATGCGACGCTGCCGGCCGGCGAATACACCATCAACTCGCCATCCCAGTGGGTCGTTCGGTTACGAAATGCCGACAACGCCTCATCGGCAGCGGTCATAGGTACTCAAAGCAACCACGACTCGGGTTCTGTGAGTGAACTTGTATTCCGCAAGTACGGGGATCGGTACTTCCTCCACTGCGTTCTCGGCGGGTCCAACAGTGCGATGAATCTTGACATCGCATCGGGTAAGGCCGAGAAGGAAGCCCGCATTCAAGAGGCAAAGCTGCACGCCGGACATGAAGTACTGGTGGCTGCGCGATGAGAACCCTCCATCTTTGAGCGCTCGGGGGCAAGAACATCCCGAGCGCAAGCTTTTCTCAGATTGGCCTTCGCTTAACCTTTGCCAGATGAGTGCCTTAGGCGACCCGCCATTTCCACAATTGCAGCTTCGCCTAATTTTCGCCTATGCTGTTCTCGTGTTTCAGGAACCTGCAAATCGCAAGCAATTTGTCGTTACTTGCAAACGATGCCGGAGCGATATGCCGACCGGACTGAAGGAGTTCTCCTTCCAGTCAGTTGTCGTGGAGTGTCAGGTTTGCGGCGAACAGCGCCGCTACCTGCCTTCTGAAGTCTTCTTGGGAAAGCCCGATCACCTAGTTGCTCACCAGCACCGCACCGGGGTGCAGTGATGTACGACCCCGATGCGCACCTTCCACGGCTCAACCGCAGCCTTGTCTATCTCGGCGCTTGCCTGATCGCGGGCATCCGTCTCGCCAGGGAGAAGCAGGTAAACATGCGCGTTGTCCCCACTCGGACTGCAGTCGAAGAATCCATCGACATGGCGCATGAAATATTCAATCAGGTGTTCCGCAAAGTGCCAGCAAAACTGAGCGAGAGGTGAGGACAAGTCCCGTAATGCGCTCGCAACGAACTGCCACACCGCAACTGTTCTTGACCAGCATCCTACTTGCTGTACTCGTCCCGCAACTGTGTCTGCCGGCTCACCATCGACATCGCCACGCCCTTGATGTAGACCTGTTTCACATCCGTCCTCACATCCAGGGGATCGCCATTGGCCAACACTACATTCGCCATCTTGCCCACATCCAGTGACCCAAGCTTGTCTCCGAATCCAAACATCTCCGCTACATTCAGTGTGATCGCCTTTAGCGCGTCATTGTATGGCAGCCCATAGGCAACGGCCATACCTGCGGCGTAGGGCAGATTTCGCGACGAGTGGCTGCCCACCTGCCCTAGTGCATCCGCCGACGAGATCGAAATCTCCACCCCGCGCTTCGCCAGCTCCGCTGGAAGCGTGTACACCGCGTCGTAGCGTTCGTCGGCGCGCGGCGCATCGTAAATCGACCCGACAATCACCGGCACCTTGTACGCCGCAATCTCGTCCAGGATCTCCCGGCTATGCGTAACGTGATTGAGAATCACCTTCAGATGAAATTCCTGCGCCAGCTTCATGATCGTCTCCACGTCATACGCCTCGTATACTCCGATCACCACTGGCCGCTCGCCCTTCAAATACGGAATCAACGCTTCAAACTTGAGGTCACGCTTGAACGGATTGTCCTTCTTTGCCGCGGCATCCTTCTTCGCCACGTAATCCTGTGTGTCTAGAAATGTCTGCCGCAACTCAGTGATCAGCCCCATCCGCGTTGATGGATACTTGGGTCGCGCACTCTCACCACCTCCGGGGCCGCCGCGTCGGCGCTGCTGCGCGCCATAGTTCATCGCCAACGCCACATCCGTTCCCAGCATCATCTCCGCGCGGCTTCCGTATAGCTGAATGAATATGTCCTGTCCCGCAATCGAATCTCCGCTTGCCGGCGCCACCACCGCATTTGTGATTCCGTTCAGACGCGCTACAGGAATCAGCGCTGTCTCGGAGTGGAAGGCGTCTGCCACATGCATGTGCGGCATGATCTCGTCGGAACGCTCCTCGAGATCGTTCGTCGCCGGGTCCGCACTGATCTCCGTCAGTCCGAAGTTAGTTTCAGGATCAATCAGACCCGGATACACCGTCATTCCCTTCGCGTTGACCACCTCCGCGCCCTTCGGAATCTTCACCGATCCCGCCGCTCCCACTGCTGCAATCTTTCCGTCAGCAATCAGCAGCACTCCGTTTTCGATTGTCCCGTGGCTCACCGTCAGCAGGCGCCCTCCGGTAATGGCAATCGTCCTGGACGGCGCAGTCGCATTCTGCGCTGCCAATGCCTCGCCCATCGCCAAACTCGCAACAACAGCAATGATCTGTGCCAAGCGCCTCACTATTCATCCTCCCCGTCTTCTTCTGACCCGAAGTCGCCGCCCTCGTGCATCACACCGCCGAAGTGGGTTGTCCCCCATCCGGGCAGAGAAGCGTCAAAGAAAAGATCGCCGTCGATATATACCTTCATCGCCCGTGCAATCGTTGAAAGAGGATCATGGTTCCAGATCACAAGGTCCGCATCCTTGCCCACATCGATCGATCCCACCCGATCGTCCACACCAACGATCCACGCCGGGTTCAGGGTGACCATTCGGATTGCCTCATCCTCCGTCGCTCCTCCGTAATGGACCATCTTCCCAGCCTCCACATTCAGTCGCCTGATGTGGTCGTCCGAATCGCTCTTCAGCGCGACTCTCACGCCCTTCCGCATCGACATCACCGCGTTCCACGGAATCGCATCCCGCGCCTCGTCTTTAAATCCCCACCAGTCCGCGAAGGTCGCAATGGCGGTTCCGTCCGCCGCAATCTGTGCAGCTACCTTATACATCTCCAGTGCGTGGTGGAAGGCTCGAATCTTGTACCCATACTCCTTAGCAATCGCCTCTTCAGTTAGAAACTCATCCGCTCGGTAACAGTGGATCTGCACATAGAACTTCCCGCGCAGCACATCGGCCAGAGACTCCAGCTTCAGGTCCCGCTTTGGCGGCACCGCATCCTTATCCCCCTTTTGCACTTTCGCGTTGTAGGCGTCCCACTCCGCCATGTAGTGACGTGCATCTTCAAACGCCATGCGCATCACCGCGAAATTCCCCATCCGCGTCGAGGGCAGTTGATCCCGGCCACCGTACAACCGCTTTGGATTCTCGCCAGACGCAAACTTAATCGAGCCTGGCGCATTGGGAAACAGCATCGCTTCGCGGTCCAGACCGAACTTGTTCTTGATCACAACCGCCTGCCCGCCGATCATGTTCGCCGACCCGTGCAGCAGCAGCTCCGTCGTCACTCCGCCCGCCAGCGCACGATACAGATCGGCGCTCCGATTATCGAAGGCGTCAATCATCTGCATCGAAGGCGTCACGGGGCTGGTCGCCTCGTTCACATCGCGGTCCATCGCCGAGTGCGAATGCGGATCGATGATTCCCGGCGTCAACCACATTCCTGTTGCATCGACCAATGTGGCCGACTCCGGTGCCGACACGGTGACACCGACTCCTGCAATCTTGCCTGCGTGCACCCACACCGCGCCGTGCTCGATCGTTCCATGGCTGGCGGTCATCACCGTGGCGCCGCGGAAGACGATATCAGTAGGAGGTGACTGCTGCGCGCTAACCACAGTTGCTGATGCAGCAAGAACGAGCCAAAGAATGCCAGAAAGGCGCGCGGAAAAATGAAGCAGACAGCAGAGACTACCCATCACGTGACCTCCGACGGCAAACTGGATAACCGCA
>Ga0306920_100006244_pt1 | contig 15510 bp, 16 predicted proteins | sample flu12Cox44000170_FD_204666 | JGI IMG/M metagenome (GOLD analysis project Ga0306920, IMG submission 204666) | Lab enrichment of tropical soil microbial communities from Luquillo Experimental Forest, Puerto Rico - flux4day.12C.oxic.44.000.170 (v2)... | ecosystem: Environmental > Terrestrial >... | reverse complement strand
GTCTCCCTGCTGACAGGACTCTACAGTCCCGTTGCGAAATCGACTGCCCTCGACCGACGGCGCGAACCGAAATGTGCGACTAGAAAAGAACTAACTGTGACGAGCCTTGACGGGCGACTTTGTCCCGTGCGGAGTTTATGTCGGCCGGTCCATCGGTGGTTGAGACCGGGCGGCATCATCCGCTGGCGGGCTGGCTGTCGGCGCCGACGGTCATGAACCATCCGCTCCTCAAGCGTGAAGCTGGTCTGCCGCGCCATGTTCCGAACCTTCCCTTTCAATGCCAGTCGCTCGTTCTCTTGAGCCTTCGCCACGGCCTCATCAACACGCGGCTTGAGCTACAACAGCTCCTTGAGAGGCATCGTTTCAAGTTGCGTGCGCGTCACGACGAGAACTCCCGTCGATATCAAGGTGTGCAGCGCGGGGCCCAGCGATCGTCGCACACCAGGGGCTCGCGCATGGGAGGATCCCACCTTGAGGCGACATGCGAGCAGTGAAAACGCGTAGTCTCGGTACGAACGGTCTCGTGGTTCACCAGACGGTTCTCCTTGAGCGCGACAACGTGCGTGCGCGAGCCAAAGACGTGCAAGAGCACCCTGCGCTCGGGGATTGCGTAGGTGAGGCATATGACACCGTTCCTCTCGAGCCGAACGGCATCTGGTGGGCCCAGCACCTGCACGACCTCGTGTTCGCTCATGCCTGGGGCCAAGTCGCCAGCGCCTGCCGAACAAGGAGCCGCGACGCTACCGACAGCTAGGCAGCCTGCAATAATTCGCCGCATGTCCGTTCCCCAATCTGGAACCCGGCCGTGCGAACTGGGTCACCTGCCCGGAACTCGACCTTCTTGTCGCCTCTGTAGCTGTCAGTTCTTGCCTGCCAATCCCGTGCCATTGATGCTGGTGTTGTTTTTCGCGGCGGGTCGGATAACAGGCGGCGCAGCCCCCTTGGGTCCCATGCCCGTCCCCGTGATGAGGCCAGCATTCCTTGGCATCGTGCCTTGGCCTTGGGCCACGCTCGTCGCCACATTCTTTGTAACGCCCGTGCCGAGCCCCGTGCGTCCTCCTTGCGTCGTGCCGTTCGTGTTGGTGATTTTGGCGGCAATGGCACTTCGTCCGGTGTCGCCTCCCACACGTGCTCCTTGTGCTGGCTGCGGCACGCCGAGACCAGGCCCGTTCGACGCCCCAGCCGTGTTGGTGATCTTTGCACCAACGGCGTTGCGTCCGGTGTCGCCGACCAAACTTGCTCCCTGCGCTGGCTGTGTGCCGACTCCACTCGCTTGGGAGCCATTTCCCTTCTTCTTCATATGGGCATCGCGCTTCGAACCACTGCCGCCGGCCCCGGGTGCCGCGGCCGAAGGGTCGACCGTTGCTCCCTTACCGACGGCAGAGTCTTTGCTTCCCATCGCCGGTTTGACACCCGGTTTATGAGTACCATGGCCGCTCGACGGTGCATTACCTCCGGTTGCCGTGCCGGATTGCCCGGCCAGGCTCGCCGTTGCCGAAGCTGCACTGAAGGTGAGCGCAACCACGAGACTAAAGGTCATACGCATAGTGAATTCCTTCTTGCATTGGGATCATGATGTGGGCACAGGGTGTCCTTCGACTGTCTGCTGATCGGGCTCGTCGCTCAGGAACATCATGCGAAGTGCGGGCACCACGACCAACAGCATGATGGGCCCGATGAGCATGCCGCCGACCACCACGGTCGCGAGCGGCCGCTGGGCTTGGCTACCAATGCCGGTAGATGCCGCGGCCGGGAGCAAGCCAATGCAGGCTGACATGGCTGTCATCAGCATCGGCCGCACGCGCTGTGTTGCCGCATGGAACATGACCTCACTGGCGTGCATGCGCGGCCGCACCTGATTGTAGTAGGTGATCATCAAGATCCCATCCATGACGAACACGCCGAACAAGAACCCGATCGCGGCCGAGATGCTGAACTCGAGCCCCATGACATAGAGTGCCAAGATGCCGCCGACGATGGCGAAGGGGATCCCCGCCAAGGCCAGAAGACTATCGCGCAGTGAATTGAAGAGGCCGTAAAGCAGCACCATGATCAAAGCCAGGCTCATGGGCACGATGATGGCGCGACGCTCTTTGGCCTGCTGGAGTTCCTCGAACTCACCAGCCCAGATGATGCGGTAACCGTTCGGAAGATGAATCTTGCTCGCGATGCGCTCTTGCGCCTCGGCGACGGTGCCCCCAAGATCGCGCCCCTGCACGCTGAATTTGACCGGGATCATGCGCTGGGTGCTCTCGTGATAGATGTAGGAGGCCCCCGTATCGAGAGAGATGTCAGCAAGCTCTCTCAACGGAATATACGCATTGCCGCCGCTGGCGCTCGCAACCCCCACTTTGATGTTGCCCATGGCCTCGAGGTTGGCGCGGTATTCCGGCGTGAGGCGAACGGCGAGAGCGAACTGGCGGTCCCCTTCCAAGACGGTGGTTGCGTTCGCACCACCCACGGCCGCCTGGACGACGGTGTTCACATCGCCGGTATTGAGGCCATAGCGCCCTGCGCGCTCGCGATCGACCTTGATGTTGAGGTTCGGTTGCCCGAGCACATGGAAGATGCCGAGGCCCACCACACCCCGGACCTGCTCCATTTCGCGCATGACCTGATCGGCAAGCTTCTCGAGCGTGGCGAGGTCGCGGCCAATGATCTTGACGGAGTTGGCGCCCTTAACACCTGAGAGCGCCTCCTCGACGTTGTCCTGGATGTACTGCGAGAAGTTGAACACGATGCCAGGCATTTCATCGGCAAACTCGCGCTGCAGTTCCTCGGTCAGCTTTTCCTTGGTTAAGCCCGATGGCCATTCGTCGTAGGGTTTGAGTGGAGCGAATAGCTCGACGTTGGAAAACGGCGAGGCATCGCTGCCGTTGTCGGGACGTCCGTGCTGTGACACGACGGTGAGGACTTCCGGGTGGCGCAGCAGGATCTCCCGCATCTTGCGGGTGGCTGCCCGACCCGCCTCCAGTCCATGCGTCGGCGGCATCGATGCACGGATCCAGTAGTTGCCCTCCTCGAGTGCCGGCAAGAATTCGCTGCCGAGCCGCGTTGCCAGGAGCCCGCCTGCCGTGAGAAATCCCAACCCGACCACAACCATCACCCGCTGGTGGTCCAGCGCCCAACGCAGCACCGGGGTGTAGGCGGTGCGCAGCGTGTGCACCACAATCGTCTCCGCTTCCCTCACGTGCTCGGGCAACAAGAGCGAGGCCAATACAGGACTTATGGTGAAGGTGGAGATCAGCGCCCCCACGAGTGCATAGCCGTAAGTCTTCGCCATTGGGCTGAAGATCTGACCTTCGACGCCCTGCATGGTGAACAGCGGCACAAACGCAGCCACCGTGATTGCAGCCGAAAAGAATATGGCCTTATCCACCCGCAGCGCGCTCAGGTAGATGAGGCGGAGCCGATCGGTCCACAGGCGGCTGACCGCCGGGTCAATTGACCGTGTCACATCGGTTCCATGCTGGCCTTCGGCAAGCTCCCGCAGAAGCTGCTGCCGGTCTTCGGGGCGCGCCTGGAAATTGCGAAAGATGTTCTCAACCAGGATGACCGCAGAATCGACAATGATGCCGAAGTCGACGGCGCCGACGGACAGCAGATTGGCGTCCTGCCCGATCAGCACCAAGATGATGACCGCGAAGAACAGCGCAAACGGAATGTTGGCGCCAACGATGATGGCGCTGCGCAGATCGCCGAGGAAGGTCCACTGGATGAGGAAGACCAGCAGGCAGCCAAACAAAAGGTTGTGCAAGACCGTGTGGGTGGTGACATCCACCAGCGCGGTGCGGTCGTAATAGCGAACGAGCTTCACTCCCGGTGGCAAGGTCCCGTCCGAGTTCATCTTCTCAATTTCGGCATTGATGCGTGGGACCACGTCGTTGGTGTGAAAGGTCCGACCCATGACCACAATCGACAGGGCAACATCGCCATCATTGTCCTTGCCGGCTATGCCAAGTCTCGGAACGTAGCCGACCGAGACCTTGGCGACATCCTTGACGACGACAGGGACGCCGTTCACTTGTGTCAGAACGACGTTCTCGATGTCGTTGACCTTGTAGCCCTGCGTCAGGTCGTCGGCGCCGCCGCTGTCGATGAGACCCACACCGCGGATATTGACCGACTGCTCGCCCACGGTGATCTCGCGGCCGCCCACGTTGATATTGGCGTTACCCAAGGCGGAGATGATCTGCGGTATGGTGATGCTGTAGCCGTCAAGCTTATGCAGATCGACCTCGACGTTGTATTGCTTGGTGGTCCCTCCCCAAGAATTGACCTGAACCACACCTGGAACGGTAAACAGACGGCGCGTGACGATCCAATCCTGGACGGTGCGCAGATTGGTCAAGCCGAAGTGCTCAGGGCCGAACACCTGATAGCGAACCACTTCACCAACCAGGCTTGATTGCTGGATCTGCGGTACCTGGTTTTGTGGCAATGAGACGTTCTGCTGCAGGCTTAGAGCCGCCTGGGTGTAGGCGAAGTGATAGTCGATGCCATACTTGAAGGTGACGCGAACAAAGGTCAGGCCATAAAACGAGGTCGAGCGAATGTTTTCAATTCCGGGTGTGGGATAAAGCCCGATCTCCATCGGGATGGTGTAATAGCGCTCCATTTCCTCGGCGGACAGCCCCGGCGCCTGGGCCGTGATCTCGAGAATGACTGGCGCCGGATTGGGGTAGGCCTCGATGTTCAGCTTTGAAAAGGCGATGAACCCGCTGCCCATGAAGACCAACAGACCCAGCACGATGATCGCGCGCCTGGTCAGTCCGAACGCAAGGATTCCTTTCAGCACAGCTTAGCCTCCTTGCGCGCTCAGGATCGAGCGATCGCCAGCATGTTGCTGAGGAATACAGCGCCTTCGGCGGCCACCAGCTCGCCAGGCTGCAAACCCTCAAGGATTTGCCGGTAGCCGTCGTGCGGCAGGCCCACCTTGACTGAGCGCATGGTGAAGGTGCGCCGGTCGGTGGTGACCCAAACGGTCATGGTCCCGTCGCCTTCGCGCACCACGCTTGCGAGCGGCACGGCAGGGAAAAGCACGGGGTCGCCCGTTTCAATGGCGAATGTCGCGAACATACCGGAACGCAGCAGGTGTTCTGGGTCGTCGATTTCGGAGCGAATCAGCACGCGGTGCGTACTGGGATCGACAGTCGCGCCCAAAGTTGAAATCTTTCCCTCAAACACGCGATCCGCGTATGCCAACACCCTAACCTTGACCCTCTGACCTACGCGGAGTCGCGGGCTGTCGATCTCCGCAACGTTGGCCAGCATCCACATGGTCGAGATGTCGGCGACTGAGTAGGGAGCTGGCGCATTCCCGGGCTGCACCAATAGTCCGGGGGCCGCGTTACGGGCCGTGATCCGGCCGGTGATCGGACACGGCACGACCAGCGCAGGATCGACCTTGCGCTCGGCCACCATGCGATCTATTTGCTCCTCGGTCTTGCCGAAGATGCGCACGGCATCGCGTGCCGCCTTGTAGGCGCCCTCGGCGGCCTGCTGATCGGAGATGGCTTGCTCAAGGTCCTTCTGCGCGGCCGCCTTGGTTTTCACAAGGTCCCTGAGGCGCAGCAGGTTGCGCGTGGTGAGTTCCAGCACCCCCGCCGTCGAAATGAGTGTGGAGGCTGCTTGAACCAGATCTGGGCTATCGATCGTGAAGAGTGTCTGCCCCTTTTTGACTTCGTCGCCGATCTTGGCGAACAAATCGATGATCCGCCCCTGGTACTGGGAGAACACCTGCAGCGTCATGTCCTCGTTGAAATCGATGCTGCCCACCGCATCTTTCTCGATTGGGAAGAGCCGCTCCCGGACCGGTTCGACTTTGATCGCTTCGGCTTGCTTGGCCGACAACGTCACGATCTGCGACGACGCTCTGGAGGTGGCCGCTGTCGCCGGAGTGGTTGTCCCGCCGAAACCCAAGCCCTGTAGGATTGTGTCTCTAGCCAGATAGGCGCCGCCGCCGAGGATAATGACAGCCGCCCAACCAATGAAAGTCGATCTCGTGTGCGCCATCCTTATGCTCCCGCAGATCTTTCGCTTCAACCGTCCTTAATCACGACGAGGGTGTGACCCCAGCGGTCGCGCACCTCATCAGCCTCCACGTCGGACCGGTTCCACCAGCCGCCGCCAAGCGCCTGAAACAGGGCGATCGTGTCCGCGTAGCGATTGGCTTTGGCCAGCACGACGTTGATGAGGGCCGTCAGGTACACCTGTTGGGCGTTGAGAAGCTGCAGCGCGCTCACCTGCCCCAGCTCCAACTGCTCGCGAGTGAGCCTCAGGCTCTTTTCCGCGGCCCGCTCGGCCGCGATCGCCGCGCGCAAGGCGTTGCCATCGAGCTCAACCGTCTGCAGCGCGTCGGCCACGTTCTGGAAGGCGGTGACGACGGTGCTGCAGTACATCGAGGCCGCCTGATCCCAGCCCGCTTCCGCCGCACGCTGCCGCTGCTCGAGCGTGAAGCCGTCGAAGATCGTCTGGGTCACGTTGCCGGCGATCGTCCAGAACAGAAACTGTGGCGCAGGGCTAAACAAATGGGGGAACTGCTCCGCCGTTCGGCCCGCGTTCCCCGACAAGCTGAATTGGGGCAGCCGGGCCGCTGTTGCCACCCCCACCAACGCCATGGCCGAGTGCAGGTTTGCTTCCGCGGCCCGGATGTCCGGACGCTGCTCCACGACCCGCGAGGAAACGCTGACCGGCAGCTGCTGTGGCAAATGTAGTGATGCGAAGTCAAAGCGCTCCGGCAGTCCTTCGGCTGCAAAATGACCCGAGAGCGCGGTGAGAAGGTCGCGCTGCACGGCGAGCGCCTTTTGCAGGGGTGGCAGAGCCTGCTCGGCCTGGGCGAGCGCGGCTTCCTGGGCGGCTACATCCACCTCAGACACCTGACCGGCATCGAACTGTTGCTTGAGGAATACGAGCAGCTCTTTCTCGATCTTGATGATCTTCTGCGTGGCATCCATTTGACCCCGTATGGAAGCCTCCTGGACCGCCGCCAGGGCGATGTTCGAGGTCAGGGTCAGATACGTGGCTTCGAGTGCCAATCGCTGGGATTCCGCCGTTGCTTCGAGCGACTCCACCTGCCGACGAATGCCCCCGAACACATCCGGTACGTAGGCGATGGTTAGTTGCGCCGTGTGCAGTGTGAAGAAGGGAGTACCAGAGTTGGTCGGAGGGCTTAGGTCCTCCGCCGTCGCCGCCTTCTGGCGGCTCGGCAGATAGCTGGCATTTATGGTAGGAAAGAACGCTCCCCGCTGCGCCTGCACGTTGGCATGCGCAACGCGCAAGGCAGCTTGCGCGGTCTTGAGGTCATAGTTGTCCCTTAAGGCACGCTCGATCAGCCTGTTCAGATCGCGGGAGCGAAACAGCATCCACCACGCACCGGGGATGTCGACCCCATGCGCAAAGCGCTGCGTCTCACCCCCGGCCGAGCCAGGCGCCTTGAGCGGTTTGGGGGTCAGCGCGACCAGCGGCGCGAGGGGAATCTTGAAATCCGGGCCCACGGCGCAGCCCGTAAGAGAAAGGGCAGCCGTGGTCGCGATCATGGGTAGCGCAGCCGACGCACTAAGCGCACTCAGGCGTACGCTGCACCAAAGACTCGGAGCAACCGAGGTTGGCTTGGAGCTGTGCTGCCGAACCTGCATCTGGCTGCGTCCTCAGAACTTGTAGTTGAGAGCCGCACGCAGGATGTGCTCCTCTTCGGAGAAGTGCGTGGCTGTCGCCCACCAGCCGCCGACGGCTGGCGTGGGAACCGTCACGCTGCCGAGATCGACAAACAGGTACTCGCCCTTGAAGGTCAGGTGCGTGGTGAGGACGTATTCGACGCCAGTTCCCAGCGTCCACCCAGTGCGCGTGGCGCTCTCCTGCACGGTCAGGGGTGTAAACACGTTGGCAGGGTCGTGAAACGAGATGGTGTGACTGACGCTGCTCCAAGCGACGCCGCCGGTCGCATAGATGAAGCCACGGTAGTAGGAGAAGCCGAGACGTGGACGAAGCGTGATCAACCAGCCGTTGCTTTCAGAGAACTCCTGAACGACCCCGAAGGCCGGCAGGAAGGTCGCCTTGCCGGCATCATGGCCACGCCAGGTGACGTCGCCTTCCAGACCCCAGACGAAGTGCCCGATCTGGTGGTTGAACCCCGCCTGCAATCCGCCCGCGAGGCTATTGGAGTTGACATTACCCCTGGTCTGGCAATCGTCGGCAGTACCGGTGATCGCCAGGCAGCTCGCCGAAGGCGCAGCGCCGTAGTCGAACTGCGAATCGGAATACACAAAGCCGAAATGACCTCCCACATAGAGCCCAGTCCAGCTGAACACCGAGACCTGCGGCGGAGGAACGCTCGGGTAGGGACGATATGGTCCGCCGTATTCGTCGCCGAGCGCCGCCGAAGACATCAGGCTCAGGCTCAAGGCGGCGATGCGCCACCGCTGTTCCATGACTGCTCCCAATCGATACGCAACGTTGGAGTCTCGCCCGCTCGAGCCGACTCCTCGCTGTGGGTGAAAGTGTGTGATTAGGGCGAGGACAATGCCTCGTAGCAGCATCAGCTGACACTGACCTGATCGCAACGCGAGAGGAAACAACTCCGCCCTCGCACTAGTTTCAGAACCGGGGCATGACAATTGTAGGCGGCCTGCCTATTTGACTAGCAGTTGCTGACCCCCAGCTGACTTCGGAGCGTCAATCGCGTCAGAAATGTTCATGAAGCTGACTTGGAGCTGAATTCGGCGTGACATTTTGGAGCATGTGGCTGTCGCGCGGCATCGGCAAATTATTTTTGTGATGGTATAGGCGTGCGAACTTCGCGCCACCGTAGCGAACTTGTGCGCATGCGATTGCTGTCGTTGAGGACAATCGGAACCTCGCGCTCCTGAAATTGGGGCTGAGCAAGGCGGGGTTTGCTGTTGACCTCTCCTCCAACCTTTCCGAGTCCCGCGCTGCTTTAGCAAACAGCCAATACATGGCCGTCGTCCTCGACTTGGGGCTGGCGGACGGAGAGGCCCCCGCGCTTCTGCGCGACCTGCGTGAACGCCATTGACACATTCCGATCGTCGTTCTGACGGCTGGTGACGCGGCCGAGGATCGCCTTGCCGCCCTGCGCAGCGGCGCCGATGACTATCTCGTCGTGCCCTTTGCCTTTCCGGAATTGGTTGTGCGAATCGAAGCCGTCGCGCGGCGCGCAGGTCGCCTCGTCGGCAGGGGATTACAGGTGGGGAACCTCGTGTTCGACGTTGTGAGCCGGCAAGCTGTCGTGGACGGCAAACGGCACATCGTGCACGGAAGCCGGGAAGTGTCCCGCATCGTGTGCCTTCACATCAACGCCATGGCAATGACCTCCCTCTTCATGCCCGCAGCCTTTTGGGTGGACCATGGTGCGACCAAAATTCGCTCTTGATGCAGGTGGCATGCATCCCACTTGCGAAGACGCGGATCACCTCTTTGATTGCTTTGAGGTCACCATGCTGAAACTAATCCTTCCGGCTCTTGCGCTGACTGCTACCTTGTGCCAGGTAAGCACAGCAGACGCCGCTATTCACACGCGGCACTTTCGATCTCACTACCATTTTGGTGTTTCGCATCGTTACCGCAACGACGATACGCTCGCTGGGTACTATGAGCATCGGCTCGATGCCGTCCGGTTCGGGTCGCAGAGGTGGTGGCATATTTACGACGAGCAGCATGGCAGCGGCCGGCGCCGCTAACCAAAAGACCAACTAGCAGCGAGAATTCCATAGAAAGAGCGGTGTGCTCTGGGCGCACCGCTCTTTTGTATGACCAAGGAGCCCAGGGCGATCGCCAGCACGGACCGCAGATTTGAGGTCAGAATCATTGATGACCGGGGCCTCACCGCGCAAGTTCACATACAATGCTCGCCATCCGGCGCCCCCCACCCCGTGCGCCATCGCCGCAACCTCGTGATCGAGACGCACGCGCAGGTCGAAAAGAATCATGTCAAACGTGCAGCGCGCCGGCCACAGCGTTGGTCAGCTGCTGAGGGTTAGGGTGATCTCGATGCGGGTCATGACTTCCGCCCTTCGGTCTGATCGATGACTGGACAATCACCGTCGGCTGCGGACCACGCATTTGCCGCTCGGCACGCTGAAGGGCAGCGTAGTACCAGGCCCGGACGTGAGCATGCGCAATAAGGTCTCGTACAGAAGAGGCTTATTTCGATCACCTCGTTTGCGCCCGCCAACACCGAGCGGCACTTCAACACCAAGCTTCTTCGCGGTTTTGAGATTGACGACTAGTTCATACTTAGTCGGGGCCTGACCGGAAGTTCGGCAAGCCTCTCGCCCTTTAGTATGCGATTTATGTAGCCAGCCGCGTGTCGGCACTGCTCGACCAGAGAGTTCGGAAAGCGCACGACCTCTCAAGCTGTGCGTCTTTACCCGTTGACATACGCCGAAAGGTACATGCCGAACGCTCCCAGCAGGAAACCCGCGGAGAACACAGCGAGGTCATGCGCCCAGCCAAACACGCGGAGGTGGACATGTGGAGGCACGCACGCACACTCACTGCATACCTCGTCGGCGTCTTGGTCGTGCTCGCGATCCTCAACAGCATCGCCTGGTGGCGGGATGCGCCGCGCGCCGCGTCAACCAACGTGTAGGACCCAACAGCCGGGCGTGCCCACCCTGCGCGCGTCCCGCGAGCGGCCAAGCCGTCACACCGCCTCCAAGACCAACGAACTCCATAGGCGTCATTCATCCATCCGGCCCCCCAGTGGTCGGCACCGCCGATGTGCAGCCCATGATGCCAAATCTGGCGGAGCAGCGCGAAAGTGGGGATCGCGTCCAAGTCGGCCGGCCGGATGACGCGCTGTCCTCGGTACCCCGCGAGATAGGCCGCGCAATGCGCAGCTGCATCAGGCCGCTCGAGCGGCGCCTGCCGTGGACGAAGTTGGCGAGCTCATCGTGATCATCGAGAGCTTCGAGCCAGATCATCGTCCTGGCTACCGCCCCTCGGCGCCGGTGATCGTCATCGGCACGAATACGTCATGATGCCAATCACTGCCTCCTCCCTCGCCCTGGCTTCCGCCGGCGACCATGACGCATGTCCTCTTCGTCGCTCACGCAAGCCAACTCCAACCTCCAGGTTCTGACGGAATGCCGGGTGCCTTGAACCGTCTGCCATGTGCCACGATTGGGCTCATTGGCGACTTTGATGCGCGAGGTAGTGCTCAAGCAGTACGAGGCGGTCGTTACCCCAGTACATCCTGTCCCCGACAAAGAAAGTTGGAACGCCAAAAGCACCTCGGTCGAATGCGCAGCGCCCACTCGAGGTGGCACGTTCGTCGACGGCGCGGCTTTTGATGGCCTCGGCGAAAAGCTTCGCATCAATGTGGATGCGTGAGGCTATCGTCTGGCAAGTTTGCTCGTCTATCTCGTCGTTGTTGACGAAGACGGCTTGGAATAGAGCCTCACAGTATCGTCTCAGCTCACCCTGCATGCCCGCGGCGTGACAAGCCCTTGCCATTAGACGGTGATCTCGGGGCAACGGCTTCGGTTCAACGAATGGCACTCGATAGTATTCAGCCCACGCAGCTGCGTCGCGGCGGCGATAATCCCATTCATACTGTCCCGACAAAGGCGCGCCTTGAAAGGGAGACGCGCCACGCATCTTTAAAAGTTCCTCGCTTCCTATGGGGTGCAAATTGAATCTGCATGAATACGAGGCCTCAATTCGAGGTACCTGTGTAAAAGCCAAGTATGAGTAACGGCTTCCGAGACCGAAGAAAAACTCGACTTCCTGCATGCCCTGGCCTCAGCGCTGTGCGACATCGTCGGGGAGTAAATGACGCCCGCCGACTTCAGCAAAAGGGGTCACCCTGTGACGAAATCTGCGGCTAACCGCCCCGGTCGCCACGGCCGATGTACCCTTACTAGCAGACACCCTTCGGCGCAGGCCGGAACGGTGAAAGAGTGACCAGTTTTACAGTGGCAAATGGACAATTTCCACCGGCGCGACTCACACCCGCTAGACCGACGACTAGCGTCGCTGCATAACTCCTGCCGCTTCATTGCGCGCAAGATCTTGATCCAGGCGCATAAGGCCAACCGCCTGAAGTTCTTCGGCAATCACCGCCCGACCATTGCCATGTTTCTGCGGCATCTCAGGCAGCATATTACTGCTCGCAGATTTCGTGCGGAGCCACGTATGCGCATCAGCGTGTAAGCACTAGCTGGGACCGTAGCTGCCGAACTTTCGCTTCCTATTTGTGGATCTGCGCGCACAGCGCGTTTACGCATCGTCCTGCCGCCTACAAAGCCATACCGGGCGTCCCCCAGCGCGCGCATCACAAGCGGTGTGCTTGACCACCTCGAAGCCGAACCGGCTGATTAAGCCCTCGAATTCAGCAGGTGCTAGGCTCGCATGATACAGCGGGTCGCCGCGAAACGTACCGATCGCTTCTCCGTGCGCGGGGCCGGCATTGAACATCAACATCGCGGGGCCGGATAAGTGCTCCGCGAATACTCTGAACATTCGCCGTTGGTCATCGTGGGCGAGGTGAAAGAAACTGTCCCACGCCAGGATACCGTCGAAACGCCGACCCAGCGATATTTCCCGCATATCTGCCTGGCATCACCCAGGTACCGCGGATCCTCGCGGCGGAACCCGATGGTACCGCGGCCTTGCCTCAGGCTCACGCGGTGTTAACCCGCGTCGATGGGCAGCCGCTGTCCGCGGTCAGCGCGGACATGGCCAGTGGGGACCTCGATTACATGATGCGACAGTTCAGCAAGAAGCTGCGCGAGTTCATTGACCTGGGTGGCGTTCCCACGCTGAGTCGCGCGATCCAGGCGCGGGTCGAGCGCAGCGGGGACCTGTTCGCGGCCTGCGCCGCCGCGGTGCTCTGCCACAACGACTTCCACGAGGGCAACGTGCTGATTGACCATGGCGGCCGAAGGATGGCGTGTTACCGGATTTGTTGAGGTGGAGAATGCGGTTGCGGCCGATCCGCTGCTCGATCTGGCTAAGACCGAGTACTACTCGGTCCGACGCGACGACACCAAGCTTGACGCTCTGCTAGCGGGCTACGGGTTCGCGCCGGAGAACCTGCGTGAGCGGCTGACAATGTATCGCCTGTATCACGCTCTTGAGTTGTGGGACTGGTTCGCGTCGATCGGCGAGCACCAGCACCCGGCCGGAATCCAGGCCGATATGGAACAACTGATCCCGCCGGACGCGGCCTTATGACAATCCAGCGCAGCCGGCGCCAGCTCGCGCAGCGGCTGCTGAAGATCGGACGGCTCATCGGCGAGGTCACCTGGATAGCAAGAAGGTGGCCGCTGAAAGCGGTCAGCCAACAGCGAGGTTATACAGATGCCCTCCCCGCCAAGCCTGCGCGCAGATTTCGTCTGGGGTGTATCGACCGCGAGCTATCAGATCGAAGGCGCCGTGCAGGAGGATGGGCGCGGCGCGAGCATCTGGGACACCTATTGCCGGCAAGTTGGCCGCATCGCCAATGGCGACAATGGCGACGTGGCCTGCGATCATTACCATCGCTATGCCGAGGACATAGAGCTGATGCGCGCGCTCGGCATCGGCGCTTACCGGTTTTCCGTGGCCTGGCCGCGGATCCTGCCGGCTGGTCGCGGCGCGGTGAATGAAGCCGGACTCGCATTCTATGAACGGCTCATCGATGCAGTGCTCGCCGCGGGGATCGAACCGTGGCTTTGTCTGTATCACTGGGACCTGCCACAGGCCCTCGACGATCATGGCGGATGGGTCAACCGCGACAGCGCCTTGTGGTTCGCTGACTACGTTGCCGTCGTGGCGCGCCACTTCGGCGATCGCGTGAAACGGTTTGCCACGTTTAACGAGCCTTCGGTGTTCACATTGTTTGGGTACGCATTGGGCAAGCATGCACCCGGCATTGCCGACCGCACTGACCTCGCACACGGTGCCGGGGTGGAGGTGCTGAGATCGCTGGTTCCGGCGGCCTCGATCGGCGCGATCCATAACTACCAGCCCTGCTATGCGTCGCCGGATACGCCGCAGAACGGCGCTGCCGCACAGCTGATCGACGCCTTTTGGAACCGTGCGTTTCCGGACCCGCAGCTTCTCGCCAGCTATCCACCGTCCATCGCCGGCGCATTCGAACCCTACCAGCAAGCAGGTGACATGGCCGCCATCTGCCGTCCGGTTGATTGGTTCGGGCTTAATCATTACTCGCCGATCTATTGCAAGGCCGATCAAAATGCACAGCTCGGATTCTCATTCTCTGATGCGCCCACACACCTCGGCCGTACGGGCATTGGCTGGCCGATCCATCCCGACGCGTTTCGGGAGACGCTAATGGCAATTGCCGGTCGCTACCGGCTTCCGATCTATGTGCTCGAAAACGGCTATGGAGGTCCCGAGCAAGCAGATGCGAGCGGCCAGATTACAGATCTACCGCGCATCGAATATCTGAGTGCCTACACGCAGGCGATGAGGGTGGCGATTGCCGCGGGGGTTGACGTGCGCGGCTATTTCGTGTGGTCGCTGTTGGACAATTTCGAATGGGCCGAGGGATACGTGCAACGTTTCGGGCTTGTCCACGTAGATTATCCATCGCAGCAGCGAACCCCTAAGGCATCCGCCGGCTGGTACGCGCAGATGATCGCCGCGTCCCGCCCAGACGTCGGCACCGGAACGGCGCGGCATGCGGAGACCTGAGGCTTTCCTGCCAATCTCGCTGGATGGTAATAAATCCCACAGGGATATCGTCTGGAGCGATAAACCACGCCGGCTTCTCCCCTTTGAGAATTTTACTTGACCAGCTCCAGCTGACCGCGGATCTCCCCACCCGGGTATCTGGCTGTATGTATGTTCACATACCAGCGGCCTGCTATCATGTCGGCGGCCTGGGCATCCGTCAGCGTGGCATGGCCTTCAAATGAGGGGGGCAAGGGCGTGCCTTTGGTCGAGATCCAGACCGCAACGTCCGCATATCGGCCCGGTTCAGCCGGACCGTGAAAATGCGCTGAGGTCGCGTCGCCCGTCAGCCCGGAATGGGTGCCTTTCCAGCTCAGGACTTTCGAGTTCGTGTCGTAGGTCGCGGCAAGCGAACCCGTCCCCTTGCTCTGGCTGGGCGGCTTCTCGCTCGGCGCCTTAAGTTCGGCCTTGAGGATGACCGTCTCGGCGCGCACCGGACCGCCGGTCACCCACACCATTATCAGCAGCAGGGCGGCCACGCCGGGCCAGTAGAACCCTCTCATGCGATTTTCTCCAAAGCGAAAACGCAATCGTCGCATCAGTTTCGCATATCCCGTAGCTGCAGAGGCCCCCAACGGGGCCACGCCGCGGTCGCCCAAGCAGGGAGCAACCCCGCTATGTTCCAGCATGCAAGAAAGACCGCTTGATGACACCGGCGTCGCGGTCAATCTCTTGATAGCAGCGTTGTTGATGGTCGCCAATCTCTACCCTCGGTCGGCGCGACCACGGCAGAAATCGAGGATGCTGGGGACCAAGACTGGGCAAGCGACCTGTGAACCTGAACAGACTCTTGGTCAGACGGTTCTGTTGATA